>Ga0272442_10003033_pt1 | contig 23820 bp, 17 predicted proteins | sample SSMForm2O_FD_200262 | JGI IMG/M metagenome (GOLD analysis project Ga0272442, IMG submission 200262) | Marine sediment archaeal communities from Little Sippewissett salt marsh, Falmouth, MA, United States - SSM-Form-2O | ecosystem: Environmental > Aquatic > Marine > Wetlands > Sediment ...
AAGCCTCCAAGCGTTACCACATGGCGGTCCTGTCCGAAGGCAGCACGCTCAAGTCCAAGTTCTCCAATGCCCTGACCCTCTTCTTCTGCGAAGGCGCCGGGGTAATGAAAAAGCAAGGCAAGCCCTGCATCGCCTACGGCTCCGAAGCCGGCCACATGGATCCCCTGATCAAAAAGGTAGCCGCGAAACTGTGCCGGGACACCTACTTCATCGCCCGGACTCAGCCCTCGCTGGAGATCATCAACCAGATAGGCCTGGAGGGGCACCTGGGCACCGACACCGCCTGGACGTTCCCGCCGGGCGACGCCGCCTGGGCCAAGCAAGAGATCATGGAAAAGACCGGCTGGGACGGGAAGAAGCCCCTGCTGGGCGTGGCGGTGATCAACCCGTTCTTCTGGCCGGTGCGGCCCAGCCTGACCAAACTGGCCCGCGCGGCGCTGACCCGCAACTGGGAGAACCACGTAACCAAGTACTACTTCAACACGACCTCGAAGGAGAGGATCCAACTCTTCGAGAACTACATCGGGGGAATCGCCGACGCGGTGAATCGTTTCAAGGCCAAGCAGGACGTCCACGTGGTGGCCATCGGCATGGAGGCCCAGTTCGACGTGGGCCCCTGCGAAAAGCTGTGCGAGGCCCTGGACACACCCACCGGGATCTTCAGCTCGCAGGTGTACGACGGCTACCAGATGACCGCCGTGCTCCACTCGCTGTCCGCCCTGGTAACCTCGCGCTACCACGCCCGGGTGTTGTCCATGACCGGCGGGATTCCCTCGATAGCGGTCTCCATGGACGAGCGGCTGTACAACATCTTCCAGGAGTGCGGCCAGCTGGACGACTACTACCTGTCTACCGACGACTCCAACCTGGGCGATAACCTGCTAGACGCCCTCTTGAAGCTCTGGGACAACCGCAAAAAGGTCTCCGGGGAAATCAGCGCCGCCGTGCCCCGCTATTTGAAAATCATGGCGGAGATGGGCCGGTTCTTCCACGGTTACGTCCAGCGCTCCTTCCCCGGCATCGATCTGCCCCCGCTGCCGAAGGATTGGAAAGACTGCCTCCCCGAACTCCACCCCGGCCTGCAGAAAATCCTCAAAGATCACCCGGCCTGAGGGGGGTAAATGGCAAGAGCAACGCATGCAGGGTGGGCCGGCCGGATTGCATGCTTACTTGTCCTTTCAATCGCCCTGCCGGTTCAAGCTGCGGAAGAAGAGGACGAGCAGCTGGCCCAGACCATCGCCGGGGAGGAGTCCTCCGAAGACGACCTGATGGCCGAGTTCGACCTGCTGATGGAGGAGGAGATCGTCTACAGCGCCGCCAAGCACCAGCAGCACATCGCCGAATCGCCCTCGGCGGTCACCGTCATAACCCGCGAGATGATCACCGCCACCCATTGCACCAACGTCGCCTGCCTGCTGCGCCAGGTGCCCGAGGTGGACGTCCGCTGGGTCACCTCCGCCTACCCGGTGGTGGGAGCCCGGGCGCTGACCGACGCCTTCTACGGGGACAAGGCCCTGGTGCTGGTCGACGGCCGGGAAGTCAATCTGGAGATGTTCGGCATGCCCCTGTGGCAGGCGCTGCCCGTCCACCTGGAGGACATCGAGCGCATCGAGGTCATCCGCGGCCCCGGCTCGGCTCTCTACGGTCCCAACGCCCACTCGATGGTGGTGGCCATCACCACCCGGCAAACCGCCGACGGCGCCGCCGAGGTGTTCGTGGGCGGCGGGGAGTTCTACGAGACCGGCCTCTCGCTGCGGGTGGACAAGCGTTTGGGCGCCCTGCGCTGTCACCTGTCCGGCAGCCGGACCACCACCGGCGGCTGGCGCCTGCCGGACCGCCTGGAAAGCGAGATCAACCGCGGCCGGATCCGGCTGGACTACGAGGCCGGCAAATCCAACCTGACCTTCGAAATTGGCATCACCGACATTTCGGGCCTGATCTACACGGCGCTGGGACCGGCCGAGGCCAAGACCGGCATGCTGGGTCACGCTTTTCTGGCCTACACCTCCGACTGGCTGCGGGGCCAGCTCTCCTATTCGATATTGAGCGCGGATATGACCATCGACCTGCCCCTGGAGTACCTGGGCATCAAGATGGGCGAGCTTCCGGAGATCGTCCCATTCTTCTCGGGCAACCTGGACGCCGACGTCCAGGCGACCTGGGCGCCCTTCGAGGGCAGCCTGATCATCGCCGGCTTGAGCTACCGCTGGTTCACCATGGTGTCGGAAAAGATGGTACAGGAGACCTCCTACGAGCACCGGCTGGGAGTCTTCATCCACCACGAGACCAAGATATTCGAGCGGCTGACCCTGACCGACAGCATACGGCTCGACTACAACAACATCACCCCGACCGCCTTCACGGTCAGCCCGCGCGTGGCCCTGGTCTGGCGGTTCACCGACACCCAGTTGGTCCGCGTCGCCTTCGGCCAGGCCTTCCGCAAACCTTGCTACTACAACACCTCCACCCACATAACCGGGATCAGATACGAACCCGGCTTCGAGGGCCTGCCCGACTTCGTCAGCAAGAGCTTCGGCAACGGGAAGCTGGAGAACGAGAACATCACCGCCCTGGAAGCCGGCTACCGGGGTCACTTCCTGGACAACTCTTTCGTGATCGAGGGCGACGTCTTCTACCAGCGCTACCGCGACACCATCAACTTCTACTTCGAAATGAACGTCGACGAGTTCGGCGTGCCGGACTTCGGCACGTCCGTGATGGAGTTTCGCAACGACGGCCGGGAGGTCGACTCGCTGGGCGGATCGATTTCCCTGATCTACCGCCTGAAGAAACAACTCCGGGCGTCACTCAACTACACGCTGCGCTACAGCTGGTACATTGCCGACGATCCCGCCACCTTGAGCGAACAAGGCGACCGGGTCGCCTGGGAGCCCATGCACTTCGCCAACCTGGCGCTGCACTACCTTCAGGAGCAAGGCCTGCGCGCCGGCCTGGCGGTGCACGCCGCCTCGAAGAGCGAACTGGCCCTGCCCGAGCACGGCGGGCTGTTCGACCGGGTGGTAACCGTGCCCGACCCGGCCAAGTGGTTCCTGAGCGCCTACCTGGCCTGGCGCGCCAACCTGGATCCCTTCTGGCTCGAAGCCGGGGTGCGGGCCTTCAACGCTTTCGAATTCCCCTTCCACGACACCCCGGCGGTCACCCGGCCCGACGGCGTCCCCCTGGGCGGCGAGCTGATCGGCCGGCGCATCTTCCTCTATTTCCGCGGCAGCATCTAGTTGATTCCATTCAGCTCCTGAGTAACAATAGCACTCCCTTGAACCGCTCGGCTTACATGGCGGCCTGGCTGCTTCTGTTTCTGGCGACTCCCCGGGCATCGGCCCAGGAGGAAGACATCGATCTGGAGTTCGAGCTCCTCGCGGAGGAGGACATCGTCTTCAGCGCCGCCAAGCACGAGCAGGACATCGCCGAGTCGCCCTCGGCCGTCACGGTGATCACCCGCGAGCAGATCGAGAACACCCATTGCGCCGACCTGGTCTGCCTGCTGCGCCTGGTCCCCGAGGTCGACGTGCGCATCATCATGCCCTCTTACTCGCTGGCGGGGGCCCGCTCGCTGACCGACGGGTTCTGGGGAGACAAGGCGCTTCTGGTCCTCGACGGCCGGGAGATCAACCTGGAGTTCATGGGCATCCCCCTGTGGCAGGAACTGCCGCTGGCCCTCGAGGACATCGAACGCATCGAGGTGATCCGCGGCCCCGGCTCGGCGCTTTACGGCCCCAACGCGCACTCCATGGTGGTCTCGATCACCTCCCGCCAGCTGGAGCAGCGCACCGCCGAGGTTTTCATAGGCACCGGGGAATACGACCGGCAGGAGCTGTCACTCCGGGTGGGCCGCCGGCTGGGTGATTTTCATCTCCTGGCCGCCGTCGGCAGGAGCTTTGGCGACAGCTGGCTGGAGAAGAACGAGCAGAAATGGGTAATCAACCGCACCCGCCTGCGGGTGGACTACACGGGTGAATCATCGGTCACCAGCCTGGACCTGTACTGGTGGACCGCCGCCGGGCGGCTGCTGACCGCCCTCGCCCCGGGGTCCATCCCCGACAGCTGGCTGGGGCACGCCTTCTTGACCCACCAGCGGGACTTCCTCACCGCCAAGATTTCCCTGAGCCTGGTCGAAGCGGAAATGGCCCTGGATCTGCCGCTGTACTTCGGCGAGGTCCAGATGGGCAAGTGGCCGGACACCTTGCCCTTTTTCACCAGCAGCCTGGATTCGGAGGTGCAGCTCAACTGGTCACCGTTCGAGGGCAACCTGCTGATCGGCGGCGTCTCCCACCGCTGGGTGACGGTTCTCTCGAATGACAACGATCCGGATACCATCTACGAGCACCGCCTGGGCGTCTTCGCCCACGTCGAGCAGCGGCTCTTCGACCAGCTGATCCTGACCGGCAGCGCCCGCCTGGACATCAACAGCGTCACCCCGATGGCCTTCAGCCCGCGCCTGGCGGCCGTCTGGCGGTTCACCCCCGACCAACTGGTGCGGGCGGCCTTCGGCCGGGCCTTCCGCAAGCCCTCGATCTACAATAGCAAGATCCACGTGACCACCGTGGAGGGCGCACCGGGCTTCGAGGGGCTCGGCGAATTAATAAAAAACAGCATCGGCAACGAGGACCTGGACAACGAGAGCATCACCACCTTCGAGGTGGGCTACCGGGGCCACTTCCGGGACAACCGCCTGGTGGCCGAGGCGGACGTCTTCTTCAACATGTACCGCAACACCATCAACTTCTATTCCGAAATCGCCACCAACCAGTTCGGCATCCCCGACCTGGAAGACAGCTTTCTGGCCTTCATGAACAAGGGGCAGGAAGTCAACTCGGTGGGGGGCTCGGTTTCGCTGACCTACCGCATCAAGGAGACCCTGCGCCTCAACGCCAACTACACCTACCGCTACAGCTGGTACATCACCGATCCGGAGGCGGCCGCCGAGTTCGGCAAGAAAGGCGAAAGGGTGAACTGGGAGCCGGAGCATTTGCTCAACCTGGCCTTCCACTACCTGACGCGGATCGGCCTGCGCTTCGGGCTTTCGGCCCACGGGCAGACGGCCTGTAAGCTGCCGTTTCCCGAGGCGGGCGGGTTGTTCGACGACCAGATCCAGCTCGGAAGCCCCGCGCGGATCTTCATAAACGGCTTCTTGTCCTGGCGCCTGCCGGCAGGATCCGGTGAGATCGAAGCTGGGGTGCGCGCCTACAACTTCATGCACATCGGCTTCCGCGACACGCCGGCCATCACCCGCTGGGACGGCGAGCTCTTCGGAGGCGAGGTTCTGGGCCGGATGATCCTCCTGTTCGTGCGGGGGAGTATTTGACACCACCGCCCGGCCCTTCTAAGGTAACTTCCCGATGAACGAGGGTTTCTTCAGCAGGCTCTGGGCGTACTGTTTGTCCGGCTGGCGGCCCTGGGCGCTGGTTATCGGGCTGGGGTGTGTGCTGTATTTCCCTTTCCTGGGATCGTCCGGGCTGTGGGATCCCTGGGAGCCGCACTACGCCGAGGTGGCCCGGGAGATGGTGGAGAGCGGCAACTGGCTGGATCCCACCTGGGAGCACTCGCCGGGGCAGAGCTTTTCCCGCAAGTACTTCTGGTCCAAGCCGGTGCTGTCCATGTGGCTGATGGCCGTCCCCATGCAGATCTTCGGGGTGGACGCCGACTCGGGAGGCATCGTCGCCGGGGCCGAGTGGTACCTGCGCATTCCCTTCGCCCTGTGCGCCATTTTGGGCCTTCTGGGCGTCTTCGGCCTGGCGCGGAGGTTCTTCGGAGTCAAGGCCGGGCTGCTCAGCGCGGTCATCCTCGGCACCTGCGCCCAGTACTACTTCGTCGCCCGCCAGGCTATGACCGACATGCCCTTCATCGGCCTGTTGACCGCGGGAATGAGCCTGATGATTTTAGGCGGCTTCGACGACAAGCCGCGGCCCCGGCTCTTGTACTCAGGCTACGCGCTTTTGGGCCTTTCGGTCCTGGCCAAGGGACTCACCGGCCTGCTGCTGCCCGGGCTGATCTTCTTCGTATATTTCTTAGTCTCCGGGGACTGGGGCCGCCTGCGACAGATGCGGGTGATTACCGGGGGGATCGTGGCGCTTTTAGTGGCGGCGCCCTGGCTGGTGTACATATCGATCGCCTCGGCGGTGCGGCACATGCTCGACGACGAGGGCAAGACCTTCGCCCAGCGCTTCTTCCTCCACGATCACCTCTACCGCCTGGGCCACGGGGTCCACGGCGACCGGGGCACCTTCGCCTACTTCATCAAGCAGCTGGGCCTGGGCACCCACCCCTGGTTCCCCTTCATGGTCTGGGGCGGCATACGCTCGGCCAGGCGGGTCGATCGCAAAAGCCTGAATCGCGAGGACCGGGTGGAGCTACTGGTCTTCTTGTGGGCGCTGTGCGGCTTCGCGGTCTACTCGCTGTCGGTCACCAAGTTCCACCACTACGCCCTGCCGATCGTCCCGGCGCTCTCCATCCTGGCCGCCCTGCAGCTGCTCCGCTGGCGGGAGGGAACCGAGACCACCGGCCGCGTGCTGGTCCCCCTGGCGCTGGTGCTCGGCGTGGTCCTGATCTCGCGCGACATCGGGCTCTTGCCCAAGGACATGGTTGATCTGTTCGTGTACAACTACACCCGGGCCTTCCCCAAGGAGGACGCCCTGGCCGGCCAGATCGGCTACGGGATAATCTTCGGCCTGGTCTCCGTAGGGCTGGTGGCCGTGCTGCTGGCCTGGCGCGAGCGCCTGGCCCGCTGGGCCCTGCCGCTCCTGGCCGCCGGGGCGCTGCTGGGCGCCGCCTGGGGCGGCTGGTACTTCTTCAACCAGATGGGCCCCCACTGGAGCCAGCGCCACATGTTCGACACCTACTACGCGCTCAGGCAGGCCGACGAGCCGGTGGCCGCCTTCCTGATGAACTGGCGCGGGGAAACCTTCTACTCGAGAAACGAAGTGACCCAGGCCAAGAACAACAGCCGCCTGAAGCAATGGCTGTCGAAGCACAAGGGCAAGCGCAAGTTCATCCTGGTTGAGCAGCACCGCCTGAAGAAACTGAAGAACCAGCTCACCCCCGCGCAGAAACGCACCCTGCGCATCCTCGACCGCAGCTGCAACAAATTCTACCTGGTCTCGGTGGAAGACGAGATCAAAGAGCCCGGTCCGCGGTCACCTTGAGTTCGTAGACGCTGTCGGTGTTGGAGGAGTACATCTTGACCCGCAGGTAGTAGCGTCCGTCCGCCTCGGCGCCGGTGGTGCCGAAATCCAGGGTTTCGTTGTCGGAGGTGGTGGAGCCGTAGTCGATCTGGGTCCCGGCGGAGTCGTACAGGTGCGCGTCGATGTCGCCGTCGGCGTTGGTGAAGAGCACGTCGAAGGTGACCATGTCACCCTGAAGCAGGTCGACGGCGAACCAGTCGAAGGGGCCCGGGTTGCAGATCATAAACCCGGAAAGCTCCAGGATCCAGTCGTTGCCTACCTGGGTGAACTGCATGTCGGACAGCACCGTAGCCTGCTCCTCGTTGTCGTTGGGCTCGTAGGCGTCGGTGTCGCAGAGCTCGAAGGTCTCCTTGGATACGTCCAGGTGGTAGTCGACGATGTCCTCGGCGTCCCCGTCCTTGGGCTCCACCACCGCATAGTAGGTCCCGTCGACGTAGACGTCGTAACTGTAGTTCTCCGCCCCGGTGCCGCTGGTGGTGGACTTGCCCACCTCGACGAAAGCGTCGTTGTAGATCAGCAGGTCGAGGTCCCCCAGGCCGCTCTCGTTGACCAGCAGGAAGTTCAACCGGTCGGTGCGCACCGCGCTTATAGCGAATACGTCCGCGTCCCCCGGGCACATGATCATGTTATCGATGCCCGGGACCGACAGCGAAGTGGCCTGGTTGAAGTCGTCGTTGGGCTCCCAGCCGTCGTCGCTGCACTGGATGGGCGGATCCACGGTCACCGACAGATCGTAGGTGGCGTCGAAATCGAGGGTGGAAGCCATGACTCTCACCAGGTAGGTGGAGTCGCCCCTGGCACGGGGGCTGTCCACCTGCTCGGTGTCGGTGTCGTATCCGGTAGAGCTGTCCACCTGGGTGGTGCCGTCGCTCTCGTACATGTAGAGGTTCAGGTTGCCCTGGTTGTGATCGAAGGCGATGGAGAAGTGGAAGCGCTCGCCGTCGAGGATCGAAATGCTGTACCAGTCCTCGTCTTCGGGGTCGGTCTGGCAGATGATCATCCCGGTCTGGTCCCCGGCGCCGATGGAGGTGGCCGCGGCGGCCTCGTTGTTGGGCTCGTAGCCCGCGTCGGAGCAGTCGATGGGGGGATGCTCCACCACCGTCAGGGTGTAGGGGGCGTCCCAGGTCAGGGTGGAGGCCGCCACGTTGATAAGGAAGGTGGTGTCCGCGGTGACCCGGGGGCTGTAGACCGTCTCGGTGTCGGATGAGTACCCGGTGGAGCTGTCCACCTGGGTGGTTCCGTCGTCCTGGTACAGGTAGAGGTTCAAATTCCCGTCACCGGAGTCGAAGGCGATCGAGGCCTCCAGGCGCCCGCCGGCGGTTACGGTGTAGCTGTACCAGTCCTGGTCCAGGGGATCGGTCTTGCAGATGAACAGCCCGGCCAGTTCACCGACCACCACCGCGGTGGCGCTCTGGGGGTCGTCGTTGGGCTCCAGGCCGCCGTCGGTGCAGTCGATGGTGACCCCGCCGGGGTTCTCGACCTCCATGGTGTATTCGTTGTCGGCGCCGTAGTAGCCGTAGACCTTGACGTAGAAGGTGGCGGTGGTGCCGACGCGGGTCCAGGAGACCTCCTCGGTGTCGGCCGACGCGGACGTGCTGTAGTCGAGCTGGGTCTGGGTGTCGTCGTACAGGCGCATCTCCAGGTCGCCGTCGGCATCGACGAAATTGATCCTCACGGTCACGCCCTCGCCCGCCGGGACCTCGATGGCGAACCAGTCCTCGTCCTCGGCGCACAGGATCATGTCCTGGTACAGGTCGGTGTCGCCGACCGCCGGCAGGGTGATCGGGGTGGCGGTGGTCCAGGCGTCGTTCTCCTCGTAGGCGTCGTCCGGGTCGCAGGGGCTGACCCCGGCCTCGCCGTGCTCGACCTGCATGTCGTAGGTGTTCTCGCCGCCGGAGTAGCCGTAGACCTGCACGTAGTAGGTGGCGTCGGCGGTGGCGGTGTGCTCGACCTCCTCGCCGCTCGAGGCCGAGGTGGAGGAATCCACGCTGCCGTAGCCCGAGAGAGCGTCGGCTTCGTTCGAATACAGCTTCATGTCCAGGTCGCCGCCGGAGACGTGGGTGAAGGTCAGCCGCACGGTTATCTTGTCGCCGGCCAGGACGTCGATCTTGTACCAGTCGTCGTCGTTGCGGCAGATGACCAGGCCGGTGTGATCCTCGGTCTGGTTCAGCGCCGGGAAGCTGATGGCGGCGGCGGTGGTGGGCTCGTCGTTGTCCTCGTAGCTGTCGTCGTTGGTGCAGGGCAGCGGCTCCTGGCACCAGCCGGACTCGCAGACCTCCGGGTAGGTGCAGTCATAGTCGGAAGTGCAACTCTTGTCCTCCACGCAGCAGTTGTTGCGGCAGATCTCGCCGTAGTCGCAGGTGCTGTCGTCCACGCACTCCTTGTCCGGCGGGCACTGGTAGACGCAGGTGCCGTTGATGCAGACGTAGTCGGTCTGGCAGTCGGAGTCCACCCCGCAGACGGTGCCGCGGGGGGCGCAGGTGTTGGTCTTGAGGTCGCAGACCAGGTTGGCGTCGTCGCAGTCGGCGGTGTCGTAGCACTCGCCGTCGCCCAGCGGCAGCACGCAGTTCTTAAGCCGGGGGTGGCAGTAGTAGTCCTGGCCGAAGGCCGTGTGGCATTCCTCGTCGGTCTCGCACTCGCCGGTGAACGGTTCGACCTGGCATTCGTGGGTATAGAGGTTGCAGTAGCGGGGCGTGCAGTCCCGGTCGATCTCGCAGGTGTCGGGGTAGGGCTCGCACTTGTTGGTGTCCGGGTTGCAGCGCTCCTCGGCGTCGCAGTCGCTGTGGTCGCGGCACTCCAGCTGCAGCGGGAAACATTCGTGGATGTTGCAGAAGAAGTCCGTGGGGCACTCGGTGCAGCCGAAGGCCACCGGGTCGCAGTAGAGCCCCGGGGCGCAGTCGGCGTCGGTCTCGCAGGGCACGCTGGACACCGTGCAGGGCAGCGGCTCGCATTCGCCGTTGTCGGGGTTGCAGCGCTGGCCCACCTCGCACTGCACGCCCTCGCAGTACAACCTGCACACGCCCTCGTCGCAGTACTCGCCGGGAGCGCAGTCGGAATCGGCGGAGCACTCGGCCTCGACGCAGGTGGAGTTGATCTGGTTGCAGTAGAAGCCCTCCTCGCAGTGCTCGTTGGTCTCGCAGTAGTCCAGCGGGCGGCAGATCCCGTCCAGGCACTTCTCGTCGTCCTCGCAATCCTCCGGATCTATGCACAGGGTGTGCCCGCCGTCCCCGCCGTCCAGGTCGTCGCCGCGGTCGGCGGCGGTGCAGCCGGCGAAGATCGCCAGCAATCCGATCAACAGAACCGCTAAACTCGATCTACATGTAATGCGCATGCCTACTTCCTCCCTCAATCCACTGCTAGAAACAGGTGGTATCGTAACTGGCGGTTATGGTCGCCCCGCGCGGCGGGACGACATTGTCGCCGAAGATGACGCTGTAGGAGTCCTCGTCGTACCACCAGCCGTCGTTACAAGGCTCATCGATGGTAGGACACGCGGCAACCGACTGGGGACCGTTGCCGTCGTGGGCATCCACGGTCACCACGATGGTCTCGCTGTTGGCCGGGCGGGTCAGGGGGAACTGCGTGCGGGCGGCGAAAGTGTCCAGGCCCAGGTCGCTCAGGGTCGAGCCCCAGTTCTGCGAGCAATGCGAACGGAATATACCGTCGGTGGCCTCCTGGACGTACTTGTAGCGCGGGGCCGCATCGGCGTAAATCCCGCCGTAGGAGCAGCCGTTGGGCACGTCGCCCACCACCACCGACACATCCATCAACTGGTCGTTTCTGAATCCCTTTATGTTCTTGAAGAAGTCGACGTAGAAGTCGGGCGGCCCCGGGCTCTGGTCCTGCTCGTCGGAGACCATGATCAAGACCAGCTTGGCGTCGTCGCGCAAAAACCCCGCGTTGGCGGCCGCGGCCGAAACCAGGGGCTCGGAGAGCGCCATCATCGCCGCGTGCAGGCCGGACTCCTGCTCGTCCGAGCAGCAAGTGCCCACGTTGACATTCTTGGCGAAGGCCTGGGCCAGGTTGGGGGTGGTGTTGGTGATGATCTTGGGGAAGCCGGGGTACTGCACCAGCACGCCCGGGTAGATGTTGAAGTAGTCGGCGGGGATCTCCGGCTCGTTGATCTCGGTGGCGATCACCCCGATGTGGAAGTCGGTCTGCAGGGTTATGGCCCAGCTGATGAAGGTGGAGAAGTTCTGCGCCAGGGCCTGCTGCTGGGGGATCATCGAACCGGAGTTGTCCACCACCCACAGCACGTCCACCATGGGGTTGTCGAGCTGGTTGAACACGTCGGTCTGGGAGGTTTCCTCGGTGCCCTCGCCGCCCAGCGGCACCTCCATGTAGGCGCCCAGGGCCGCGCTGGATTCGATCACCAGCACGCCGGTGTCGCGCTCGACCGCCTGGGGGGTGTAGCGCACCTTGATGCTGAAGCTGTTGGCCGAAGGCAGGTTGAAGGGCGTGTTGGCCGGCGAGCCGCCCATGGTCAGCTCGGTGATCTGGAACTTGGTCAGGTCGGTGCGGGTGTCGTCCAGGTACACGTCGTCGATGTTCACGTTGTTCATCCCGATGTTGTAAACGGTGATGTTGCGCTCGGGGGAGTCGCAGCCCAGAGTCACCGCGCCGAACTCCACTTCGTCGGGGATGACCATCAGGTTCAGCTCCTCGGCGGTGCCGGCCATGGTCACCGGCACCGCGGTGTCGTCGGGATCGTCGGTGATAACGGTCATCTCGCCGCTGTGCACCCCCCGGCGCAGCGGGGTGAAGGCCACGGTGATGTTGGTGCTGCCGTGGGCGGGGATCTGCGCCGGCAGCGAGGGCGCCTGGGCCAGGGTGAAGGCGGTGTCCGAGCGCGGATCCCAGCTCAGCGAGCTGAGGACGCAGGGCTCGCCGCCGCGGTTGCGGATCTCCACCGGGTAGGTGGCCGTGCGCCACTGGGCCACGGTGCCGAAGGCCACGTGGGTGGGAATGACCTCCACGTCGCACTCCGGAACGTTGGGATCGTTGCCGTACAGGTCGACCGAGATGACTTCCTCCTCGAAGTCGTTGGCGACGATGTCCACCACCGCCCGGTGCGGCCCCGCGTCGGTGGGGGAGTAGCGCAGGGCGATTGACTTCTGGTCGCCGGGGCCCAGGACGAAGGGGGTGATCGGCCGCGAGGAGAAGATGAAGGAGGCCGCCCCGGACCCGGTGGGGCCGGTGATGTCGGCGACCGAGCACTCGGCGGTGCCGGCGTTGCGGATGCCGGCGGTCTTGTTGGCGACGTCGCCGACGGGCACCATCCCGAAGTTGAGCCGCTCGGGCATGACCTGGATATCGCAGATCGGATCGTTGGTGCCCTCGCCCTGCAGCAGGACGAAGCCGGTCTCGGCCGAGGGGTCGTTGGATTGCATGTACACCCGGCCGCCGTCGAAACCGATGTCCACCGGGGTGTAGAGCACGGAAATCTCGACGTGCTCGCCCGGCGCCAGATCGAAGGGGGTCAGCGGCAGGGCCTCGAACTGGAACTCTTCGCTGGACTTGTCGCCGAACTTGATGGTGCCCACCGTCAGGGTGAGCAGGCCGCAGTTGGTTACGGTGAAGCTGCGCCGGGCGGTGTAGCACACCTCGTTGCCCTGGTTGTCATCCTGGCAAATGGCCACCCGGCCGAAGTCGAGCTGCAGCGGGTCGGTGCATACCCGCGGCGCGATCCCCTGGCCGCGCAGGCGGACCTTGGTCATGCGGTTGTCGGGATCGTTGGAGGAAATCTCGACGAACCCGTCGTCGGTGCCCCCGTCCACCGGGGTGTACCACACCAGCACCTCCACCTCGGAGGGATCCTGCCCGGCCTGCATGGCCGGGATGTCCACGATCATGCTGTCGGGCTCCAGGGTGAACTCCATGGAGGTGTCGGCGGAGGTCTCCACCGCGTTGATCCGCAGGGTCTCCGCTCCGCGGTTGCGCAGGATGATCGGGGTGGCCACCGGCTCGCCGATGGGCACCAGGGCCACCTGCCCGAAATCCACCTGCTGGGGCGGCACGCAGTTCAACTCGGTGTTCTGGGGATCGGAGGCGTCGGCGCGCACGCAAACTTCCAGCTGCGGCGCGGGGGCGATCTCCGAGCGGCCCTTGAGAGTGACGTTGACCTGGGGATGCAGCTCGTCGTTGGTTTGCAGGATGAAAACCCCCTCGTCCGATCCGACCTCGGTGGGGGTATAAACCAGGTCGACCGGGAGAGTCTTCCCCGGTTGTATGGTCGTGCGGGAGATCAACTGGATGGAGAAGGGGTTGGTCCCGCCCTGGTCCGATACGATCATCATGTCGATGACGCTCAGATCCTCGTCGCCGTCGTTGAGTATCGTCAGGGTCACCATGCCGCTGTTGCCCAAAAAGACCAGGCCGAAGTCGATTGTGCAGGAGCTCACGTCACACTCCGTGTCCCCTTGCCCCGAGTCCTGGACGTACAGCTCCAATATCGGCCGGGTGGGAGTCAGATGCTCGCTATCGCACCCGCTCACCCCGCAAGCCGCGACTGTCAGCACCACTATCGTAAGGATTACTTTCCGGCTCATCTGGCCCCTCTCGATTTCTGGATGTGAAAAAAGACAATTCCTCATAAAAGAAAGAGAATTTGGCGTTACTAGCACGAGTATCGGTTTTGGTCAAGCAGAGAAAATCGGAGGTCTCGAGTCGGCTTTTGACAATAGCCCTTACTGAATAATATCAATGTATTACAACGAATTCAGACACACTGCGTCACCGGCGACCACTCGCCCCTTCTCTTCTTTCAATTTGCATGCGGGAGTATAGGGATCGTGGTCGAAAACCAGCGTCCAATCTTCTTCGAGGGCCTCGGCGAGAAGCACTTTCTTCTCCTCCAGGGTGACCAGCGGGAGGTGATCGAACGACATAATGAAAGGTAGGCGAATGTGGGAAGCTGTAGGAATCAAATCGGCGCAGAAAGCCACGGCGGAGGCGCCCTCCCCCACCACCACGATCTGCTGCCCGGGCGTGTGGCCCGAGGTCACCTTCACCTGGATCCGCTCGGCGATCTCGCAGTCTCCGTGCAGAAAGTTCAATTTCAAGTCCCGCTCCCAGATCGGCAAGTCCCCCGGAAAGAAGCTCCCGCCGTCCCAGACGGTGGGCCCGGCGGCCCAGGCCCAGCATTCCTCCTGAACGTGCACGGTGGCGTTCTTGAAAGTCGGCTCCAGCCGGCCGTTTGCGGCGGGCGTAAGCAACCCGCCCGCGTGGTCGAAGTGCAGATGGCTGGCGATGATGTCGGTGACCTCGTCGGGCCGGATCCCCAGCTTTTTGAGGCGACCGGGTATCCCGCCCGGGACACGCCGGTGTTGGTAAATCTTCTGCTGCTTCTCGTTCAGCCGGTCGCCGATCCCGCAGTCCACCAGGATTGTCTTGCCCGCCCCCCGGATCAGCAGGCAGCGCAGCGCCATGGTGATCCGGTTCTGCTCGTCGGTGGGGTGCGCGCCGGACCAGAGCTTTTGGGGCACGATGCCGAACATCGATCCCCCGTCCAGCAACCAGGTGCCTTCCGTCAGCGTCTGCACGTTCCACCAACCGACTTGCATGGAAAGAGTCTATACGATACTTGAATACCGGTTGCAAACATGCGTTACGAGATCTACCTGAGAATGCCCGAGGGCGCCGATCCGCCGGACCCGGAGAGGATCCAACAAGTCCTGACCGGCCAGGGACTGACTCCCGCCGAGGGTGTCCTGGGCCGGATCGATCTGGGCCAGGGCGTTCTACGCGCCGAGAAATACGCCGACGGCGACGGGGTCGACTTCTCCTTCCCCCTGGGCCTCCCGGACGCCGAGGGGGACCGGGCGTTGCAGATCATCATGAACGTCAAGGAAGAGCTGGCCGCCAACCTCTTCGACCCCCAGTTGGGCTCCCTGGTGGCTCGCTCCGACCTGGAACGCATCCTGCAGGCCTGGCGGGAGGCGCATGACTTCCACTTCGGCGTGGCCGGCACCCCCGGCCTGGGAGCCGGAGTTCCCAGCGCCCCTGAGAAGCAAAGCGGCATGCCCACCCGGATCAAGCTGGTGCTTATCCTGGGCATCTCCATCCTGGTGGCGGTCTTTCTCTTCCGCACCTGCTTCAACCGCTGGATGGAGAAACAAATGAACCCGCCCCCGCCGGCGGACGATCCGATTGAACCTTACCAGGAAAACGAATCCCGGGAGTAGCCTCCCGGGATTCTTGGCCTTCCCGTCCTCGAATCTGACAGGAAATTACAGCTTGGTCTTGAAGGACTTCGCCGGACGGAAGCTGACCGTCTTGGAAGCCTTGATGCGGATGGTCGCTCCGGTGCGCGGGTTGCGGCCGTTTCTGGCCTTGCGGGTGCGCACCGTCCAGATGCCGAACTCCGGATAGGCGAAGCGCCGCTCTTTGCTCACCGCCTTGCGGATGTTTACGAAAACCGCGTCGATTACTTCCTCGGTGGCCTTCTTGGTCAACCCCCAGGGGTTGTTCTTGGAAATCTGGTTGACGAGTTCTTGTTTGGTCATGACAGACCCTCCTGAAAAATGGTTTGAACCAATGCCTTGTGCGTAGCAGAAGCCCCCGAAGAAGTCAACCGAAAAGCACAACATCTTGTGGTCGCCTCCCGCCGCCCTCAATATCTACGGCATGTCACATGGTGGCATGACCATACATGATCGGTCACTCGCCCGACCGCGGATTGCCAACGATCCCCCGCCTGAGTAGAATACCCGCCCATCGAGGAGCACAAGAATTCATGCTCAAGCTGGGTTCACTAGAGATCGAACCGGCGGTGCTTCTGGCACCCATGGCCGGCATCACCGACTCGCCTTTCCGTCTGATCGCCCGGCAGCTGGGCTGCCCGGCGGTGGTCACCGAGATGGTTTCCGCGGAGGGAATCATCCGTGACCAGGGCGGCTCCATGCGGCTGTTGGGCTTCGAGCCCGGCGAACACCCGGTCATCGCCCAGATCTTCGGCAGCCGGCCCGAGTCGATGGCCGAGGCCGCCCGGCGCTGCCAGGACCTGGGGTTCGACGCGGTGGACATCAACATGGGCTGCCCGGTGAAGAAGGTAATCCGGAGCGGCTCGGGCGCGGCGCTGATGCGCGACGAAGAGAATGCCGCGAAAGTGGTCACCGCCGTGCGCCGGGCGGTGTCCCTGCCGGTCACCGCCAAGCTGCGCTCGGGCTGGTCTCCCCAGGAGCAGAACGCCGTCGACCTGGCCCGCCGGCTGGCCGACTGCGGCCTGGACGCGCTGACCGTCCACCCGCGCACCCGCAACCAATTCTATTCCGGCAGCGCCGACTGGCGGGTCATCGCTGCGGTGGCTTCGGCGGTCAAGCTGCCGGTGGTGGGCAACGGCGACCTGCGCACGCCCGAAGACGCCGAAAGGATGCTTGGGCAAACCGGCTGCGCCGGGGTGATGGTGGGCCGGGCCGCGCTGGGCAATCCCTGGCTGCCGGGACGCATGGCCGGGTTGCGCGACGACCCGCCCGGCCGCGAGGAAATCCTGCGGGTTTTTTGCATCCACCTGGAAAAGATGATTGACTGGATGGGATCACCACGGCGGGCGGTGATGCGCATGCGCAAGCATGCGGTCTGGTACACCCGCGGCATCGACGGCGCCGCCGCCCTGCGCCGCGGGCTGAAGCACCTCACCACCCCCGCCGGGATGCAGCGGGCCATGGCCGGCCTGCTGTTGGGCAACTGAGAGAGCGACCATGCCACAAAGACCGCAAATCGGAAAATTCCGCCGGGGCTGGCGGAAGATGTTCGGCGCGCCCCCGGACGTGAAGGACCTGCTCCGGCTGCTTGCAGAAACCGAAGACCGGCTCAATAAGCTCGAGGCCGAGCTGGAAAATGTGCGCGAAGAAAGGCTCGGCTGGCAGGCCAAGGAGGCCACCACCCGCAAGGATCTGCAGGACTGCCAGGAGCGCTCAAAGGAACTTCTGGAGCAGGTGGTCCAGCTGACCCACAAGCAGCGCTCCACCGCGCAGTCGCTTCTGGATCAGAAGTTCAAGACCGAGACCACCCCGCTGGAGCGAAACCGCTTCGAGCAGGATCTGACCGAGGCCCGCGGCCGCGCCCGGCGCGCCGAAGAAAGGGCCAAGGCCGCCGAGAAAGGCCTAGCCCGGCTGAAGCGCGAGGCCAAGAGCGCCGGCCGGGTGAAGGACCTGGAGTCACAGCTGGCCTGGGCCCGCCAGCAGTCGCAGGCCTACCTGGCGGCGCTATCCGCCGCGTTGGAAAAAGTGAAGAACCTGGAAACCCGCCAGAAGCGGCGGAAGTACCACCAGCCGACGATTCAATCCAAGCAGCAGAAGGGTCACGGCTCCAGGCCGCAGCCGTCTTCCTCCACCCGGAAGTTTGGGTCGAAGCACCGCCGGTCGGTCAAGCGGTCGTAGCGATACTCGGTGAAGTTCCCCTCGCAGCGATAGACGTAGATCAGGCAGTCGCGGTCGGAGCGCGACTCCAGCCGCACCGAGTCCGGCGGCCAGTCCTGCGGGTAGGCCGGAACCAGGCAGGTGCCCACCACCCCCCGCTGGCAGTTGTCGCACAACAGGCAGATGCCGTCCAGACCGCAGACCTGGTCGGGCTCGCAGTCGTAGTCGTCGATGCAGGTCCCATCCGGCGTAACGCTCCCGCACCCCGCAAGCAGCCCAAGCAGTATCAGCCCGATAACTCTCATTTCTGATAATACCGGTCGATAAGATCCGCCAACCCCGGCACCGCCTCCTGCACGTTGCGCCTGGCCGACCCGCGCAGCTTCTGGTACCCCTTCCTCAAACTGCCGTGCTTGGTATTCTGCGCCCGCCGGTCGGTAACCTGCACCAGCGCCTCGGCCACCTCGGACTCCCGCGTCTTGATATACCCCCCGAACGACCCCGACCCGTCGTAATCGGCATGGAACTTGTCCAGCGCCTCGATGAAGTCGTCAAACAACGCATCCACCATGTTCACCGCCGCCCCCGGCTTTAAAGCCTTCAAAACCTTGTACCCCGCCTTCACCGCCAGCCCCCCGATCCCCTTCTTCTTTTTGACCTCCTCGTCCAGCAACCGCGCGCAAGCATCCACGATCTCCTTGCGCTTGTCCGGCAAGGGCAACTTGTCCGTAAGCTTGGCCATGAAAACCTCCAAATCAAGCCCTACCTACACGAACCACGCCGGTTTGGCAACGGGTTTTCAACCCGAATCCGGTTGACATCCTGCAACCTTCGCGATATTAGGCACAAGTCTAAACAGAGTATAACCATTTTTCAGGAGGGTTTTGGTATGAAGACTCTACATTACCTGCTTTGTCTGGTGCTGGCGCTGTCGCTGGTGGGGCTGGGGTGTCCGAAGGAGGAAGGCGCGGCTCCAGAAGAGGCGGCCAAGGAAGAGGGCCAGGCCGAACCGGCCAAGGAAGAAGCCAAGGAAGAACCCGCCAAGGAAGAGGCTGCGGCCGAGGCGCCGGCGGAGCCGGCGGTCAAGCTGGATCCGGCGGTGGAGAAGTTCATCGACGAGCGCATCGCGGCCATGGGCGGCGCCGACAAGCTGAAGCCCACCGGCTGGACTTCCAAGTCCAAGGGAACCTACGCGGGCAAGCCCTACACTTCCAGCAACACCGGCATGCCCGGCGTCACGCGCATGGACATCGAAATGCCCGGCGGGGCCAAGATGCCCATGGTGCACGGCCTGGACAAGTGCTGGTCGCAGACCGGCCCGGTGGTGATCCCCTGCACCGAGGAAGCCGCCAAGCATGCCAGGATCATGACCGCCATGATCGGCGCCCAGATGCTCATGCCGCTGAAAACGCAGGCAGGCTGGGAGCTCGCCGTGGACGGGGACACCCTGAAGGTCAAGCACGCCGAATACGGCGTCGACGGCAGCCTGACCTTCGACCCCGAGTCCAAGCTGATAACCGGAATGACTTACAAGAGCACCGTGCACGGCCAGGCAGGCGAGTTCGTCACCAAGTACTCCGATCACAAGGAGTTCTGCGGCATCCAGTTCCCCGCCAAGATGGTCACCGCCCTCAACAAGAAGCCCTGGCTCACCGAGGAGTGGCTGGAGATGACCTGCGGGGACGTGGACGAAAGCCTGTTCGAGCAGCCCGAGCAGGTGGCCGACGGCACCTTCGTGGAGAAGACCACCCCGCCGATGGCGGTGGCCTGCATGAAACACAAGGGCCCCCACGAGAAGCTCAACGACGGCGTCGCCAAGCTGATGAAGCTGATGATGAAACAGAAGCTGGCCCCCGCCGGCCCGGTGATGATGACCTTCCTCAAGGGCCCGCCCAAGGTGAAGAAGGCCAAGAAGTTCGTCACCGAGATCTGCGTGCCGGTGATGGTCAAGAAGCCGCCCAAGCGGCCCAAGAAGAAGGGCAAGCTTACGCTCAAGGGCATGAAGCCCCAAAACGTCCTGGCGGTGTACGGCTCGGGCGACTACCAGACGAAGACCGGCGAGCTGATGAAGGCGCTCAAAGCCGAGGTCAAGAAGCGCAAGCTGAAGGCCAAGGGCCCGGCCTGCGGGGTGTACTACATGGATTCGAGCAAGGTTCCGCCCGAGCAGCAGGTGGCCGAGGTGATGATCGCGGTCAAGGGCGGCAAGAAGAAACCGAAGAAGGCCCCCAAGCCCAAGCTGCAGAAGAAAAAGGTAATCAAGCCCATCAAGAAGAACCCCTAGGGTTAAGTCGCACTTCTGATGTATAAAAAAGGCCCCCGCTCCCGGGGGCCTTTTTCCATTCGGGAGGACACGAAATGAAACACCTCTTCTTTTTGATCCTGGCCGCCGGACTGGTCTGCATGGGCTGCGAAAAGAAGTCCGAAGAGGCCCCGGCCACAGAAACCGAACCGGCCAAAGAAGCTCCGGCTGCGAAACCCGATCCGGCCATGAACTTGCTCGACCAGGCCATCGCCGCCCACGGCGGGGCCGAAAAGCTCAAGGCCGTCAAGGCCTGCACAATGCAAATCGAAGGCGAGAGCCCCCTGGGTTCGTTCACCGCGACCAGCACCATCGCCAACGGACATCACCGCATGGACACCAAGCTGGCCAACGGAAACGAGTTTACCTTCACCCGGGGCCCCGGGCACTGCTGGGCCAAGAAAGGCCCGGTGATTCTGGAAATGGGCACGGGAGAGAAAGAAACCCACCAGGCCACCGCGGCCCTGCTGGAGGCCATGTTGCTGTGGCCGCTGAAAGAAAAGGGCCTGGACCTGAAGGCGTCCAAGGTGAAGATCGGCGACCGGGAGTGCGATCAGCTGGAAATCAGCTGGCCGTCGGGAGTGACCGGGTCGCTGGTCTTCGACCCCCAGAACTACTTGCTGATCCAGGCGGGCGTGAATGTGCCGGGCCCGGTGGAAGGCCGCAGCCAGGAGATCAAGATCGCTTTGTCGGAGCACAAGGAGTTCTGCGGGGTGAAGATGGCGTCCCGGCAGGCATTCTCGCTCAACCAGAAACCCATGCAGCTCTTGATGATCAAGGAGGCCAGCTGCGCTCCCGTGGATGCGAAGCTCTTCGCCCAGCCCGAGCAGGTGGCCGACAAGACCATCCGCGAGCGCCCCACCTCGGCGGTCACCATCGCCTGCACGACCATGCGGGGCCCCTACACCGGCGTCGGGAAGGCCCTGAAGGGGCTGATGGAATCACTGGTCGAAAACAAGGTGCCGCCCATCGGCCGTCCGATGATGATCTATAAAAAGGGACCGCCCAGGGTGAAGAAGCCCAAGAAGTGGGTCACCGAGGTCTGCTTCCCCGTGAACCTGGAGGCGCCCAAGAAGCCCCAAAAGCAGGGCAAGCTCACCATCCGGGCGCTCAAGGCGGGACAGGCGCTGGCGGCCTACGGAGTGGGCGAATACGACCAGAAGGCCCCCGAGCTCGCCGCCCTGCTGGTCAAGGAAGCCAAGAAGAGAAAGCTGAAGCCCCAGGGCCCCATGATCCACCTCACCTACATGAGCCCCCAGACGACTCCGGCCGAGGAGCTGGTCTCCGAGTTGCTGCTGCCCCTCAAGCCGGCCAAATAGCCCCGTATACTCGCCCCCCGATATTTGTAATTTCTGCATGTTTTAGTTGACAAATGGCAATATCTAGGCTCTATTCTGCCTATGTGTTCGTGTAAAAATGCACATTATGCATAAAACGGAGGGCGCCATGGCTAAGGCCAAGAAGTCCAAGAAGGCGGCGGTGCTGGAGAGGCTGAAGAAGGACCGGGTGCGTTTTCTGCGGCTGCAGTTCACCGACATCATGGGAATCAACAAGAACGTGGAGGTGCCCGAGGCGGAGTTCGGCAAGGCGGTGGACGGCCAGATACTCTTCGACGGCTCCTCGGTGGAGGGCTTCGCCCGCATCGAGGAGTCGGACATGCTGCTCAAACCCGACCTGGACACCTACGTGCTCTATCCATGGCAGGAAGAAACCGGATCGGTGGCCCGCCTGATCTGCGACATCTACAACCCCGACGGAACCCCGTTTCCGGGGTGCCCGCGGCTGACACTGAAGAAGGTTTGCGACCAGGCGGCCAAGATGGGCTTCGTGATGCACGCCGGCCCGGAGCCGGAGTTCTTCCTTTTCCTGCGCGGCGAGGACGGCCAACCCACCACCGACTCCCACGACCGCGGCGGCTATTTCGACCTGGCCCCCATCGACCGGGGCGAGGACGCCCGGCGGGCCATCGTCAACATCCTCGACTCCCTGGGCTTCGCCGTTGAAGCCGCCCACCACGAGGTGGCCCCCGCCCAGCACGAGATCGACTTCCGCCACCGCCCGGCGGTGGAGTGCGCCGACAACATCGCCACTTTCCGCTTCGTGGTGCGCAAGGTGGCCCTGGATTTCGGGCTGCACGCCACCTTCATGCCCAAGCCGGTGTTCGGGATCAACGGCAGCGGCATGCACGTGCACCAGTCGCTGTACAAGAACGGCAAGAACGCCTTCTTCGATCGCAAGGCCGAAGACGGCCTGTCCCCGGTCGCCCGGGGCTACATCGCCGGCGTGCTGCGCCATTGCAAAGACTTCTGCGCCATCACCAACCCGCTGGTCAACAGCTTCAAGCGACTGGTGCCCGGCTACGAAGCCCCCACCCACATTGCCTGGTCGGAGCGCAACCGCAGCCCCCTGGCGCGGGTCCCCGACCGGCGCGGCGACGGCACCCGGGTGGAGATCCGCATGCCCGATCCCGCCTGCAACCCCTACCTGGCCCTGGCGGTCATGCTGGCCTCGGGCCTGAACGGAGTGAAGCAGGGCTGGGATCCCGGACCGCCGGTGAACAAGAACATCTTTACCCTGAGCTACCGGGAGAGAAGACGCCACAAGATCGACTCGCTGCCCGACAACCTGGGGCACGCGGTGGACCTGCTCTCCAAGAGCAAGTTCATGCGCGAGGTCCTGGGCGACCACATCTTCTTCCAGTACATCCAGGCCAAGCAGCAGGAATGGAACGAGTACATCGCCCTGGTCCACGACTGGGAAACCGACCGCTACCTGGCGGTGTACTAGCAGTGTCCGATTTCCGGACACTCCCCACCCGTCCTGAAAATCCTCATCTGTTGTAAATCAACCACTTGCCCCCGCCGCACCCCGCTGGACCCGGTTTTGCATTAACCCGGGTGCATGAGATTTTTACTCCTCTCCCTGCTGCTCTGCTCCTGCGGCCCGCCCCCGTCACCCCACGGCCGCTACCACGGCGAGGTACTCGACCACACCGGCCAAATGCACCCCGGCACCATCGAAATAACCCCCACCTCCCCCGACCGCATCCACATCCACCTGGATTACGCCAACGGGATGTGCGACGGCGACGGGGCATACATCGCCGGCGATGCCCTGTTACCCGACGCCGGCGGCGAAATCACCTTCGACGAATATTCCCTCAACGGCAGCCTCTATAGCGCCACCGGTAACGAATACCAAATCAACGCAAGCCCCAAAGGGGCGGAATATGTCAGCCCAGGGCAACGCCCTGGGTCCGGCGCCCCACCCCACCCCCATCCCCAGCCCTGAAGGGGCGAAATAAAATGCCCCAATCGTTATCCAGAGTCGTCGTACATATCATTTTCAGCACCAAGGACCGCATGCGTGCAATCAAACCTGACATAGAGGAGGAACTCTTCGCGTACATAGGAGGCATCCTGCGCGACCAAGGCGCACAACCGATTAAAATTGGCGGAGCAGAAGACCACGTTCACATCTTGTGCGGTCTTCCAAGAACAATCTCCATCAGTGGTCTCCTGGAAGAAGTTAAGAAGTGTTCGTCGAAGTGGCTCAAGACCAAGGGACCGGGGTACAGAAAATTCTCGTGGCAGGGTGGCTACGGCATTTTTTCAATCGGCGAATACGGCGTCGAGAACGTCAAAAAATACATCTCCAACCAAAAATCACATCACCGCACGGTTGGATTCAAAGAGGAGTTCAGGGAATTCCTGGCGCGATACCGGGTCGAATACGACGAGAGATATGTGTGGGGGTGAATGTTTTATTACGCCCCTTCAGGGCTTGGGAATTTGTTAACCGGGTTCATCACCCAGGGCGTTGCCCTGGGCTCACGTATTACGCCCCTTCGGGGCTTTCGGATAATTAACTGAGCCCTGAAAGGGCGAACATATGTTAGCCCAGGGCAACGCCCTGGGTGAGGTCACCCCAACCCCCGCCCATCCGTTACGCCCGGACATTCCAC
>Ga0272442_10003034_pt1 | contig 23809 bp, 8 predicted proteins | sample SSMForm2O_FD_200262 | JGI IMG/M metagenome (GOLD analysis project Ga0272442, IMG submission 200262) | Marine sediment archaeal communities from Little Sippewissett salt marsh, Falmouth, MA, United States - SSM-Form-2O | ecosystem: Environmental > Aquatic > Marine > Wetlands > Sediment ...
CAATCAGGGCTCGACGCTGGCAGTGCCATCGTCGGGTGGCTGGATGTTGAATTCGAAACGGGGGGCAGTGCGGCGTGGGTGTATGTCATTCGCGAGACGGGTTCCGTGGAGTGGGCGGAGCTCCATGCCGGAACTGCGGCTGATCGAGAAGAGCGTGGTGTCTCTGATGGTCTTGATGCACTACGAGAAGCCTTGGCGACACCGGAAGCGCCGCTGGCGCTGGTCCGGCACTTGGCGCGCAGCGCATGGAGAGACCGGCTGGGGGTGGTCCAATCCGGTCTGGGTGGCGTCAGCGACCTGATCGTTGTTCCATCGGGACGGATGCTCGGGGTTCCTCTTGAGGTGTTCATCACCGAATCCGGCGGGCTGGCGGGCGAGTCGTACACGGTTTCCTATGTCCCTTCCGCTGCAATCCGAGTGTGGCTCGCCGAGAACGGGTCCGGAGGTCATGATGGGAAGATGCTCCTTGTCGGTGATCCGCCGTTCGATGCTGTGGGCCCCGGGAGCGCAGGGACCGAAGGGACACCTGTGGCTGTCGCGACGTACACTCAGGGGAACGAGTCAGTCAGGAGTCTCCTGGCCGGCAGTCGCGACATGATCAGAGGCCTTCCTCGGCTGCGTGGCGCTCGCGCCGAGATCGCGGCGCTTGCCGACCTGTGCGACGACCCCGTCGTTCTCGTCGGAGAACAGGCTTCGGAGCAGGAGCTGGCGAAGCTGGCGGCATCCGGTGAACTGCTGGGGTTCAGAGGCATCCACTTCGCCACTCATGCCTTCGTTGATGATCGGGACCACGAGCGTTCGGCTCTAGTCCTGTCGCAGGTGGGTCTGCCTGATCCACTCGAGTCTGTCGCAGCGGGAACACGCATCTACGACGGTCTCGCCTCCGCCGGGGAGGTCATCCGCGAGTGGGACTTGGATGCCGAGCTGGTTACGCTGAGCGCTTGCGAGACGGGGCTCGGAAGAGACGTTCAGGGCGAGGGCTACGTGGGGTTTGCGCACGCCTTCCTCCAAGCAGGCGCACGGAGCATGCTTGTGAGCCTCTGGAGGGTCGACGACAGAGCGACATCGCTCCTCATGCGTCGCTTCTACGGAAACTGGCTGGGGAAGAGGGGTGAAACGGACGCTCCGGAGCTCGAGAGACCGATGTCCAAGGCCGACGCGCTGCAGGAGGCGAAGCAGTGGCTCCGTGAGTATGAGGATGAGTACGGGAACCACCCGTACGAGCATCCGTACTACTGGAGTGCATTCATCCTGATCGGAGACGCGTCGTAGTCTTGCTCTTCATCGGCGGCTAGTGAAGCACGTCAGTTCCCCGGGCCACTCCTCGACCTCGTTCCACGCTTCAAGCAGCAGGGACGCCACAGCACAAGAGGTCCGCACTGCGGGCCTCTTGTGCTGTGAGGGCTCGACGGACATTTCGCACTCGTCGGGTTCGGTTCCCTCTCTAGCGAGGAGTCGCCTGTCGGGCGGGCCCACTGCGCGCACGAGGGGGCGGAGTTCCAGTATCGGCATGTCCTGAAATCCCGTCCGCGATTCCTTTGAAGGCGTTGATCTGACTGCCGCCCATCTGATATACTCCACATGGACTGACCCATTGCCATTCTGATTGCGTCATGCTGCTAGGACGCTAGGAGTTCACCGGGCAACCTGCCGGGGCGTCGTCCAGCCGAGGCCCATGTGCATCTGGGACTTCCTAGGCCTGCTTGGGTGTGTCTTGGGTTCTCGCAGCAATGCTACTCGGAAGGGAGGTTCACGATGATCGCCCGTCGCGAATGCTTGATCCTGATAGTCGCCGTTGCCACCGCGATAGCGCTTTCGCCGGTTGCTGCTGACGCAGGGGCGGAGTCCGGCTCGCGATATGATCCTGTTGTTGCCTGGACCGCCGATGTCACCCCTTGGACAGGGCCGCAGTCGATCAGCGACGCCACATACCACTGGACGAGTGTCTATCTGGTCGGCGAAGAAGGGCTCATGGTGTCCGTCGACGGCTGCGAGAGCGACACTCTTTGGGTGGTAGACGCCTCTCCTTGGCCGGGCGATCAGCGGCTGTTGGCTGTGACGAATGACGGCACCGACGCCTTCGCCGTTGGGGCAGAGGGCCTGATGTCCAGGGTCGACCTCCAGAGCGGTACGGTCGTCGACGTGTGGGACGCGAGTCCCTGGGAAGGGCAGCAGAGCCTGGAAGCTGTGCTTGGGTCCGCGTACTGCGCCGGTGCCGAAGGGCGCCTGGCTCATGTATCGAAGTACACGGGTGACGTGGACTGGGAGATTGATGCCTCTCCATGGGCGGGGGCACAGGCTCTGCACGCCCTGGCGAGCTCCGGCTCCTACGTATACTGCGTTGGTGCCGAGGGCAGGATGTCCAAGATCCGGACGTCCAACCACGAGGTCGTGTGGGAGGTGGACGCCTCGCCCTGGCCCGGGCAGCAAGCGCTGTACTGCGCATGGCATTCAGGCTCCAGTGTCTTCTGTGCAGGCGCCGAGGGTAGACTGGCGAGCATCAGCGCCAGCGACGGTTCTGTGCAGTGGAGCAAGGACGTGAGTCCGTGGGCCGGTGACCAGGCGATATACGACTTCGCGCACGGGTACTACGGCGACTACTCGCACTTCTACTGCGTAGGTAGTGAGGGGTACATGTCGATTGTCAGTCTGAGTGATGGGACTGTCGACTGGCATGGCAACATCACGCCGTGGAGTGGTTCGCAGAGCCTCGCCGCGATCGTTGGCGGGGCAGGCTTCGTCTATGCGGTTGGCGCTGAGGGCGTGATGTCCGCTGTGCAGACGGCTTCGGAGTCCCTCGCGGGATACGCTTGGCCGGAGTCGATTGGAATGTACGTGTCTTGGATCGGCGACTGCTGCCCAGATGTGTTCTACTATACCAACGTAGGCTGCGACAGGCTGTCCGGCCCTGTCTTCTCCGGATGCCCCGAATTCTCAGTTTCGCCCGACTACTACGAGATTGACCGATTCGAGTCGCAGCTCTTCAGCGTCGAGTACTGCCCGCATGACTGCGGAGACGATTTCTACTGCCAGGTCTTCATCTATCCTCTCCTGTATGAGGTGTTGGCGAACGGGTGCGGCCCGAATGAGCCGGACTGCTCGGTATCGCCTTCCTCTCTGGTGTTCGATGTCGACAGCGTCGGTGGCAGCGACACCAAGTCCTTCCAGATCCGTAACACCGAGTGCGGCGTCCTGAGCGGATCTGTGTGGTGCTCTCACGACGAGTTCACCGTTGCGCCTCAGTCGTACAGCCTATGGCCAAGTCAGTCCAAGCAGTTCACTGTCACATACACCCCTGACGATTGCGGATCTGATGCTTGCACCATAGAGACTTCGTACCCGTGCTGGGGTGTGAGCTGCAGTGCTGCGGGACCGACAACGCCCGTGTGCTCCGTGGAGCCGGACACCCTGTGGTTCGAGGTGCCGGCCGACGGTGGCTACGATGAGGCGACGTTCGTGATCTCGAACGTGGGGTGCGGTCTCCTCTCAGGTGCTATCTACGAGGATTGCATGCAGTTCGAAGTTGACCCCAGCGAGTACGCACTGGCCCCCGGTGAGTCCCAGGAGCACACGGTGTCGTTTGTATCTCCAGCCGGGTGTGCGGACCTCTGTATCATCGACATCGGAGCCGATGGCAGGACTGTCGTGTGTCATGGCGACACGACAGAAGCGACGCCGGTCGAGTTCGCCTTCTACGCCGACGCAGCCGCGCCGAACGAGGTGAGACTGCGATGGTCTTTGGGGTCGGATGGGGACTTGGATGGGCTCAATCTGTATCGTTCGCTGGACTCGGGGGGCCCGTTCGAGCGCGTGAATGACTCGGTACTGGAGTCTCCGGGGCCATGCACGTACACGGATGGCACCGTTTGGCCGGAGACGACCTTCTGGTACGAACTCCGGGGTGTAACGGCTCTCGGTAGTGAGATCGGATTGGGAGACGGACCGGTGTCCGTGGTCACTCCAGGTACGCTGCTGGGCAGACTGCATCCGCCGTGCCCCAGCCCGTTCAGAGCTGCCACGAGTGTGACGTTCGACGTGCCGGAGAGCGCTCAGAGTGTCTCCCTGGCCGTGCATGACGCTTCGGGCAGGCTCGTGAAGCAGCTCGCTCATGGATCCATGGGTCGTGGGCGCTATGAGATGCCGTGGGACGGAACGGATCGGACCGGCACGCGAGCGGCATCGGGTGTCTACTTCGTACGATACGAGATTGGTGACTGGGTCTCTGTGGAGAAGGTCTTGTTCCTCAAGTGATCTGAGTAAGGGTAGTCGCAGTAGGCAAGTTGTTCAGACTCACAGCCTCCGCACATCGAGCTTGGTCGGCCCGGTGTTCCCTTGATTCCGGTAGCGTGGAGACGTTGTGGCGCCGAAGCTCCGTAGCGCCAGTGATCGCCGATGCTGGTTGCGGCTTGGGCCGAGGCGCAGCGGAGAAACTCCGATCGTCACGGAGGGGAACGAATGAACAAGATGGTCAGCACCAGTCTCCTGCGGCCATTCGGCGTGATCCTGATGCTCGCAGCTGCCTGTGCGCTCGCTGTTGCTGAGCCGGAAGGGGAGCGCACTCCTCTACCTGAAGCGCTGGAAGAGAGGATTCAGCAACTGAGGGCAGAAGGTAGGTATGAAGAAGCAGTCGAAGTCGCGGCGGAGCTTCTCTCGGTTCGGAGGGCGCAACCCGATGCGGCCTCGTTTGAGTTGGAGGATGCCGAGAGTCTGGTCACGACTCTCGAGCAGGTCACTGAGCTCTCCAGTGAAGCACAAGCCGAGTTGGCCCGCGCCGACAGCCTCACAGGACTCCTGCTCGAGTGCTGGGAAGCAGATCGATTCGAGGAGGCGATACCTGCGGTTCGAAGACAGCTGGAACTCCGCCGTAAACACCTTGGGACTGAGCACGCGGAGGTTGCAGTCAGTCTCCACTGCCTCGCAGGGTTTTTGACCGAGAAAGGAGACTACCCGGGGGCGGAGACCGCTTACGAGGAAGCGCTGGACCTGCGGCTCAGACTTCTAGGAGACGGCCATCCGGAGGTGGCGGCGACACTCGGTGACTTCGCTCTCCTTCATCATCTCTGGGGGCACTTCTCCGAGGCAGGTCGGCTCTACGCCGAGGCTCTGGCAGGGGCCAGAGGGGCCTACGGAGACGATCACCCCGAGGTCGCCACGCTGCTGATCAACCTCGCGATCCTCGCGAAGCAGGCAGGTGACTACGCAGAAGCCGAACGGCTGGTGACCGAAGCCCTAGTAGTATTCGAGGAGCTGTACGGATCCGAGCACGACCGGATCGCATCGTGCCTCGATATCCTCTCCGATGTGTGCTGGCAGAGAGGAGAGCATGCCGAGGCTGAGCGACTCTGCCGCGAGTCATTGGCCATGCGGCGCAGGCTCTGGGGCGACGACCACAGAGTCGTTGGCACGAGTCTGACCACGCTCGGGGACTACTACGAGGCGAGGGGTGAGTACGCCAGCGCAGAACCGCTCTACCGCGAAGCCCTGTCCGTCTTCAAACGCGTGCTCGGCGCAGAGCACCCGGCTACTGCGTATGGACTGAACAGCCTTGCCTTCGTTCTGTATCACCAGGGGAACTACGCCGAAGCGGAACGTCTGATTCGCGAGTCGCTCGACATACGCAGAAAGACGCTGGGCGAAGACCACCGTCTCGTTGGCGTGAGCCTCACGAACTTGGCCGCAATGCGTCAGCAACAAGGGGACCATGTTGGTGCTCTTCCCCTGTATCGCGAGGCCCTGGAGATAAGCAAAGCGGTGCTTGGTCCGGATCACCGCAACGTCGCTGTAGGGCTTCACAACATCGGCACGATACTGATGGACCAAGGGGACTTCGCCACGGCTGATGCGGTGCTGCGCGAAGCTCTCGAGATGAGCAGAGGCGCCTCCGGCGACAAGAGCACGGACGTGTCTCATTTCATGCTGAGCCTCGCTCAGAACCTGATGTTGGAGGGGAAGAACGCCGAGGCCGAGTCGCTGTACACGAGAGCGCTGGGTATCAGTGAGGAGCTGCTAGGCGAGTACCATCCCGAGATGGCAAGAGCCCTCTACGAAGTGGGTCGCTTCTACGGCGCCATCGGAGACTACGGAACCGCCGAGGCCGTCTTGACGCGTGCCGCCGCATCCTACGACTATGCACGACTGCGCGCGGGAACTGGTACCTCGCGGGCGGCCTTCCTCAGTTCACCGTATGCCGAACTCGCGGCGGCCAAACTGGCTCAGGGAGTTGCACAGGGTGCCTGGATGGCCGCCGAGAGGTCACTCGGTCGTGTGCTTGCGGAGCTGCTGCAGGTATCTGCCCTGCGCACTCTGGACTCTCGAGAAGCGGCCCTTGAGGATTCCCTGAAGGCATCGTTGGTAAGACTCGAGAGCGAGTGCGCGGCTTACACCGCGGAGACCGAGAGGGGCAGTTCCGGCACGATGGCCTCCAGTGCCAACAAGGCCCGAGCGCAGCTACTCGCGGCCGAAGCGGAGTGGGCCGCCTTTCAGACCCGGCTGTCGAATCAGCATCCCCTGACAGAAGGGGGGGTGCCGTCCTTGGAGTCGGTCCAAGCCGTCATGGAAGACGACACAGCGCTCATTGGCTGGCTGGACACCGAGTGGTGCCGAGGTGTTTCAACCTCGTGGGGCTACGTCGTGCGCAGCTCCGGGCCGGTCGTGTGGAAGCGCATGCAAGTGAGTGGCGAGGCTTCCCCTCGCCTCAGCGCCTCGGGCGTTCGCAGTGCCTTGGCAAGGTCCGATTCCCCCTTGCTTGCAGTCTCCCGCGCTGGCGCCGATCTGTGGGAGGGGCGTGTGAAGCCCCTGATGGATGACCTGGCAGGTGTACGGCGGCTTGTTGTTGTCCCGTCTGGTGCCATGCTGGGTGTGCCAATCGAAGCCCTAGAGGACTCGGAGGGGCTACCCTTGGGAGATCGCTACGCAGTCTCCTACACTCCCTCTGCGTCCATCTACTCTTGGCTCAGGAGTGCGGACACGGTCAACGAAGCGGGGGGGATGCTGCTAGTCGGTGACCCACCCTACGCGCCAGCGCACCTTGCTGCGCTGGCTGATGAAGAGGTCGACGGAGTCGCTGACTCCGGGCTGATGCCGGCTCCCGATGTGCTGCGGAGTGCGGCCGTAGGAAGTCGCGAGGCCCTCAGCTCGCTCCCGCGGCTGTGCGAAGCCCGAACAGAGGTGCAGAGCGTCGCTCGTGTGTCCAGCCAGGCGCGCCTGCTCCTCGGTTCCGACGCTACTGAACAGGAGTTCGATCGACAGGCGAAGTCCGGGGAACTCGCCGGCTGGAGTGCGATACACCTCGCAACGCATGCCCTTGTCGATGCTGAGTTCCCCGAGAGATCGGCGCTCATCCTGTCTCAAGTCGCACTCCCGGATCCGTTCGAGGCCGCGGTGGCCGGTTCTAGGGTGTACGATGGGATCGTGACAGCGAAGGAAATCCTGTTGGAGTGGGAACTGAACGCCGACCTCGTGACGCTGAGTGCGTGCGAGACGGGACTGGGGAAGGAGATCGCAGGCGAGGGGTATGTCGGGTTCGCCCACGCGCTGTTTCAGGCGGGAGCACGCTGCCTGCTCCTGAGCCTCTGGAAGGTCGACGACAACGCGACGTCGCTCCTGATGCGCCGGTTCTACGAGAACTGGCTGGGTGAGAGCGGTGAGACAGAGGCTCCGGGAGTCGAGAGAGCGATGTCCAAGGCCGATGCGCTGCAGGAGGCGAAGCAGTGGCTCCGCTCGTACGAGGACGAGTACGGGAGCCGCCCGTACGAGCATCCGTACTACTGGAGCGCCTTCATCCTGATCGGAGATGCGTCGTAAGTCCCCACTTCATCAGCTGAATACGCAGAGCGCCAGTTCCCCGGGCCACACCTCGACCTCGTTCCACGCTTCAAGCAGCAGGGACACCAGCGACCTAACGGCAGTTAGGTTGAAGACGGGGAGCGTCGAGCGACGCTCCCCGTGGTGCTTCCCTGGGCCCCGAGGATGGATCGTTCCATCTCTGCCGCCATCCCCTCCGCTTGCTATTCCTCTCTGTGTGTGGTATTCTTCGTTTCACAGCGACACATCACGAACGGGGATCAAGAGCGACTCCCGGGGCATCCCGGGATTCTCCTGCATGAGGAGGCCGCATAGCCATGCCACGGATCCGGATCGCCGTATCGATTGCTGCAGTCATGTGCATGACGCCGGCCTTGGCACTTGGGAACGACGCCGACTGCTGGGACGAGCAGCTCGGGTTCCCGTATCTCGCCCCGAGCTTCCTGTCGGGTTCTACCGACGATGCTGACACCGACGGCCCGCCGATCCCCGGCGAGGGCGAGATCCTCATGGGGATCGCCAACCCCGCCACGATCTACGCGGAGGAGATGGGCTACAAGTGGCGGGTCGAGCGGACGTCTGACGGCGAGTACGGGATCATCACGTTCCCCGACGGTACGGAGTGTGAGGAGTGGGACTTCTACCGAGGTCAGTGTGGCCGGGAGTGGTCGTATTGCGCACGGCATGGATGGGAGACGGAGACGGCCGCCGACGGCGAGGACCCGTTCTCGCCCGTGTACTCGATCTGCGTGGGCGGCGCGGGCAGATCCGTGGGTCCAGTGAGCGAACTCATGAATCTCAGGGAGCTGGCGAGTCGGGACGCGGCCATCGTTCGGCTCGATCGAGTGGCCGACGAGAGCGGAGATCAGAGACGGCAGTCCGATGTGCGGCCGCTGAGACGCATCCGCGACCTTCCCTCCTCGTTCGACTGGCGGGACGTAGACGGCGTCGACTGGATGACGCCTGTGCGAAACCAGGGCGGTTGCGGGAGCTGTTGGGCGTTCTCGGCGGTGGGTGCTGTCGAGGCGATGCACAACATCTACTGGGATGATCCAGATCTTGATCACGACCTCTCCGAGCAGATGCTCGTCTCGGACGACGGCGAGTGCTGTGATGAATGCGGCAACTGCGGCGGGGGCTGGCCTTCCACTGCGCTCGGCTACATGTACTGCGGCATTGTCGATGAGACCTGCTTCCCCTACACGGCGCACGGCTCAACGCCTTGTTCGGACAAGTGCACGGACTGGCAGGACCGGCTCGTCTACATCGACGGGAAGGACACGGACATCCCCTCAGACGCGGACAGCCTCAAGGTGGCGATAGTGCGGGAAGGACCGCTATCAGTCTGCATCTTCGGCGACGCTTACTGGGACGGTGACATCATGCGGTGCGACGGCTCCGCGCGAATCTCCCACGCGATCGTCGCTACCGGCTACGACGACGCCGGAGGATACTGGATCTGCAAGAACAGCTGGGGGAGCGGCTGGCACGGTGACGGCTACTTCAAGGTCGGCTACGGGGAGTGCAGGATTGAGGGGTCTGCGGCCTTGCCGCTCTTCGAGAACAAACCGTTTCCTCAGCCAATGTCTCAAGGGACGCTCATGAGCGTCTACGTGGACTGCAGCGCGATGGGTTACGAGGATGGCAGTCAGGAGTTTCCATTCAGCACTATACAGCAGGCAGTCCTCGAGGCCGACTCAAGTGCCGTTGTGCACTTGGCTGCAGGAGTCTACACGGGAGAAGGTAACCGGGACGTCCTGGTCCCCAGACGGAACCTCAAGCTCATTGGTGCCGGGGCCGATGAGACCATCATGGACTGCGAAGGGCAGACAAGAGGAATGGTGTTCGGTGCCGGCTACGGGCTCTTCTACGACAGCGAGCAGTACCACATACCGTGCTACTACGATGAGCCGCTCCCGGACACGACCATGGTGCTGCGGGGACTGACGATCCGCAACGCAGACGGGACCGCATTGGAGGTGTACGGCTCGCCGATCATCAGAGACTGCACCTTCACCGGGAACTCGGGATCGAACGGCGGGGGTATGAAATGCGTTGGCGGTGCGCCGACGATCGAGAACTGCACCTTTGCGGATAACTGGGCGAGCGACCAGGGAGCAGGGATCTTGAGCGACAAGGCGTCACCAGAGATCAGCGCGTGTGTCTTCAGCGGCAATGGAACGTCGAGCGCTCTGGGCAGCGGCTTCTACGCGTACTCCGGATCGCCCACGCTCTCTGGGTGCACCTTCGTTGGAAACACACGTGGACAGATAGCGCTCGGTGGCTCCGATACAGGTGGCCTCATCGAGAACTGCATTGTGGCCTTCAGTTCCACAGGAAGGGGCATCGACTGCTACAACGCAGAGCCCGAGACCGAGATCACTGGGTGCTGTGTTTTCGGAAACGCTTCCAGTGATTCGATCGGTTCCGGACCGACGTGCGGCAACTACCACGACAACCTCTTCGTTGATCCTCTGTTCTGCGATGCGCAGTCTGGTGACTACACGCTGCACAACGGCTCTCCGTGTCTGCCTGAGTGCAACGACTGGGGGGTCCTTATCGGCGCCATGGACGAAGGCTGCGGTTCCTGGACGGATGTCGCTTCAGGGACGGAACTCGCCGATGAAGGGAAGGGTCGTGCCGCTTCCTGGGCGGACTACGACATGGATGGGAACCTTGACCTGTTCCACTCCACAATACATGAGAACAAGCTGTACAGGAACATGGGATCCGGGGTCTTCGTGGACGTGGCTGGAACGATTGGACTGGGAGGCACCACGAACAGCCGGGGTTCGGTCTGGGCCGACTGCGACAATGACGGAGATCTGGACCTCTTCGTGGGCAACGCCGAAGGCGCAAACCAGCTCTACGAGAGCAACGAAGGACAGTCCTTCGTCGACATCGCCCCAGGAACCCTGCTCGCGGACGTCGGTGCCGCACAGTGTGTGAGCTGGTGCGACTACGACAGCGATGGGCTCGTGGACCTCTTCGTGGGCAACGCATATACCTCCGAGAAGCTCTACCACAATGAAGGGGACATGGTCTTCAGCGACTCCACGAGTCAGTTGCCGCTCGCCGAACTGGGCAAGGTCCTTGGCGCTTCCTGGGCAGACTACGACAACGACGGGGACATGGACATCTATGTCACCTCGTACGATTCGGACAACAGGCTCTTCAAGAACATAGGGCAGGGTGGCTTCACCGACGCGACTGACGAAGCACTGGTGGGGGATTCAACACCTTCGTCGTCCTGTGCCTGGGGGGACTACGACAGCGACGGACATCTCGATCTGTACGTTGTCAACGACGGCGCGAACAGGCTATTTCACAACAACGGAGACTTGACGTTTGACGATGTGACCGATGAGAAACAGCTCGGCGATTCAACGTACGGCCTTGATGCCGCATGGATCGACTACGACAACGATGGTGACCTGGACCTCTACGTCTGTGTGGCAGACGGCATGCCGACCGGCAATGTCCACTACATAAACGAGGGAGACGAGACGTTCACCCGCATCGCGTGTGGAACCCTTGCCGACCATGGGGACGGTCGATCGTGCTCTTTCGGAGACTACGATGCGGACGGCGATCTTGATATGTATCTGACGAACAACCTCGATCCGAACAGGTTGTTCGAGAACCTCACGCCGACAGGCAACCACTGGCTGCACGTAGAACTTGAGGGCGTCTTCTCGAATCGGTCTGCCATTGGAGCACGTGTGGAGGCGCTGGCCGGCGGCGTGCGTCAGATCCGGGAAGTCTCCGGCGGCGCGGGATCCTACTCGCAGTGTTCACTGCCTGTTGAGTTCGGCCTGGGCACGTGTGATGTAGTCGACTCGCTTGTCATTCGTTGGCCATCGGGAATCGTGAACAGATTCGCCGACGTCACTGTCGATCGAATGATGTGGATTCAGGAGAATCCGACTCCCGCCACGCCCGAGCAGTTGGTGGTGTCGGGCGGAGTCGCCGAAGGCAGTATGGATCTTTCCTGGAGCCCTGTCGATGACTCGAACCTGTCCCACTACGTCGTTGAGAGAGATACGTCGGATCTCTTCGGTTCGGAAACGGTTGTCGTGACGCACACAGACACGCTCTACACGGACGCGGATCTGGCGCTGCGAGATGAGTACTGGTACCGCGTAGCTGCTGTTGACTCGGGCGAACAGATGAGCGGTTACAGCGAGACGCTCAGCCAGTATCCGACGGACCTGCCTCCCGCAACGCCATCGGGCGTCGCGGCCACACTGACGGAGAACGGCGAAGGAGTCTTCTTGTCGTGGGCTGCCGTCTCTGCTCCCGATTTCGACCACTACAGCGTGGAGCGGGACACGAACGGTCTTTTCTCCGCGAACGTCGTGACGTGGACCACACAGGACACCGTCTGGACCGACGCCCCGCTGGAGCTCGGTGTCGAGTACTTCTATCGTCTCTTCGCGGTGGATCCCGGTGGGCTGACCAGCGATCCGAGCGACACTGTTTCGGCGACTCCGCAGGATCTTCCCCCTGCAGCGCCACGGGATCTTGCCGCAGTCGCTGAAGAGCGTGCTGTAGCGCTGAGCTGGTCGAGCGTGTCTGATCCGGATCTGGACTACTACCGGATCGAGCGGGACACGACGGTGCTCTTCGGCTCGGGCACGAGCGTCAGGACGACCACGGCGACGCACTACCTCGACTCGCCCCTTGCCGTCGGCATCGAGTACTTCTACCGGACGTTCGCTGTCGACACGCTCGGGTCCTGGAGCGCTCCCAGTGACACGGTCTCAGCGATCCCGTTCGATATGCCACCGCCGAGGCCCGAGGGACTTGCGGCAGTCGGCCTCGAGGCAGCCGTTGCTCTGACCTGGAACAGCGTCTCTGCCACGGACCTCGACTTCTATCGGGTGGAGCGGGATACGTCGGACGCCTTCGGAGCCGGCAGCGTGTTCCACGAGACGGGTGACACGGCGTACGTTGACTCGCCTCTGTCTGCGGGAGTGGAGTACTTCTACCGTGTCGCAGCCGTCGATACAGCGGGCGGTTCAAGTACACCGAGCGACACGGTCTCCGCGAATCCGCTTGCAGATGTGTCGCCTGCCCCTCCTGCGAGCCTTGCTGGTGCTGCAGAGGAGCGCGCCGCGGTGCTGAGCTGGAACGCCGTCTCAGCGTCGGATCTCGATCACTACCGTGTGGAGCGGGATACCTCTTCGGCCTTCGGAAGCGGCACCGCGTCCGGCACCACAAGCGATACGACGTACGTCGACTCACCGCTCTCCGCCGGGGAGGAGTACTTCTATCGCGTTCTGGCCGTGGATCAGGCGAGCAACGAGAGCGCTCCGAGCGATACGGTCTCGGTGGTTCCTCTCGCGGACGTCGCTCCCTCTGCGCCTCAGGATCTGATCGCACTCGGCGGGAGTGACCAGATCGAGCTTCACTGGAGCGAGAACCCGGAACTCGACCTGAGCGGGTATCTCGTCGTCCGGGATGCGACGCCGACGTTCGCGCTTCAGGAGACGCTCTGCACGACGGAGGCGACGACGCACATCGACACGGCAGGCTCGATCGGAGAGGGGCTCTGGTACCGGGTCATGGCCGAGGACGCGGCCGGCCATCTAAGCACCCCCAGCTACGAGGTGGCTGGGGTCAAGGCCCCTGGCACAGGCATCTACGTGGACGCCTCGAACAGCGGCTGGGAGGACGGCACCCTCGAGTCTCCGTACAAGAGCATCCAGAGCGGCCTGAACGACGCTTCGTCCGGGGATGTCGTGGTCGTCTTCCCCGGGGAGTACGGCAGCAACGTCACGCTTACGGACGGCGTGTCGCTCGTGGGGATGCGGGGTGCTGACGAGATAACGATCAACGCCACGGTCTCCGCCACCGGGATCGATGCTCCTGTGACACTGAAGGGCTTCAAGGTCGACTGCCTGAACGCCCTGACGAAGGGACTGGACTGCAGCGGCTCGGGCCTGACGATCGAGGACTGCGAGTTCGTGAACGCGACGAGCGCAGGGGTGAGCTTCCAGCAGGGCGGAGCGCCGGTGGTGCGGAGATGCAGCTTCACGGGCAATCAGACGGGTGTCTCCTGCTCGGACACGAGCGCACCCCACATCACCTCAAGCACGTTCTCGGGTAACGCGTTCGCGAACGTGTCATCGTTCGGGACCGTCGGTCCGGTTCTTGGAGGGGGCCTCGCAGAAGCGAACGACTTCCTCGACTACGGGACGCTCATGGTGTTCAACGCCGGCGCAGACCCCTTGCCGGCCGAGTACAACTACTGGGGCGACGACTGCGTCGATCCGGCCTGGTTCACGGGGCTCATCGACTACACGCCGTGGACGGACGTGACGCACACGCTCGAGTTTGCAGAGTGCTGGACGGACATCGACGAGCCCGCAGCCCCCGAGGTGGCCTACGCGAGCCGTGCGTTCCCGAACCCGGCGGGGAAAGGGACACGGATCGCGTTCGGGCTGCCGGATCCCGGTGGACGCGTGACGCTGCGTGTCTACAGCGCGGCGGGGAAGCTCGTCCGCACGCTCGTGGACGCGCCGATGCCCGGAGGTCACTACACGGCGGAGTGGAACGGGAGGGACGAGAGGGGCAACGACGTCTCTGCCGGTGTGTACTTCTACGCGCTCGAGGCCCCGGACCTCGAGTCACGGGGCAAGATGGTTATCCTCAAGTGACTCGGTCTCCGCTCCGGGGAGTGTGAGCAGTTCGTCGAGCTCATTCTCTGTCAGGTTCCAGACCTCACGCATGCCCCGAATGCCCCGGCCCCGAAGAGCAGGTGCTCTCCGGGGCCGGTTTGCTCCGTCGAACCGTAGACTCCCGTGCCCGCTACTTGAGCAGGAGCATCTTCTTCGTCTCTGAGTACGAGGGTGTCGCCACCTGGTAGAAGTACGTTCCGCTGGCGACGGGGTTGCCCGCGTCGTCCGTTCCGTCCCACCTGAACGTTCTCGTGCCTGCAGGCTCGGGGCCGTCGGCAAGGGTTCTGATCATCCGGCCCGAGACATCGTATATCCGCAGCGACACGTCCGCGCCCCCGTCGGGTATGCGGAAGGAGATCTCCGTGACGGGGTTGAAGGGGTTCGGGACGTTCTGGTGCAGCTTGAACGTGGCCGCGCCTCGGGAGGCATCCGACTCAGACTCCTCGTTCTCGAAGTCAGCGATGACCGGCGGGTCTTCGAGGGGGCAATCGAAGGTCGGGTCCACCGCGCAGCGGTAGAAGGTCCTGAATCCGCCGATCGCCTCGTCCAGGCCGGGGATGTTGGCCATGATGTCGCCCTCGGTGTAGTAGTCACGCGAGTAGTAGGCCCGCGCGCTCCAGGGGCGGAACTTGACGATCGACATGCCCTTGGCGCTGAAGGGGACGCCATCGAACTGCCCGACCATCGTCCAGGTCGCCGTGTAGACGCCGTTCACAAGGCTCTCGTCCTCGACCGTCGTGACGAGATCCGGAGAGCTGCTGAAGAGCCGCGCGAGGAACTCCGTCATCGTCTCGATGCCGTAGATGTCGACGATCGGATCGTGGTACTCGTAGTCTGCGGTGTAGTACTTGAGCAGCGACTGCCAGTTCTCGGGGTTGATCTCGACGAGAGCGCGCCCGACCTGCAGTCGACGTCGGCGGAGCCGGAGAAGGCTGCGTCCCCGAGTGTCGTCGTCGTCCGGACTCTGGATCTCGATGCCTGGGTTGATCTCCGGCCCGGCGTCGCGTCCGGCGCCACTCAAGGGGCACTCGAAGGTGGGATCGACGGCGCAGCGGTAGAAGGTCCTGAAGCCGATCGCCGCCTGGTCAAGGCCGGGGATGTTGATCATGATGTCGTTCTCGGAGTAGTAATCGCGCTGGTAGTAGACCTTCCTGCTCCAGCGGCGAAACTTGATGATCGAGATTCCCTTGGCGCTGTACGGGACGCCGCTGAACTGGCCGACCATCGTCCAGGTCGCCGTGTACGTGTTGCCGATGAGGGTCTCGTCCTCGATGGTCGTGACGAGGTCCGGAGAGCTCGCGAAGAGCCGACCGAGGAACTCGGCCATCGTTTCGAGTCCGTAGATGTCCACGATCGGATCGTGGTACTCGATGTCATTCGCGTAGTACTGCAAGACCGATGGCCAGTTTGTCGACTGCACTTCGATGAGCGCGCGCCCGATCTCCATCCGTTGCCGGTGGAGCCGTCCAAGGCCGCTGCCGGCAGCGGTGGCCACGACGGGCAGGAGCAACATGGCGACGCTGGCCAGCACCAAGAACGCCAGGCCGAATCTCTTCACGTCCAGCCTCCTTCTGCTGAGATCTGACTGGTGGCTGTTCCTCTGCGACTGGACGGGAGAGCGCCACACGGTCACCCGCACGCTTCGCAGCAGCCTCGATCGCTGCGCGCACCCTTCGCTTCCCTGGATTCGGCGGGATGGAACGCAACGCGGCCCACACGGGCACTGTTGCTTGGATGAGTTTCGGGCGGCGAGGATTCACCGGGGACGCCGAGTCCCCGTCCTTGCTATTCCTCTGTGAATATGGTATTCTTCAATCCACAGCGACCCATCACGACGACTGCTCAGATACGGCTCCCGAGGAGCTGTCGGGATTCCAACACGTGAGGAGGCCGGACCGCTATGTCACGGATCTGCACCGCTCTGGCGCTTGCCGCCATTCTCTTCGCGACGGCTGCCGCGTCGGCCAACGACGCGGCCGACTGCTGGGACGAGCGTCTCGGCTTCCCGTACCTTGCCCCGAGGTTCGCGATCGACCGGGCTGCCGACGCCGGCTCCGAAGGCCGTCCGGCCCTCGGTGAGGGCGAGGTCCTCATGGGGATCGCGAACCCCGCCGCGGTCTACGCGGAAGAGATGGGCTACGAGCGGCGCATCGAGCGCACGCCCGCGGGTGAGTACGGCATCGTCATCTTCCCCGACGGGACGGAGTGCGAGGAGTGGGACTTCTACCGGGGCGAGTGCGGCCGGAGGTGGTCGTACTGCGCGCGGCAGGGGTGGGCGACGGAGACGGCCAGTGAAGGCGAGGACCCGTTCTCGCCCGTGTACTCGATCTGCGTGGGCGGCGAGGGTAGAGCCCTGGGCTCAGTGACGGAACTCATGAACCTCAGGGAGTTGGTGAGCCGGGACGCGACCGTCGTTCGTCTCGACCGGGCGGCCGGGGAGCGCGGAGATCAGGGAGCGCGGTCCGACGCGCCTCCGCTGTTGCGCGTGCGCGACTTCCCGGCCTCCTTCGACTGGCGGGACGTCGAGGGCGTCGACTGGATGACGCCCGTGAGAAATCAGGGCGCGTGTGGCAGCTGCTGGGCGTTCTCGGCGATGGGCGCGATGGAGGCCATGCACAACATCGTCGGCGGCGATCCCGATCTTGATCTCAACCTCTCCGAGCAGATGCTCGTCTCGAACTACGGCATCTGCTGCAGCGACTGCGGCGACTGTGGAGGTGGCTGGCACAACATCGCCCTCGACTACGCGAGCGACATGGGAATCGTCGACGAGGCGTGCTTCCCCTACACCGCGAGCGATCTGACCTCCTGTAGCGACAGGTGTTCCGACTGGCTCTACCGGCGGTCATACATCGATCATCAGTACGGCGTGTCAAGCAACGTGGACAGCGTGAAAGCGGCGCTCTTCGCGCGCGGTCCGATCTCGATCGCGGTCTTCGGAGATGCGTACTGGGACGGCGACATCCTCAGGTGCAACGGGGCGGGCGATCTGGCCCACGCGATCGTCATCACCGGCTACGACGACGCCGGCGGCTACTGGATCTGCAAGAACAGCTGGGGCCTCGGCTCGGGCGACGGCTACTGGAAGGTCGGCTACGGGGAGTGCGGGATCGAGTCCTACGCCCATGCGATCGTGATGTCTGAGGCGTGGACCGATGCCACGGTCCCGCCGCTCGATGACGGCTGTGAGAGCAGGGGCGTGGCCTGGGGGGACTACGACAACGACGGGGATCCGGACCTCTACGTCACGAACTCGGACTGCGACAACCGGCTCTTCCGAAACGACGGCGGCGGGAGCTTCTCTGATCAGGCTGCCGGCAGCCCTCTGGCTCAACCGTCGAACGCCTGGGGCGCGGCCTGGGGCGACTACGACAACGACGGGTACCTCGACCTCTTCGTGTCGGGCGCGGCGGGCGACAACCGGCTCTTCCGGAACCTCGGTCCGCCGTCGTGGTCCTTCGAGGACGCTACAACTGACACCTTCGCCGTCGCGGGCCAGGGGATGGGCGTCGCGTGGACGGACTACGACAACGACGGCTGCCTCGACCTGTACCTGTCGGTCTCCGCGGGTTCACCGAACCGGCTCTTCAGAAACGAGGGTCCTCCCGACTGGCGGTTCAGCAAGGTCCAGAGCGTTCTTCTCGAGGACGCGAACGACGGCGTCGCGGCCGCATGGGGCGACTACGACAACGACGGCGACGACGACCTGTACCTGGCCAACGACGGCTCGGCGAACAGGCTCTGCCGGAACGATGGACCTCCTGGCTGGCAGTTCTCCGACGCGACGGGCGGCCTTCCCCTCGGCGATCCCGGCGACAGCTACGGCGCCGCGTGGGCCGACTACGACAACGACGGTGACCTCGACCTCTATCTCTCGAAGCGGGGCGCCGCGAACAAGCTCCTCGAGAACGACGGCCCCGGCGCATGGACGTTCTCGGACGTGACCGCGAGTCCGCTCGATGACTCGGGGGACGGACTGGGCGTCGCGTGGGGCGACTACGACAACGACGGCGCCATCGACCTCTACCTCGCCAACTGGGGCACGAACCGGCTCTTCAGAAACAGGATGGGCGGCGGGTTCGCTTCCCAGAGCGACCCCGTCCTCGGGGACGGGCTGGAGACGACAGGCGTGGCCTGGGCGGACTACGACGGCGACGGGGACCTGGATCTGTATCTGGCCAACACGGACGGCCCCAACAGGCTCATCCGAAACGGGAGGGGGTCGTACCAGGGCCACTGGCTGCAGGTGGAGCTTGAGGGTGTCCTCTCGAACAGGTCGGCCATCGGTGCGCGCGTGAGGGTCGAGAGAGGCGGTGTGTCGCAGATACGCGAGGTCTCCGGCGGGGACGGCTGCCTCTCGCAGGGCTCGCTCGTCGTCGAGTTCGGTCTCGGAGGCTGGACCTACGTCGACAGCCTTATCGTCGAGTGGCCCAGCGGGATCGTGAACACCTTCGAGGATGTCCAGACGGACCAGCGCCTCTCGATCACGGAGGACCTTCCGCCCGCGCGCCCCGTGGGCGTCGCGGCCGAGGCCGGAGACTGCCTTATCGAGCTCGCGTGGGGGGCGAACTCCGAGCCTGACATCGACCACTATCTGGTCGAGAGGGACACCACGGCTTCGTTCGGCGGAGGCTCGGAGGTGATGAGCACCGGCGACACGACGTACGTCGACAGCCCGCTGCTCGCGGCGGACGACTACTACTACCGGATTACCGCGGTCGACGAGGCGGGCTACGAGAGCATTCCGAGCGACACCGTGTCGGTGACACTCCTCGACCTGTCACCTGCCACGCCGGAGAGCCTGGATGCGATCACGAGCGAGTGTCTGAGTGTCCTCTCTTGGAACGACAGCTCTTCTCCCGATCTCGATCACTACCGGATCGAGCGTGACACGTCCGACGTATTCGGCGCGGGCGCGGTTTCGGAGACCTCGATCGAGACGGGCTACGTCGACGGACCTCTGAGTCCTGGCACGGAGTACTACTATCGGGTCTTCGCCGTCGACCTCGCCAGCAACGAGAGCGGGCCCAGCGACACCGTCTCCGTCGTGCCGACCGAGAACGTGCCTCCCTCGGCGCCCCAGGATCTCATTGCGCTCGGCGGGGGAGACCGGATCGAGCTCCGGTGGAGCCAGAACCCGGAGTACGACCTGAGCGGCTATCTTGTCGTGCGGGACGTCACGCCGGGGTTCGCGCTGCCCGAGACGCTCTCCGCGACGGCGGCCACATCGTACGTCGACACGACAGGTTCGGCCGGAGAGGGGTTCTGGTACCGCGTGCTCGCCGAGGATGCGACCGGCTACCTGAGCGCACCGAGCGATGCGGTGGCCGGTGTCAGTGTCACCGGAAGCGGCATCTACGTCGACGCGGCGCACAGCGGCTGGGAGGACGGCTCGCTGCAGTATCCGTATACGGGCATCCAGAGCGGTCTCGATGACGCGTCGGCCGGCGACATCGTGGTCGTCTTCCCCGGGACGTACGGCAGCGACCTCACGCTCAAGGACGGTGTGTCGCTCGTCGGGATGCGAGGTCCGGCCGGGACTGTTGTCAACGCCAGGGTCCTGGGGAACGGCATCTCGACACCGGCCGTCGTCAAGGGTCTCAGAGTCGACTGCCTGAACGCCCTCACGAACGGACTCGACTGCAGCGGTTCGAGCCTCACGATCGAGGACTGCGAGTTCGTGAACGCGACGAGTGCCGGTGCGAACTTCCATCAGAGCGGGGAGCCGACCGTCCGCCGGTGCGCGTTCGCGGGCAACCAGTCGGGCGTCTCCTGTTCCGACACGGCGGCTCCGCATCTCGCTTCGTGCACGTTCCAGGGGAACAGCTTCGCGAACGTGTCGAGCTTCGGGAGTCCGGGTCCGACGCTCGGAGGGACGCTCGCGGAGGCCAACGACTTCCTCGATCACAGCACACTCATGGTTTTCAACGCGAGCGCGGACACGCTTCCGGCCGAGCTGAACTACTGGGGGGACCACTGCGTCGACCCCGCCTGGTTCATGGGGCCCGTGGGCTACACGCCGTGGACGGACGCGACGCACAGCGTGGAGCTTGTGGAGTGCTGGGCCGGTATCGATGAACCGCAGGTTCCCGAGGTGGCCTACGCGAACCGTGCGTTCCCGAACCCGGCAGGGGAAGGGACGCGGATCGCATTCGGCCTCCCGAACCCCGGCGGAGCCGTGACGCTCCGTGTCTACAACGCCGCCGGCAAGGTCGTCCGGACGGTCATCGATCGATCGCTGCCCGGAGGCCACCACGTGGCCGAGTGGGACGGCATGGACGATCGCGGCAACGAGGTCTCCGCCGGCGTGTACTTCTACGCTCTCGAGGCGCCCGACCTCGAGTCACGGGGCAAGATGGTCATCCTCAGGTAGCGCCGGAGGCCGGCCGCAGCGGGGCGGTTCCTCGGGCCGCCCCGCCGACGAGCCGCCGGCCCCTCCGAAGCAGCGGGCGAACCGCAAGGCAGAGATTCTGCCACGTGCCCTCTCGAGTCCTCGCGAACCAGCACCGTTCTCCGGGTGCGGCGCACATCTGCAGACGCCGCGGTCCTACTGAACCAACAGTCACCGGCCCGAGCTCCAGGGCACGCTTCCCGGACCGAAGAGAATCCCTCCTGCCTCCCATGCATCCAATGATTGTCAGTCAAGCCCACAGCCCCCACGCTTGATTCAACCAGGGCAGAGGCCAGAGCGCAGCAATCCTGAAAGGGAGGAAGGGGAGGATCATGTTTGGCATGGGCAAGAAGGACATCGTCGAGACCGCGGTAGCCGCGGGGAGCTTCAAGACCCTGGCGGCAGCCCTTGGGCAGGCGGGTCTCGTCGACGCTCTCAAGGGGGACGGACCTTTCACTGTCTTCGCGCCGACCGACGACGCTTTCGCGAAGCTGCCCGAGGGTACCGTCGAGAGTCTTCTCAAGCCTGAGAACATGGAGAAGCTCCAGACGATTCTCAAGTACCACGTCGCTTCGGGCAAGGTCCCCGCGTCTGACGTCCTCAAGACCGACAAGATCCAGACGCTGGCCGGGCTCGACGTTCGCATCTCGATGCAGAACGACAAGCCGATGGCCAACGAGTCGGAGATCGTCAAGACCGACATCGAGGCGTCGAACGGCATGATCCACGTGATCGACAGCGTGCTTCTGCCGCCGGAGTAGCAGAGGAGCGAGTACTCACACTTGAACAGCAAGGAGAACGGACATGAAGATGATAGGAACCATCCTCGCGATCGTCGCCGTCGTTGCCCTCGCGGCTCCCGCGTACTCGGGCGGTCACGACTACGGCAAGAAGGCTGCCGAAGCCAAGGACATCGTCGACACGGCCGTCGCGGCGGGGAGCTTCACGACGCTCGCCGCAGCGCTCACCGAGGCCGGACTCGTCGACGCTCTCAAGGCCGAGGGCCCTTTCACGGTGTTTGCTCCGACCGACGACGCCTTCGCGAAGCTGCCTGAGGGTACGATCGAGACGCTGCTCAAGGCTGAGAACCGCGACCAGCTCGTCGCGATCCTCACGTATCACGTCGTCTCGGGCAAGGTCATGGCGAAGGATGTCGTCGGCCTCAAGGCCGCCGAGACCATGAACGGGCAGCGCGTCGACATCGCTGTCAAGGACGAGAAGGTGATGATCGACGACGCGAGCGTCACGACCGCTGACGTGAAGGCAAAGAACGGCGTCATCCACGTGATCGACACGGTGCTTCTCCCCACCGACAAGACGATCGTCGGCGTGGCGAAGGAGGCCGGGGCCTTCGGGACCCTGCTCGCCGCCGTCGAGGCCGCGGGACTTGCGGATGCGCTTATGGGCGAGGGGCCGCTCACGGTCTTCGCGCCCGCCGACGACGCCTTCGCGAAGCTCCCGGAGGGGACGGTCGAGTCGCTCCTCAAGGAGGAGAACCTCGAGAAGCTCCAGACGATCCTCAAGTACCACGTCGTCGCTGGCCGGATGTTCTCCGACGCCGTCGTGGAGGCGAAGAGCCTCAAGACTCTGGCGGGCATGGATGTGAAGATCGCCGTGAAGGACGGCAAGGCCATGGTCAACGACGCTCAGATCAAGGCCACCGACATCGACGCTTCGAACGGTGTGGTCCACGTAATCGACAGCGTGCTTCTGCCGGGGAAGTAGATCCCGGCGAGCGACGATGCCCGAGGAGTCCGTCGCGCGTCAGAGGTGGCTGAGTGTGAGAGGACCCGGCAGATGGCCGGGTCCTCTGCTACGTCCGGGCTTCTTCGACCGTGCAACCGCTGGCGCCGCCGGACGTTCAGCGGATGAGAACCATCCGCCCGGTTTCGAGGCGTCCTGCCATCTCGAGTCTGCAGAAGTACACTCCTGAGCCCACGGGGCTCCCGCGCTCGTCGCGGCCGTCCCATACCGCTTCGTGCGTGCCGGCGCGGTCGCAGTCCAGCGCGATCGTACGCACCGCCCTGCCCGAGGCGCTGTAGACGGTGAGAACGGCGCGGCCCGGCGACGGGGCCTCGAAGACCAGCCTCGTAAGCGAACCGAACGGGTTCGGGGAGTTCTGCTTCAGCATCGTCGACCCGGACTCCGGTCCTGGCTGACCCGGGATTCCCGCCCACGGCTCGCAGGTCTGGGCGAAGTGCGCCGTGAAGATCCTGCTGTCGGCCGTGTCGACGAGACCACTGCAGTTGAAGTCGGTCCTGCAGGCGGTCGTGCCCATATCCCCGTTCAGCATGAAGAAGTCCGACATGTCAACGTAGCAGTCCCCGTTGAGGTCGGGCGACACCCACGGCCTGGCGTCGGCGAGGGCACCCCCGGTTCCGCTCCAGGCGATCGTGACCATCTCGCAGCGCACGCTCACCGACACCTCGCAGCAGGAGGTATTCATCGATCGGTCCAGGCCCATCGAGACCGGGATGGCCGCGAAACCTGCGAGGCTCTCCGTCCTGGCCGTCACCGTCTCGCAGCGGCAGGCGCCGCAGTCGGGGAGGATCTCCGCCGTGACGAGCGCGTCGCCGATGGGCTCGTTGTGCTTGTCCCGTATCAGCACGCCGATCACGCTTCCGTCTCCGCCGGGGCAGACGAGAGGTGTCTCTCCGTCCTCGGCGAGTTCGCCCCAGGTTGCCGAGCAGTGCCCGGGATCGGGACTCCCCTCGGACACGGGTGTGGTCGCGTTGCTGAAACAGAAGTACCAGACGTCGTTGTCGCCGGTCGCGGGCGAGGTGCGGTGCGGGCTCGGCACGACGCCTAGAGGACTGGAGTCCCCCGACGCAAGGACCATGACGCTGTGCGGCCCGGCCGTGAGTTGAGAGACCTCGACGTACCAGACGCCCCGTCTGTAGGTGTCGACCCTGACGAGAGGATCGGGAGAGCC
>Ga0272442_10003036_pt1 | contig 23805 bp, 17 predicted proteins | sample SSMForm2O_FD_200262 | JGI IMG/M metagenome (GOLD analysis project Ga0272442, IMG submission 200262) | Marine sediment archaeal communities from Little Sippewissett salt marsh, Falmouth, MA, United States - SSM-Form-2O | ecosystem: Environmental > Aquatic > Marine > Wetlands > Sediment ...
AGAAGATGCGCCTTGGTATGAGTTCGAGGCAGGTGGATGAGGTCATCCAACAGCAGAGGAAGGTGAGAACGCCGCTGTTGCCCGGTCAGTACGTGACGGCGATTGAAGACAAACCGTTCCGGGTCAAAAGGACCACAGTAGGCGGAAAGGTCCGTGAGGCCAGGCAGTATCGCACCGGGGTGAAGTGGGACAATATGGGCGTTCGGGGGATAACCGAGGGACGGCTGGTCGAAATAGTGTTTGAGGACGACTCTCTGATCAGTTGGCGTACACGCGACCGGCCGTTCATTCGCCTCGAAGAACCCACCCATTCCGCCCCATAGGCGCCCGGCAGGGCGATTCCATGTCGGGCGGCAATCCTGCCCTCCCGGAAAGGCCGCGTCGGCTGAGTTGAATGTGGCTGAGGTATGTATTGCCAGACGAAAGGCAACTAAGCCATGGGCGTTCATGAAGAGCTGATTGTGATGGGCGTGGCGTTCTTCCTCTTTGGGGGGTTGCTGGTCCTTGCGCTGTTCGTCCACCGTGTCGAATGCAGGAAGAAGCGGGATTTTGTGACGACGCTTGACGACATTGCGAGCGACGAACTCGGGAAGATGATGGACGCCGCTACCTTTGCACCTGGCGTGAGGCTGAGGGCTGCTGCCGCCGGCAGCATGTTCTGGGGGGGCGTGGCGATCTGGATGGGCATACGGTTTGGCGAATCGAACCCCCTGCAGTTCATCCTGGTTCCGCTGGGGGCCATCCTTGTCGGCGAGGGCGCGTATTTTCAGGCGCGACCCAGTGCGAAGGGGCTGATTTACGATGCCGGTGCGCTGCTCCTCCTTGCCGTCTGGAATATAGCCATATGGGTGCATGACGGAAGTCTCCTTGTCCTTGCCCTTGGGCTGTGCCAGATAGGCTGGGCGGTCAACTCTGCGTATCATGGTGTCAAGACTCGTGGCACGTGGCCGTCCGGAGTTGTCATGCGCCGGTTAGAGAGGCTCAGGAAGTATGTCAAGCAGGCCAAGCCGAAGAAGGTTGACAACGTGGTGGAGCTTGATGCGACACGCGTGGGGCTTTTCAGAAGCTTCGCGGTTCTGGTGCCGGTGTTGGGCAACGAGATGACGATTGTCCCGCGGCATCAGGTAGCGATTGTGGACAGCACAGAGCTACCCAAGAGACGAAGGCAAGCGACGGTCAGGTTCAAGGACCGGCACCTTGCGGGACCAATGTCCGAAAGTGCATGCGAAACACTCGCAAAATGGGTGCCTCAGGATGCACAACAAGAGGAGGGGGCAGAAGAGGCAACGGCGTAGAGGACGACGTTGGCGGCGAGTTGGGTGGCGAGTGCCCCGTTCAGCCAGATTGGTGATTCCAAGGACCCCATACCCAACACGGCGTCGTCTTCGACCGAAGGACCCGCTGCCGAAGCTCTGGAAGCCGTATCACGCCACCCCAATCCCATTGGCGCATTCCCGCGTCAGGAGCTTTGCACGCGGTTGCGTCGTCGCCTTGGCGCGCCGAGGGCAGCCAGGGGAGGGCCCGCTCCCTTGCGGTCGCGGCTTCGGCCGATGGCTTGGCGTTGGATTTGAGTGAAAATGGGGGGCGGAGAGGCGTGTAGGGTGATTCGCTTATGCGAGTGTGTGGGCCTTTGGGGACACGCACACGAGAGATGTGATGTAAAAGTTTTTTTGATAAAGAGTTATCGGTTTTTTTGCTTGGGATTTCGTGTGGGAGATCCCGCACAGAATCCGCACACCGCCGGGGGGCGTTGGAGGGGGGAAAAGAGGATCGCACGGCGGACGGTCCGAAGGGGAGATGCGGGGGTTGAAGGTGTGGATCGACAGCCAGAAGGAGAAACCTCGATGAGCAGAACGCTGAGATGGGTTCCGGTGGCGGCGTTGGTATTGGGTTGGACGGTCTCGGCCGGGGCGGCGCCGAAGAAAGGCTCGGGCGTGTACGCGACGGTTGCCGAGGCTCGGGCGGCGGGGCCGGCCTTCGACATCCAGGGCGAGTACGAGGGCACGATCGGCGAGAAGAAGGTCGGCGTGCAGGTGATCGCGCTGAGCGCCGATGCGTTCCAGGCGGTGTTCCTGGCCGGCGGGTTGCCCGGCGCGGGGTGGGACGGAAAGGGCAAGGTGCTCTGCCAGGGCAAGCTGGCTGGCGGCAAGACGGTGTTCACGCCGGCCGAGGGCAAGCGCAAATACCTCGGCGGTCGGCCGGAGGAGTTCAGCGCGACGAAGAAATTCCCCCCCGACGGGCAGAAGGCCTACACGGCTGAGATCGCCAACGGGGCCCTGACGGGCAAGACCGACGACGGCAAGGCGATCGCGGCGAAGAAGGTAGCCCGCAAGAGTCCGACGCTCGGCCTCAAGCCGCCGGCGGGCGCGACGGTGCTGCTGGCCTATGAGCCGGGCAAGGCGCCGTCGCTGGATGCGTGGACGAATCAAAAGCTGCTGGCGGACCCGAACGGCTTCATGCAGATCGTCCGCAGGGGCGGGGGCACGAACTCGAAGAAGCGGTTCTCCGGCCCGTGGCGGATGCACGTGGAGTTTCGTTCGCCGTTCCAGCCGCGGGCGCGCGGGCAGGGGCGCGGCAACAGCGGGGTGTTCCCGCCGGGCGGGCGGGAGATCCAGGTGCTGGACTCGTTCGGTCTGGACGGCATGCCCAACGAATGCGGGGGCATCTACAAGAACCACCCGCCGCGAGTGAACCTCTGCCTTCCGCCGCTGTCGTGGCAGACGTACGACGTGGACTACCACCTGGCCGCCGACGGCAAGCGGGCATGGTACAAGGTGGTTCACAACGGCGTGACGATCCACGAGAAGGTGCCGCTGGGCGGCAATCGCACCGGCACGCTGAACCTGCAGGACCACGGCAATCCGGTGGCGTACCGGAACATCTGGTTCGTCGAAGGGGGCGCGGGCCAGGGCAAGTAGCGGGGTCTCAGGCGCGTCGCGGCGGGCCGGACAGCGGTGCGAGGATCTCGTAGTGGGCCTCGCCGGCGACGTGCAGGGGCGTTTCGCCCAGTTCGTCGTCCCAGGCCATGCTGGCCGTGCACGGGTAGCTGTGGAGGCGTTTGGCGACGACGGCGTACTTGAGGTCGTCGTCGACGCGCCGGCCCTCGAGGTGGCGGGCGACGTAGTACGTGGCCCCGCAGGCGGCGGAGACGTGCACGAACGCCCGCTTGACGACGCCGTCGCGGACGGTCAACTCGACTTCGGGCTTACCGACGTGAAACTCGCGTCGGAAGCTCGCCAGGGTCGTGCCTGCCGGCGGGTCGAAGGCACAGAAGGGCTTGGGGAAGGCGATCTCGACGCCGTTGGCCTGGCAGATTTCCCGCCCCTGCCTCCGGGCCGAGCCGCTGACCCATCCGGGCGCTTCGATCGGCACGACGACGGCCCGCGTGCCCCATTGCCCGCAGCGCCGGAGGAACTCGATCAGGACCTGCTCGTGGACGTGCAGGGCCAGCAGGACGTCGTGGGGGGGCACGTCGCCGCCGACGTAGCGCTCGGGGTCTTCCAGCAGGTAGGGCAGCGTGTGGGGCAGGTCGACGACGCCGGCGATCCGGTCGGCCAGGCGGCGCGCGTAGGGTCGGCGGCAGGCGATGCAGTCGGCCCCGCAGGCCGTGCAGAAGCCGTCGTCGCCGACGAGGTTGCCGAGGACCCTCTCGGCGTAGCGCGTGGAGAGCGTTTGGGTGTAGTCGTCTTGGGCGTCGGCCGGTCCGGGCCGGCGGCGGCTTCGCAGGATCAGGACGTTCATGTCTTGGCGTAGGAGTCGGCGTAGATCTGTCGGTTCATAACGAGTTCGGCCGTTCGGGCGGCGTTGACGAGATCGGCATCGAGCACGTCGCAGATGGCGGCGTCCATCCCGCAGGCGATGGCCATCGCCAGGAAGATGCGGTTGATGAGCCGCTTGTGGATGGTTCCGTTGGAGACGTTGGACAGTCCGCAGACGACGTGGGGGGTCGGGTCGCTGAAGAGCTGGAACTGCCGGACGGCTTCGAGGATCTGGGGGGCCTGTTCCTGCATGTACTTCAGGGGCATGACGATGGGGTCGAGGAAGACGCGGTCGGGCTCGAGGCCGAGTTCCATGGCCTTGGCGAGGATCTTCCCGGCGTTCTCGACGCGTTTGTCGGCGCTCTTGGGCGTGCCGGTTTCGTCCATGCTCAGGCCGATGATGCAGGCGTTGTGCTCGGCGGCGAGGGGCATGATGGCGTCGAGTTTCTCGTCGGCGGCGGTGGTGGAGTTGATGAGCATGCCGGGCCGGGCGGTCTTGAGGGCCTCGACGAGGATTTCGGGCTTGTTGGTGTCGATGCAGATGGCGGTCTCGACGGCGTCCTGGACGGTTTCGATCATCCAGCACATATCGGCGGGGTCGGCGGAGACGGCCCCGAGGTTGACGTCGAGGTAGGTCGCGCCGGTGTCGGCCTGCTTTCTCGCCCAGGCCTTCAGCGGGGCGGGGTCCTTGTCCGAGACCCCTTGGCGGATGTCCTTGAAGCCCGTGTTGATCCGTTCTCCGATGAGGATCATGGCGTCTCCTTTCCGTTGCCCATGAGTTCGTCGATGGTCTCTCTCATGATGGCGATGGACTCGGGGTGAGCGAGGGTGATGATATCGGCACCGGCCTGGAGGTAGCCGGCGGCGGCGGTGGTTTCCCAGAGGGGCCCGCGGACCTTGAGCTTGCCCCAGCCTTCGAGGATGTCGTCGTCCTGGATGGCCTCCTTGACCTTCCAGGCCTCCCAGCCGACGTTGGCGATCTGGGGCAGGGCCATGAGCTTGTCGCCGCGGAGCCCGGCGATTCGCACGCGTTCGAAGATGGTATAGACGTAGTCGAACCCATAGCCCAGGGCGGCGGTGGTCTGGCACATCACGACGTCGCCCAGCGGGAAGCCGGCGTCCTGGAGGAGGATGTTGACTTGCTTGCCGATGTTGATGTCCACGGGCGCCTCGGCGATGAGCTTGTGCTTGTCGGCCGTGCCGAATGCCCCGAGGGTGCGGTAGTTGGTTTCGGTGGCCGAGCCGATGAGGCAGTTCTCGCCCCGGGCGGCCTGGGAGCATTCCAGGAGGACCTCATTGTCCTTTTCCTCGTCGTCGCAGCCCCAGAAGATCAGCGGCACGTCGACGGCGTCGAGGACGGCGCGGACGGTGTTCGCGGCCTCGGCGGGTGACCGGTTGGCCCCGGCGGGGTCGGCGCCGAGGAGCTTAAGGCTGACCAGGTCGACGCCGAAGTCCTCGACGCAGCGTTGGGCCCATTCGGTCGGCGAGGCGATCACGTCGCCGATGGCCTGTTTGAGCACGTCGGGCCAGCCGTCGGGGACGACGTCGCAGACGATGCCGGCGAGCACCGGGCGGTGGGGGATCTCGCCCTCGTCCGTCAGGAACGGCAGGGTGGTCTCCCCGCCGACGGTCACGACGCGTCCGCGCGTGCCGCCCTGCTCGGCCGTGGCGCCGATAGTGACGGTGTGGATCGTGTGGGTCCACTTCTCCCGGGTGTCGACGATGTCCATTATCCTGCTCCTATTCTCTGCATGATCTGGTCCATGGTCCGGACGGCCGGCGTATCCTGCAGCGCGTAGATCGCCTCGCCGCGGAACAGCGCTTCCTCGACGGCCTCGTCGTGGGGGATCGCCCCGAGGTAGGTCAGATGGGTGTCGGCGAGGCGCTCGAGCACGCCGGCCTGGCGGTCGGGCGCGACGGCGTTCAGCACGACGTGCCTCGCGAGCACGTGGCGGTCCATGTCGCCGACGAGTCGGTCGATCCGCCGGGCCGAGTCGATCGACAGCGGCCCGTCGTTGACCACCACGATCAGGTGATCGACGCGCGAGGCGGTTCTGCGGCTGAGGTGCTCCATGCCGGCCTCGTTGTCCATTACGAGCCACTCGTAGGACCCCAGCAGCTCCTCGGCGAACTTCCGCAGGAGGTTGTTGAGGAAGCAGTAGCACCCGGGCCCCTCGCTGCGTCCCATGGTGATGAGGTCCACCTTGGGCGTCTCGACGATGATCTGGTGCAGGCCCGCCTGGACGTAGACGTCCTTCGACATGCCGGCGGGCCAGTCCTTCATCTGTTGGAGGATCTCCTCGCGCAGGTCGCCGATGGTGGTCTCGACGTCCATACCCAGGACGCGGGCGAGGTTGCAGTCGGGGTCGGCGTCGAGGGCGAGGACGGCCCCCTGGCCGTGCTCGCGGAGGTGGCGAATGACCAGCGCGGCGACCGTTGTCTTGCCCACGCCCCCCTTGCCCGTTATCGCGATCGTCTTTGCCATGTCGTTACGCCTTTCGCTCCGCGCCGGATCGCCGACGGGCCGATGGAAACCACTCGATGTTCGTGTGCGGCAGGAACATCGCCTGACGGAACTGCTCGACGTAGTCCTCGGCCCCCATGAGGTCGTAGTAGGTCGTGCCCTGGATAATCTGCCGGAGCAGCTCGCGGGCCTCGCCCGAGAAGGCCGCCAGCTTCGTCCCCCAGATCGACGTGTTCCCCACGTAGGTGATGCGCTCGGCCGGCAGGTCGGGCAGCAGGCCGATCGCCACGGCGTTGTCGAGGTTGACGTAGCTGCCGAACCCCCCGGCGATCATCAGCCGGTCGATGTCCGAGATGCCCAGGTCCAGACGGTCGAGCAGGATCCTCGCGGCCGCGAAGATGGCGGCCTTGGCGGTGACGACGTTGTCGATGTCCTCCTGGCGAAGGGAGATTTCCCGGCCGGTGAGAGTCTCTTCGCGGTCGACGAGGACGAACCGCTTGCCGCCGTCGGTTCGCACGCGGGGGTCACGGCCGCCCTGGAGCCGCCCGGCCCGGTCGATCGCCCCGACGTCGAGCAGCACGGCCAGCAGGTCGATGATGCCCGATCCGCAGAGGCCGTCGGGCTTTCCGCCACCGATGACCTCGTGGCGGATCTCGTCGCCGTCGAGGAAGACCTTCTCGATCGCGCCCTGCTGGGCCATCATGCCGCAGGCGACGCCGGCGCCTTCGAGGGCGGGCCCCGCCGAGGCCGAGCACGCCATCATCCACTCCTTGTTGCCGAGGATGATCTCGCCGTTCGTGCCGATGTCGATGAGCATGCCCAGGCCGTCCATCTCGTAGAGCCCGGTGGCGAGGATTCCCGCCGTCAAGTCGCCGCCGACCCATCCGCCGATGCCCGGGATGGCGAGCAGCAGCCCGCGGGGGTTGATCTTGATCCCGACTTCCGCCGCCCGAAGCGGCGGCGGTTCGAGGGAGGCGGCCACGTAGGGACTGCGGCGGATGTTCCGCGTCGGCAGGCCCAGCAAAAAGTGCATCATCGCCGTGTTGCCCGCGCAGACGACGGCCGTAATGTCCCCCAGGTTCACCTCGCACCGCGCCACCAGGGCCGACAGCAGGCGGTTGATGTCCTCGACGAGCAATCGCTGGAGCGCCTCGGGGCCGCGCTTCTCCGCGGCGATCATTCGCGCGGTGACCTCCCGCCCGTAGGTGGACTGGCTGTTGAAGCACGCCTCGGCCGCCAGCGTTTCCGTCGTGCCGACGTCGACGAGGTGGGCGACGATCGTCGACGTGCCAACGTCGATGACCGCCATCGCATTTCGCCCGGCCGTGTCGCCCGGCTGAACGTCCATGATCTCCGCGACGGCCCGGCGGTGCCCGAGCGTCACCGTGACGGTGAAGTCACCCGCCCGCAGGGCCTCGGGGATCTTGCGAATGACCTTCAGACCGGCCTGGATCGAGTCGGTTCCGGTGAGCTTCTCCAGGCGGTCGCGGACGCGGCGGCAGTCATCGAGGTTGTTGGCCAGCGACGGCTTGTCGAGGTGAAGGAGGACTTTCTCGGCGATAGCCGACCGATCGAAGTGGCGCTTCTGGACGCCCGGGTGGACGGCGCGGAAACGCCGGGCGTCGGCGTCGATGATGACCTTGTCTTTGGCGCGGGTCTCGGCGGGGATCTCGACGCGGAGGTCGCCCTCGACGGTGGTCTGGCAGGCGAGGACGACGCCGCGGCGGATCTCCTCGCGGCTCAGCAACGTGGTGGGTCGGCCGCCGACGGCGCCGTCGACGACGATCATCTTGCAGCGCCCGCAGATGCCGTCGCCGCCGCAGACGCTGTCGATCGTGATGCCCGCCTTGCCTGCCGCCTCCAGCAGGGTCGTTCCCGCCGGGACGGTGACGGCCTTGTAGATCGGCGAGAAGGCAACCTGGTACGAAGAAGCCATTGACTCTCCCGGCGGACTACGCCGACCATGTCTCCGCGAGGAACCGGGGGATGCCCGTGGCGCTCTCCGGGCCGATGAGGACCTCCTTCCAGACGCTGGTGTCCTCGATCTCGGCGCGGAAGCTGGGCAGCAGCCCGGGGATAATCAGCTTGCGGTGCTTGACCTTCTCGGCGACGCCGAGGGCGTCCAGTGTTCTGACGACCTTCTCGGCGGAGATCTTGTCGCCCGCGTAGGCGTTCAGGACCCCCAGGCCCTCGGTGTCGACCACGCCGATGTAGCAGGGCACCTTGCTTCGCTCGACCTCCCCCTCGACGCTGAAGTACGTCAGCGCGAAGTTTGTGGTAAACAGCACCGGGGCCTGCTCGTCGACGTCGCCCACCTCGTAGAGCTTCGCCTCGACGGTGTTGGGGACCTGCGGGTCGGTGTAGATGTTCTGAATGGCCGTCAGGATCGGAATCAACTCCGCGCCGTCGATGCCGTTGATCACGACGATGCCGGCGTACTTGGCGACGAAGGTGGCGGCCAGCACGGCCTCCCGGCCGACGTCGTCGCCGGTCACGTCGACCAGGGCGGGGTAGCCCAGCGCGCGGAAGTTCTTCTTCAGGGCGGCCCGGCGGGCGGTGGTGATCTCGCGGATCACCCGGGCGGTCCGATGGCCGTCGAAGGCCAGCACGAGTTCCTCGACGCCGCCCTGCTTGGCCTGCTGGGTGAGGTCGGCGAGCCGCTCGAGGCTCGACGCGCTGACGGCCAGCGGGCACTTCGTCTCGCTGGCCAGGGCGATCATCGCCTCGGCGGTGGCCTCGGTCGCGCCGTAGAGCAGGGGTTTGCGGTCGGCGAGGGCCCGGGCGGCGGCGGCCTGGACGGCGGGGTCCGAGCCCATCAGGACGATGCCGGCGCGGCCGCCGTCGGCCAGCGCGGTGGCCCTGTCGGCCGCGGCCTCGGGCGAAAGGCCCTCGATCTCCACCACCGCCAGGGCCACGGCGATCTGCTCGCCCACGCGAGTAAAGACCGCCTGGTTGATCCGGTCCATCTTCTCGGCGGCCTCGGCGTCGGTCGCGGCCGCGGGAATCCTCACCGCGATGGCCGGCGGATGGTGGAACTTCTCCTCGTGGCGGAACATCACGGTTTCCTGCCCGAACTCGAATTGCCCCTCACCGGCCGGGCCGATGCGGACGAGCTTCATCGGCGGGGCGGACGCGTCGGACAGCGCCTCCCTGGCGTCGTCGGAGAGCCTCGGGCAGTCGGTCAGGGCCCGCTGTTTGGCGGCCACCTGCATCGCGAACGCCAGGCACGTCGGGAAACCGCACTCCTTGCAGTTGGTCTTCGGCAGGACCTTGTAGACCTCCATCCCGGTCATTCCCATCGCTTGTCTCCTTTCGGGTCCGGACTCGCCATCAGATCATGGCCTCCATCGTCGGGGCGGGGTGGCCGGCCTCGGCGAGAAACGCCACGAGCGTCTCGGGGTCCGTGGCGTCGTCCTCGGTGGCGATCATGTCGAAGAGCTCGGGCTTGCCGATAACCTCGAGGCGGGCGCGGAGGCGGTCGGCGATCTCGGCCTTGAGCGCCTTGGGCATCCAGACGACCCGCTCGATGCCTCCCTCGGCCGAGATGAACTTCGCGCTGGTGATGTACAGCTTGCCGATGCCGACGAAGCCCGGCGTCTGGATCCCCCCGCCGATCTGGCCGGCCAGCGTCGAGAACTTCATCCCGATGGGCGTCATCTCCTGATGGTCGCGGTCGACGATGATGATCCCGTTGGCCTCCGGCATGATGCCCGCGATGCACTCGAAGCACCCGCACGAGGTCATCGGGTCCACCAGCATCGAGTAGGCGCTGAACTTCTTCAGGTTCCCGTTGCTCTTGACGGCGACGTACTCGTTGACGTTCTTCCATTGTCCCAGCACCGGGTCGATGCACTCGCCCTTGGCCACCGGCTCGTTCGGGCCGTGCGGGTTGATCTGGTGGCTGGCCTTGCAGTCCAGCCAGGTGTAGGCCCCGCAAAGTCCGAGGCGCTCGGGCGTGACGATGCAGCAGTGGTCCGGCGCGTACGATTGGCAGAGGGTGCAGGAGTAGAACTCCTCGACGTCCTCGTCGGTCATCCCGCCGATGCGGTCGTCGCGCTGATGGTAGACGTTCCGGGCCTCTTCCAGGATCGGGGGGGTCTTCTCGGTGTCGGTGTACAGCCTCACTTGCACGCGGTCGACGATGGCCGAGAAGTCGCCGTGAATCTTCGCGACGAGGATCTCGCCGAAGTCCTTGATCCGGAACCCCTTCGCGTGGGCGTCCTTGCTGATCCGCACCCAGACGATCGCCCGCTGACCCATGTGGAAGATGCCGTTCGCGCAGGAGATGTACTCGTGCACGCGCCGCTCCAGGACCGACTCGAAGTCCTCCTGGAAGTTTCGCCCGGCCACCTCGACGACAATGCCCAGCGGGTAGGCCTCACCGGCGGTCATCTCCTCGATCTCCGGGCCGATGACCTCGATGAGCCCGTCGGTCACCTCGTCCATCGGCCGGCTCCGAAGCAGCTCGAAGCCGTCGGTGTACTTGCCGCCGAACTGGACGTACATGTCCTCCTTGCGGACGCGCTCGCCCTCGAAACCGGCGCCGAAGGGCACGGGGATCGGGATCTTCTCGATGCGGATCGTCAGCCCGCGGACCTCGACGGACCGGCTGATGATCTCGTCGAGCGGCACGTTGGCGACCACGTGCTCGTAGCGGCAGACGCCCGTCGGGAGGATCTCCGGCAGGTTCACGTCCGAGATGACGGGGAAGCCGAAGTTGATCGCCCCGGCGGCGGTGGCGTACTTCTCGTCGGTGATGACCTGCTCTTCGCACTCGGCCGCGTCGTCGGCGCCGAGGGCCAGCACGAACGCGTGCACGCGGTTGAGGTTGTACAGGAGGATCTCGCGGGCCTCCTTGAGCCCCTTCGGCTCGATGCCGCCGAACGTCATCGCCGACCTCGCCGCAAAGTTCAACGCGTGCACCGCCGAGGTGATCTCCTTGCCGTAGGGCACGAGAAACGTGTCCCAGTCCATCTGGATGTTCTCTTCGGCGAGTTGCTCGGCCAGCGCCCGCCCGTTGGTGTGCCCGGCCATGAAGACCAGGATGTTCCGCTCCTGCATGCCGCGAACGAGTTGGACGGCCTGGGCGTTCGTGGGCACGCTGCCGACAATCGCCGCGAAGCCCGGCATCCGCCCGTCGACGAGCTTGATCCCCTGCGTCCGCAGGATACCGTCGTCCGTGAAGCTCAGCCAGAGGTCTTCGGCCGGGCTCGGGCCTGTGACGAACTTCAGCGCCTCGATCGTCTCCTCGGCCAGCAGCGTCGCGACGCCCGCGTCCAGCGTGCCGCCCAGGTACGGCAACCAGAGCGCCTCGTCCGGCACGGGCGCCAGGAGCTTGTTGGCCTCGGCGAGCGATTCGAGCAGGTCGCCGAGCCGCTCGACCTTCTGGCCGAGAAAGAGGTACATGATCGGCAGGTAGTAGGCGGTGTTGGGGTAGGCCACCGGCGTATCCTTGCCCTTTGCCTCGATGGCCCGGGCGAGGGCCTCTTCGGCCCGGGCTACCATCCGGTGGGCGCCGCGAATCGCCGCGGTCGCAATGGTCCTCGACACGTTGTGCTCCTTTCCGGGCGTCTGGCCCCGCTCAGGGGTCCCGAGACCGACCGCCCGCCACCGGCGCCAGCGCCGCGACCGTCTCGGCCCGACGGCACCGCGAGCAGAGGCGCGACAGGCGCCGCAGTTTCTGAGAGTCGATTTTCCCCCGGGCCTCGGCCGCGTCGGCCACCGCAGCCGTGACCACCCGCTCCCCGCACCGCTCGCACCGCAGAAGCTTGGCGCGGTTGCCGAAGGGCAGGACCTCGATGTCGTCGGTCTCCTCGTGAAACGCCAGGGAGATCGCGCCCACCGGGCAGACGGCCGCGCAGGCGCCGCAGCCGATGCAGGCCTCGGCTGGCTCGTCGAACGGCGTGGCCACGACCCGGGTCGGGCCCCGCCCGGCGAACGCGATGGCGGCGCGCCCGATCACCTCCTCGCAGATGGCCGTGCAGAGCCCGCAGAGAAGGCAGTCGCCCTCGGCCGAGGTGAGAGTCGGGAAGGTCGTCCGCTCGACGCCCATCCGTCGGGCCAGCGCCCGCAGGGGTTCGCAGTCCGGCGCGCGGGCCAGCAGCAGCTCCATCACGCCGCGCCGGGCCTCGACCGCCCGGGCGCTCGAGACGCTCACCGTCAGGTCGCGACGGACGGGATAGTTGCAGGCCGTCACGAGCTGGGTCCAGTCGCCGCGGTCCAGCTCGACCATGCACAGCCGGCACGTGCCGGTTGGCGCGACGGCCGGGTGATGGCAGAGCGTCGGGATCCAGACGCCGATCGCGCTGGCCGCGTCCAGAATCGTCGCGCCCGCAGGCACGGACGTGCTCACGCCGTCAATCGTCATCGTGGGCACCGGGTCTCTCTCCTCTATACCTTGATCACCGCGCCGAACGGGCACGCGTCCCAGCACGCCCCGCAGTGGGTGCACCGGTCCGGATCGATCTCGTGGGGGACCTTCTTCTCGCCGGTGATGGCCCCGGCGGGGCAGGCCTTCTTGCACAGGCCGCACGCCTTGCACGCCTCGGCGTCGATCGCGTAGTCGAACAGCCCGGGGCACTTCTTGGCCGGGCAACGGTGCTCGAGGATGTGCGCGTCGTACTCGTCGCGGAAATAGCGGATCGTGCTGAGGACGGGGTTGGCCGCCGTCTTGCCCAGTGCGCAAAGCGCCGTATCGGCCAGCAGGTCGCCGAGGCGTTCGAGCTGCTCGACGTCGCCCGGGGCGCCCTCGCCTCGCGTGATGCGCTCGAGGATGTGATACATCTGCGCGAGTCCCTCGCGGCACGGCGTGCATTTGCCGCACGACTCGTCGCGGAGGAACGCCACGAAGTACTTCGCGACGTTCACCATGCAGGTGTCCTCGTCCATGACGATCATGCCGCCGGAGCCCATCATGCTGCCGAGCCGGGCCAGCTCGTCGAAGTCGACGCGGGCGTCGAGGTGCTCGGCCGGGATGCACCCGCCGGACGGCCCGCCCGTCTGGACGGCCTTGAAGGCCTTGCCGTCCTTGCACCCGCCGCCGATGGACTCGACGATCCGCCGCAGGCTGATGCCCATCGGCACCTCGACGAGCCCGGTGTTGACGACGTCGCCGACGAGGCTGAAGACCTTCGTGCCGGTCGAGCCGCCCGTGCCGATCGACGCGAACCACGCCCCGCCCCGGCGAACGATCGCCGGCACGTTCGCCCAGGTCTCGACGTTGTTGAGGTTCGTCGGGCGGTCGTTGAGGCCCTGCTCGACGGTGTGGACGTACTTCGCTCGCGGCTCGCCCGGGCGCCCCTCCAGCGAGGCCATCAGGGCCGTCGATTCCCCGCAGACGAAGGCTCCGCCACCGCGGTTGATCCGCACGTCGAACGACAAGCCGCTGGAGAGGATGTCCTCGCCGAGCAGCCCCGCCTCGCGCGCCTGGCCGATCGCCCGCGTGAGGTGCTCGACGGCCAGCGGATACTCGTTCCGCACGTAGATGAACCCCTCGGCCGAGCCGATCGCGTAGGCGCCGATCGCCATGCCTTCGAGCACGGCGTGGGGGTTTCCCTCCATGATGCTGCGGTCCATGAACGCGCCGGGGTCGCCCTCGTCGCCGTTGCAGAGGACGTACTTGACCTCGCCGGGCGCGTCGCGGCAGGAGCGCCACTTTCGCCCGGTGGCAAAGCCCCCGCCGCCTCGCCCGCGGAGTCCCGAGCGCTCGATCTGCGAGAGGACCTCCTCCGGCGTCATGTCGAACAGGGCCTTGGCCAGGGCCTCGTAGCCGCCGATGGCAAGGTAGTCGTCGATCCGGCGGGGGTCGATCGTGCCGTTGGCGGCCAGCACGATCCGCTGCTGGGCGCTGTAGAAGCCGATCTCCTCGGCGGTGGTGGCTTTTTGGCCGGTGGCGGGGTCCTCGTAAAGCAGGCGCTCGACGACGCGCCCGCCGCGGACGGTCTCGCGGACGATCTCCTCGACGTCGCCGGCGGCGACGCGCTGGTAGAGCACCTCGCCGGGCTCGACGACGACAATCGGCCCGCGCTCGCAGAAGCCGTGGCACCCGACGCATCGGACGGGCTCGACGTCGCCGGCGGTGCTCGCCAGGGCCTCGGCGAAGCGCTCGACGAGCTTGCGCGAGCCCTTGGCGGCACAGCCCGTGCCGATGCAGACGCGAACGCGCCGGGCGCCGTCCTGGCGGCGCCGGGCGAGCGCGTCGCGGCGGCGCTGGAGGTCGGCCCGGGAGCCCAGTCGCGTTGGGCCCGGGGCGATCACGGGGCCGCCTCCTCGCCCGGGGCTTCCGCGGGAGCGTCCAGGGCCCGCAAGAGCGACCGGGCCTTCTCCGGCGTCATGGCGTCGTGGTACTCGCCGTCGACGACCATCACGGGGGCCAGCGCGCAGGCCCCGACGCAGTTGACCGGCTGGTACGAGAACGCCCCATCCGACGTCGTGTGGCCGGGGGCGACGTCGAACTCGCGGCGGATCATCTCGGCGATGCGGTCGGAGCCCTTGAGGAAGCAGACCGTCCCGACGCACAAGGTCACCTCGTGGCGGCCTCGGGGTTCGGTCCGAAACGACGCATAGAACGTCGCCACTGCGTACAGCCGGCTGAAGGGCACGTCGAGCCGCCGGGCGAGTTGGCGGAGTGGCCCCGCCGGCAGGTATCCGCGAGCCGCCTGGAGGTCCTGCATCATCGGGATCAGCATCCCCGGCTCGCCGCCGTAGCGACGGACGATCTCGTCGATCAGCTTGTCGTCCTCCGCAATCATGTCCGGCAGGTCATCCCGGTGAAGGGCTCTCGACGGTCTCTGGCGGGCCCCGCTAGGATTGCTCGGGCCCCTCGTTGCCTCCGGCGAGGCTTTCGGCCAGGCGGCGGACGGCCTGGCGACGCCGGCGCCGCAACGCCTCGTCGATCTCCACGAACTCGAGGGCCCCCGTGGGGCAGGCGGCCACGCAGGCCGGCTCCTGCCCGGCCCGGGTCCGCTCGAAGCACAGGTCGCACTTGATCATCGCCTTGCCGTCGGGGGCTCGCTCGATCACGCCGAAGGGGCAGGCGACGAGACAGAACCCACAGCCGATGCAGAGCGTCTTGTCGAGGAGCACGGGCTGCTCGGGCCCGGTTCGCCCGAGCGCGCCGGTCGGGCAGATGGCCACGCACGGGGCGTCGTCGCAGTGGCGGCACTGGAGGGGCACGCCGTGGTCGGCGAGCGGCTCGACGTGCACGCGCGCCCGCGGCGGGCTGTCGGCGGCGAGGGCCTCGACGAGCGTCTCGGCCTCGCTGTGGGCCATGGCGCAGGCGATCGTACAGCTCTTGCACGCCAGGCAGCGGCGTTCGTGAACGAGGATCACCTTGCCCATGCCGGGACTCCCGCGTTGGACCTAGCCGGCGACCTTCGCCCGGGCGATGGCCTTCGGCGCGTAGGGCACCTCGTACATTGGCCCGGGAAGCTTCAGGGCCGCACGCTTGACGTCGATGTGGTCGAGCATCATTCGAGCCGCCTTGATCGGGTCGGGCTCGAACGCGAACTTCCCGCCGAAGAGCTTGGCCATGTCCTCGGTGACGAACTGGGTGACGGCCTTGGACCCCTGAATCGGGAAGGGCTCGCCCAGGACGGTATAGACCCCGGAGGCGGCCACGTAGAAGCCGATGGAGACGGCCTTCTCGCTCATCCACTCGGGGGCCGCTCCGGCGACGGGGAGGTCGGCGATGGAATCGCCCAGCCCGCCCTCGGCGACCATGTTGGCCAAGACGACGAGGATGCGGCTGTTGTCCACGCAGCTTCCGAGGTGCAGGACGGGGGGGATGCCGACGGCCCGGCAGATCTCGCGGAGGCCCTTGCCCGCGAACGTTTCGGCGGCCTCGGGTCGCAGGAGCCCGGCCTTGGCGTCGGCGACGGCCGTGCAGCCCGTCACCGCCACCAGCACGTCATTGGCCAGCAGTTCCTTGGTCATCTCGACGTGCCCGAAGTCATGGCGGATCTTGGGATTGTTGCACCCGACGACGCCGGCGACGCCGCGAAGCCTGCCGGACATCACCGCGTCGTTCAGCGGCCGGTAGCTCGACCGATACCGCCCGCCGAGCATGGAGAAGGCGTTTTCGGCCGTGAAACCCGCCACCAGCGGGCTGCTCTGCTCGGGGATGTGCTTTCGCGATGCGTCGCGGTTGGGGAAGTTCTCGACCGCCGCTCGGACGATCCGCCGGGCGATCTCCATCGCCCGTGACTCGTCGAACTCGATGTGCTCGGCGAACGGGAACTTCGCCTTCGGGCTCGTGGAGATGAGCTTCGTGTGGTACCGCCCGGCGATCTTGCCCAGGGCCGGCATGATGCACTGCACGTCCACGATCATCGCCTCGACCACGCCGGTGGCGATGGCCAGCTCCTGCTGGAGAAAGTTGCCCGCCAGCGGGATGCCGTGTCGCATCAGGATTTCGTTGGCCGTGCAGCAAATCCCGCTGAGGCAGATGCCGCTGGCGCCCACGTCTTTGGCCAGCGCGAGCATGTTCTTGTCCTGGGCGGCGGCGACGATCATCTCCGAGAGGGTCGGCTCGTGGCCATGCACGACGATGTTGACGGCCTCGGGCTCGAGCACACCGAGGTTGGCCCGGCCGCGGACCCAGTGCGGCGTGTGGAACAGCACGTCGGAGAGGTCCGTGGCGATCATGCTGCCGCCCCACCCGTCGCCGAGGCAACTCCGGATGCCCTGGAGGATCAGGTGGACGGGATCGTTGTCCACGCCGATGTGGGTGCGGTGCATGATCTCGACGATCTCGCGATCGACGCCGCGGGGCATGACGCCGGCTTCGCGCCATCGCCGGCGCTGATCGGCGGGCGCGCGGGCCGTGAAGACCACCTCGCCGTGCTGCTGGCCGAACTGGGCGAAGCAGACGTCCGCCACGCCCCGGGCGATCTCGCGGAGGGCCTTGCCGTCCGTCTCCACGCCGAGCTCCTCGGCTATCGCCCTCAGCTTGGTCTCGTCCTTGGGCTCGTAGTCGCTGCCCTCGTCCTCGGCAGCCAGCAGGAGCGTGTGGGCGATGTCCCGCCCGTGATCGGAATGGGCCGCGGCCCCGCCGGCGATCATGCGGATGAGGTTCCGGGCCGCGATGATGTCCGCCGTCGCGCCGCAGATGCCTTCCGTGGCGCCCTCGCCGAACGGGTCGATGCGGCACGGGCCCATCGTGCAGTTGCGGCAGCACAGGCCCAGTTGCCCGAAGCCACATTGCGGGTCCATCGCTTCCTTGCGGTCCCAGGCGACCTCGATGTGCTCGGCGGCGGTGTGGGTGAGCATCTCGATGGTGGCCGGATCGATGCTGCGTTGTGTCGGATCGCTCTTCATCGTGTGACCTCGGCAGGAGACAGGACACCTTGTCTGCCCGACGGTTCGGCGATGTGCCGACACGAAGGAAGCGATACGGAATCCGGCGGACCGCCGACGGGAGCGATACCGGGCAGGCCTGGATCTGACCCGACACAATACCAAGTCGCCGGCGGGGCCGTCAAGCGCCGTACTCAAATTCGCGGATACCTGCATGCGACCGGCCCCTTGCCGATGGGCAATCCCATGGCGTAGACTTCTCGCGGCGCGACCGGGAGGCACGGGCTATGAAGATCGCCATCTCAGGCAAGGGGGGTGTGGGCAAGACGACGCTGTCGGCCATGCTCGCGACCGTGCTGGCCCTCCGCGATCGGGCCGTGATCGCGCTCGACGCCGACCCCGACGCCAACCTCGCCAGCGCGCTCGGCGTGCCCGTCGCGAGCCAGCCCGTTCCGCTGGCCCAGATGCGCGAGCTGATCGCCGAGCGGACCGGCGCGACGGGCAAGTACGGGGCATACTTCAAACTCAACCCCAAGGTGGACGACCTGCCCGAGCGGCACGCGGCGACCGTGGGCCCTCTTCGCGTGCTGGCCCTCGGCGGCGTCCCCACCGGCGGCGGCGGGTGCATCTGCCCGGCCAGCGCGCTGGTCAAGGCGCTGCTGGCGCACCTGGTCCTCGGGCGCGACGAATCGGTCATCATGGACATGGAGGCCGGCATCGAGCACCTCGGGCGTGCCACCGGCCAGAGCATGGACGCTTTGGTCCTCGTGGTGGACGCCGGCCCGTGGAGCCTCCAGACTGCCCGGCGGACGCAGCGACTGGCCGCCGACATCGGCCTGACGAAGCTCTTCGCCGTGGCCAACCGCGTGGACGCCGCCGACGTCCTCGAAGCGGTCGCCGAGCAGTTGGCCCCCATCCCGCTGATCGGCCACGTCCCGCACGACCCGCGGCTGGCGGGCGCGGTCGCCGGCCCGGACGCCGCCGGCCGGCTTACGCCCGGCGAGGCGCTGGCCGACCTCCGCCCGACGATCGAGGACCTGCTCGACGAGATCGAGGCCCGCCTGTAGTCGGTCGCGCCGGCTCAGCCGATGCGGGCGGTGAGTCCGGCGGCTTCGGCCAGCCCCACGAGTTCGGCGAGGCGGTCGGTGTCTTGCTCGGTGCCCTGGACGTCGCACGATCGGCCGAGCCAGTCGTACTTCGCGCCGGCGGCGGGGTTGAACGGCAGCAGGGCCAGGTGCGGCAGATTCGCGTCCCGGAGGAAGGCGAAGATCGCGTCGAGGTTCTTGGGCGTGTCGGTGATGCCGCAGATGAGGGGCACGCGGACCTCGACCGCCGCGCCGGAGTTGGCCAGGCGGCGGGCGTTGGCGAGGATGGCGCGGTTGGACGAGCCGGTCCAGCGGCGGTGGTCGGCCTCGTCGAGGAGCTTGAGGTCGTAGAGGACCAGGTCGCTCCACGCCACGAGGCGATCGATCACGCTCGGCTCGCAGGCCCCGCAGGTTTCGATGGCGGTGTGGATGCCCTCGTGGCGGCAGCCGGCGAGCACAGCCTCGGCGAAGGCCGGCTGGGCGGTCACCTCCCCGCCGGTGAGCGTGACGCCCCCGCCGGAGTGCTCGAAGAACGGCTTCATGCGGACGGCGCGGGCGATGATCGCCCCGGCCGAAACGCGCCGGCCCGCGATCGCCAGCGCGTCGGCCGGGCATTGCTCCACGCAGCGCCCGCAGGCGACACACCGCTCGCGGCGAATCTCGTGGGCGGCCTCGCCGACCTCGTGGGCTCCCCGCTCGCAGGCGGCCTGGCACGCGCCGCAGAACACGCAGCGGTCGGCGAGGAAGATCAGTTCCGGCCTGGGCGATTGCGACTCGGGGCTGTGGCACCAGGCACAGGCGAGGGGGCAGCCCTTGAGGTAGACGGCCAGGCGGATACCGGGCCCGTCGTGGATGGCGAAGGAATCGACGTCGAAGATGAGCCCCTCGACGTCCGGCACGGCCGGGGCGTGCGTCATCCGCGGGCCTCCTGCCGGCGGATGTGGTGGTCCTGCTGCTCGCGGCTGAGCATCGTAAAGTAGGCCGACCAGCCGCCCATGCGAACGCGGAGGCTCTCGTGCTTGTCGGGCTCGCGCTGGGCGGCGCGGAGCTGATCGATATCGGCGACGGTGAGGGTCATCATGCTCCCGCCGGTCTCGACGAAACTCCGGAGCAGGGCGACCATGCGGGCGGTACCCTCGGCGCCCTCGACGAGTCGCCCGGGTACGCGCAGGTCCAACGGTCCGCCGGTCGGCAGGTCGCGGTGGGGCATCTTGGCGTAGGAGAGGATCGCGGCGGGCAGGCCTTCGAGGTCGCGTCCCAGGGCCGGCGAGAAGTTCGAGCTGACCGGCTCGCCCGCCCGTCGCCCGTCGGGCGAGGCGCCGAGCCCCTCGCCGATGCCGAGGTACCACGAGAAGGTCGCCACGCCGCAGGCCGGCAGGACTACCTGGCGATGGGCCGCACCGTGACGCGCCACGGCGCCGACAAACTCCTCGATCAGCCTCCGCCCGACGGCGTCGGCCCGGTCGTCGTCGTTGCCGTACTTCGGGGCCGCGTCCAGCCGGCGGCGGAGCAGCTCATGACCGGCGAAGTTCGCGTCGAGCGCGTCGCACAATTCGGCCATCGTGGCCTGCTCGCGCTCGAAGACCACCGTTCGGACGGCCACCAGCGAGTCGATCGCGTGAGCGACGCCCTCGGCCAGTGTGCCGAACGTGCGGTACTTCGCCCCGCCGGCGGTCAGGTCTCTCCGCGCGGCGATGGCCCCGTCGATCAGCGCGCTGAGCAGCGGCACGGGGGCGAGGACGCTGCGGTCGTCGATCCGCTCGATCACGCGGGCGATCACGCGGGCGACCATGGCGTCGAGTTGCGTGCGGTAGGCCCGCCAGAGGTCCTCGAACGACGCGAACCCGCGCGGGTCGGGCGTCTCGATGCCGTCCATGCCCCGGACCACGCGGCTGCGCCCGCCGTGCAGGGCCCACTCCAGGGGCAGCATCACGCTCATCCGCTGGAAGCGAAAGTCCGTTCGCCCCGGGACGATCGTCTCCCAGCAGCCGTCGTTGGTGTAGTCTCGCGCGTCGGCGAGGGGGATGCCCAGCCGCTCGATCGCCGGCACGAGTGTCTCGTCGTTGAACAGCGCGGGCATGCCCCCGCCGGCCTTGAGCACCTCGCAGGCGCTCGTCAGCAGCTCGGCCGGCGTGTCGCGGTGCAAGCGGACCGTCAGCAGCGGGTTGGTCATCTCGTTGCGGCGGTAGGCTTCCAGCAACAGGAAGGTCAGCGGGTTGGTCCCGTCGCCGCCGCGGGGTGTGAGCCCGCCGATCACGATGTTCTGGAGCCAGTGGTTGGTGGCGTCGAGCCGGTCGCGGTCCCGGCCGAGCTGAGAGCTCGTCGCGTGGCGCGTTCGTCGCGTCCTGTTGATCGGCTCGTCGCGGCGGGCGTCGCTACGCTGCTCGTCGGTCGCTTGGGCGCGCTCGTTGAACTTCAGGCAAAAGCAACTCACCAGTTCGCGGGCGCCGGCCCAGTCGATGCGCCCGGCGGCGAGATCGGCCTCCAGCAGGGGCCAGGCCGATTGGTCCAGCCGCCCGACGGCGTTGCCGTTGCCCGTGGCGTGGAAGATCATGTGCAGCAGCCAGATGCTCTGAAGCGCCTGGTGGAAGGTCCGTGCGGGCCCGGCGGGCACGTGGCGGAGGTTGTCGGCCATCCGGCGGAGCTCGGCGGCGCGGGCGGGTTCGTCCGACACGTCGGCCTGGCGATCGCAGGTCTTGGCGAGTCGGGCGGCGTAGTCCATCGCGGCATCGAGGGCGACGGTAACGGACTCGAGGAAGGCCGTCTCCGTGGCAGTCCGGGCGCCGGCGCGCTGGGCGTCGGCCTCGGCGCGGATGCCTTCCAGGCCCTCGGCCAGTAGGCGGGGGTAGTCCGGCACGATATGGCCGAAGCACGACGTGTCGAGTCCGCGTTTTCGACCGGCGGCGTGCTCGGCGTCGGTGAGGTAGTCGGGCAGGGACCATTCGGCGTGGAGGCGGGGCTCTTCGAGCGTCATGGACCCGGCCAGCAGTTGCTCGTCCCAGAGGTCCGCGGGCATCCGCGAGAGCTTCAGCGCGATCGCCAGGGCCTTGCGGACGGCCAGCGGCTTGTCCGCGTGGACGGCGTCGATGCGAGCGGGGCAGGTCCACGTGATTGGCTCGACGGCCATCGCCGCCCGAACGCGCAGCCGAAGCCGAACCACGCGCGGCGCGTCCGGCAGGGCGGAAAGGGCGGTCCAGTCAATTGTCCACGGAGCGGTTGTCACGGCAGGCGCACCTCGGCGAGGGCATCGGCTACCTCGCGTTCCATTGTAGCATTCTTCCACCCGAGCGCCGCACCGATGACGCTCGCCAACTCGCGCAGCACGGGCTCGGTGGCCTGGCCGAGCAACGCGATCGTGCTCCGCCGGCAGATGAGGTCGGCCAAGTGCTCGACGTCCTCGGTCGCCGCGATCCGCGCGATCTCGGCGAGGGTGTAGTCGCCCAACGTTTCCAGCCGGCGTTCGTCGTCGGCCTCGGCGGCGGCGAAATCCTCCGCGACCGTGCCGTACCGCGACAACAAAACCGCCACTCGCTCCGGCGAGACGCCCGAGTGGCCCGCGACCCGCGCGATCCAGTCGGCCCGGCGCGCCTCGCCGACGGGGAAGTCCCTCCCGCCGCCGATAGGCAGGTGCTCCGTCGAGTGCTGGCGGGTTCGGCCGAGCCGCGCCAGGACGTCGTCGGCCGTTTCCTCGGCGAACCGCCGGAACGTCGTCCACTTGCCCCCGATCAGGCAGACGATCGGGAACGGGCGGTCGCCTTCGGGCTCGATCGTTCGCAGGCTATGGCCGCGGCTGACGTTCGCCAGCACCTGCCCCTCGGCCCTGGGCAGGGGGCGGACGCCGCAGAAGACGTGCACGATGTCCTTCCGCGAGAGCCCGACGTGCGGGAAGACGCCGCGGAGCGTCTCGAACATGTAGGCGATCTCGTCGGCGTCGCAATGGGCCTCGTCCGGGTCGTCCACGCGCAGGTCCGTCGAGCCCATGATCACCTTGTCGGCGAACGGGAAGACGATGCACACTCGCCCGTCGCGGTGCTGGTAGTAGACCATCTGCCCGTCGAGGCTCGCGCGGAGCGGTTCGCAGTCGATGACCAGGTGCGAGCCCTTCGTGCCGCCCAGGAAGCGCGTCTCCGTGCCGAGCGCCGCGTTGGTGAGGTCCACCCAGGCGCCCGTGGCGTTGACCAGAACCCGCGGGCGGAGGCGAATCGTCTCGCCGGTGACTCGATCCTCCAGCGCGACGGCGCCGTCTTCGAGGCCGGTCGGGCGGACGTAGTTCAGGGCCTCGCAGCCGGCATGGGCGGCTCGGGCGTCCTGGATGATCTCGACGCACAGGCGTTCGGCCTGGGAGATCCAGGCGTCCCAGTAGGTGGCCGTCGCCACGATATCGGTCCGCAGGCCGGGCATGGCGCGAAGGGCCTCGCCGCACCGCGTGAGGCGGTGCGTGGGCGTGTGGCGGTCTTTCCGCGTGATGAAATCGTAGAACCACAGTCCGACCTTCACGGGCACGACGCCGCGCTCGCCCGGGCGGACGGGCAGCCCCAGGAAGATCAGCGCGCTGCGCAGCAGCCCCCCCAGGCGGCTGGTCAGCGGGATGGTCGTCTTCAGCGGGGTCACGACGTGCGGGGCGTTGTCCAGCAGGCGGTTCCGCTCGAAGAGCGACTCGCGCACCAGGTGGAACTCTCGCCGTTCGAGGTATCGCAGCCCGCCGTGGATCATTCGCGAGGACTTGGAGCTCGCCCCGGCGACGAAGTCGCTCTTGTCCACGAGCAGGCAGTCGACGCCCTGCAGCGCCAACTCGCGAAGCAGCCCCGCGCCGTTGATCCCGCCGCCGAGGATCAGCACGGGCACGTCGGCGCCCTCGCGGAGACGCCGGAAGATTTTCTCTCGTCGGTTCATGGGTCTTTCGGCCCCGGGAGACACGGCCCGCAACATTTCGCAAGGAGCCTATGTACCCACCGGCCCGCGCGCTGTCAACCGCGCGCGGCCGGCGCGGCGGCGAGGCAAATCGCCCGGGAAGACCCTTGCGGACGCCGGGCCGCCGGCCATGATGGTACCGGTTGCGAGCCGAGCACCCGTAGCGTGGGAGACCTATCGACATGAGAGCCACACTGATTGCCCCTCGCAAATACGTCCAGGGAAGAGGCGTCATCCGTGAGGTCGGGACGTACGTCAAGGCGATCGCGGCCAGACCGCTGATCCTATGGGA
>Ga0272442_10003039_pt1 | contig 23798 bp, 22 predicted proteins | sample SSMForm2O_FD_200262 | JGI IMG/M metagenome (GOLD analysis project Ga0272442, IMG submission 200262) | Marine sediment archaeal communities from Little Sippewissett salt marsh, Falmouth, MA, United States - SSM-Form-2O | ecosystem: Environmental > Aquatic > Marine > Wetlands > Sediment ...
TCCTCATGGGACAGGAGGATGAGGCCCCGGTGGAGGTCGGCGTGGATCTGTTCGGAAGAAAAATGTACTCCAAGCAGAGATTTCCCGTTAATCCGGAACTTCTTTCCAGCATAAGCGCGAGAACGGGTGGACGCTTTTTCAGGGCGACTGACCTGGGGGGTCTTGAAAGAAGCTTTCATGAAATACTCAACGCCCTCGAAAAAAGCAGGGTCGAGGACATTGGTGTGATGTACTCGGAAGCATTCGGCCGTTTTCTTACACCGGCGCTTTTCCTGCTGCTGTTCGAGCTGTTGCTCAGGCTCTTTATCCTCAGGAGGGTGCCATGAGATTCGCGAGTCCGCAGGCATTTTTCCTTTTCATTCTTCCGCTGATGGCGGCGGCGGGCCTTGTGACGGGCTATTTCCTAAGACTCAGGGTGCTCGGGCGATTTGGAGACAGTGAACGCGTATCCGGACTCATCAACGGGCTGAGCCTTGAGCGCAGGGTATTGAAGGGCTTTCTGCTCGTTCTCGGGCTGGCGGCCGCTGTAACCGCCCTGGCCCGACCTCAGTATGGAGGAAGAACCCGCATGCTGAGAAAGCTCGGCATGGACATCGTTGTTGCACTGGATTTTTCGAAAAGCATGCTGGCAGGGGATGTAAAACCGAGCAGGATTGATCTCGCAAAAAGGGAGTTGTCCAGGCTCATGATGGATCTTGGGGGAGACAGACTGGGACTCGTGGCCTTTGCCGGAGATGCCATTTCCTTTCCGCTTACAACGGACTACGCAGCAGCGGCGCATTTCTGGAAGGATCTGAACCCGTACGACATGCCCGTCGGGGGCACGCGTATAGCCCATGCCGTGAACGCCGCAGTCAGGCTCCTTACCGGAGATGCGCAAGATGCGCGCAGGTCCAAGGCGATTATTCTTCTCACGGACGGGGAGGATCATGCAGGCGATGTCATGGAGGCCGCCCGCGCGGCTTCTGAACATTCAATAAAGATATTCGCCATCGGCATAGGATCGGACAGCCCGGAGTTGATCCCGCGATACCTGGAAGACGGAACATGGACCGGGTATCAGAAAGACGACGACGGAAAATACATTACGACGCGCCTTGGCCCGGAAAATGAAAAACTGCTCAGAGAAATGGCATCTCAGACCGGAGGTGCGTATTACAGGGCGGGCGCCCAGCTTGAAGGGATAGGGCAGGTTGCGCAGGAACTGAAGAAGATGAAGAAGACGGAACTGGAATCCAGATCGGTTACGGCCTACGAGGAGGTGTTCACATGGTTTCTGTGGCCGGCGCTTCTTCTGCTTCTCATTGAGCGCATCATATCCGAAAGAGCGTCTTCAAGAAGGAGAAGGGCGGCCGCTGCAGGCGCTTCTTCATCCGCTGTCCTGCTTCTCGTCCTGTTTCTTTTTCCTTTGAGCGCACACGCATTCAGCCTGTTAGAAAGCGTGGATTCCGATGTCAAAGAGGCCGTAAGGCAGATGTCTGAAAACAATTATGAAGAAGCTCTTAAACATTTTAACAAGGCAGCGGCAGAATGGCCGGATGACGCGGGTGTAAGACTGAACCGCGGCATTGCGCTGTTTCACCTCGGCAGGCATGAGGAGGCCAGGCAGGACTTTCTTGCGGCCAGCGGCCCGGATTCGCCTGCGGATCAGAGGGCCATGGCCTATTACAACATGGGTAATGTTCATTTCGAGCTTGCTGAATACGAAGACGCCATCGAGGCGTATTCTCATGCACTTCGCCTGAACCCGGGAGAGCCGGACGCGGCGCATAATCTTGAGCTGGCAAGGCTGAGGCTTGAAGAAAAGAAAAAGCAGGAGCAGAAACAGAAGGAAGAAAAGGAAAAAGAACAGCAGGATCAGGAACAACAGCAGGATCAGGAACAACAGCAGGATCAGGAACAACAGCAGGATCAGGAACAACAGCAGGATCAGAAACAGAAGCAGGATCAGGAACAGAAACAGCAGCAGCAAAAACAGAAACAGGATAAAAAGGAAGAAAAACAGCAGATGCCGCTTGAGTCTGTGCTGGATTCGCTGAAGCAGAATGAAAAGAGCTTTCATACGGAGCAGGCGCGTAAACGTGCAAAAATGATGCAGGGTGGTGTAAGAAAAGACTGGTGATGCAAAAATCGTTTAAAGTATTGATTCTGTCGGCCGTTGTGCTGATGGCGCAGGGCGCTGCCGCCGAAAAGCCATCCATTGCCGTAAGGGTTGATCCGCAGACGGTCGCTCTCGGTGAATCATTCAATCTTGAAATAGAGATCAAGTCCAGCGGTCTGGGAAGGCCGGATATTCAGCTGCCGCCGCTGGATGATTTCGATATCCTTTCAAAATCCTTAAGCACTCCCATGCAGTTTTCATTCAGTTTCGGAAGCGGCAGCAAATCGAGCACCACGACGAGTTACAGCTTCGTGCTTGCACCGCGCGTAAAGGGCGAGCTGAAAATAGGAAAGGTGATCGTAACGCACGAAGGCAAGAAGTACTCGAGCCGGCCCGTAGTCGTAAGCGTGCTTGAAGGTTCGGGCGCGCCCTTGACGGGCGCGCAATCGTCCGACACCCAGGCTCAGTCGGAGGACGATTCCTCTGAAGCGCTGCAGAACCTCGAGGGTGCAAAGTATGATGAAGTCCTCTTCGTTCAGACTGTGCTTTCGAAGGACACGGTTTTTGTGGGTGAACAGCTGACGCTGGAGTTGTATGTTTATGCCGGTGCCAGGCTTTCTGACGTTAACGTAAGCAGGGAGCCCGGTCTCGACGCATTCTGGTCCGAAGATCTCCTGGACAGAAAAAAGCGGATTTCGTTCAAGGATATCGTTGTCGGCGGAAGGCTTTTCAAGCGGGCAATGATGAGGAGGGAGGCGCTGTTTCCGCTGAAGGCGGGAAAGGTTGATATCGCACCCGCCGTGGTCGAGGCCCTGATAGGAACGGGAGGCTTTTTCGGAAGAACGAAGAAGGTCACGAGAGTGGGCGTTCCCGCCAGCGTAGAGGTTCTGGACCTTCCGGAAGAGGGAAGGCCGGACGGTTTTTCCCCGGGGAATGTGGGAAACTACAGGCTGAATGCCGAAGTCTCATCCACACGCGTAAAGCAGGGTGAACCCGTAACTCTCAAGGTCAGTATCGAGGGTGTGGGCAATGTGCGGTCGCTGAAATTCGACGTTTTTGATGAGCTCGAAGGTTTCAGGGTCTATGAGCCGGAGGTCACTGATGCAGTCGCCGCGCGCAGCATGGGGGTATCGGGAAGGAAAACGCTCGACATCCTTCTCATTCCGCAGGAGGAGGGAGAGTATACCATTCCTTCCATGCGCCTTGATTTTTTTAATCCGGACACGAAGGAATACGTGAACCTGAGCACTCCCAGCTTCGATGTTACGGTGCTTCAGGGTGAAAACAGAACTGCGGCCCCTGCGCCAGCGCCGCAGCGGCAGGCGGAAACAGAAAGTGGCACAATGCGGCGTGCACAAGTCGACGAAGAGGCCCTTTCGCTGCGGTCAATCGTATCCAGAGTCGACCTCAGCATGGGTTCTCAAAGCCTGCTGTACAGGCAGTGGTGGTATATTGTGCTCCTTTTCGGACCTTATCTGATTCTGCTGATTTTATATGCCTCGGTATGGTTCGCCGGCAGGCAGAAGGAAGTGGATACAAAAATCAGGTGGAAGAGAGCTTTTGCAATAGCAAGAAACCGCATGAAGAAAGCCGATGAAAAGCGTGCCTCGTCCGGGGAATTCTTCAGTGCGGTCTCAAAGGCCCTCGTGGGCTATCTGGAAGACAGGATGGAGGTATCCCTGGGAAGCGATCTCAGTTCCACCATAAGAAGAAAGATGGAAAAGCGGGGATACAGCGAAGAACTACAGGAAGCCGTAATGCGTGAACTCGAAGCTCTGGATTATGCGCGCTTTGCCTCGTCGGCTGCAGCGGACAGTGAGATGGACGCCTGCATTTCCAGGGTGAACGATCTTCTCAAGGATCTGGACAGGGTAAAACCGAGACGCAACATCAGTGATGAGGACTGATATGAATAAAACCATAACGGCTATGACTCTTTTTATCGTCTGTATGGGTGTGTGCCTTGCAGGTCGTGATGTGCATTCTGATACAGCAGACGTACAGGCCGTTTTCAACTCAGCCAACGAAGCATACTGGAAAGGCAATTACACCCGGGCGGCAGAGCACTACGAGCGCCTCAGGGATCTGGGCATAGACAGCAAGGGTCTTTATTACAACCTGGGCACTGCCTGTGCCAGGGCCGGAGAACTCGGGCGAGCGACACTGTATCTGGAAAAATCCCTCAGAAGAGATCCCGGTTTTTCAGAGGCGAGGTTCAATCTGAACGAGGTCAGAGGCGCGCTGGCAAAAAAGCTGAACAGGGCCGGATGGGATGCGGACCTTACACCCCACCTGACACCGTGGCGCGCCGTTGTGGAGCGCTTCAGTACGACAAGCGCATCCATAGTGGTGCTCGTTTTCTCCACACTGCTGTGGATCATGCTTCTTGTGCGATACAGAAGCAGGAGGGAGATGCCCAGGCTGATCTTCTCGGTGCTTGCCGTGGTGTTTTTCATCCTGCTGCTCAGTTCGGCCGGTGTTCTGGCCGGTGTTGAGAGACTCAGGTGCATGCAGACGGAGGGCATCGTTGTCTCTCATGGCGCAGTCCCCGTGAGCGAAGGGCCCGGCGATGGCTACAAGAAAACTTTCAGGGTGATGGAGGGAGAGAGGGTGCAGGTTCTGGCCCATGATTCCGGCTGGCACAAGATCAGGGACGACAGGGGGAGGGAAGGCTGGATACAGCCGTCTTCAATCGGCGTGATATAGAGTATTCAGTTCCGGTAGTTAATCAGAAAAGGCTTATTTTCTCTGGCGGGTTTCCACAGGCTTCATGTGAGGAATCTTTCCATCCTTTTTTTCCTCGTCATCATCATCTTTTTTGCTGTCTTTTTTCTTCTCGTCCTTGTCTTTTTCACCCGTGTCCACCGCACCCTTTGGAGGAATGGTCTTTGCCGGTTTCACACGTTTGCGTTTCGCATGCTCGGCCGTACCTTTGGGGCCTTTGTCTCCTGTTTGTTTTTTCTTTTTCTTCGGTACATCCACCTTTTTGGTCGGGACCGTGGTTTTCGCAGCCTTGGGCCCCTTCTTTTTCTCTTTCACATCAACTTTTTTCACAGGAATGGTCTTTGCCGGCTTAACACGTGCGGGTTTGGCATGCTCGGCAGTACCCTCGGGACCCTTGTCTCCCGGACGCTTCTTGTCAGGGACGTCGACCTTTTTGGTCGGGACCGTTGTTCCGGAAGGCCTGGGCCCTTTCTTCTTCTCTTTGATATCCATTTTCCCGGGCGGCGTTGCCTTGCCCGGCTGCACGCGACCCTTTTTACCTTCAGGGGTATCAACACGCTTTACGCCAGCGGTTCCAGGATTTACCACGCCCTTTTTCTGATTCTTTTTGTCAGGCTTTGTCCACCCGCCGTCGGTGTACACGCCCTTGCCCTTTCTCTCCTCATAAGTGGCTTCTTCCCATTTGTAGCCCGGTGCAGGAGGGGCTTCACAGCGTCCGTCCACCCATATCCAGTGATCCGTCCTCCATGCCCAGTATCCGCCAATCCACTCCGAATCACCCTCACACGCTTTTGCCTGCTCTGATCTCGGCGGCGGAGGGGCTTCGGTTGTGTACGATTTTTCCGGAGTAGTATCGCGATGATGCACTATTGTGCAGCCGGCGAGCGCTGCTGCGGCAAGTGACATTATAAGAATAAACAATTTTTTACGCATTTGTTCACCTCTTTTTCATGTTAGACAGGAATTTATGATGATAATTCACTCGACATGACGAGTCAAACACGGTGCCGGGGGATACACACCCGCATTCATTTCTTTTTCTTTTTTGATGAAGCAAGCTGGTTCTTCAGGAGCCTGGCAAACCCCTCACGATTGACCTGTCGTACACGGCTCAGTGCAACACTGCCCGGCGGGACGTCGCGCGTGAGCGTTGTTCCCGTTCCAACGTACGACCCTTTTCCCACAGTGACGGGGGCGACAATCTGAGAGTCGGATCCTATGAAGACCTCATCCTCTAAAACCGTGCGGTGCTTCGAAAAACCATCATAATTGCAGAAAATGGTTCCCGCCCCCACATTCACACCTCTGCCGATAACGCCGTCTCCCAGATAGGAAAGATGATTGGCCTTGGACCCCTCGCCCAGCACCGTTTTCTTAAGCTCTACATAGTTGCCCACTTTTGAGCCCTTCTTGAGCAGGGTTCCCGGCCTCAGCCTGGCAAAGGGGCCGACAACGGCGTCGTCCTCGACAACGGCCTCTTCGATCACCGAGTATGGTTTGATTTCCACATTCCTGCCGATCACGCTGTCCGTAATCGCACAACCGGCTCCAACAATGGCGCCTGATTTTATTTTCGTTGTTCCGGACAGGTGAACCGACTGCATGATCTCGACGTCGCGCGAGATTTTTACATCTGGCTCGATAAATACTGACGCGGGATTCCTGATAGTGACACCCTTTCTCATAAGGCCGGCGTTAAGCCTCTCCTGTGCCCTTTGCTCGAGCAATGCAAGCTGCACCCGATCATTGATACCTTCAAGATTATGAGCATCAGCCTCTATTGCGATAACGCCCTCTGTACGGGCGGCAATCTCAACCAGGTCGGTAAGGTAAAATTCCTTCTTTTTATTCGTTCTGCCGATGTTTTTAAGATTTTTCCTTAAAAAATCCGCTTCGATACAGTAAATGCCCGAATTGACCTCTCTGATTCTGCGCTGCGCGGATGTACAGTCTTTTGCTTCGACAATGGAGTGCACCCTGCCGTCATCATCTCTGATTACGCGTCCGTAGCTGCCGGGCTCGGGAAGCGTCATTGTCAGAAAGGCCACGGCCGCGGCCTTTTTCTTCCGGCCGTTGCGCATTTTTTTAAGATCCGCGGGATCGATCAGGGGAACATCCCCGTAAAGAATGAACACGTCGCCCTTGTGATTCTTCAGTGCACTCATTGCCTGCATAACTGCATGGGCCGTTCCCTTCTGCTCTTTCTGCAGCACGGTAGTCACTTTCCGGCCGTACCTCGAAGACAGCAGCGCCTCGACTTCATCTCTTCCGTGACCTGTTACTACTATCACGGGCGAGGCCTTAAGCCTTGAAGCGGCGTCCACCACATGCGCGATCATTGGCCGGCCGAGAACCGTATGCAGCACCTTGGGCCTGGCCGACTTCATTCGCGTGCCTTCCCCCGCAGCAAGGATAACGCATGCACAATCCTTCATATTATTCCTCCCGTTTTCAGTAATGTTGGTCTGTTTTCGCTCATAAGGTCATGATGTCTTCAGGAGAAATTCATTCAGCTCATTCATGACTGCTTCGACATCCATGCCCTTTTCGGCGATCAGGTCTCCTATGCTTCCCCATGCCGGTTCTCCGCACTGTATGCAGATAATGCCCCTTTCGCGCAGAAAACCCACAACAGCCGGATAACGGTTTACAATATCTTCCACGAGATTTTCTGAATGGACTTTTTCTGTATTACTGTTCAATTTTTACCCGTTTCCCCTCTGTCGGCGTCATCACCGGGATCCGCTTCTTCTGTTTTTATATCCCGTTTCCAGTCTGTGCGTCCCGTTGCCTTCAGGAGCTTTGCCGTTGATGTGTTGTACTCAAACACGGCCTGATGGTGAGCGAGGTACATGGAGAAGAACTCTACGAGCGCGTCCTTCAGGTCCCTGGTATCGTTCACGCCGGCGGCAAAGCCCTGCAGCACGGCGGCGAGCCAGCTCTTTGCCAGCCTGCGGCCCTTTTTCGTGGTCTCAAGCTGTTGGTGCGCCGACATTGCTCTCAGGTAAGCTTCCTCCACTTCCAGGAAAACGGCCCTGATCACTGTGCGCTCGTCTTCGCTCATTGCTCTGAGCTCGGCCTTTGCCTCGTCCAGCTTTGCAGCGTCCAGCCCGAAGTCGAGATCCCATTTAAGGCTGAGACCGGCACCCCAGTACTGGCTGTTGTATGGATCGTTAAGGTAGGGATTATGAACATCGTCCACCAGCGGAGCCCATGCAACCCCGAATTCTCCCACGATGAGAAAGTCGGGATAAAAGCCCCCTCTGCGCATGTCGACCTTTGCCTTCAAAGCGCTCTTCAGGGCTCGCATTCCCTTCAGCTCCGGCCTGCCCGCTGCAGCCTGATGCCTGTACCAGTCCAGGCTTTCGAGCGAATCCGTTATCAGCTTGAGGGGAACCTCGTCAGCATCGACTCTTTTGCCGTCTGAATCTCCTGCAAGAAAGTTCAGGGCGGCAACGGCTCTTTTTTCACCCAGCCTTGCATCGAGCTCCCTCCTGTCAACTTCCGCCCTGAATATGCGAAGCTTTATGAGGTCGATTTCCGTAACACCGTCGTCCTCGTCATCCAGCATCTGCTCGACCTGTTCGACGGCGTCATCCAGATGTCCGCGTCCCTTGTCCAGCGTGTAAAGAATCTCCCTCGCCAGCTTTATGCCCCAGTATGCCTGCCTTACTCGCAGATCAAGTTCCCGCTGTTTGATTTCCACCTCGGCCTTGCGCGCTTTTACTCCGTATTCGGCCGCCTCCCTGAGCCCCGAGATCTTTCCGAAAGTGTAGATGGGGATTCCTCCCTGGATCTTGAACTTGATGTATGGTCCGATCTCGTTCGAACCGAATCCCAGATCATCCGCCCTGTGCCCCTCTGATTCGAGAAGCACAGCCCCGTCCGAATCAACGTTTACGTGCTTTTCGGGTATTACAGTCACGAACGTGGTGGTGGTGAACTGGGAAAAAGGCGCCCACAGGGCCTGATCGAGCTGGGCCTGGGCCGCCTCAACCCTTTGTGCCGCGGCTTTGATGTCGGGCGCGTTCTGTCTGGCCTTCTCGATAAGATCCTCAAGGGCCAGTTTTTCGACAGACTCTGCCCCGTCGCCTTGCATCTGTGAATATCCCGACCCGGGAAAACCCAGCATGAAAATCAATGCGAGCAGTATTAGGGGTCTGTTTATTTCACAAGCCATTGCTCCTGCCTTTAAATCCCATATACCAGCAGCCGGGTGGATTCGTACAGTTTTAATTACGTCGCCCTTTAATATCTGCCGCCTGAAGTGTCCTGATCATGTTACCATAATGGATCGATTGCATACTTGCTCGATATTGGCTAAATTTTACCGCACGGGTGTATGTGAACATGGAGACAGAACCAAAGCAGGTCCTCGTTGTGGACGACGAAGTGAACATGGTCAAGGTCCTGGCCGCGCTTCTGGGCCGCGAGGGCTATGACGTTCACACGGCGTACAACGGGGCGGAGGCACTGGTCGTTCTGAAAGAGCATCACGTCGACATAGTCATTTCGGATCTTAAGATGCCGAAGATGGACGGAATGAGCCTGCTCAGAAAGATCACGGCCGGTTTCACCGACCTTCCCGTAATAATAATCACGGCGCATGGAACAGTGGACAGCGCCGTGGAGGCCCTGAAAATCGGCGCATTTGATTACATTACGAAACCTTTCGAGCGTGATGAAATCCGCCGCATAGTCCGCAAGGCGGCCAGCGTGTCAGATACGGGCTTCAGCGAAGATCTTCCCGAGCCCGGCGCGGGGGGAAGATATCACATAGTGGGACAGTCACAATCCATGAAGGAAATTTACCAGATCATCGACAGGGTTTCGGACACTCCGTCTACAGTGCTCATAACGGGTGAGAGCGGCACGGGAAAAGAACTCGTGGCCAGGGCGGTTTTTGAAAACTCCCATCTCAGCCGGGCTCCATACATACGCGTTAACTGTGCTGCAATTCCCCACGAGCTGATCGAAAGCGAGTTGTTCGGCTACGAAAAGGGCGCCTTCACCGGGGCAGTGATGAGCAAGCCCGGCAAGTTCGAGCTGGCGGACGACGGGACACTGTTTCTCGATGAGATAGGAGAGATATCCCCGGAAATGCAGGTCAAGCTCCTGCGGGTGCTTCAGGAAGGCGAGTTCGATCGCGTGGGCGGCATCAGGACGCACAAGGTAAACGTGAGACTCATCACGGCAACGAATCAGGATCTGAAAGCGCTGATTGAAAAAGGGCGCTTCAGGGAAGATCTTTATTACCGTCTCAACGTGGTGCATATAAAAATTCCTCCCTTGAGAGACCGTCCGGAAGACATAAGCCTCCTGATCGATCATTTCCTGGAGAAATTCAACAGGCGCCTGGGCAGGAATATTGCGGGAATTCAGGAAGCGGCCATGAAGGTGCTTCTGGAATACGGCTGGCCCGGCAATGTGCGCGAACTCGAGAATGTCATGGAAAGATGCACACTGTTCTGCGATGGGGACACTATCAAAACAGAGGACCTTCCGGACGAGCTTTCGCATGCGGCACAGACCACGCCCGGCAGGGGCTCCATCGGTGTTTCGTCTCTGAAGGATCAGGTAAGGGCGGCCACGCGGGGGCTTGAGAAAGGCCTGATTTCAAAGGCACTCGAACAGACCGGGGGCAATGTTACAAGGGCCGCGAGGCTTCTGCAGATAAGCCGCAAGAGCCTTCAGAACAAGATGAAGGAATTCGGGTTGAGGGAATAAGGGGGTGTTCAGCAGGGCCGCTTACCTCATTTTTTTGGTCCTGAAAGTGCTGAACAGCACAGCAGAAAATCGTTTAAGAGTTGTGAATGGGTGATTACGGCAACCGCTCCGGCCGTGGCGCCGAAGTCCAGGGCATGATGATGACGATCTTCCGGACCCTTGAGAAACGTGGCGTGAATTCCGTGGATTTTCTTGTCGATTATGTCAAGCAGTCAATGCATAATCATGACACGGAAGAGAAGAGTTTTGATGAAGTGCTGCCATGTGCGTCTTGATTTCTCTTCAGACGGCTAAACAGATACAAGTATTTAAATTCATCATAATGGATGTCTAAAAATGCTCACTGGCCTTCGCTTCAAAAACTAGGTCAGACAATGCTCGACCCAGTGCCAGATAAGAAGTATGATTGTAAAATGTCTTTCTTGAAAACCGAGAAAATGTATCAAACAATTACAGAGCCGGAAGGTGTAGAAGAAAATAGGAAATTATCCATAGGTTCAATTACAATTATTCTCATTATAGGTTTTCTTTTGCGTCTTCTTTGGTGGGCTTATGCAGAGCCAGTGCCAATTTCAGATTATGAAGAGTATCGCATTTTGGCTCACGGACTATTGTATAATGGAAGTTTCGGAATTCAGAATCCTTCCGCATGGCGCCTTCCTGGTTACCCGTTTTTTCTGGCTAGCATGATGCTGATAAGTAATTCAATAGCCTGGTTGAGTTTAACAAACGTAGTTCTTTCTACAGCATTAATCTACATTGTATATAAAACTGCTCTACAGCTGACTTCTGAGAAATTTCTGTCAATATGTGCAGCATTAATTTGCGCCTTGAATCCTACATTTGTTTTCTTGTCACCAGTCTTGGCTTCCGAACACATGTTTTCCTTACTTCTATTTTCCGCGTTTCTATTGGTTACGAAAAAAAGGAATTCCAATAAGGTTATGTTACGTTTCTTCTTCTCAGGTTTGATGTTTGGTGCGGCAATGCTGACACGAGGAGAAGGGATCTTTTTTCTTCCTATATATCTCCTAATGGCATTCTGGTCCTCAAATAGAATGCCTATAAAAATAGTGACCATAATAATTCTTATTTTCTCTGTCGGTATAGCTGTTACTCCTTGGTATATTCGCAATCATTTATCTGTTGGTCCAGGATCAAGTCTTTCAACTTCAGGAGGCATAAATTTTTATTTTGCTCATAATGATGTTCATTACGGCTGGCGTTCTCTTGAAGGGACTATTTTTGATGGTAAAGATGAGATTGAACAGCAGAAACTTGGTTATCAGCTTGGAATGGATTATTTGTCCTCAGTCGGATTCACAGCAATCATGAAGGATATTTTAAAAGCAACAAAAAGACTGTTTCTTAAATCAGGGGAGTACTCGGTTGAATATAGTATAAGACTTCAAAGGTCTGTGAATAAGCCAAGTTATCCATATCCGATAAAAAACCTGCCGGGAACTAAGGTTTTTTTCACGTTGACAAAAGCTTACTTCGGGTTGTTTTTTTGTGCAGTATTTTCATGCCTATTTCTTCTCAGATACTCAATTGAAGTATGGACATTTCTCTACGGAACCGTGCTGGTGAATTGGATAGGATATTCTTGGATCTTCTGGTCAAAAGCAAGATACAGATACACGTCTGAGATCATTTTCTGCATACTCGCTGCACTGGTGATCTCTGAAATCAGCAAACGTTTACCAATAAAAAAGGATGATTTATTTAAAACCATAATCACTTTTATATAAGTCGAGATCAACGAATATGCTGAAGGACGGAGTCAGGAATTCAAAGAAAACTGCATACCCTATAGTTAGAAAAGAACTTAGATTATTAGATATAGTGTAGAATCAAGTCACGGTTGGAATGTGGTCAAATGAATATAGTAACGTGTGCTACGATATCCTACCACAATATTTATTGTGGTTTTGTTGGTTCAAGTATTTTTTCTGCTCGTTTGAGAAGTTCAATCGTTTCGGAGAAGTATGACCTGTCGCCCCGCAGCCCGCGAAAGGGGTGTTCAGCAGGACAACTTACCTCATTTTTGTGGTCCTAAAAGTACTGAACAGCACAACAGAAAATCTTTTCCGACGCATGGGTCCTCCTGTTTCTACAGGATTACCCTCTCACTGCGTTTGGTACAATAAATGGGAGCAATGCAATTTCAACCATCCCCGAGAAAGACATTATTAACCTGCCTAGAAGACCTGAGATGAACCGGGTGTATTCACCTGCAATATTCTTCATTGATTGCAGGCATGATTCCTGGATCTGCATCTCTTACTGTATATACACATATTATTTCCACTTGGTTGTTTTCTGCTTCTTTCCAGATAATCGAGACGGTTACAGGCATTCCTCGGCATTCCTCATGAGTATCAACAAGTGACCACAATACAATTTCTCCAGCCCGGGACTCTAAATCATAGCCACCCTCCAAACAACAGGATAGAACCAGGCTCCAGAAAGCATTATTGCTATCATTTGGATCATTGAATTTCATTGGCAATTCTTTTTCTTCCGTTGTCGCCTTTCCGCTTGTCTCGATTCCGTACTTCTCTAATTCTTGCTCGATCTCCTCAGGCAACCCACTGCTTTCTTCACATCTGATCAAGAAAGCCATCATGGCAATCAGACAAGCCATGTGTGTTATTTTACTATCTTTGGTTCTTTGGATGTTAGAATGTGTACGCATAGAATGCCGCTCCTTCTTCGACTTCGAATCCTGTCGACAGGTATATTATTCCTTCCGCCTGAAATGTTATATCAGCACCGTCTTCTATGATGAAATCTGAGCAATAAATATTCTCCCACGAATGATACAACCAATTTTCATTGACAAAGGTGTGTCTTAATCTGACCCTATCTTGCGGATCATCGTCAACCAGGGTTGTATGTGTCCATTCGTGCACATCAACCTCCACTTGCATCCTCCCTCATCAACAGGATTGCATTCAGAACCGCTGTCAGCGTCAGCATCCGCATCACTATCCGAATCCGAGTCTGTATCTATATCTGTATCCGAGTCAGTATCCGTATCCGTATCCGAATCCGCATCAACATCACCGTCTCCTCCCGGTCCTGCGTCCTGCTTCTTCTGCCCGGCATCTTTTTCTTCGTTCTGATCAGAACAACCACACGTAATAATCAAAATGCCGAGCATGCAGAGGAAGATATTCCTTCTTTGCGTATTCATTGTCACTTGCAGGAGTCCCTGCCTAATTACAGGCCGGTGGGTCAAACATTGGAGGTCTGCAAATTTCCCAGCATTCAAGCGTGCACTCCGGGATTATTCCTACATATTTTTCGTGCCTCTGATCGTTGCAGAATGTCGGGTAATCAACAAATTTTCTAATTCCAATCAACTCTCCTTCAGATTCACTGTAATAATGATAATCAAAATCACTGTCATTAAAATACTGCAGGAGGTGGCCTCCTTCTTCACACTTATACAAACAAACACCTATGAAAGAAGTTAAACCCACTTCCTTTGCATATTTCTGTGCTTCTTCATATGTTCTTCTACGATTACATTCCCATGGTTTAGTTTTGCAAAAACAGCCCAACTCCTGCACACAATAACCGTTTTCGTCGATATATTCTTCGCATAAAGCGGCATCCGTGCCGGAATCATTCCCTGCGTCGACGTCAGCATCGGCGTCAGCATCTGTATCCGCGTCCGCATCTCCATCACTGCCCGTTGCTGCATCGGTGTTCTGATTTCCCGCATCCGTTTCTTTGTTCTGATCATTGCAGCCGCATGTGATGATCAGGATGCCGAGCATGAAGGAAAATATTTGTTTATAAATTATCCCCATGTTCTCTCAATTTATTTGTATGCCGATCGCATGAAGGTGCGGACTGCAGTCACGGCGCGAACTTGGCGATGAAGATGTCCAAACTTCCTTCTGACTGAAGAACCGTTTCATGCGGTTCACCTCTTCCAAAAGTCACTGTATCGAAAAATGTTCCACTCACCACTATTGAATTATCTTCATTTACAGCAACGCACATCCCATGCTGAGCTTCATCAACTGCCTTAGCCCAGTCCAGGGTTCCATCAGAATTATATTTTACCAGAAAAAACGATTGATCCAGGCTGCCCCCTGATCCCTCAAGGATTATTTCATTCGTATCCCCTTTTCCAAAGGTTGCCTGCCCATAAAAATATCCGGTAACAACAGACGAACCATCAGGAAAAGCGGCAACCCCCTTGCCCTGATCGCCTGTTACATCATCATTATTGGGTCCGCCAGCACTTTTTGCCCATTCTAGAATTCCATCCTTATTATACTTCACAATAAAAATATCAGTATCCCCAGTTCCGGTCCCATACAATGGTCTCATTCCATTATCTCCATCATCGAAGGTAATGCTTTCAAGGAAAGATCCAGTAACAATTACTGATTTATCGTTACATACGGCGACGTCAGCCCCTCCACTTGTTCTACTGCCCGTGCCTCTCCTTTCCCATTGCAGAATTCCCTCTGAATCGTAGCTGGCAATGATAACTCCATCATATACTCCAGTTATGACAAACGAACCATTATCATCATTAGCATCGATTCCTCTCCCACTATCACCATAGCTCCCACCATATGAAAGTGCCCATACGAGACGGCCATCTGGTCTGTATTGGGCAATAAAAATATCTTCTTTCCCTGCAGACGTAAAAGATGTCTCATTCTCTTCTCCACGACCAAACACTATAGATTCTTTAAAGGCACCCGTTACAATTGAAGAACAATTTTTGATAGTTGTAATTTCATGACCTGATGCAAATACATAAGCGTCACTTTCGGCGTTCTTTGCCCATGCCATGGAACCATCAGAATTATATCTGGCAATATACATATCACTGCTTCCGCTTGATGTTAAGCTGATCTCATTAAGATCCCCTTCCCCGAATATTGCCGTTCCATGGAAGGACCCGGTTATCAATAGTGATCCATCCAAGCATCCCGAGACCCCGGCTCCTCCTCCTCCAGTGTTCTTGGCCCACGCCAAATAACCCTTCGATGTATATTTTGCAAAGAAATTTCCAACCTCATCAGTGGATACGAGGATTGTTTGATTCGGATCACCTTTTCCGAATATTGCCGTTTCCATATAATAACCAGTGACTAAGATTGAACCATCTGACAGCGTGTCAATGTTATATCCAATATCATTGTCAGGCCCACCGATACTTACCGCCCATATCAGCTCGCCACTTTCCAGATCAGCATACGGTCCGGCATCAATACCTGAATCAGAGTCTACATCCGCATCCGTATCTCCATCTGCATCTCCATCACTGCCCGTTGCTGCATCAGTGTTCTGATTTCCCGCATCCGTTTCCTGGCTCTGATCAGAACAGGCGCACGTGATGATCAAAATCCCGAGCATGCAGAGGAAGATATTTTTTCTTTGCGTATTCATTACCATTCGCAGCAATAGTGAATCAGTCACATTCCGGATATTCAGGATCACAATCAACACCTACCTGGCATTCAAATTCACAATTAATACCTTCTCCAATAATCAGATCATTACTTGTATCGTTGCAAAACTCCGGAACATCAGACCAGATGTAGGTTCCAGTACATTTTCCCGTTGAAGAGCTGTAATATCTAATGGAACCATGGCTGCCGTCCGTACTTAACAATTCCCCGCCGCCGCCCGTACAATATCGGAGACATATAGTGTAGGGTTCAATACCGCCATCTTCGATAACGTCATTTTCGGCACGTTTACGGGCTTTTTCTATTGTATCCCTGCAAAGTTCAGGATGATGTTCACAGTAACACTTCAGGCTTCCATGACAATTGCCATCATAATCCGGGTCGCATTTCTCTCCGGCATCCGTGCCGGAATCAACGCCAGCATCTACTTCATTATCTGAATCGACGTCCGAATCCATGCCTGTATCAATATCCGCATCCCTAGTGTCGTAGTTATTCTCTGTTTTTTCCTGTTTGTCATTACATGAAGCAAAGAAAATGAAAAAAGAGATTATTATATGTTGAACATGCTTCCTGTATTTATTCATGGTAATATAATGTCCTTTCCCGCACGTATTATTGAGCCTGAATGTGCGTGAAATCCAGGAAAGAAGTGTATCTCATCTGCCTTGAAATAAGCTGTCCCGCCTGACTTCACCTCGTAGTCCGTTGGCCAGTATCCCATCCAGTTCTGTATAAAATCCGTGGCGTAAAAGAAGACATATTCCTCATTCTCTATCTGCTCATCCATTGGCAATGCAAGAATTGAAGGAGGAGAATAAAAATCCTCAATATCCGGAGCTGTGTCGTTTATTTTATGATAGCATTCATTCACGTCACTAACTCCCAGTGGGCAGTTTGAATCCTGAGGATGATCGAGATTTGGATTTGAAAAATATTTTACTTTCTCGCATCCTCCAGCAGCGCATGGAACAGATACTATCGTCCTGTAATGCTTCTGGCAGCTTCCACCATTGTTTCTATGATAAGCATATTCATAATGACCTTGTTGGGGATTTTCGGTTTGATGTCTGCATCCGTAAAGATGCCCAACTTCATGCGCAAAATGAAGCGGACCGTAGCTTTGTTTTATTTCAACTACTGCGAAAGCTTCCGTAGAACCAGAAGCTTCTATTGTCCATGCCTGGCCCCCGTTTGCTTGTGATTCATCTGAACAGCTTACATGTCTGAATAAAACGCATATATCCGCATCTACGTCACTTCGAATCTGATGTATTTCATCCATGACTTCATCGTCATCCAAGGCAAAGTAACACAAGTCTTCCAATTTATACATACATTCACCTGGAGGTATCGGACCGTATTTAACACAGGTTTCATCATAATCAGTCTTGTAGACCCTGGCCAGCTCAACTTCATGGGATATATTGCTGTTGTCAAATGCATCATTCATCTCAGCGATTGTATATAGAGCACGCGCGGACATAGTTGTACCCAATGTATTATTTACATAATTCTCCGCACTGTTTGCATAAACTATAAGTATGCGTGTCGGCTGGCCACCGGAACGATATCCTTTTTCCTCGCCTGCTTCTTCTGAAAAAACTCCTCCGTCAAGCTTGTCAGCTGAAATCTTCTTGTCTTCGGTTAAGCATGGAGGATCTTCAAGCTCGCTCTCATCTACATCAATTATCAAGTGATATTGGCTTCCAAGAGGCCTGATCCAGAACTGCTCGGCACCGATCCATACAGAACCTTCAACCAGGCCATTGACAGCCGTAATTACTACCCTGACATAAGGATCCTCAGATACGCCGAACCAGTCCATGTCTTTAGGTCCGCCACGATTATTAGCTTTCCTTTTATTAACCAGAATGTTCTTCCCACTAAAAAGATTCATAGAAATCTGATCACGAGTCAACACATTGTAATTTATCTTAACTACTCGTCTTTCATTAACGAACGAATCTGTATAAACATTTTCAATGATTTTTGCTTCTCTGCTTTCACTGTCCAGAGAGATTGCCTCATCGCTGAAAAGTCTTTTTGAAGCCATCCCCCCATCCATTTGCGGCCCTGTTCCGCTGTCCTGTATTCCTGAATCCTTTGAAACGCCTGCATCCGAAGCGTTGGCGGATGGAGAGGACCGGGCTGTTTCAATACTTGTTTCCATTTCGCTTTCGCTCAGTGCGCTTTTCTTTGATTTTACATCACTTCCACTTATATTAGTGCACCCGAAGGAGAAAATCATCAAAAGAGCGATGAGCGCCATGCCGTAATAGGGCGTTATTGCTTGTTTATTTCTCATGGTATCCTCATTGATTAAAGTTAGGATTTTATGCCAGTAAAATCTAAGATAAAGAATCAATCGCAAGAGTAGTGCAGGATGACGCCAGCGTCTTCATCGATTATGTATCCCGCAGCGTAGGCCTTGTTCTTTTCATTCGCCCACAATCCAGTAACCGCCCATTCATCACTACTCATCATCTCAGACGTTGTCCCGCCATCGTAATGATAGATATTGCATCCTGAAATAACTGTTCCCGACATGGTGGCCGAGGCAAAGTATACATCGCTGCCTGAAGTTCCCCAGATTTCAGTCAATTTTTCCTGCGAAACGCTGACTAATATCTTCCATTCATTCCCGTCATAACGCAAAACCGAGTCACCATCAGGTGCTCTTAATACTGCGTTCATAAAAAGGTCATTGCTTCTTTTTCCCCATAATTTCATGAAAATCGCTGCATCCTCAATGCCTGAATCCACTTCCATCCATTCTCCCCCTTCGTAAGAGTATAATAACGGGCTTAAGGGACTAAGAGTACCAACGGCATAGACTTTGTTATCCTGCGTACCCCATACATCAATAAGAGATATTCCCTGTTCTTCAAGAATCATGTAGCATTCATTCCCGTCGTAGTGAAAAATCTGTCCGTGTCTGGCCCCGGGAGGACCCGACATGCTTCCGATTATGAATACATCCCCGGCATTTCTCCCCCACACGCCAATCATATTAAATGCATCCCGGCATTTGATGCTTGACCATGTATCTCCATCGTAATGAAGAACACTCCCCTCGTTGTCTTTTCCGCCAACTGCAAATACATCCGAGTTACTGCTTCCCCAAACGGCATTAAGTTCGTTTGCTTCAGGAGTATCCATGACTGACCATGATTCGCCGTCATAATGAACAACTAAGCACAAGTCGGAAGGCCCGGATCCTACCGCGAAAATGTCCTTTGAGGAACTTCCCCATACGGCTTTCAACCTGCCTGGAGTTTTAAACACCATCCGCCACTTGTATTCACACGGCGCGGCGTCCTGCGTGCCGGCGTCTGTGTCCGTGTCGGCATCTGCGCCCGAATCAGCGTCAACGTCACCGTCGGCATCCGCATCAGAGGAAACATGGGAATCCAGTCCCGCATCCCTGGATTCCGTCCCGCTCTCAGCACATGAAAACGTACAGAGCGAGCCCACCAATGCCATAATCAATATAATCCTTTCCCTTTTCATTATAACCCCCGGCGTCATGAGACCATCATACCACGATGAATGAATTAGGGAATTTTTGAATAAGCAGGTCGGCAGGGCATCTTGGATATGAGATCAGGAATGCCGGAATCTGAATGCCGCAAGGCCCGCCGTTATCATGAGAAACGCCAGAATCAATTCAGACGACGACGCAGCCCCGTGCACAACCCCGCACCCGGCTCCTTCATCCTGCGAAGCGTCGTCTGAATCATCATCAGTATCCAAATCTGCATCAGAATCCGTGTCGGCATCAGCATCCGTTCCACTGTCAACGCCTGCATCGCTGTCACAATGCACTCCCGAGTCTTCTACAATTATTCCGAGCTGATCCTGCTTATAATATTCATCTCCATCGGAATCTTCAGGTGACAACAGAGTGTAAACTATTGCCCCAACAGGGGCACATTCATGAATTTCCTTAAAACGATATATATTTCCACATGGAACAGGGCATTCAGCGTAATCATCACCATCACAATCTACACAATCTTCTCCTGCTACGTCTTCACAATCCGGAAGGCTATCTGAGCAATATTCATCAATACCTGCTGCTTCATCTTTCTGAAATTCTCTATTATCAAAAATTTTTCTCTCTTCGGCACCACGGGTCCAGGTAAGCCTCCATTTCCATGATAAGGCCTCTCCTCCAAGCCCGATAGTTACTACAACATATGCATCCTTCTGAATCGCTGAATAAATTCTCATCGGAGGATAACCATCAGCAAAAGAGTGATCGGCCATGACCAGGAAGGATAAGATAATATTTATGAAAAGCAGTCTTTTCTTTTTTTTCTTTTTCATTTTTCCACCCTTTGAATACATATTTTTACTTTTTCAAAGTACTATCTTTGCCTAGAATCCTGCATCATCACTGGAGTCTACCTCAAATCCATCGGATATTTCAATAGATTCTTCGGCTTCAACAGTAGTCTTCTCGCTTGTTACAGTAAAATCATATATATATATTGTTCCCTCTGATTCATAGGTATAATTATCTCTATTTATAGTGTGTCTCAGATATACATCATCTGGTGGAATAACGGGCAAATCAATTACTACTGTTTTATTCCAGCCACTAAGAATCACATTATCGTATGAATCTGTCCAATAACCACCATTAGCACCTCCATTAGTGTTCATAATCCATAGCCAAAGATCATTTCCTACCATATATGCGCCAGTACATGTCTGCCAATGACCATAACTAAAATGCATATTAAATGGTCTTCCGGCTGCTATTTCAGTTGCAACTTCTTGCTCTGATATGACGTCATTATAATCTGTTGCTTCAAGACCCCAGTGGTCAAACGCATCTACCATTTCTGGACGATCAACTCCATCCTCACATGCCGCAGGCGGAGTAGACTCTGTACAGCAGCCAGCATCATTAATATAACGTGCAACTACACATTGTCCCCAATAGTATTTTAAAAAAGGATAATATTGGACATATACTGGATATGTTCCATATCGGTTTAATATAGCTACAATAGCAGCCTCCCCACACCACTCTCCTGTTTCTTGTCCTTCATATTGAACTGGCAACTGTTTCGAAAATGATATTAACGGTAATATCAGCACCAATAACAATACTATTATGTTTATTTTTATATTATATTTTTTAGTTGATTTGACTGTTTTTAGTATAAAGGACATTTTATTCTCCTTTAATTATATCTATTTTATCTACCGCGCCTTTTACGAACTTCGTTTTTTAATGAATCTACCATCTCTTTCAGAGTTAATGGCTCCGTCCAGTTTTCATAAAAATTATCATAAAAATATCCTTCATTCGTAGGTAAATAAAAATTGCCCTGATGATATTCTTCATCCCTGTCTGCAAATAAAACAAAATCCACACCAAGCTCGAAAGATATTACAATTGCTCTCTTTTCGCCTGATTTTGAAATATTGAGTCTTTTTTCTATTTTTTCTACTTTTCCTGAACCCCCAGAGCCTCCCATTGATACTATCTTCCATTTTCCATCAACGAGACTGACCTCTAAAAAAGACGAATATTTCCCTTTTGATATCATGGGAAACCTCCAGGCATGAATTGGTACAATATAGCTGGTTATCCCTGGTTCATCATTTATCAGGGAATTATATGGAACCTTAAACAACTCAAAGGGTAATCCAAGTCTTACTTGTGTTAATTCATATTCAGAATCAAGACCTAAGAGTCTTACAAGTACATCCTTTTTATTATGATAAAATAAGAAAAACCCGTCCTCTGCCGCCTGTACAACTTCTTCAGGAACCGTCTCCAACAAATAAGCCCTGTCAATAAATATCTCTTCTATTCCAGCATCATTATCAGGAATTAATCCTGAATCTATATCGACATCAACGTCCGAAGAAGCGTCTTTGGAATTGCCGGAATCAACTGATCCATCCATACCCCCGGATTTTGATTTCTCACCGGTACTCTTCAGCGCTGAAGAAATTGTCTTATTGTGTACACCCTCTTCCTTTTGCTCACTGCTGGTTTTTCTTACGCAGCCGGAATATAAGAGGGTTATTCCTGTTATGATTACCAGGGACAGTAACGATTTTCTTTTTCTCATGGCATCCTCCTTTTGTCTGAATGGTTCATCATCCCCTTCAGCGGGAGGATGTGGCGCCATGGTTTTTCTTCAGATTCCTGACTTCCTGTTTCAGAGAATCAATCTCCTTCTTCTGTTCGATTGCGTACAGGGTGAGCTCCTCGACTTTCTGAAGCAGCAGCCTGCTCGCCTCGCCCAGGCCGATTCCATTTTTTCTGATTTCATTTGCAGATGGTATTTCGGGCAGGTGTCCGTGGCGTGATATGTGCTCTTCCACGCTCTTCAGGGGACGCAATTCGTACTCTGGCTCAAAAACAAAGTCCGCTGTCACGTCATCGACCACTATCTCTTCTGCATAAATCGTTCCTTCGAATTTAAGTTCGTTAGGCGAACCATATTTTATTGAGAAAATCCGGTCATTGCTGGAATTTCCATACCAGTTTATAGCCAGAAACTCAGCGGAATAATGATGATATATCCCCCATTTAAGATCATCACCTTCTTTGAAGTAAATCTGCGGGCTGTAACCCTGAGGAGAATGAATCTGAAATATTGTGGGCCCATCATCATACAGGTGCAAATCCGCTGCAGGATCAATGCCAATGCCGACTTTGCCACCACTTGTTATTGTCATCCTGTGCGTTCCATCTAATCCATTGATATGCATTTTATTGTTGTCGCCGGTAGCGTCGTGTCCATCATATTCAATGCTCATTCCATCTCCCAGTGCGCCTCCAGTACCCTCACTGAACTGCAGAATCGGCCTGTTGGAAGTCTGAGACGCCAGTACTGCCACTATTTCCTGATTACCCAATGTTCCGCTGCTCTGCACAGCAAGAGCCCGGGAATCTGGATTGCTCGATTGATTCACAGCCAGTTCGCCGTTTATATACATATCTCCCGCACAACTCGCACATTCGGGATCATCAAGAATTTCTGGTTCTGGAATATCTACTAACTGAGGTTCAGCTAATCCCGAAGGCATTGAGAAAACGGGCGATTTTCTTTTCGACCGGGGAACCTGGCTGTTTCGGGCCATCTTGTTGAATGCATTCATAATGCGCTCTCTGCGACGGCTTTCGGTACCTTTGAATCCACCGTATGCCCTGATGTTCTCCGCAATGCCAACAGCTTCGAGCTTTGATGAATCCATGGGAATCCCGTCAACAATGGTGCCTTGTCGGACCCATACCTCGCATCCCTTTTTCACGTCCGGATCAGTATCGAGTCGTTCTACGCATTCGTCGACGGTCCGGCACGCTGTCTCCCAGGTTTTTCCGTCTCCGGGGTTTTCTATGTCGCCGTCAACGCGGCAGACGCAGGTGGACAGCTCTTCCTGCACTTCGACTATGCCTGCTTCGTTTTCTTCAAAGCCCATCTCGTCGCACGCGACAGAGTATACAAGGGCTATTACTGCGAATGTTCCAAGGATTGTTACTGCTGTTAATGATTTCATTTTTTCCTCCCGTGGTTGAATGAAAAAGCGGATGTTTTAAAGAATAGAGGAGAAATCAGATCCTGAGAACCATCATAAATATGACGGGTTTATAACTTTTTGGAATAAAAGGTCTTTTGATGCAAAACGCGGGAAAATAATTTATTTTACTCTTCTTCAGTGAGCTTTTTCATACAGAAATGCTGTTTTCTAGGGCGGCCCCCCCCCCCCCCCGAGCAGCCCCAACACCCACACCCAACACAAAAAAACCCACCGCCACAAAAACC
>Ga0272442_10003040_pt1 | contig 23797 bp, 25 predicted proteins | sample SSMForm2O_FD_200262 | JGI IMG/M metagenome (GOLD analysis project Ga0272442, IMG submission 200262) | Marine sediment archaeal communities from Little Sippewissett salt marsh, Falmouth, MA, United States - SSM-Form-2O | ecosystem: Environmental > Aquatic > Marine > Wetlands > Sediment ...
ATCCGTGTTTCGCGGGGAGGGGACGATCGCCGAGAACTTCGGCGCCATCCGTCGCTCTCTCGCCTTAGAAGTGTGAACCGCCAGGGACCATGTCAGATCGCAGCCCGGTGACGGTGTTGGTGCCTGAACCCCTTCGCGAGTTTACGGGTGGGCGTGAGCAGCTCCATCTCGAAGCCCATACTGTGGACGCGGTGCTCGAGCAGATACGGAGCACCGAACCTCTGCTGGCGGGCCGCCTGTTCGCGGACGACGGAAGTGTAAGGGGCTTCATCAACCTGTTCGTGGATGGGACGGAGCTCCGCCACCTCGAGTCCACACGCCGCGAGGTCCGCCCGGGTAGCGTCGTCGCGATCGTGCCTTCCGTAGCCGGCGGGTAAGCGCTCGGCTTCCGACTTCGTGGTCGATGCGGCGGCGTTCGTGTGAATTGAACGACAACGAAAGGCAACCGGTGGCCCTGACTCCAGAGGAAACGCTCCGCTATCATCGCCAGATCATCCTGCCCCGGGTCGGTCCCCAGGGACAGGAACGGCTGAAGAACGCCTCGATATTGCTGGTGGGCGTCGGAGGACTGGGATCTCCCGCCGCCCTGTACCTGGCGGCCGCGGGAGTCGGGCGACTGGGCCTGGTGGACGGGGATGTCGTGGAATTGAGCAACCTGCAGAGGCAGGTGCTGCACGACACACCATCCGTCGGACGATTCAAGACGGAATCCGCTCACCGTCGCATCGCGCGCATCAACCCCGATGTCGATGTCCAGGAGTACCCGGTCCGTCTCACCTCGGACAATGCTCTGAGCATTCTGGAGGGTTGGGACGTCGTGGTGGACGGGAGTGACAACTTTCCCACCCGATACCTGGTGAACGACGCCTGCGTGCTCCTGGGAATACCGTTCGTGTACGGCGCCATCTTCAGGTTCGAAGGCCAGGCTTCGGTGTTCGCTCGCCCGGGCGGTCCCTGCTACCGCTGCCTGTTCCGGGATCCGCCTCCGCCGGACGCGGTGCCCAGTTGTGCCGAAGCGGGTGTACTGGGCGTGCTGCCCGGCCTGATGGGGACGATCCAGGCGACCGAGGCGATCAAGTTGGTCCTCGAAATCGGCAACCCCCTGGTCGGACGGCTGCTCCTCGTGGACACCCTCCCCATGGAGTTCCGGGAGGTCGAGCTACGCAAGGACCCCGATTGCGCGGTCTGCGGCGAGGCGCCGGCGATCACGTCCCTGATCGACTACGAAGAATTCTGCGGCGGCGCGACGGCGCCGCTCGCCGCTCCTCTGGAGCGCCCGCAGGTTGCCGAAATCGACGTCGAAGAGCTGCGGGCGCGCCTCGGGTCGGGACGGGCGCCCCTGCTCCTGGACGTGCGCGAGAACCACGAGTGGAATATCAGCAACCTCGGGCCGTATGGAGCCAGGCTTCTCCCGCTTGGCCGGCTGCAGGAAATCCTGGGTGAGCTGGACCCCGAGGTCGACCTGGTGATCTACTGCCGGACGGGACACCGAAGTGCCATCGCGGTGAAGCAGCTGGCGTCCGTCGGATTCGATCGGGCTCTCAACCTGCGAGGCGGAATCAACGAGTGGGCCCGCAGGATCGACCCGTCGATGCCCACGTATTGAGCGGGTCAAGGGTCCAGCCGGACACCTCGCGCATACAGGATGGCGGGAAGCGAGCGTAGATCGGCCAGGACATCGGGGGCGAGGGCCTCGTCGAGTGCCAGCAGCGCCAGCGCCTCGCCGGTCTCCGGGTCCCGAGCCTGGTGGAACTCAGCGATGTGCACTCCCGCGGCCCCCAGGCGCGTCCCCACTTCGCCCAGTACGCCCGGCACGTCCCGGCTCTTGAAGATCAGGAGGTGGCCACGTGGCTTGACCGCCACGTGGTATCCGTCGATCCGGAGCAGGCGCAGGTCCCCATCGCCCTCCACTCCCCCGCTCACCACGTGGACTTCATCTCCGGAGCGGGCGGTCACCTCGAGCATTCCGCGGTAGCCGGTCACCTCGCCCATTCGAGAGCGCGATACCGACATCCCGCGCTCTCTCGCCAGGGGTAGCGCGTTGATGAGGTTGGTCGAGGAATCGAGACGCACCCTCCAGAGTCCGATCAGAACGGAGGAGGAAATCAGCCTCAATCCTCGCTGCACCTCGCCACCATACCGCACGGACACCTCGCCCACGCCACCCTGCGTCACCTCACCCAGCACGGAGCCCAGCCGCTCGGCCAGATCCAACACCGGCCGCAGGCGATCCCGCTCACCTCTGTCGTACGGGGGCATATTCACAGCCGAGCTGTAGTCTCCCTCGAGGAGGGCAGCCCTCACCGCGGCGGCGATCTCGATCGCCACCTCGCGCTGTGCGTCGTGGGTCGCGGCGCCCAGGTGGGGCGTCAGCACCAGGTTCGGAGCCTCGCGCAGCGGATGATCCGCTGGCAGCGGTTCGTCCTCGAAGACATCAAGCGCCGCCGCCGCCAGTCTCCCATCCTGGAGGGCGGACGCCAGGGCCACTTCGTCCAGGATGCCGCCGCGCGCCGCGTTCACGAGTACGGCGTGCGGCTGGAGACGAGCGATGCGTTCCGAATCGAGCAGCCCCTTCGTCTCGGACGTCAGCGGCACGTGCAGGGTAAGGAAATCCACCACCGGCAGCATGTCGTCCAGCTCCATCAACTCGACGTACATGTCGCGGGCTCGCTCCTCGGTCAGGTACGGATCCGCCACCACCACCTTCATGCCGAAGGCCCGGGCTCGGTGCACTACCGCGGCCCCGATGCGTCCGGCCCCGATGACGCCAAGGGTCTTGCCCGACAGCTGGGCTCCGCGGAACGCATTCCGATCCCAGCGCCCCGCCCGCAGCGACCGGTCCGCCGGCGGGATGTGTCGCGCGGCCGACAATAGAAGGGCAAACGCGAGCTCGGCCGTGGAAACCGTGTTTCCGGCCGGGGCGTTCATCACCGCTACACCCCGTCGCGTAGCCGCGTCCAGATCGATGTTGTCCAGCCCGACCCCCGCGCGGCCCACCACCTTGAGACTTTCCGCCGCGTCGAACAGCTCCGCGTCCGCCTGCGTCCCGCTGCGCACGATCAAGCCGGCGGCGCCCACCAGGCCCTGCTTCAGCTCGCCCCGGCTGCGGGCCGAGAAGTCGTCCACCTGGAGCTGGTCGTCGGCCTCGAGGATCGCCACGCCCTCAGTGGCGAGCGAGTCCGCCAGCACCACCCTGGGTCGGTCGTTCAATCCAGTCCGCCAATTCTGTCGTCGATCACTTCGTCGAGCACCGCCAGTATCGTCTCCAGCTCGACCAGCGTGTGGTCACCCATGTGGCCGATCCGGATGGTCGATGGCTTGAGTTTGCCGTACCCCGGAGCGAGAGTGAACCCCCTCGCCCGGGCCGCGGCAACGATATCGGGGCCGGACAGGCCTTCCGGCAGGGTTACCGATGTCACGGTGGGCGACCGGTAGCCCATCGGAGCCAGCACCGAGAAGTCGCGACCGGTGCGACCCGCCAGGTCCGCTACCCACGCCCAGGTCCTCTCGGCCATTGCCTGGTGCCGGTCCCAACGGTTCTCGAGGCCCTCGCGCGTGATCCGCGCCAGTTGCGCCTCGAGTGCGTAGAACAGGTTCACCGCGGGAGTATTCGTGGTCTGGAACTCCGGGGCTCGTCGCTCGAATTCGAGCAGATCGAAATAGTAGCTTCGGGCAGGTATCTCCTCTGCACGCCTCAGAGCTCCTTCCGAGGCCGCTGCCAGCGCCAGGCCCGGTGGGAGGGCCAACGCCTTCTGCGACCCCGTAAGGAGGAAATCCAGGTCCCATGCGTCGAATTCAGCCCGGGCCCCACCCACAGAGGTCACCCCATCCACCGCGATCAGGACGTCGTCGTACTCCCGCGCGACGGCCGCCAGGTCGGCGACCGGGTTGAGAACTCCCGTAGACGTCTCGGAGTGGACCACGGTCACGAGATCGTACACCCCGGGGGATGAATCCAAAGCCTCACGAAGAATCGCGGGCGTATGCGGCTTCCCCCACTCCACGGCGAGCGTGTCCGCCGGGCGGCCACAGCGTTCCGCGATGTTGTGGAACCTCGCCCCGAAAGCTCCGCCGACCAGGCAGAGTATCCGCCTGCGGCTGAGGTTCGTGATCGCGGTCTCCATGAACCCGGTGGCGGACGAGGTGGAGATGTAGACCGGCCGTTCGGTGCGGAACAGACCTCGAAGCGCCGCGTCCATACCCGAGAGGAGACGTTCCATGTCCTCCCCCCGGTGTCCGATCACGGGTCGTACCATCGCCTCGAGCACTTCGGGGCGGACCTCGGTGGGGCCGGGAAGGAAGAACCGGCCGAACTCCATGGGCTTCGTCACGGTCGCTCTGACTGCTTCGGGTAACGGCATCCGGCGGTGTCCGAACGCTGTGGATGGGGCCAAGATCCTGCGCTCGAGCCTGTCGGGCAAGCGGTCCTCGAAAGTGCCCCGTCGTGAGGTTGACGCGGCCGCCGGCCGGCCCGAAGTTGACGCTTCGGACGGCGGAGACGCCACCCGGTCAGGGAAGCGCCCGGTCCATTCACCAGCGAGCCTGCTCGATGCGATATCTCGTCATGACCCATGTTTCGCCGGATGATGTAATCCGACGTGCCAGGGAGTACTTCGCCGCCAACACGCTTCTCGACGTCGCCGACGAATCGGACGACATGATTCGTTTCGAGGGGGACATCGGGATCGCGGCAATCCGGGTAGATCGCGAACACGGGCACACGAACGTGCACGCCGAAACGGACCGGGTGGTCGGACTCGACGTAACGGATATCACCAAGCGGTTCCTGTATACCCTGGAGCACGTATGAGTCAGCCTGCCGCCGGAACGCTCACCGTTCGCCTGGTCATGCCGGATCGCTGGTTGGAGCACGTCGCGGAACTCCCGACGCAGACGACCGTGAAAGACGCGAAGCTGATGGGCCTGCGGGCCATGCTCCTGAGGGAGACGGACGATCCCGCGGACTATTACGTCGAGTACGCCGAGAGGAAGGTCGCGGACGAGGCGGCCAGCCTGGGAACCATCGGATTCCGGTCCCGGGACATTCTCAGCATCAGGGCGTACGACCTCGGGCACTACCGGGCATTCGAGGGCTGAGCCCCAGGACACCTGAAGACCCCCCTCCGCGGACCGGACGGCCGCGGGGGCCCGCCTCAGTATCGGTTGAAGTACGACCGCGTCTCCCGGAACACCAACCCCGAGAGAAGAAGCAGGCCGATCAGGTTCGGCAACGCCATCAGGCCGTTCATTACATCCGATATCATCCACACCACGTCCAGCTCCACCACCGCGGCCACCGCGGTCACGACGACGAAGAGAAGCCGATACGGAACGATGGCCCTGGACCCCACCAGGTACTGCAGGTTGCGCTCGCCATAGTAGGACCAGCCGAGGATCGTGCTGAAAGCGAAGAAGCTGAGGCACAGGGCCACGAGGTTCTGACCCCACTCGCCGGGCAGTCCCGTCGAGAACGCCTGCTGCGTCATGGACGCCCCGTCGAGCCCCATCTCCCACGCGCCCGTGGACAGGATCGCGATGCCGGTGAACGTGCACACCACGAGCGTGTCGATGAAGGTCTGCGTCATCGAGATCAACGCCTGCCGGACAGGCTCGCGGGTCTGGGCGGCAGCGGCTGCGATCGCACCGGTCCCGAGACCGGACTCGTTCGAGAACACGCCGCGGGACACGCCACTGCGGATCGCCTGGCTGATCGTGTAGCCGACGGCGCCGCCCGCGGCAGCCCTACCGCTGAACGCGTGCTCGAACACCAGCCTGAAAGCGTCGGGCACGCGGTCGAAATTGAGCAGGAGAACCAGTCCGGCCGCGCCGATGTACAGGAGAATCATCGCGGGCACGAAGACACCGGTGAACCGCCCGATCGACTTGACGCCCCCCAGGATCACGGTGGCTACCAGGAACGCGGTCGCCAGGCCGATCGTCAGCCGTGAGAACCCGGTGACGTTGCTCACCGCCTCCGCGACCGAATTGGACTGCACGCCGTTCCCGATTCCAAAGGCCGCCAGCGTCGCGAACAGGGCGAAGCTGATCGCCAGTATCCGTCCCAGGCTTCCCCATCGGATCCCGTTCTCAAGGTAGTACATGGGTCCGCCGGATTTTTCGCCCCGGACGTCCGTCTCCCGGAAGCGGACGCCCAGCACGGCCTCCGAATACTTGGTGGCCATGCCGACCAGGCCGGTGACCCACATCCAGAAGAGCGCCCCGGGCCCACCGGCGGAGATCGCGGTCGCGACACCCACGATGTTTCCGGTTCCGACGGTCGCGGCGAGGGCCGTCATCAGGGCCTGGAAGTGCGAGATATCGCCTTCGGCCCCTGCCTCACTGCGTTTGAAGAAGGCGAGATAGAGGGCATGCCACAGCTTGCGGAATTGCAGGCCCCGGAGGAGCAGGGTTAGATATACGCCGGTCCCCACGAGCAGAACGATGAGCGGAACACCCCACACCGCGTCCCTTATCGCGGTCACCCGCTCCAGGATTCCAACGTCCACCGTCTGCGACAGGAGGGCCGACAAGCCTGCGATCCTGGTCATGTCGTTCCGATCAGGGTAGGTGTGGACGCGATGAGCGCCGGGTAGACTAGGGATGTGCCGGTCGCCCCGTCAACCATGTTGACGGGGAACAGAATCAGCGTAGAGAGAGAGCGTGACCTGATATGTCGAACGAGTCGAGTCTGAGCCAAATCGCGGCGTCGATGGGATTCCGCGAGGTACCCGAGGTCCTGGCCGCGGCGGAAACACCGATTGACCGTGGACACCACCTCGCCCTCGCCGCGGGCAGAGGTTCGGGGGTCGAATCGGTCTACGCGCTGGCGGTCAGCGCCGCCTGCAAGCCGGAGGCCGGGCTCCAGGCCCTGGTTCTCGTCCCGACGCGCGACCGGGCCACGGAAGTGGCGCTCGCGGTCCAGCGGTCGGTCGGCCAGTTGGGTCTGCGAGCCGGAGTGTCGACCTTGAGACCGGATGGCAGCCTGGACGTCGAAGCTTCGACCGTGCAATGCCTCGTGGCTCGCCCGTCCCTTCTCCTTCCCGAAATCCGACTTGGGCGACTTGGAGTGGGCGGCCTGGCCCTGCTGATTCTGGACGGAGTCGCCGACCTCGAGGACCTGGACGAGTGGACCTCGGTCGAGCCCCTGCTGGACACGCTCGGCGGCGATATCCGCCGTATCGCCGTCACCCGACGGGTAGACGATGAGTTCCAGAAGCTCATTCAGCGGCAGCTCCCGAGGGGCCGGCGCTGGCCCGAGAGCGCCTTCGAGGAATCCGAATCGCCCGACCCCCTGGCGGGTGGCTACCCGGACCGACTCGAGGTGGGCCTCGGGGCAACGGAAGAGGAGCGACTGTCTCTCCTGATTCGGGGGCTGGCCGGACGCGCCGAGGCCCGGGTCCGGTGCCTCACCGAGGGCGCCATCAGCAGCGTCGGGGCGGCCCTCGAGAGCGTGGGATTCAAGCTCGCCGAGCCCGGCGATGGCTGGGACGTGGTGGCCACGCTGGCCGAGGCCAGCGGAGTGGCTGGCGTCGCCCGGGCATGGTTCGGGCTGCCGCTGTCGGTCGAGTCGCTGGTCGCTGGGCCGGGCGATCAAGCCGTGGCGATCGTGGACTCCACGCACAGCGCGCAGCTGGAGATCCTCGCGCAGCGGGCGGGCATCTCACTCCGTTTTCTCCCGGACTCTCTGCCCGCAACGGAGCTCGACCCGCTGGGACAGTTCCGGTCGCTCGTGCGCGCCCGCGTCGAGAGGGGGGGTACGGACGCCGAGCTGCTCGTTCTCCGGCCATTGGTCGAAGAATTCGGTACGGCACGGGTGGCCGCCGCGCTGTCCGATCTGCTGAGGCGATCCGGCGGCGGTGATGCGGCCGTGCGGCCGTGGGCCGACGTCGAGGCGGCGTCGCGCGGTGGCGAGCAGACGCGGGCCGCACACCCGTCCCCCGGGCGGGCGACTGGCGGCGCGTCAGCTGGCGGACCGGCTCATCGCGGAGCTCGCGGCTCGTGGTCACGGGTGTTCATCGGAGCCGGCAACCGGGACTCGGTCAAGGTCGGAGACCTGGTGGGCGCGATCACGGGAGAGACGGGTATCGCCGGTGGCCAGATCGGGAAGATCGAGATTCGCGGCAGCTTCTCGCTGGTCGAAATCGACTCCCAGGTCGTCGATCGGGTGATCGAGAAATTGAACGGTACCCCGATTCGTGGACGCGAGGTGACCGTGAAGCACGACAAGGGGCGCTGAGCCGGGTCGTTCGTTCAGCCCAGCGTTTCGCGTAGCGGCTTCCCGGGACGGAAGGCGATGGAGGTGCGCGCGGGGATACGGATTGGATCCCCTGTACGGGGATCGCGTCCCACGCGAGCTTCGCGGCGTTTGGGCACGAAGCTTCCGAAGCCCGTGATGCGGACCGTTCGTCGTCGCCTGAGAGCCCTGGAGATGACCCCGTTTCGGGGATCGAACAGACCCTCCACCGCCAGGGCCGCGTCGCCCCTGGACATACCGGTGGCACGTGCCAGCGCTTCTGTAAGCTCGGTTCTGTTCATTCCCGGGACTCTCCGCCGTCGTTGCAGCCTTCGTGGATTCGCCAGTACCCGTGCCCTCGATCGTTGCTCAACGTTCGGCCTGCATCGGATCCCGGCAACCCTGGCGCGCCGCACGCACGGGTGGGCAGCAGTCCCGGGCCATACTGACGGGGCGGAGGCGGCCGTCGTATATTTTGGCATCATGTATCCGCTACACGGGTCCGGCGATCAGGTATGACCAGATTCTGGAGGCGCTTTGCGTGGTTGGTGGCAGGCGTCGCCACGCTGCTGACGATCGGCACGATCGGCTTCCGGCTCCTCCCCGGGTACGACCTGTCGGACGCCTTCTACATGACCGTCATCACGGTGTCGGCCGTGGGGTACGAAGAAGTACACGACCTGGATGCCGGCGGACGCATCTTCGCCAGTTTCCTCATCGTGGGTGGCATCACGATGCTGGGCGTGTGGTTCGCGTTCGTCACGTCGGCCATCGTCGAGATGGACCTCGCTCACGTCTTCCTGACCCGGCGTACCATGAAGAAAATTGAAACGCTCAAGGATCACTACATCGTCTGCGGCGCAGGCCGCACGGGGCGCCAGGTAGCCCGCGAGCTCCAGGCGGCCGGGAAACGATACGTTATCGTCGAAAAGGAAGCGGACCGGGCCGAGGCCCTGCGGAGCGAATTCCCCGAGGTCCTCACCGTGGTTGCGGACGCGACCCGGGATGAGGCCCTGGTCGAAGCCAAGATCGGTACCGCCGCTGGCCTCGTGACGTGCCTTAGCGCCGACACGGACAATCTCTTCGTTTGCCTGAGCGCCCGGGACCTTCAGCCGGGACTCACGATCGTCGCCCGCGCCTACAACGAGCAGACCCTGCAGAAGCTGTATGTCGCCGGGGCCGATCACGTAGTGAGCCCGAATCTCACCGGCGGTATGCGGATGGCCGCGATGCTCCTGCAGCCCCAGGTAGTGAGTTTCCTGGACGTGGCGATGCGCAGCGAAGAGCTCGACCTGCGACTCGAGGAAGTTCACGTTCCGGTGGGATCACCCTTCGAGGAACAGACCCTGGCCGAGGCCAAAATTCCCCACAAGACCGGCTTGATCGTGATCGCTGCACGGCACGCCGACGCTCCCGGACGCGACGGGCCGTGGGTGTACAACCCGGGGCCGGATCACCGAATCCTGGCCGGGGATGTCCTGATCGTGATGGGGAAGGAACAGCAGATCGACCTGCTGACCCGGAGCGTCCAGGCCTAGCGGGTCACAGCGGTTCCGTCAGCCGTCCTCACGCATCCGGCGTTTGAGCTCCTCGAGCTGGAGCTCCGCCAGGTCCTCGCGAGTGAGTCCTGGACTCCCTTCGCCGAATTCGTCCACGCCGGAACCGCCTTCCAGGTCCCGATCGACCGCGCGACCCGCCGCCCCGAGATCTTCCTCCCGCTCGATCGCATCGGCCAGCCGGTCGAACTCGTCCACGCTCGAGCGACCTCCACCCCGCATGCGCTCGGTACTGCCGGCCCGTCTGGCCTGGATCGCCAGGACATCCTTCCGGGCCCGCGCGTCCTTGAGCTGCTCGGTCTGCTCGACGACGGTCTGGCGCTGCATGGCGAGCTCGGCCTCGGCCGCCTCGATCTTCTGAATCCACACGTCGATGGCGACCCGGTGCTTCGCCTCGAACCGCAGGGCGACCTCGACCGTCTCTTCGTCGCCGATGCCCTGCGCCTGCACCGCACGTCGGTGGCAGTCGTCAGCCTGTTTGACTTCGCGCTCGTGCGCCAGCCTGAGCTTCTTCACCTGCGCCTCGAGGAGGGGCACCTGGGACTTCGTCTCGATCAACTCTTCGCGCATACCGTCGAGGAGTTTCTCGACGTCCTCGCGGGTCGCGTCGCCGGACTTGCCCTCCAGGGCATCGAGCGCCGATTCGATGGCGTCTTTCAGCTTCTTGAACATGTCATGATTCTAACGCCGAGCTTGTCCCGGTGGAACCCGCCCGGGTACCATGGAGTTGCAGAGATCGGGTCGGAGACCGACCGGCTCCGCGACGGCACACCCGGGTTCCGAGGCCAGGCTGAGACATGCGAGACATCGATACTCTGACCGAAGAAACGGCCAGCCAGGGCCAGCGTGTCGAGGTGTATCCGGTCGAGGGCATGCATTGCGGAGCGTGCAGTTCGGCGGTGGAACGCGCCCTGAACCGGGTGGAGGGTGTCCAGGCGGCCGTGAGCCTGCCGGCCGAGACGGCGAGCGTCCGTTTCGTCGCAGGTGACATCGCGTTCGAGGTTCTCGAGCGGGCGGTGGCCGACGCGGGCTTTCGGCTCGTGGCCCGCAACCCCCTCGAGGACCGGGCCGAGCGCGAGCGCGAGCGCCTGCGGCGGGACGCGAAGAAGGTAGCGGTCGCGCGGCGGCGCATGGTTACCGCCTGGGCCCTCACGATCCCCATCATGGCGTGGATGGTCCCGGAGATGTTCTTCGGGACGCCGTGGCCGAGCGCCGCCGCCTTTCATGTCGGCCTGGTGGTGCTGGCGCTTCCCGTGCTCCTGGGACCGGGGCGCGAAACGATGACCAGCGGGCTGCGCGCTCTCTGGAACCGTCGCCCCAACATGGACAGCCTGATCGCGCTGGGCGGTGGAGCCGCCGTATTGACGGGCTTCGCCGCACTTCCCCACCACTTCGGCGCCGGCCCCATGATCATGAACTACGCCGGCGTGGGCGCGATGATCATGGCCATTCACCTGACGGGCCGGTTCGTGGAGACGAAGGCTCGTGGCCGCACGTCGGCCGCGATCCAGAAGCTGCTGTCCCTGGAGGCGCGGACGGCCCGGGTAGTCCGCGACGGCCAGGAGATCGAGGTTTCGATATCCTCGGTCGTGGTGGGAGACCTGATGGTGGTTCGCCCGGGAGAGAAGATCCCCACCGATGGCGTCGTCGAATCCGGACACAGCGCGGTCGACGAATCGCTCGCCACCGGCGAATCGATGCCGGTGGACAAGACGGTGGGCGACCCGGTCATCGGCGCTACCGTCAACCGGCAGGGCCTGCTGCAAGTACGCGCGACGGGAGTGGGCGAGAACACGTTCCTGGCGGGCGTCGTCCGGATGGTCGAGCAGGCCCAGGGCAGCAAGGTGCCCATCCAGGAATTCGCCGATCGTGTGACGGCCGTGTTCGTTCCCATCGTTCTGGCGGTCTCGCTGGCGACCCTGCTCGGATGGCTCCTTTTCCCCGGGTTCTTCCACGCCGTGGTCGAGCGGGCGGCGGCGTTCATTCCCTGGGTGCAGCCCGACCTGGGACGGGCCTCCCTGGCCCTGTTCGCCGCTCTTGCCGTGCTGGTCATCGCCTGCCCGTGTGCTCTGGGCCTGGCGACGCCCACGGCACTGATGGTCGGTACCGGGCTGGGTGCCGAAAACGGTATTCTGATCCGCGACGGGGCCGCCATCCAGACTCTCGAAGGCGCCGGTGTCGTCCTGTTCGACAAGACAGGAACGGTTACCCTTGGCAAGCCATCGGTGACCGACGTCGTGGCGGCACCAGGACGGTCGGGAGAGGATGTGCTCCGCCTGGCCGGTTCGGTCGAGCACGGCTCCGAACACCCACTCGGCCAGGCCGTGGCGAGCGCGGCCTCGGAAAGGGGCCTCGAACTCTCTCCACCACTCGAATTCCAGGCTCATATCGGACTCGGAGTCTCGGGGGTCGTCGACGGAGTCGTCGTACTGGTGGGCAGCGAGCGCCTGATGCGGGAGCGCGAGGTTGACGTGGCTCCGCTGGCCGACACCGCCCGTGACCTCGAGGCCCGAGGTCGCACGGCCATGTTCGTGGCGTCGGGAGGTCAGATGCTGGGCGTGGTGGCGGTGGCCGATCGGATCAAGGAAGACAGCCGCAAGGCGATCCAGGACCTGTCGGCGCTGGGTTTCCGTACGGTCATGCTCACGGGAGACAACGAACGCACCGCCCGCGCCGTGGCCGACGAGGTGGGCATCGACGACGTCAGGGCGGGCCTCCTTCCCGACGGCAAGGTGGAAGTGATCCGGGAACTCCAGGCGGCCGGCCACGTCACCGCCATGGTGGGAGACGGAATCAACGACGCCCCGTCTCTGAAACAGGCCGATGTGGGTATCGCGATCGGGGGAGGGACCGACATCGCGATCGAGGCGGCGGACATGACCCTCGTGCACGGCAGCCTGACCGCGGTCGTGCGTGCGGTCATGCTGTCACGCGCCACGTTCCGGAAGATCCGTCAGAACCTCTTCTGGGCCTATTTCTACAACACGATCGCCATACCGGTGGCGATTCTCGGCCTGTTGCACCCGATCCTCGCCGAGGCGGCGATGGCCCTGAGTTCGATCACCGTGGTCACCAACGCGAACCGGCTGCGGGGCGCGCGTCTCGACCCTTAGGCCTTCGCCCCGCTGGACCGGTCGGGCTAGTTCCGACCGGTGGCTTCCCGCGCCCGCACGGCCTCCGATTCCAGCATGTTGTCGTGCATCCCGTATTCCGGCTTGCCCGAGGTCAGACCCGCCGGAAGTGCATCGAGGAACATGGTGTAGGCAGCCTGCTGGGCCTCGGTGTCGCCACGAACCGCGGCGGCGCGCGCCTTCACGGCCAGAGCCAGCAGGTGCTGGCTGTCCACCGCGAGCATCAGGTCCGCCTCTCGATCCGCCGCGTCCGCGTCGTCCAGCACCAGGTTCAGAAGTCCGAGGTGAAAGCGTGCGTCCGCGTCGATCTCGGCCGGAGGCAGCATTCCGTAGGCCTGGATGGCCATGGTGGCGAACTGCTGGGCCTGCGCCTCGTTCCCGGCCTCGTCTTCGCGCATCACGCGGTCAAACAGCCGGTCCGCCGCCTGGCGCGCAGACATGGAGCCGAGGTCGATGCCCCCCGGTCCGGCGCCGGCGGCGCCACCCACGGGAGTGCCGTCCGGATTGACCCGCGGGGCGACTGGCAGGGCACCGGTCGGTGGCATGTCGCCCACGCGAGCCGCCGTCTGGCCCTGGATGAACATGGTGAGAGCGACGGCGAACGCGACCAGCGCCATCCCGGAAAGCACCCACGGAAGATAGGCGGCCATGCCCTTGGCGGGCCGGTGCCCGGTGGGCTCACCGCACTCCGCGCAGAACAAGGCCTTCGGTTCGAGACCCTTGCCGCACTTGGAGCACTTCGCTCCACCGCCGCCAACGGTCTTCCGCCGCACCTCGGCTCCGCACTTCGAGCAGAACTTCCCGCTTTCGTCGCTACCACACTTCGGACACCGCATCTTCACTCCTGTTCTGTGTCAGGCCCCGAATTTTCCAAGCCGGCCGGCCCTGGCCGCCGCCAGCAGCATGAGCTCACACCCGCGGATCATCCCGATCGAACCACGCGCGCATTCCGACTCGCCAAAGCCCGCCGTCCCCTCGCTTCGATGTCCCCGACCGGGACCACCGTGCAGGAGAAACGGTACCGGGTGCCAACTGTGACTCTTCATTTTCGCCGGTGTCGAGTGATCGCCGGTGATCAGCGTCACCCCGATGCCGGTTTCCCTCAGGGCGGGCAGAACTTCGTCCACTCGCTCGATCATGTCCACTTTTCGCTGGAAGTCGCCGTCCTCCCCCGCCTTGTCCGTTCCCTTCACGTGCAGGAAGAAGAAGTCGTAGTCGTCAATCCGCGCCTCCAGCGCAGGCAGCAGGGCGGCGGGGTCGTCATCCACCGCCGTAGCATCCATCCCCACCAGCCTCGCGACGCCACGGTACATCGGATACGCGGCCATGGCGAGCGAGCGCATCCGGAACACGTCCGGGAAGAGAGGCCAGTCCGGCAGGGTCGCGAAGCCCCGCAGGAGAGCCATGTTCGCGCGGGGCTGCCCGGACAGCGTCTCCGGCACCCGGGCCAGCCACTCGCGCGTAACTCGCGCCGCGAACTCCGAGGACGGAGAAGCCGCCACCACGTCCAGCGGCCGTACTCCGCTTACCCCTGGATCGGTGTCGGCGATATCAGCCCCGGTGGCTTCCTCGGGTCGCAGAACGAGCAGGAATCGATGCTCCTTCACGGGTCGGACGAAGGTCTGCGCCCCAGGGACAACGATGCGGTCGAGCATGTCCAGGACGGGCGCGGCCTCTTCCGTCGCTATGCGCCCGGCCCGCCGATCGGTGACGACACCCTCTCCGTCGACGGTGCACAGGTTGCCGCGTACCGCGACGTCGCCCGGCTGCAGGGGAAACTCCACGCCGAGGGCCGCGAGGGCGCCACGGCCGACCCTGTACCGCAGCGGATCGAACCCGAACAGCGCCAGGTGACCGGGGCCGCTGCCGGGGGTCACCCCCGTCGCGACCGGTACGTGAAGGCCCGCGTCACCGTTGGCCAGCAGCCCGTCCATGTTGGGGGTACGGGCCGTCTCCAGTTCGGTCAGCCCGCCGGGCTCGAGCGGAAGTCCGCCCACTCCGTCGAGTACCAACAGCATGATCTTCTCGCCCGTCGGCTGCGCGAGCGCTGCGACATCGGTGAGGTCCACGGTTCCTCCGGTTGTTTCGAGCGCGTTCCCTGTCCACGGTTCCGACCTGCGCCGAGCCGAACATATCGCGTATGAGCGAGCGGTTCCAGAACATGCCGAAACGGGGCCGAAAGCTTGCATCAGGAAGCGTCAGGCCGCATAACCAAGTGCTCGTGTGAGGCCGGAACAGGACCCGGCACATCTGAGTCCGAGGAGGTCACATGCTCTCGTCCCGAACAACGACATGGCTCGCGACCGGGATGGTCGCCGGAGTCCTGGCCGCATGCGCGTCCGGATCCGGGAGCCAGGGCATCAGTCGCGGGCCGTCCAACAACGCGACGATCGTGCGGGTGGCGGCTCCGCCGGACACCGTGATGCAGAGAGCCTGGGAGGTCCTGCGCAACGACGGAATTCAGCCGCGGTGGTTCTCCCGCTCGGCGGATGACTCCACGAACATCGCCAGGATGGAGTCGGACTGGATCTACGTTCCGCGGGTACTGGACTCGGCTGCGTTCGGCAGCCTCTCCGAACCCGAGAAGTACGTGAAGATGCTGCTCTGGGCGGAACCCGAGAGGGGCGGCACGCTGCTGTACGTCGAGGCCCTGTACAACCCGATGACGGAGCCCACCGAACCCGTGCAGTGGGGTCTCATGCGGCCCGTGCCGGGCGCGCACCCCGCGTGGCAGTACGTGGATCGGTTCGCGCGGCAACTGGTGCGGCGGCTCGAGGCGGGGGCCGAAGAGCCGTCCGGAGACTGAACGAGGAAGCGGACCATACCGATAGACCGTGAGACCCGGGCCGCGCTCGAACTCGAGGGACTTTCGAAGCGGTTCGGGTGGAACTGGGCTCTGCGCGACGCCAGCGTGCGCGTGGAGGCCGGAACGACCTTGTGCCTCGTCGGGCCAAACGGAGCCGGGAAGACTACGCTCCTCAAGCTCGTCGCCACGTTGTTGCGCCCATCCGGGGGCGACGTTCACGTCATGGGGCATTCCCTGCTCAATGACCCGGACGAGATCCGGAAGCGTACCGGCCTTCTCACCGTGCGTGGTTTCCTGTACGACGACCTCTCCGCCGCCGAGAATCTCCATTTCACCATGCGGATGGGAGGCCTCAAGCCCAGGCGAGAGGTGATCGCGCGGGTGCTCGAGAGGATCGGCCTCGCCGAAGTGGCGGACAACCGCATGCGGACCTTCTCCACCGGAATGCGGAAGCGCCTGGCGCTCGGGCAGCTCCTGGTGCGCCCCATCGAGGTCGCCCTCCTGGACGAGCCGTACTCGGGGCTCGACTCGCAGGGCATGCGACTCGTGGATGAGGTCGTCGCCGACTTCAAGGCCGCCGGGACCACGGTCCTGCTGGCCTCGCACCAGGACGGTGAAGCGGTGCGCGAAGCCGAGCAGACCGGGATCCTGCGCAAGGGACACCTGGAGATTCTCCCCGAGTCGGAGCCCCTGAGCCGCCACCTGTCCGTGGGCGGCCCGGCCGGCGCGCCGGAGGTCGACTGATGTCCCTCCTTCATCGGGCCTGGGCCATCGTGTGGAAGGACCTCCTCATCGAGGCTCGCACCAAGCAGAGCTTCAATGCCATGGTGTTCTTCGCGGCCCTGGTCCTGTTCATCTTCAGCTTCGCTCTCGGACCGGACACGGAGTTGCTGCAGGAGGTGGCCGGCGGTCTTCTGTGGGTCGGAATCGCGTTCACCGGACTGCTGTCACTCAGCCGCACGTATCAGAACGAGGAGACGAGCGGTGGCCTGGAAGGCCTGCGGGCCTACCCTGGTGATCCCCGGGCGATTTATCTTGGTAAGTTGCTGGGCAACATCGTGTTGCTTCTCCTGGTCGAGTCGGTGTTGATTCCGGCGGCCGGGATCCTGTTCCAGGCGAACCTGTGGCCGCACGCCCTCGGGCTGGCGGCCGTTTCGATCCTGGGCACGATCGGGTTTTCCGTGGTGGGCACCTTCTATTCGGCGCTCACGGTGAACCTGCGGGCTCGCGAGGTCATGCTGCCGCTGCTGCTGTTTCCGGCCCTCGTGCCGGTGCTGCTGGGAGCGGTCAACGCGACCACGCTGATTCTCGAAGGCGACCTGATGGGCGAGGCCGTGGTGTGGCTTCGAGTGCTGGGCGCATTCGACATCATCTTTTTTGTGATCTGTATCTGGATTTTCCCGATCGCTCTGGAGGAGTGAAGTGGGATTCAAGTCAAACATCGAGAAGTTCCTGGGCATCCTCGCCCTCGTGGCCATGCTGGTGGGGAGCTACGTCGGCCTGGTCGTCGTTCCCGCGGACGCTGCCCAGGGCAACGTCCAGAGGTTGATGTACGTGCACGTGCCTGCGGCCTGGCTCGCGTTCCTGGCGTTCTTCGTCGTGTTCGTGATGAGCGTCCTGTACCTCATTCAGAGGGATGAACGGTGGGACAGGGTAGCGGCCAGTTCGGCCGAGATCGGCGTGGTGTTCACCGTCGTCACTCTCCTCCTGGGCATGATGTGGGGTAAGCCGACGTGGGGGGTGTACTGGACCTGGGATCCCAGGCTGACGACCACCGCGATCCTGCTCGCCATCTACGTCGGCTACGGGGCACTTCGCAGTTTCGCGGAGGATGGGGAGAAGCGGGCCCGCTGGTCGGCGATCGTCGGTGTGATCGGTTTCGCCAACGTGCCGATCGTCTACATGTCGGTTACCTGGTGGCGCACCCTGCATCAGCCGCCGTCCAGTCCGCGCAGCGTGGCTCCGGACATCCTGTGGACGCTGATGCTGAACCTGGCCGCATTCACGCTTGTTTATGTCTATCTGATGGTGCGGCGGATCCGGTTCGCCAAGCTCGAAGGGGAACTCGAGAAGAGAATGGCGTACAATGCGTAAGTGGAGCGCCATCGGCGTGGTCTACGTTCTGGCCCTGATCCTGCTATGGGTCTATACGGGCCAGGCGGGCATGGAGAACCGCGGCTACGTATTCGCGGGCTACGGACTCACCTGGGGCGCGCTCCTCTGGTACGCGTTCAGGTTGGAATCAAGGGAACAGACGACGGCGCGCGCTGTAGAGTCGTTCGAAGTCGCAGTCGCCGGAGACTGATGCTCCGAGGCATACAAAAGGGACAATCTGACACATGAAAAAGTCCAAGAAGATATGGGCCGGGGTTGGTGTGCTCGCGATCGCCGGTGGGATCGCGATGCTGATCGCAGGTGGCCTGAGCAGCAATGTCGTCTACTTCCTGACCCCGAGCGAACTCCGGGCGGAATTGGCGGAGCGGGCCGATGAGATCGTCGATCAGCCTTTGCGGCTCGGTGGCCAGGTGAAGGCCGGATCGCTGACGTGGGACGCCGAGGCGCTGGACCTTCGCTTCGTCGTCGCTGACAGCCTGGGCGAGGTGCCCGTGCGCAGCACCGGTGCGCCGCCCGCGATGTTCAAGGAAGGCATCGGGGTCGTGGTCGAGGGACGCTACACGCACGACGGCGTCTTCGAGTCCAAGAACCTGATGGTCAAGCACTCCAACGAGTACGAGCCGCCCCACGGTGAGAAGCCCGAGCAGATGTACGAGTCTCTCATCAAGACGGACGGGTAGCGGCGAATGCTGAATCTCATCGGAAGCACTTCCATCGCCGCGGCGCTCCTCGGCGCCCTGGTGGTGACGATCACGGGCATCGTCGGCGGATTCACCCGGAAGCCGGGCCTGATTCGAGCGGCGCGGTATGGCTCGTATTTCGTGTTCGCCGCCATGTCGACGGCGTTCATCACGATGGAGATCGCGCTCCTCTCGCACGACTTCAGCGTGTCCTACGTGGCGCGGGTCGGAAGCCGCGAGACACCGACCTATTACACGGCCATATCGCTGTGGAGCAGTCTCGAGGGCTCGATCCTGTTCTGGGCCTGGATCCTCTCCGGGTACGGCGCCCTGGTGGCGTTCGTGAACCGGAAGTCGGACTCCAGGGTGATCCCGTTCGCGCACGGAGTCATGGGCTTCGTGGGGCTGTTCTTCTACGGACTCATCACCGGCCCGGCCAACCCGTTCGGCACCGTGTTCCCGGTTCCCGCCAACGGACCGGGGCCCAATCCGCTGCTGCAGAATCACCCGCTCATGGGCCTGCACCCGCCGATGCTGTACCTCGGCTACGTGGGACTCACGGTTCCGTTCGCCTTCGCGATCGGCGCCCTGCTGAGCGGCAAGCTCGACGAAGAGTGGATTCGCCTGACACGGCGCTGGACCGTGGCTGCCTGGGCGTTTCTCTCCGTTGGGATCGTAGGCGGTGCATGGTGGTCGTACGAAGTATTGGGGTGGGGCGGCTACTGGGCCTGGGACCCGGTGGAAAATGCGTCCTTCCTCCCCTGGCTCACGGCGACGGCGTTCGTGCACTCCGTGATGGTGCAGGAGCGGCGCGGAATGATGAAGACCTGGAACCTGTCGCTCATCATCGGGACGTTCCTTCTCGTGTTGTTTGGGACGTTTTTGACTCGATCGGGAATTCTTGACTCAGTTCACGCGTTCACCGAGGGAGTGATCGGCCCGATGTTCCTGGCCTTCATCGCCCTGATCATGATCGTGTCCCTGGTCCTGATCGCCTGGCGCTCGGACCGGCTGCACGCCCCGGGGTCACTGGACGCCGTGGTCTCGCGGGAAAGCGCGTTCATCCTGAACAACGTGTTGTTCGTGGCTTTCACGTTCACCGTTCTGCTGGGGACGACCTTCCCCCTGATGGTGGAAGCGGCCAACGGAAACCGGGTGAGCGTCGGACCGCCGTACTTCAACATGGTCTCCATTCCGATCGGCGTCCTCCTCCTCTTCCTGATGGGAGTGGGACCGGCATTGCCCTGGCGTCGGACGACCCCCGGGAAGATGAAGCGGACCTTCCTGGTTCCGGTGGTCGCCGGACTCGTGGCGGGTCTGCTGGGATTCGTTCTGGGTACCCGGAGCTTCTGGCCCCTGGTGACGTTCACGTTCGCCGGCTTCGTGACGGCGACGATCGTCGAGGAGTTCACCAAGGGCGTGAAGGCCCGGAGTCGCATCGCGGGTGTCTCGGCGCCGGTCGCGCTCGGGCAGATCCTGACGCGAAACAACCGGCGCTACGGCGGCTACACCGTGCACTTCGGTATCGTGGTCATCATCGTGGCCCTGGCCCTCTCGGGCACCTACCGCTTCGAACGCGAGGTGACGCTGCAGCGTGGAGAGCTGATGCAGCTCGGTGACTACGGGATCCTCTTCGACGAACTGTGGGCCGAAGAAGAGCCACAGCGGTTCGTGGTCGGCGGCACCTTCAGCATTTTCCACCGGGGGGATGAGGCCGGGACGATGCAGCCCCGCCTGAACTACTACCCGAACTCGCAGCAGCCCATCGGCACGCCGGACGTCCGGTCCACGCTGAAAGAGGACCTCTACCTGACGCTGATGGCGTTCGACCGGGAAGAGGGGAGCCACGCCACCATCCGGGCGATCGTGAACCCGGCCGTGCCCTGGTTGTGGATCGGCGGCATGATCGTGGCCCTTGGGGGCATCCTGGCTGTGATGCCGCAGCGGGGTAGTGGCCGTCCGGCGGTGTCGGCGGTCGAGATCGCCGAGGAAGAGGAATCCGCCGGGCTGCCGGAAGAGTCCGCCGCGGTGACCGTCTGATCGCAAACGGACGATATCAGGCTGCTGAGAGACGATATGAAGAATAAGCAACTTCGCTGGCTTCTCCCGCTGGCAGCGCTGCCTGTGCTGTGGCTGTTGTACTGGGGAATGGGCCGGGATACGTACGTGTTGCCCTCCCCGATGGCGGGCCTGGCGGCGCCGGACTTCGAGCTGGTCACGTTCGAGGGCGATACCGTGCACCTGTCAGACCTCGAGGGAAGGGTCGTGATCCTCAACTTCTGGGCCTCCTGGTGCATTCCGTGCCGACAGGAGCACCCCGTGCTGGTGCAGACGGAGCGCACCTGGGACGACTCCGAGGTCGTGCTACTGGGTGTCGTCTACCAGGATTCGCGTGCCAACGCCGAGCGCTTCCTGGACGAGTACGGGGGTGAGTGGACCCATGTCCTGGATCCCTCGCAGCGAACGGCCATCGACTACGGAGTGTACGGGGTCCCCGAATCGTTCTTCATCGGAACGGACGGAACGATCTCCCTCAAGAAGGTCGGTCCGGTCACCTGGGATCTGGTCCGGTACCAGGTGGACTCGCTGCTGGCGGCACCCATGACCGCTGCAAACGCCGCCGGGGCGGGAGGCGCGCCATGAACCGCACTCTGGCCTGGGTGATTGCCCTGCTCGTCGTACTCGTGGCCGGACCCGGTGCGGTGTCGGCCCAGGAAGCGGAGCCCGAGGCAGCCACCTCTGAGCAGCAGGCGGTGGAAGCGCCGGCGGAGCAGGCCACCAATGATCGAAGCGCACTCACGGACCCGGAAGAAGAAGCGCTGGATGCGCTGGCCGCCGAGGTGGCTTCGGGACTTCGCTGTCCGGTGTGTCGCAACCAGTCGATCGTCGAGTCCAACGCGGATCTCTCTCGTGAGATGCACGCGGTGGTGCGTGACAGGCTCGCGGCGGGTGAGACCCCCGCCGAAATAGAGGCCTATTTCGTCAGCCGGTACGGAGAGTGGATTCTCCTTCGGCCGCAGGCGAGGGGCATCAATCTCCTGGTTTACGGGTTGCCCCTGGTGGTGCTGGTGCTCGGTTTCTTCGTGGCGCGAAATCGTCTGAGGAAGTGGGCCAGCGCCGGGAATGAAGCTGCCATGCCGGACGGGCCCGCCGCTCTGGGGGCCGAGGATGAACAATGGCTGCGCGAGGCGATTCGCGAGAGCTGAGGGTTGACGGAACCTGACAGACATTCAGTGTAGTACTGGGGCTTGCGGGCGAACGGGTGTCGCCCTCGTGTGAGAAGCGCCGTTGTACAGCCAGAGATTCGGAGCCTATGAACGCTGCCGCTAGAAAGCAGATCTTCTTCGACGCGCGAGCGCTCGATTCGTTCGACCAGTACCTGCAGGATGTCGAGCGTTATCCGCTGATCGAAGATCCAATGGAGGAACGAGAGATCGCACGCCGGGCGCGTGCCGGGGACCGTGCCGCTGCGGAGCGGCTGGTCACGGCCAACCTGCGGTTCGTGATCTCGTACGTGAAGAAGTACCAGGGACGAGGCCTCAATCTGGCCGAGCTCGTGTGCATCGGGAACGAGGGCCTTCTCAAGGCCGTGAAGAAGTTCGATCCCGACAAGGGGGTGAAGTTCATCTCCTACGCCGTTTGGTGGATTCGACAGACCGTGCTGCAGGCACTGGCCGAGCAGACACGTTCGGTGCGGATTCCACTGAACCAGAATTCGAACCTGGTGAAGCTGTCGCGCACGGAGACGGCCCTCACGCAGAAGCTCGGCCGGTCACCGACCGATCGTGAGATCGCGGAGGAGATGAAGGAGCCGGTCGAGACGGTGCGCGCGCTGCGTCGCGTGGCCTCGGCGGAGCTCAGTCTCGACGCGCCGCTCGACAAGTCGGACCGCGACAGCGCTTCATTCGGAGAGCGGTTCTCGGGCGCGGACGAGGGGGACATCGAGATCGACGTCGAGGCCCAGGCCCGGCGCGAGTTCCTGGAGAAGATGTTCGAGAGCTATCTCACCGAGCGGGAGAGGAAGATTCTCGTCCTGTATTACGGACTGGACGACGGCGAGGAGATGACGCTCGAGCAGATCGGCGAGCTCCTGGGCGTCACCCGCGAGCGTATCCGGCAGATCCGAAACCGCGCCTTCGACAAGCTTCGGGGGTCGGAGCACGGCGACGCGCTGGAAGGATTCTGGCGAGCCAGCGCCTGATCGCCGGCGAAGCCAGCGCCTGTGGAGCAACGAAGAAGGGGCGGCCGGTTGGCCGCCCCTTCGCTCATCCGTCAGCTGCTGACTGTGACCCTCGAAGCACTCTCCATGGCCGAGCCAGCACGAAGAGGATCACGGTGAGGACGGCGCTGATCACGCACCACATGCAAACGGCGTGCAGTACGAACAGCTCGATCCCGGTCAGGTAGGCGGAAAACAGGAGCCCCCCGGTGACCGCCAGGGCCAGCAGGACGTCCAGCCATCGCCTTCCGTAAGCCGGGCCAAGGCCGAGGAACGCCAGCACCAGCACGCCTGCGTACCACAGGGTGCCCCACAGCGGCACCGGCTGGCCTAGAAACCGGGCGTACTTCGAGGCCTGGACCGTCTCACACGAACCCGCACCACACAGCAGGGACCCGTAGAAGCCCATCTGATACAGCAGCAGGTAGACCGCCACGAACAGGCCGACCAGGCCGACCAGGACGATTCCGCGCAACCGCGTGTCGTAGGACATCGACCGAATCCGCGGCCTACTCGCCGCCCGCGACAGTGGCCTTGATCCGCTCCTCGATCGCCCCGTATCCATAGTCACCGCCCGTCAGCCGGTACGGCTCCCCATTGAAGAATATGGTCGGCGTGGAGCTGATGCCGAGGGACTCGCCATACATTTTGGAGGCCTGCACCGCGGAAGCGGTCTCCTGCCCATCCACGCAGCTCTTGAACGCCCCCGCGTCGAGACCGAGATCCCGGGCGTAGTCCACGAACTTCCGGTTGGGGTTGCCACCCTGGCTCCAGCTCTCCACCCGGGCGAACAGGAGGTCCTTCATTTCGAAGTACTTTCCCTGCCGCTTCGCACACTGGGCCGCGATGGCGGGAGCCCAGGACTCCGGCCACAGGGGGAAGTCGAACGAGATCCACCGCAGGGAGCCTGAACTGGCGTAGTTCTGCCGGAGCAGTTTTCCGCTCAGGCCGTTGAACGTCCGGCAATGCGGACACAGGAAGTCCGAGAACTCCATGATCACCACTGGCGCATCCTCGGCGCCCATCGCCGTGCCCGAAGACATATCAGCGGCGATAT
>Ga0272442_10003041_pt1 | contig 23796 bp, 14 predicted proteins | sample SSMForm2O_FD_200262 | JGI IMG/M metagenome (GOLD analysis project Ga0272442, IMG submission 200262) | Marine sediment archaeal communities from Little Sippewissett salt marsh, Falmouth, MA, United States - SSM-Form-2O | ecosystem: Environmental > Aquatic > Marine > Wetlands > Sediment ...
GGCGGGCTTGTGATCGTTCATGCCGCGGACAATTCGTTCCCGCGCTGGGTCGAGTTCAACGAGATGATCGGCCTGGGTGGTTGGGGCGGACGCAACGAGAAGTCCGGCCCGTACGTGTACTGGAAGGACGGCAAGTACGTTCGCGACACGAGCAAGGGTTCCGGTGGCCACCACGGCGCGCAGACGCCGTATGTTGTCGAGCATCGTGACACGACGCATCCGATCACCAAGGGCCTGCCCGCCCAATGGATGCACGCCGCCGACGAGCTCTACTGCCGCATGCGAGGCCCGGCCAAGAACATGACGATCCTCGCGACGGCGTTCTCGGACCCCAAGACCGGCGGCAGCGGGCGGCACGAGCCGGTGCTCTGGACGGTCGCCTACGGCAAGGGGCGAGTCTTCCACACCGTCCTGGGCCACAGCGTCAAGCAACTGCGGTGCGTGGGCTTCATGACGACGTTCCTCCGCGGCGCGGAGTGGGCCGCCACCGGGCAGGTCACGCAGACGGCCGTGCCCGAGGATTTCCCCACGAAGTCGGTCGTCAGCGTCCGGGCCAAGGGGGCCAGCGGCAAGCTGTACGAGGGCCTGGCGGCCTACAAGCAAGGCGACAGCCGTGCGCAGTGGATCGCCATCGACGGGCGCATTCGCTCGGCGGGTCCGGCCATGCGGAAGGGCATCGAGGCCAAGCTGCTTGCCGTCCTGAGCGACCCGAAGGCCACCTTCGACAGCAAGCAATACGTCTGCCGGTTCCTGCGGCGGATCGGCACGGACGCGTCGGTAGGGCCCCTGGCGAAGCTGCTACGCGACAAGAAGCTCTCCCACATGGCGCGGTTCGCGCTGCAGGACCTGCCCGGCGACCGGGCGAGTGAGGCCCTGCGGGCGGCGCTGGCGCAATTGGACGGCGACCTCCGCCTTGGCATGATCGACTCGATCGGGCGGCGCGGCGACGCGAAGGCGATCGCGACCCTGGCCAAGCTGGCCGGCGGAAGCGACCAGGCGACGGCCGCCGCGGCGATCTCGGCGCTGGGCCATGTTGGGGGCACGAAGGCGCTCGCGGCGCTGGCGGGCCTGACCGTGCCGAAGGCGCTTTCCGGCCTCCACGCCGACGCCGAACTCCGCTGCGCCGACGCGCTTCTCGGCGGGCCGAACGCCTCGGCCGCCGCGGCCGTCTACCGCCGGCTGGCCAAGGACTCCAACCCCACCATCGTGCGGATTGCGGCCTATCGGGGCCTGGCAGAGACCGACCGGGCCCGGGCCGTCCCGGTGCTTCTGTCGCTGCTGAAGGACAAGGATCTCGCCCTGCAGCGGGCGGCGGGCAAGTGCCTCATCGACCTGCCCGGCTCAGCCGCCACGAAGGCCCTGGCGGCGGCTCTGCCCTCGCTGTCGCCCAACGCGCAGATGCTCGTGCTGACGGCGCTGACGGTCCGGGGCGACAAGTCGGCCTCGCCGGCCGTCACGCGATGTGTCGCCAGCGGCGACGAGGCCGTGAGCCTCTCGGCCATCCGGGCGCTCGGCGTGCTTGGCGGGGCCGAGTCCGTCGAGCTGCTTTCGGCCAAGATGGGCGCCGGCGGGGAGGTCTCCCGCACGGCCCGCGCGGCGATGGAGCGGCTCGGTGGCAATGGCGTGGGTCCGGCCATGGCGAAGGTCGCCGTCGGCAAGGCGCCGGCGAGCGTTCGCAGCCAGGTTATCGAGGCCCTCATTGCCCGCCGGGACACTGGCGTGATGGACGCGTACTTCCAGGCGGTCGGCGACAGCGACCGCGGCGTTCGCCAGGCGGGGCTCAAGGCGATCGGCATCCTCGCCGGCGCGAAGGAACTGCCCCGGCTCGTCGCCCTGCTGATCGACCCGGCGCAGAAGGCCCATCGCGGCTCGCTGGGCCAGGCCCTCGGTTCGGTCGTCGCCCGCAGCGAGAACACCGACGCCGGGGCCGGCACCGTCATCGACGCGCTGGCCCGGGCCGACCATGCCGCCAAGGCCAACCTGCTCGGCGTGCTGCCCCGGCTGGGGGGCGACAAGGCCCTCGGCGCCGTCCGCAAGCATCTCGGCAGCGACAACGCCGGTGTGAAGACCGCCGCCATCCGCGCGCTGAGCGACTGGCCCGACGCGGCCCCGATGGCCGACCTGCTCACCGTCGCCAAGAACGACTCGTCCCGGGCCAACCAGGTTCTTGCCCTGCGCGGGTACGTCAAGATGCTGTCGATTCCGGCGAACCGCTCGTCTTCGGAGACGGTGGCGAAGCTGGCCGAGGCCCTCGCGCTCGCCAAGCGCCCGCAGGAGAGGAAGGCGATCCTCGCCGCGCTGGAGCGGTTCCCGTGCGAGGCGGCGCTGCAACTGGCCAACTCGTGCATGAGCAACCCGGAACTGTCGGGCGAGGCCAGCCTGGCGAGGCAGAAGATCAAGTCCGCCTTGGTGAAGCGGGCAATGAACGCGACGGCCGAGCCCAGCGGCGGTGGCGACCGCCCGAGCAATGCGCTGGACGGCAAGGCCAACACGCGATGGAGCACCGGGCGCCCCATGGCGCCGGGCAACTGGTTCCAGCTTGACCTCGGGCGGGAAGCCACCGTCCGGAAAGTCACTCTCGATACCCAACGCAGCCGCGGCGACTACCCGCGAGGCTACGAGGTGTATGTCTCGTTCGACGGCAAGACGTGGGGCAAGCCCGTGCTCGTCGGCAAGGGCGAGGGCCCCATCACCGTCCTGGCGTTCAAGGAGCCGCTCGCCACGCGGTACATCAAGATCGTCCAGACCGGCCGAACCAAGGGCCTCAACTGGTCGATCCACGAACTGACCGTGGACATGAAGTGACCTGGACCCGGGCCGACGGCGGGAGGACACGTCGATGGCGCGACGAGACGCTGTTTCCGCGGCGGTGCTGATCGGCGCGGTGGTCGCCGCGGCGCTCGGTGCCGATGCCCCGACGCGGGTGCGGGACCTTCACAGCGACACGTGGGTGGCCACCGATGCCCTCTCTCGCCGCCTGCCCGGGCGCGACGTCTGCGGGCCGCCCAAGTCGGGAAAGGCCGTCGGCATCTTCTATTTTCTCTGGATGCAGCGCCGGGCCAGGCAGAAGGTCTATGACATTAGCCGTCTTCTGGCCGCCAGAGGTGCCGCTCCGGCCTACGGACCAAAGCACGCATTCCATTGGTGGGGTCGGCCCCACCTGGGCTACTACGTCTGCGACGACGAGTTTGTCCTCCGCACCCACGCCCGAATGCTCCACAACGCCGGCGTGGACGTCGTCGTCTTCGACGTCACCAACGCGCTGACCTACGACCACAATCTTCGGACGCTCTGCGAGGTCTACCGGCGAATGCGCCTTGCCGGGCAGGGCACGCCCCGGATCGCTTTCCTTGCCAACAGCCGCAGCGACCGCGTCGTCCGGCACCTCTACGAGACGATCTACAAAAAGGGCCTCTACCGCGAACTGTGGTTCCGCTGGAAGGGCCGGCCGCTGATGCTGGCGCCCGGCCGCGGGCTTACCGACGAGCACAAACGCTTCTTCACGCTGCGCCAGTCCTGGGCGTGGACGCAGCCGAAGGGCTGGTTCGGCGACGGCCGGGACAAATGGTCCTGGCTGGACCATCACCCGCAGAGGCCCGGCTGGCACAGCCGCCCGGACGAGCCGGAACAGATCTCCGTCTGCACGGCCCAGCACGCGACGTCCAATATCGGGCGGAGTTTCCATGCCGGTCGCCAGCCGAGCCCCGACGACTGCGACTCCGCCCGGGGGCTGTGCTTCGCCGAACAGTGGAAGCGCGCCCTGGCGGTAGACCCGGAGTTCATCTTCATCACGGGCTGGAACGAGTGGATCGCCCAGCGGTTCCTCCGCCTGCCCGGGCGGGCGCCGGGGGGATTCCTGGGCAAGCCCCTCAAGCCGGGGGAGACGTTCTTCGTCGACCAGTACAACCAGGAGTTCAGCCGCGACATCGAGCCGATGCACGGCGGGCACGGCGACAACTACTACTACCAGATGGTCGCGGGGATCCGGCGATTCAAGGGCGTTCGGCGGCGCCCGAGGGCGTCGGCGCCGACGACGGTCCGCATCGGCGGGGGATTCTCGGCGTGGCGCGACGTCGGGCCGGAGTTTCTCGACGGCATCGGCGACCCAGCTCGCCGCGACCACGGCGGCTTCGAGGCGGGCACGCGCTACGTCAACCGCTCCGGGCGGAACGATCTGGTCGCCGCCAAGGTCGCCCGAGACGCGACGAACCTCTTCTTCCACGTTCGCACGGCCGGGGCGATCCGCGACCCCAACGGCGAAGACTGGATGCTCCTGCTGCTCGACACCGACGCCCAGACGCGAACAGGCTGGGAAGGATACGATGTGCTCATCAACCGGACTCGCGCCCGTCCGGGGACGTGCTCTGTCGAACGGTGCGCCGGCGGGTGGTCGTGGAAGCCGATCGGCACGGCCCGGATCGCCTACAAGGCCGACGAATTGCACTTGGCTGTCTCGAGGAAACTCCTCGGCTTGGGCGGCGACGGCCAACCGCCGCGGATCGACTTCAAGTGGGCCGACGGCACGGGCAACACCGGGAGCATTCTCGACTTCATCGACCGCGGCGACGTGGCGCCCGACGGGCGGTTCAACTACCGGTACGGACCGTAGCATGGCAGGCCGGCGACAGGCACGGAGGACGTTTCTTCGCGGGTCGGCCCTGGCGCTCGCCGCGGCGTCGGGGCGGTCGGCGTCGACTCGTCCGGCGCGGAAGGGCAGGCGTCCCAGCGTGCTGTTGATCGTCAGCGACGACCAGGGCGCGCAGATGGGCTGCCTCGGCACGGGCGGGTTGGCCACCCCGCACATGGACGCCCTTGCCCGCCGGGGCGTGCTGCTGCGGCGGGCCTACTGCACGTTCGCCTCTTGCTCGCCCGCCCGTGCGTCGATGCTTACCGGGCTGATGCCCCACAGCCATCGGATCACGCGAAACGTCCACGAGCATCTTGGCCCGAGCCAGCCGGCGAGCTGGACGCCCCGTCAACGCCGCATCAACGCCACGTTCCGCGTGCCCGAGGGCGTGCCCACGCTGGTTGAGCTGCTCGCGTCGGCGGGCTACCGGACGGGCATCACGTCGAAGTTCCACGTCTCCCCGCACGCGAAGTTCCCCTTTGACGCGTGGATTCGCGGCAACCGCGGCGAGGACGTCGCGCGGTTTCTCCGCTCGTCGTCGGGCCGGCCCTTCTTTCTCATGCACAACCTTCGCAGCCCGCACCGCCCGTTCCTGTCGTTCATCCGAGCCGCGGGGCGGAAGATAATCGACCCGGCCCGTGTACGCGTGCCGGCGTACCTGCCCGATACCCCGAAGATGCGGCGCGACTGGGCGGAGTACCTCACCGCCATCGCGGTGACCGACGAGAAGCTCGGAGAGACGCTGGCCGCCCTCCGCGCATCGGGCCGGGCCGACGAGACGATCGTCCTGTTCACTGGCGACAACGGTCCGGCCTTCCATCGCGGCAAGTACTCGGTCTACGACTTCGGCCTGCGCGTGCCGCTCATTGCCGCCGGGCCGGGCATTCGTTCCGGGCGGCGGTGCGACTCACTCGTCAGCCACGTCGATCTCTTGCCGACGATCACCGATTATGCGGGGATCGAACTGGCCCGGGCGACGCACGGACGGTCGCTTCGGCCGATGCTGGCCGGCCGGGAGAGCTCCGCCAGCCGCGACGTCGTCATCGGCGAGGTGTGTTTCGGACCGGGCCCGAACGCCGCCCGCGGGTGGGGCGTGGCGGACGGGCGGTTCCACTACATCCGCCGGCTGCATCGCGAACGCCCTCACCCGATGCCGGCCGACAACATCCAGGCTCGTCCGTGGGGCAACCGCAGCTACCAGGCCACGATCGAGGCCCGGGAGCAGTTCCCGCTGGCCTACCGCCTGCTGCGGAAGGTCCTGGATACGCCGGACGCCGAGGAGCTATTCGACCTGCGGACCGATCCGTGGTGTACGCGGAACGTCGCCGCCGAGCCGGCGCGTGCGGCAGACCTCTCCCGCCTGCGGGTTGCCCTGACCCGTTGGGCCCGGCGAACCGGCGACTGTGCGTTGGTGACCTGACGCGGTCGGGGATCATGCGCCTCCCGTCGCTTCGTCCAGGGCGGCGCGGGCGAGGAGGCGGGTGGAGTCGAGGATGGGCAGGGGGCTGTCGGCTTCGGCGATCAGCAGGGGGATCTCGGTGCAGCCCAGCACGACGGCCTGCGCGCCGCGGTCGGCGAGTTGGGCGATCACGTCGCGGAAGACCCCGCGCGATTTGTCGGTCGTCACGCCGTAGACCAGCTCGCGGAAGATGATTTCATCGAGGGCATGGCGGTCGGCTTCGTCGGGGATGCGCTGTTCGATGCCGGCCGTCGCGAGGGCCTCGGCGTACACCGGGCCGGTCATGAGGTACTTCGTGCCGAGGACGCCGAGGGTGTCGAAGGACCGTCGGGCCGCCTCGGCGGCGACGACTCGGGCGATGTGCAGCCAGGGGATCGGGCTGGCCGGCTCGACGGTCGCGAACGCCTGGTGGATCGTGTTGTCCGGGCAGATGGCGAAGTCGGCCCCCGCGCCGGCCAGTAGTCTCGCCGACGAGAGCATCAGTTCGCCGACCGCCGGCCAGTCGCCCGAGCGAATCGGCACCATGTATGACGCGAGCGGGTGGGTGTGCATCGTGATTTCGGGGTGGTCGTGCTCGCCCATGACGGTGGCGGCGGCGGCGCAGATCGTTCGGTAGCACAGGGCGGCCCCCTCGGCGCTGCACGCGACGATCCCGATATGCCTGGTCATGGCGTCAGTCCTTCCCGTGGTAGACCCGTCGGCCCCAGTCGAGGTCCTCGGGGAACAGGACCATCCCGCCGGCGTGGAAGTGCCCGCCGGCGAGGACGTGGTCGATGATGACGCGCCGCAGGGCGGTATCTCGGGGCGCGCCCGCCAGATCGGCCGGGCGATGCCCGAAGACCCGCTCGAACGTCTGGTCATCGCTCGCGCCCGGCAGGGGGAACAGGTAGACCTCCTCCTGGAACCGGCGGATGTTCGACGAGGCCCCCAGCAGCCGGCCGAACTGCTCGTCGAGGAACCACGACGTGCAGACGAAGGCGTGGAAGGGGAACTCCGGGAAGTGCTCGGGGAAGAACGCGGCGGCCTTGCGGAACGACTCCCCGCAGGCCTCGTGGCTCATGGGTCCGGTGGCGGGGATGTGGACGCCGAGGACGGCGTCGCCGCGGCGAAGGATGCAGGTCCACTCCTCGGCGGGCAGCACGACGGGCTCGGGCAGGGCCCGGCCTTGGGGCGAGACGGCCTGGGCGCGGATCGTCCCGCCCGTCTCGACGAGCTCGGCCGTCCATGCCCGATCGTCGTGGACCCCTCCGGTGCCGTCGAACTGCCCGTCGCGCCGGAACCGCGCACCGGGCGGGGCCAGCAGGACGACGCGCCCGTCGCGGCGGCTGCGGAACGCCCGGACATCGTACGCGAACCGCTCCAGGTGAAACTGAAGCCGTCCAAGCTTGACCAGGCGCCCGAGGAAATGGTTCACCAGCCAGTGCATCTGGGCCAGCCCCCAGCGCCCGGTCCGCGCGCGGTAGTGGCGCATCCACAGTTCGAGGTCGCCGGCCGTGTCGCGCGTGATGGCCTCGTCTACCCCTCGGCGCCGGTGCAGCGCCCGCAGGCTGGCCGCGCCGGACAGCAGCACGACGGGGTAGAGCATCCCCGCGCCGCCGCCGAGGGCCCCGAGGTCGCGAGGCCAGCCAAGCTTGGCCCCGACGGGGTCGATCGTCTCGGATCGCTCGCGGGCGAACAGCCGGCGATGCGCGTGCCAAGCCAACAAGGCCAGTGCCTCTTGCCGCCGGAAGGCCCCCAGCGACGCGACGATCGCCTCGCGGACGTCGTCGGCCAGGCCGAGCGCGCCGCAGGTCTCCCGGACGAACCCTGGTCGGAGGAAGGCCGGGCCCCGTGGGGGCATCGACGCCTGGCTCTCCCGCCAACCGTCGCGCCAGCACTCGCTCTCGGCCCCGAGGCCGAGCGAGCGCATCGCGGCGTCGAAATCGTTTGTGCGGGCCGGTGTGCTCATCTTGCGCCACAGGATACGCCATCGCCCGGGCGGAAGGCAGCCCCAAGGCGGTGCGCGCCGCCAGGAAGAAAGGTCTCTCAGGAAAGCGAAAGTGCCTACGGCCCGGGCGGCGGGGGCGCGGAGAGAACGAGCACGTCGCTCTGACCGAGCTTCGTCGTGAAGGCGGCCAGCAGCGGGTAGCCTTCGTTCTTGAGGGCCTTGGGGGCGTCGAGGAGGGTGAAGGCGACCGGGCCGTGCTCGGCGGAGCGGACGGCGGCGACGGGTCCGGGGACGGGCAGTCGGACGGCGAGGCTCTCGATGGGGCGGTAGGTGAAGTTGGCGAGCACCAGGGCCGTGCCGGCGGGGGCGTCGTAGACGCCGGCCTCGACGACCGCGTGAGATAGCTCGACCAGCCGCGGCGCGCCGGCGGCGCGGGCCGGGGCGTGGAAGATCCGCCGGTGCAGCGGCGGGTACTTCTCCGCGAGCTCGGCGGGGACGAAGCGGGCGTCCTTGAGGTAGCTCAGGCCGGGGCAGGCGGCGAGGTAGACGGTTCGTCCTCGCCCGAGGCGGTTCGTGACGGCCGCCGGCGAGCCGTCGGCGAACGTCCCGACCACGCGTCCGCCGGCTGGCTGGATCGCCGCCTTCACGCCGAGGACGCCGAACTCGCCGCCGGCGGCGAAGGCGTGGGACTTCGCCAGGCGCACGCGGTCGGTGTACTTCATCGTGTTGAGGCGCCCGCGGATGCGGTACTCGCCTTTCTGGACGGCCGTCTGGACGGCCGGCGCGATCCCGAACGCCTTGGCGAGCCCCGGCGCGGGCTCGTCGAACTCGTTTCGGCTGCCGGCGGCGCAGGCGCCGTAGAGGACGCCCCCGTCGCGGACCCATCGCGTGATGCCGGCGGCGGCGGCGGTCGTGATGCAGGCGTCGGTGGCGTAGAGCACGCGGTAGTCGGCCAGCCGGCCGGCCTCGATGTCCTGCTCGGTCAGGAAGTCCACCAGGTACTGCCCGTGCACCAGGGCCAGGTACGTTGCGCGGCGTTCGAGCATGTGGACGTAGCCGAACGGCTGCCACAGGTCCGACGAGACGCTGTAGAGCACGGCCACGCGCGTCTTGCGGGTCCGCCCCGGCGCGAGGACAGGCTCGGCGGCAGCCAGGTGGCGGGCGACGTGCGCGATGCCGTCGTACTCGCCCCGCAGGTCGGACCAGTAGTTCTCCGTGCCGAAGCAAGTAGGCCCGTAGGTCCAGTAGAAGAAGTGCTTGGCCCCCTGGGCCAGGGCCGAGGCGCTCTTGAGGCGGAGGTTTCGCTCGTCGCTCGGGGTGATCCAGGCCATGACGTCGAGCGTCCCCCGGCCGGCGCTGCGGAAGATCGCCGCCTGGAAGCCCATGAGCTGGAAGCCTTCCCACGTGGTGTTCGGGCCGTACATGTACTGGAGGCCCATCCAGTCTTCGATGCCCGCGAGGTCCACCGCTTTGCGGCGGGCGAGGTCAAACCAGTCCAGCGCCAGCGGGTAGCCGCCCCAGGTGAAGTTCCCGCTGACGAGCCCCATGCCGAGCCCGGTCCCGCCGAAGTAGGGGTGGTCGGCGACGAGCGTGGTGGTTCGCATCCCGGGCGGGAAGTGCTTGCGGACGGCCTCGGTGTGCCAGCGGATCCGCTCGGTGCCGGCGAGTTGGCGGAATCGGCAGGTGTGGTAGAACGTTCGCCGGGCGGCCGGTGCGTTGGTCTTGCATCGCTCGGCCAGTTCGGCGGGCGTCTCGATGGGCACGGTGTCGGTGAGTTTCTCGACGCCCAGCGCCGCCGGCGCGACCTTCCGCCGGGCCAGGTACGCCCGGAAGTGCGCCAGGGCGTTGGGGTCCTTGCCGATGGGCGGGCGGCAGCAGATCTCGTCGGCGAATCCGAACAGCGCGCCCGGCTGGAGGTCTCGGTTCCGCCGGGCGTGGCGGGCCATCAGGGCGTCGATCTGCTCGCGCGTCGCCGCCGGGCCGAAGAGCACCTGGTGCGTGTGGCCCGGCTTGCGGAAGGCGGGGAACTTCTCGTACATCGCCACCGGGCCGTCCAGGACGTTGAAGCCCAGCAGGTGCAGCACCTCCGCGCCGTTCATCGTGAAGCCGTAGAAGCTCGTCTGGAGCATCAGCTTCTTCGGTCCGACGCGGTGCCCGCCGGTCGCGGCCCGTGCCCAGGTGAGGTGACGGGCCTCCATCTGCGAGAGCGATTCCAGGCTCTTGGCGTCGGCGGCGAGCGTTGGGGAGATCAAGAACGTGGTCGTCTCGCCGTCGAACGTCTCGTCGAACCGCTTGACCACGTGCTGGGCGTCGGGCGCGGTGGCCAGCTCGATGACGACCTTTCGGCCGGGCGACTTCTTGTCCGTGACGAACGTCACCGACAGGCTGGGCAGCTCGGCAATGCCGCCCGAGCGGTTCATTCGCCCATGGAGGCCCTTACCGGCGTAGGCCTTGACGTCGAACCAGCCGGTGAAGGCCCCGCCCAGCACGCGGCGAGTGAGGTCCTTGTCGGCCCCGGCCGGGAACACCGCGCGCGGGAGGTACCAGTTCGGGCGGTGGATGTAGCCGCGAAGGCGGACGTAGTAGGTTGCCCCAGTCGGCTCGAGCAGGCGAAATCGCGCGAAGACGCCGTCGTCCGCTGCCCGGGTGCCGCCGGCGGCTAAGGCGGACCAGGCGACCGCCGCGGCGATGGATCTGGCGAGATGCCGAGTCATGGGGGGCTCCTACCGAACGCCGCGGACGCGCGTCCGGACGGCGTAGAGGCCCTTGCTGGCCGTGATGAAAAGCGTTCGGAAGTCGGCGCCGCCGAAGCAGACGTTGGCCGTCCACCGCTCGGGCACGGGGATGTTCTGGACCTTCTTTCCGGCCTTGTCGAACACGGTCACACCCCGCCCGGTGAGGTAGACGTTCCCCTCGGCGTCGATCGTCATGCCGTCGGAGCCCATTTTGCAGAAGAGTTTTCGGCCGGTGAGCGCCCCGTCGGGCTGGATGGCGTACGCGTAGGTCTTGCCCCCGCGGATGTCGGCGACGTAGAGCGTCTTACCGTCGGGCGTACCGACGAGGCCGTTGGGCTGGCGGAGCCCGTCGGCGACGCGGATCAGGCGCTTGCGGTCCGGCGCGAGGTAGTAGACGCACTGGGCGTCCTGCTCGCTCGGGCCTCGCTTCCAGTAGCGGCGCTTGTAAAACGGGTCGGTGAAGTACACCCCGCCGTCGGGGCGGATCCACAGGTCGTTCGGGCCGTTCAGCAGCTTGCCGGCGTAATCCTTGACCAGCACGGTCGCCTTGCCCGCCGGGTCGATGGACCAGAGTTGGTTCTTCTCGTCGGCGCAGGCCAGCAGGTTGCCCTTGCGGTCGAAGTACAGGCCGTTGGACCGCCCGCAGGGCTTCAGGAAGGTCGAGAGCTTCCCGTCGGTGCTCCACCGGCAGATTCGGTCGTTCGGCTGGTCGGTGAAGTAGACGTTCCCGTTGGCGTCGGCGGCGGGTCCCTCGGTAAAGGCGAAGTCGCCGGCGAGTTTCTCGACCTTGGCTTGCGGCGCGAGGACACCGCGTTGCTCGCCCGGGCAGGGCGACGCGAACACCAGCGCGCCGAGAAGCGCGACCGATCCGATGGCTCGTTTCATGGCTGGCTCTCCCAGGGCTTCCGGCGGCGTCCGCCGGGCGTCCATCGTACCGGATGGGGGGGGGCTTGGCACGATCTTCCTCGTCCTTCGCGGGTGCGGTTTTGAGCGCACAGGATGGTTGCGTGCCGGCCGCGGGGGGCCTAGAATACGCCCCAAGCGGCCGGGCCCGCGGGGGCCGGGGCCGACGGGATGTCCGCATGATCATTGATTGCCATACCCATATCTGGTCGAACGCCGAGCAACTCGGGCGCGGCGGCGAGGAGTTTATCCGTCGCCAGAGCGGGCGGAACGGCGTGGCGGCCGGGCCGGCCGACCATGCGCTGGCCGCCGAGTGCGTCGATAAGTGTCTCGTGCTGGCCCTGCGGAGCGTGGACCTCGGCGCGGACGTGCCCAACGAGTTCGTTGCCGACTACGTCTCGCGCCATCGGGACAAGATGATCGGCATTGCGGCGGTGGATCCCTGCGAGGACGGCGCGGTCGCTCGGAGCGAGGCGATGCTCAAGCTTGACGAGTTTCGCGGCCTGACGCTCAGCCCGGCCTTGCAGAACGTCCATCCCGCCGACAGCCGGGCCATGGAAATCTACGAACTCGCCGCCCGGCTCGCCGTGCCGGTGTTCTTCTGCCAGAGCACGCATTTCCCGACAGCCGGCAGAATGGAATACGCCCGCCCGAGCCTGCTCGACGAGATCGCCAGCGAGTTCCCCGACCTGGTGCTGGTGATCTCCTCGCTGGGGCATCCCTGGATCGAGGAGGGCATCGCCCTGCTGGGCAAGCACCCGCGGGTGTACGGGGACATTTCCGGGCTGATCCATCGCCCCTGGCAGGCGTATAACGCCCTGGTGCTGGCCCACCAGTTCAACGTGATGGACAAGGTGCTTTTCGGCAGCGATTTTCCCTACGCCAGCCCGGCCGACGCGATCAAGTGCGTCTACCGCATGCACGAGGTGACGCAGGGCACGAACCTCCCGTCGGTGCCGCGAGAGGCGCTCCGCGGCATGGTCGAGCGAGACGCCCTCGGCGCGCTGGGGATCGCCTGGGCGGGCGAGGCCCCGCCGCCCGAGGAACCGGGCGGCGACGAGGAAGCCTGACCTTTCGGCAAACCGGCCCGGACCCCATGGACGCCGGGTCGACCGCGTGGTACGCTACGCGATGAGAACGACCAACCGGGTTGAAGGAGTGCGAGATGAGGTACTGGGCGATTGGATGGGCGATCCTGGCAGCGGGGATGGTGTCGCTGACCGTCGGCTGCGAGAGCGAGTCGGCCTCCGAGGAGACGGCGGAGTACGATCCCAAGATCGACGCGCCCCCGACAAACCTCGTGGTCCGGTCCGACCAGGAGCTCCTGGAGGACCAGGCCCTGGTGGCTGCCCGGGACGCCAAGGCCGCCTCGGCCGTCATTGGCGCGCGAGCGGGTGCGCCGGCCGCCAGCCGCCCGGCGGAGGACCCCGCGGTCGCCGCTGTGCGCGAGATCATGTCCGGCCTGATCGACGCGGGCAAGGGCGGGCAACTGTCGGCGGCGGCCACGTACCTCAGCGCCGCCGACGCCAACGCGATGAAAGACACGTTCGTGGCCCTGGGCGAGCGGGCGGTCGCCACCGCGGCCTTCACCAAGGTCGTCAAGGAAAACCTCGAGCTCAAGGCCGTCCCCGCCTCCCTCGGCGCCGACGGGGCGCTGGGCTTGGGGCCGAAGGGCGGGCCCGCGCTGGCCAGCGTCGGCGACCTCGCCACCGACATGCTCGAGTATGAGCTGGACGGGAACTCCGTGACCGTCACGGGCGGCTCGCAACCGCTGACGTTCACGCAGACCGGCGATGCCTGGAAGATCGAGCTAAGCGACACGGACCGGGCGGCCTACGCGGCCCTGGGCGCGCTGGCCCGCATCCAGGCACGCTTCGCCACGACGCTGGCGACCGGGATCACCGAAGGCGCCATCACCGAGGACAACCTCGACCAGAAGGGCATGGCGCTGATGGAGGAGTTGGTCAAGCCGGCCCTGGACAAGCTCAACGAGGCGATGGCCGGCGGCGGGGGCGCGACCCCGTAGACGCCGACCGGGGGGCATATCTCGAACGGTCGGGGTTCGGTCGGGGCGGGCAGACCGGCCTCGGCGAACACGAAGCGAAACCGGCCTTCATCTGGCGAGTTAACCAGAGGGCAGGTCCGTTGAGACCCGACGGCCTGGGAGCGGCGAGCCGATGAGCGAGCTTCTCAACGCCCATACGTCGAACGAGCCGTACTACTACCTCCAGGTGGCCTCCTGCGCCGCGTGCGGGGGCGGCCCGCTCGTGCCGGAGGTCGAGGACCCGCCTGGCGCGGCGACGTCGGCCGGCCGGGACCGGCATCGCTCGTCCGTCCGAACCCGCTGCAAGCGCTGCGGCCAGGAGGCGACCTTCCACTTCCGATGGGACCGCGACGTGGCCGCCGACGCCGACGACTCGGACTGCATCAACCCATCTCAAGAGCCCAGCCGAATCATCGATCTCGGCCAGTGGGTCAGTCTGTACCACATGTTCTCGGAGTTCGCCGGTGCCGCGGCCAGGCCCGTCGAGGCCCGCCGGGCCGCCCGCCAGGCGGCGCTGTGCCTCGCCGAGGCCCTCAAGTTCTACCGCGACGAGGAACTGCCCCCGGACGGCGCGTTCTTCTGGGACGCGTCATCGTCGGCCTACCGCGAGAACCCCGCGAATTTCGCCCGCACCCGGCTGCTGGACCTGATGGCGATGCTGCCGGCCCCGGCGCATCACGCGCCGGCGCAGCCGGCCGATGCCCACGACGAGCCCCCCGCGTGGTGGAGGTTCTGGCGGAAGTGACGCCGCCGCCCGCCGCGGCGGGCGGCGGGGGCGATCCCGTGAAGGAGCGATGCGTGAGGTATCATGCGAGTTGTTGCGCGGCGATGGTTCTGTCGAGCGTGCTGGCCGCGGCCCCGCCGGCCAAGAAGCCCGCGCCGGTGCCCCTGCCGGACCTGAACAAGGCGTTCTGGATCTGGAACGACAAGGGGGCCCTGGCGAAGGGCGTGATGTCCTGCTACTTCCGCCGGGCCGTGAACCTGCCGGCCAAGCCGACGTCGGCCCGCGTGCTCGTCACCGCCGACAACGGCTACGAGGTGTTCGTCAACGGCTCGCTCGTCGGCGGCGAGACGGGCTTCGACGCCGGCTACTGGCGGTCGATCGAGAAGTACGACATCGCCCACCTGCTCGGCGCCGGGCGGAACGTGATCGCCGTTCGCGGGATCAACCTGGGCGGCCCGGCAGGGCTGGTGGCCGCCTTCCGCATGGACTTCGCGGGCCACCCGCCCGTCGAGCTGCACACCGACCGCTCGTGGGGGTTCTCCGTGGGCAGCCAGACGGGCTGGACGCACAAGGCCTTCGATGCCTCGAAGTGGCCGCGGGCCGTCGAACTGGCCGGCGTCGGCGCCGGAATCTGGGGGAAGATGTCCTACCCCGGCCCGCCCTCGCCGACCGGGTCCGCGAGCAGGGCGACCATCCGCTTCGCCGAGCCGTCGGCCGAGTTCCGATGGCCCGAGCGCGTCGCGTTCCTCACCGGGCGCGTTGGCGAGAGCTCCACCCGCTTGCACCAGTGCGTCTGGCGCATCCGCGGGTCGCGGGCCTACCTGGAGATGGACAAGCTGGGCCCGTCGGTGCTGGGCCGGCAACTCCACGTGCTCTCGCCCGCCCGGCCCGATGCCGCCGCTACCGTGCTCGTCTCGGCCGAGGGTGGCGTGATCGGCTCGCCCAGCGCTACCTATGACGGCGAGACGATTCTCTTCGCCATGGCCCGCGACGGGGAGAAGTTCATCCACCTCTGGGCCGTGCCGGCCGGCGGGGGCGAGCCGCGTCGCCTGACCGACGGGCCCGTCCACGACTTCGACCCCGCCGAGTTGCCCGACGGGCGGATCGTCTTCAGCTCCACCCGGATCGGCAGTCGCGAGGAGTACCACGGGAACTCCGCTCGAAGCCTGTTCGTGATGGACGCCGACGGGCGGAACATTCGCCCGATCACACATCACATCGTCGGCGACAACGAGCCGCGCATCACGGCCGACGGGCTCATCGCGTTCATCCGCTGCGACAACTTCCTGGAGCGGGCGAAGGTCGAGACACAGATCCACGTGACGCGTCCCGACGGCACGGCCGGGCAGGTGCTGCTCGGGGCCGACCGCTACGCCATCGGCTACGACGGCGCGACCGCGGCCGAGCAGAACGCACGGTGGCTTCGCAACTACGGCTATGGCAGCCCCGCGCCGTTGCCCGACGGGCGGGTGGCCTGCCTGTCGCAGCACGGGCTGGTGATCTCCGCCGGCGGCGTCGATCCCCCGACCGTCGTCAGCTCGGGGATGGCGCTGTTCGACATCGCCCCCATGCCCGACGGGCGTCTGCTGTGCACGACGGCGGGCATGGGCGCCCTGGCCGTGCTGGACCTGCGGACGGGGCGGATGGTTCGGCTGCACGCGCGGGACACGTACGACATGCACTCGCCGGTCTATCTTGGTCCCCGGCCCCGACCGCCGGTGATCCCCTCGTCGATCGCGACGGGGCCCGGCTCCCCGGTGCGGACGGGCCTGCTTGTTTGCCAGAACGTCTTTGCCGGCAAGCAGACAAAGGCGGACCTGGCCCGCATTCGCGCCATTCGCGTGTACGAGGGCGTGGCGCTGACAAACCGTTCGGCGAGGCATTCGTACAACCACATCGGCGTCGAGGCGGTCGAGCTGGGCACGGCCCCGATCGCGGCCGACGGGTCGTTCTGCGTCGAGGTGCCCGCCGACCGCGCACTGGCGATCCAGGCTATCGACGGCGAGGGACGCAGTATCATCAACGAAATGTCGTGGATCTACGTTCGCCCGGGCGAGCGGCGGTCGTGCGTGGGTTGCCACGGCGCCCGCCCGGCCGCGCCGCACACGGCCGGCGGACTGCTCGCCATGCAGACGCCCCCTGTCCGGCTGCTCGGACAGGGGCGCCCACACCGCTTCCGCGGCAACAACGCGGCCAACGGGGGCGTGCTGAACCTCCAGTTCGACCGCTTTCGCGAGGTGGCGTCGATCGATCTGTACGGTCCGCCCCGGCCGACGAAGGCCCCGGGCAAGGCCGGGCCTGGCCGGAGCGGGGACGTGGCCGGGCTGATCCGTGCCCTTGGCGGGACGGATGCGGCCCGGCGGGTCTCCGCGGCGCGGCGGCTGGCGATCTTCCGGGACCGTTCGGCCGTCGAGCCGCTGGCCCGGGTGCTGGCCGGCGGCCCGCGGGACCTGCGGATCGCCGCGGCCCTGGCGCTGTCGGCCTGCGGCGACCGTCGGGCGATCGGCCCGCTCGTTCGGGCCCTGGACGATCGCGCCGCCGCCGTCGCCCAGGCCGCCCACGTCGCGCTGGGGAACCTCACCGCGCACGACGAGGTCTTCAACGGCCACGCGCCCGTCGGCGCTCGCGGGGCCGACGCTTGGCGGCAGTGGCTCGCGGCCCACGACGGGCGGCGCATCGAGAGAGACTTGATCGCTCGCCTTGGTGACGCCGACGCGGCCGCTCGGCACCGGGCGATCGTGGCGCTGGGGCACGTGGGCTCCGGCGCCGGCGCCGAGGCGCTGCGGGCAATGGTCCGGGTCTCCAAGCCGGGGCACCTGCGTGCGACGCTGGAGGCCCTGCGGGCGCTGGGGCGTCTCAAGGACACCCGGGCCGTCGGCCTGCTGAGTGAGCAGCTTCGCCTGGGCATCGAGGCCTGCCGCAAGCGCGCCCACGACGAGATGGGCCGGCACCAGGGCCCGGCCTACGTGGCGGCCACCGCCGCCGAGGCGCTGGGCTGGATCGCCACGAGCGAGGCCGAGCACGCCCTCGTGGAGGCCTTTGCGGGCCTGGGCGACTTCTGGTGGTACACCCATCGCACGGGCGACCACAGTTGGCTGATGGGCAGCCACTCGTCCGTGGTGCACTTCCGGATCCTCGAGGCCCTGGACGCGATGGGCTCGACGGAGGGCCGAAGAATCGCTACGGCGGCTCTGAAGGCCATCCCCATCGATTCGGACCGCGGGCTGCTCTACGAGAACGACGCGTACGAGAACGTCACCGCGCGCGTCATCGCTCGCGCGCAGCTCGCCGGCGAGATCGCCGAGGCGTGCCTGGGCGTGCTGGGCGATCCGGTAGCGGCGAACGCGAAGCGGTGGCGTGCGGCCGTGACGGCCTCGCCACCGGCCAGTTCGACCGGCGCGCTCTGCGCCGAGTCGCGAGCGGCCCAGGTGTTGTCGATCGTCTGCCGCGACGCCGCCCTCGCCGGGCGCATCCGGGTGGTCTACGAGCGGTTTCGGGCGCAGAAGCCCTCGCGCAAACGCAGTTGGACGTGCTTTCTGCTCGCGCGAACGCTGGGCAAGCTGCGCGACCGCGGCTCGGTGGATGCGCTGGCCTCGTCGCTGACGGACGACGCGACGGAGGCGAGTTTCGGCCGGCCTGCCCCGCCCAACGTGTTCGTCCACAACGCCATGACGCCGTGCTACCGGGGCGCGGCGGCCGACGCGCTCGGGCGGATTGGCGACCGCCGGGCCGGGCCGTCGCTGCTGGCGGCCGTGGCGAACTTCGAGAACGCCATGGACGTTCGCCACGCGGCCGCCAGGGCCCTGGAGATGCTCGCGGACGCACGGCACGTCGACCGACTGCGGGCGTTGGCGCGGGACTACCCGGAGATCACTACGCGTCGCGTGCTGGCCCGGGCGTGCGAGCGGGCGTCGGCCGCCAAGAAGTGACGCGCCGGCAAGCGGAGGGCGCCAAGCCATCGGGATGTTCTCTCGCCCGGGCGCGGTCGGGGGGGGCAGAGACTACAGTTTTGTCTCCCCGTGGGGTATGATCTTCGTGGGCGACTTACACGAAAGGAGACGGTTCATGGACAAGAAGACGGTTCGCGCGGGGCTCGTGGGAGCGGGGTTCGCGGCGACGTTCCATTACGACTGCCTTCAGCGAGTCCATGGGGTGAACGTCGAGGTGGCGGGCGTGTTCGCCGCCGATCGCGAGCAGGCGGCCGAGTACGCCGCCCGGCGAGGCATCCGCCAGTTCGAGAGCCTGGAGCAACTGATCGACGCGGTGGACGTGGTGCACGTCTGCACGCCACCGGTGGTCCACGAGGAGATCGCGGTCGCGGCCCTGGAGGCGGGCAAGTTCGCGCTCGTCGAGAAGCCGCTGACCGGCTACTTCGGCGACGGCGGGGAGGACTTCAACGGCGACAGGTTCGCCAAGGGCGAGGCCTTGGCCGCCGCCCTGGGGAGCCTCGAGCGGATGCGTAAGTCCGAGGCGGGCAGCCGCGGGAAGATCCTCTACGCCGAGAACTGGGTCTACGCTCCGAGCATTCAGAAGGAGCGGGAGATCATCGAGAAGACGGGCGCGCAGGTGCTGTGGATGCACGGCGAGGAGGCCCATAGCGGCTCGCACGCGGCGACGTACGCGTACTGGAAATACTCCGGCGGCGGCTCGCTGATCGGCAAGGGGTGCCATCCGCTGACGGCGGCGCTGTACCTCAAGTGTGTCGAGGGCCGGGCGCGGGATGGCCAGCCCATTCGCCCGAAGACCGTCTCCTGCCGCACCCACGCCCTGACACGCCTTGACGGCTTCCGCGACGAGGGCCACCTCCGCGCCGACTACGTGGACATCGAGGACTTCTCGTTGACCCACGTGGTCTTCGAGGACGGCACGATCGCCGACGTCTACGCCAGCGAGATCGTTGTTGGCGGCATCCACAACTGGCTGGAAGTCTCCGCCAACAACCACCGCACGATCTGCCGCATCAACCCCAACAACGCGATGGAAACCTACAACCCCGTCGAGAAAAACTTCGCGGACATCTACGTGGTCGAGAAGATCGGCACGAAGCAGGGCTGGACGCAGCCGTCGGCCGACGAGGACCACTTCACCGGCTACCCGCAGGAGATGGAGGCGTTCTACCGCGCGGTGGCTTGCGACGGGCCGATCGAGAGCGACAGCCGGTTGGCCGCCGACGCCATCTCGACGATCTACAGCGCCTACGTCTCCGCCGAAGCCGGCGGTGCCGAGGTGCCGGTCAAGGCCTTCTGACGTTTTCGTGAACAGGAGCAGGACCATGCGTCTATTGCGATGGTTTATCGTGGTTTGGGCCGTGTCGTGGTCGACGGGGCCGCTACGGGCCGAGCCGCCGGCGAGCAGTGCCCGGGCAACCGGGCGGATCGAGTTCGTGCGCGAGGACAAGGTCGGGCGGCTCCGGGCGATGATCGACGGCAAGGAGGCGTTCAGCTTCCACTACGCCGCCGAGGGCGACCTGCCCTACATCGTCCCGCGGAGCCCGTCGGGCAAGGCGATGACGGTCGTCAAGACCAACCCGTACCCGCACCACCGGTCGTTGTGGTTTGGCGACCGCGTCGAGTTGGCCGGCGTGGGGCGGATCGACGTCTACAACGCCCTGTACAGCCGGGCCGACAAGAAGGACCCGAACTCGCCGTTCGGCAGTCGGGTACGCCTCGTCGAGCTGAGCAAGCCTGTCGTCGGCCGGGCCGCCGCGACGATCCGCGCGAAACTGCTGTGGGAGAAGGACCAGAAAACGCCCGTACTCGATGAGGCCCGGCGGATGCGCCTGACCGCCCTGGGCGCGGGGGAGTACCTGCTCGACCTGACGTTCACGGTGACGGCGGGCTATGGCGACGTGACGTTCGTCAGCGACGCCGTGCACTACGCCTGGCCGTACGTCCGCATGGCCCCGGCGTTCTCCGTACTCAAGGGGGGCACGATGACCAGTTCCACCGGCGGGGTGAACCAGAAAGGCACGCACGGCAAGGACGCCACGTGGGTGGACTACACGAACACGATCGACGGCGTTACGGAGGGCCTGGCCGTCCTGAGCCACAGCGACAACCGCCACCCGCACCGCTGGCTGACACGGGATTACGGCACGTTCGGCCCGCGGCGAATCGACGCCCGCAGCGGCAAGAGATTCACGTTGGTTCGAGGCCAATCGCTCGCCCGGCGAGTGGGCATTCTGGTGCACACCGGGAACGTGACGACCGGGCGCGTCGGTAGCCGGTATGCGGAGTACATCAAGCCCGTCACGCCCGCCGGGCGGAGGAACGCCCGCTGACCGGTCGCGTCAGGCCCAGGGCCGTTTGCGGCCCTTGGCCCGGGCGACGGCTTGGCGTATCCACTGGGCGTCCTCGGCGACCTGGAAGTCGAACATCCCCAGGCAGATGAAATCCGCCCCGCCGGCGAAGGCGTCTCGGAAGGCGTCTTTCGGGGCGATGGCGCCGGCCGCCAGGACCTTGAAAGCGATCCACGGCACCTTCACGCTCTGCATGAACTCGATCGTCTCGTCGTGGTCGCGGCAGAAGAGGTTGTCGTGGTACTGGCGGTGGTCGGAGGAGTTGCCCTTGTACATCTCCATCAGCCGGCGGTTGGCCTTGGGGTGCGCCGACCAGTACCGGTCGTGGTGGAGGGTCTTCATGTAGAAGTCGACCTCCAGGCCCTCGGCCTCGCAGAACTTGATCGGCTCGAGGTGGTGCGCGCAGACGCCGACGGGGACCTCGTACTTCCGCATGATCTCCACGGCCTTGACGATGTTCCGCTGCTTGTTCTGCCCGTACCAGATGTCGCTCGCGCCGCCCCAGAGATACGCCGCCGACGCGCCCAGCGAAAGGTGTTCGACCAGCAGCTTCTCGTACTTGTCGATGTCCGTGGTGATGACGTCGGCGATCCAGTCCGTCTTGCCGCCCCATTCCTTCCAGTACCGCGACAGGCGGAACCGCCGGAAGTTGTGGTGCTTCAGAACGATCGAGTTGACCCCATACGCCTCGCAGAGCTTCAGCGTCATGAAGATCCGCTCTTCGGTGTTGTAATGGGCCGCCAGGGCATTGACGTAGCGGAGGTCCCGGGCGTGCATGTTCATGCTGATCAGGTTGCTGCCGCAGATGAGCCGGCCCAGCGACAGGTCACGAATCTTGCCAACGGGCATCTTCTTGCGTTCGGCGACCACCTTGGCCGAGTCCAGGTCCAGCGCGCGGAGCCTCGCGTGCTCGCGCAGGTCGGCCTGGGTGGCCGGCCCGGCCGGCGGCTTCGGTGCGGCTGCGCTGGCCGGACGCGCGCCCGGCACGACGCTCAGTACGGACCCCGCGCCCAAGCCCGCCAGGAAGCTCCGTCGGCTGGCGGCTGCGGTTCGTGATGTGGTCGGCGGGGCCTTGTCCTGTCGCTTCTCGTCAGCCATCGACTCCGTCTCCTTTGCCTGTTGGTCTTCCTTCTCGCATCAGTTCCATGGCCCAGTCGTTGGCGGACCGCTCCTTGCCGCCCGGAAAGGCCGGCAGGGGGATCCGCCCGTTGGCGTCGGCGGTTCGCGGGCCGCCGCCGACTGCTCGCCAGCGGCCCGTGCGGGGGTTGAACCATCGGATCGCGTACGCGCCCGCCGGCGAGGCGCCCGAAAGCGTCGCGCGGGGGCAGTCCTTCTCGAAATACAGCAGGAACCACCGCCGGTCGGCCGTGCGGGCGCAGTAGGCCCAGCCGACGTTGCTCTTGGGCTTGCCCTCGCGTGCCGGCGAGAGCAGCTCGACGCTCGGGACCAGTTGTCGGTACAGGGCGCCCCGCGAGAGGACGAATCGCTCGAGGTGGCGCATTTGCTCGGCCGACGGCCACCGGATGACTTTCCAGATGGGGTTCTTGCTGGCCGATTCGACCTCGCCGCTCCACAGCCCGCCCTTCCATCCGCCGGCGCCGTAGATGATGCCCCCGAGCCCGCCGGACAGCACGCTGCCGTACATGGCGGAGCGGCAGTACAGGGCGGCGGTCGCCGAGCCGCCGCGGGCGCCCTCCATGCCGTCGTAGTACGGCTCGCCGTTGATGCCGGGCACCGGGGGCGTGGCGCGGAAAATCTTCGTCAGGTGCGCGTAGAGGTCATGCGTGCGGCGGTTGCCCACCTGGTGGAAACCCAGCCACCGGGCCTTGTCCACGTGCCCCCAGTTCTCCAGCGACGAGGGGTTCGAGTTCGTCCCCGCCAGTGTGCCGAACGGCGGCGGGCCGTACCGCTCGATCACCTTGTTGGCCGCCGCGCTCCAGTCGCCCAGCGGGATGCTCCACGACGGCGTGTCCGCGTGGATCGGGCTCAGCAGGCAGATGTTCGCCTGGTAGCGGCTCCAGACGTACTGAATGTACCGAACGTATGAGGCCGGAAAGGCGTGGTACTTCTTCCAGACCTGGCCGATGTCGCGCCGGGCAACCTCGATGAACGGCACGAAACCGTGGGCGTTGAGGTAGTCGATCTTCCGGTCCATGCCGCGGAAGTAGGCCGGGTTGATCCGGTCGAGGTCGGGCACGACGTTCTCGAAGCCCGGCACCTTGCCCGGGAACCGGAAGGGGCGGTTGCCGGCCTCGTCGTGCATGTCCTTGGCGCTTCGCGTGCCGGCTTGCGGCCAGGCCGCCCGAATGACCGTCCCGTCGGCCATCTTCAGCCGGGGCGGCTTGCCGTCGTTCGCCCAGTGGGGGAAGGCGGCGATCATCGCGATGCAGTTGAACCGCTGGCCGCGGCGGAGGCGGACGTAGTCCTTGAAGCCGGCCTGGGGCCCGAGCGGGCGCTGGGTGTCGTCGTCGTGCCAGGGGAAACGGAACGTGGGGGTCGCCCACCACGTGTCGCCCCGCAGGAAGAAGCTTGTCCCGTCGGCGTATTGGAAGGCGTGGCCGTTGGGCGTGGGGCGGATCATGCCGCGGCGATTGGGGTTCTCGGCCTTGTCGGCCTCGCTCCAGGCCCTGGCGGCGAATTGCCCGGCCACACCACCAAGTGCCGGATCTCGCACGCTCGCGCCGCTGCGCCACGTCCACGTGCCCGGCGCGGTGGCCAGCACCCGCACGCGGAACGTTCGCCCGCCGTCCCAGAACCCGTAGCAGCGCTTCTTGAAGCCGGGGCCGGCCAGGTCCACCCAGACGCGCACGTCCGCGTAGGCGTTGGCGTAGTCGCGCGAGGCGGTCAGGGCGATCTCCACCTTCTCCCAGACGCGGACCGTTCCGCTCCCGCTGGTCTTCGGCTGGTTCATGGGGCGTTCCCTGGCGGCGGCGCGGTGGCAGAGCGTTGCCGCGGCACTGCATGCGACAATCAGCAGAACGCCCCTCGCCAGTTGGTTGTGTGTCATGGTCCGCTCCCTGGCGGTCATGGCTCAGTGTGACGACTTCGGCTCGGGCACGGTCCCGAGCGGTTGGCGCGT
>Ga0272442_10003042_pt1 | contig 23787 bp, 18 predicted proteins | sample SSMForm2O_FD_200262 | JGI IMG/M metagenome (GOLD analysis project Ga0272442, IMG submission 200262) | Marine sediment archaeal communities from Little Sippewissett salt marsh, Falmouth, MA, United States - SSM-Form-2O | ecosystem: Environmental > Aquatic > Marine > Wetlands > Sediment ...
CAGATATAGTAAAAAAAATAGACATCGATTCTGTTAGATACTACCTGTCAATAAATATGCCAGAGAACAAAGATACGAACTGGCTCTGGGATGATTTTGTTGCAAAAAATAATGATGAGCTTGTCGGAGCATATGGTAATTTCATACACCGCGTGATAACTTTTACTCAGAAAAACTTTGGTGAGATACCAGAACATGGAAACCTTGACAAAGAAGACGAAGAAGCACTTGAAAAAATAAAAGAAACTTCAAAAGAAGTCTCAGATGCGCTTTCAAAATGTGAGTTTAAAAAAGGTCTTAGGGCCGCTATGACTCTTGCACAATTTGGAAATGTATATTTTGATAAAAAACAACCATGGAAACAGGTAAAAGAGGATAAAGATGCCTGCGCAACTACACTACATATTTGTCTAAAAATTGTAAAAGCATTATCAATTTTTATACAGCCTTATCTTCCGTTTTCATCAGATAAAATCTATAAAATGATAGGAGAAACAGACTCAGTTGAAAATGTTTCATGGAATGATGCTTTAAAAGATCTTAAAACAGGATTTAAACTAGAAAGACCACAGCCTCTATTTAAAAAATTAGCATTGGATGATTTTATGCCAAAAGAAGATCCATTTTCAAAAGTGGACCTTAGAGTTGCAAAGGTTTTGGATGTAAAAGATCATCCACAAGCAGAAAAGCTATATATGCTTCATCTTGACCTTGGAAAAATGGGTAAGAGAGTAATCGTTGCTGGTATGAAACCATACTACAGTGTTGAGGAAATCAAAGATAAGAAAATTGTAATAGTTTCAAATCTAAAACCTGCAAATATAAGAGGAGTTAAATCCAATGGTATGCTACTTGCAGCAGAAGACAAGAAGGGTGTAGTATCCTTGCTTGACCCTGCTGATTCAGAACCTGGCTCAGAAGTAATAATAGACGGCATTGAAAAAGTCCCTTCAAAAGTTTTAGAGTTTGATGATTTCAAAAAAGTTAAACTCATAATTGATGAGGGTGGAAAAGCTACTTATAATAATAAAGTATTGCGTGCTGAAAAAGGCGATATAGTAACAGACAAGCCTGTAAAAAAAGGTGCAAAAATATTATAATATTTGGGAGGAAAAAATATGGTTGTAGTAACTGATACAGATTTACCACTAAAAGCATTTAAGAAAGGAAAAGTAAGAGATATTTATGATGTAAATGACAAACTTTTACTAATTGTGACCGACAGGATTAGTGCTTTTGATTTTGTACTTCATGAATCAATTCCAAAGAAAGGAGTTTGTCTTACACAGATTTCGAAATTCTGGTTCGAACATTTCAAAGACACAGTACCAAGCCATATGATAAGTGCTGATGTAGAGAATTTCCCTGATGAGCTTAAACCATACAAAGATTCGCTAAAAGGACGCAGCATGCTTGTTAAAAAAGCAAATGTGTTTCCAATAGAGTGCATAGTACGTGGTTATATATCTGGTTCTGCATGGAAATCATATCAGAAAGACGGCACCGTATGTGGAATAAAGCTTCCGGAAGGATTAAAAGAATCAGACAAATTTGATGAGCCACTTTTTACACCGTCGACCAAGGCAGATGACGGCCATGATATCAATATTTCTTATGAAAAAATGAAGGAAATCATTGGCGAAGAAGATGCTGAAAAACTAAAAGAGCTTTCATTGAAAATATACAAAGAAGGTTCAGAATATGCTCGCAAGAAAGGAATAATTATTGCAGATACAAAATTTGAATTCGGTAAAATAGACAATAAGATAATACTAGTGGATGAAGTCCTAACTCCCGATTCCAGCCGTTTCTGGCCAGCAAATCTATATGAAGCTGGAAAGAAACAACCAAGTTTTGACAAACAATACGTACGTGATTATCTAAGTACCACAGATTGGGATAAAAACAGCAATCCGCCACATCTTCCAGATGAAGTAGTAGAAGAAACTCAGAAGAAATATCAAGAGGCTTACGAGAAAATAACTGGGAAAAAATTTAATTTTTAGATTAACCGAGTTGCACTGGCGATCTCCAATCAAGTCCAGATGTGCGTGAACCAACTTTAGGAACCAATGGAATATTCCTCTTATGCTGGCTCTTTACACGCATATTTTTAATTTTTTTAACAAAAGAGACATTCACACCAGCATTCTTTGAGATAATAGATATATCTTTTTTGAGTTCTAATCCTAATAGTATTGTATCAAGTGTTTTATAATTGCAACCTAGTTCTTTTTCATCGGTTTGGCCTTTTATTAATCCTGCAGTTGGGGCTTTTTTTATAATTTCTTTTGGTATTTTTAAAAACTTTGCAAGTTCGTAAATTTGAGTTTTGTAAAGGTCCCCTATAGGCATTATATCAACGCCACCGTCACCATATTTTGTAAAGTATCCAACGAGTATTTCTGATTTATTTGAGGTACCGCAGACAAGGCTTTTTTTCATAAATGCATATTCAAACAAAATTGCCATTCGAATTCTTGCCTTAAGGTTTGCTCGGGCCATTTGATTGGGCGCTACAGCTGAAATAGTTGATATCTGTTTTACAATAGGATCTATATTTATAGTCTTTGATAGAAGATCATATTTTTCTACTATGAGTTTTTGATGTGTAATATCATCTTTTGGTGTTGCTTCATCAGGTAGAAATAAACAAAGGGTGTTTTCTTTTCCTAGTGATTGTTTACAAAGAACCGCTGTTACAGCTGAATCGATTCCACCTGAAAGACCTAGTACTACGCCTTTACATTTTGAGTTTTCAACATATGTTTTAATGAAGTCTTTGATAACTGTTGTTACCTCGTCGTAATCTAGTGTTATTTTTATCAACTCCGCTATTCAAAATCTTGTTGTATCCTTATAAATTGAACCCCCATGAGAGTCCATTGCAACAATTAGGGGGCCAAATTCTTTTACTTCAAATATCCAAACTGCCTCAGCCATACCAAGTTTGTCTAGATAGTAAACATCCTTTACTTTTTTTATAGAATCTGCTGCAAGAGCACCTGCACCACCCGTATAAGATGTATACACTGATATATATTTTTGTAATGCTTTTTGTGTATTTTTTCCCATATCTCCTTTTCCTATTATAAAATTGGTTTTGAATTTTTTAATAAATTTATCCTCAAAAAGCTCCATACGGCTGCTAGTTGTGGGGCCTGCAGATACTACTTTCCATTCACCACTTTCCTTTTTCATAAGTGGGCCACAATGATACAGAGCCATATCTGAAACATCAAAGGGAATATCTTTATTTTCAAGCATCATCTGATGTGCTGCATCACGAGCGGTAAAAACGGTACCAGAGAGATATACAATATCACCAACACGAAGTTTTTTGGCGTCCTCTGAGCTAATAGGTGTTTTTAGATGATACTCCATTAATTAATCCTCCATGAGCCATCAGATTCTATCTTCATTGTAGCACGTCTGTCAGCCCAGCATTGAACAACAAGCCCTACCGGGAGACTTGCAGGATGCCTTGGTGCTTTTTCTATATGCACGTCAAGCACGGTTGTTTTTCCACCAAGACCCATAGGCCCTATTCCGCTTTTGTTTACCTCGTCTTTTATGTATTTTTCAATCCTGGCAATGTTCTTATCAGGATGACTAACACCAACAGGTCGGAGTAGCGCAGTTTTTCCTAGTTTCATTGCAAGATCAGCACCTCCACCAATACCAATTCCTATTACTGTTGGAGGGCATGGATTTCCACCAGCCCCAATAATTTCCTTTACAACAAAATCTTTTACTCCCTCCATTCCTTCGCCAGGTTTGAGCATTACAAGTTTGCTCATGTTTTCACTACCGCCACCCTTAGGAATAGCAGTTATTTCAACTGAATCACCTTCTACAAAATCCCAAGTAATCGCTGGGATATAATCACCAACATTATCCTTATGATTTGTACGTGTAAAGGGATCAAAAGTATTAGGCCTCAATGGAATTTCTGCAGTAGCTCTTTTAACACCTTCAGTTATTATTTCCTTTAGTAATCCTGAATTCTTGAAATCTTTGCCAACCTTTACAAAAAAGGTTTGAACACCAGTATCCTGACAGAGAGGTCTTTTGGTTTTTTTTGCAATATAAATATTTTTCAAAATATTATCAATTTGGATTTTTGCAATACCTTCTTCTACTTTTGATGCTTTTTTGAGAGCAAATACTACATCATCAGGAAGATCGATTACAGCTTTTCTAATAAGCTCTACTACGCCTCCCACTAAATTTTCATAATCCATTATTTACAAAAACGACAATTAAATTCTAGATGATAAAGATTTTTCAAAAATAAAAAAAGAAAAAAAGAGTTTGTTGGCAGTAACTTTACTGCCTGTTTTCTACAAGTGTATCTACGATACTTGGATCTGCAAGAGTACTTGTATCCCCTAGCTCATCGATTTTTCCATCTGCAATTTTTCTAAGGATACGCCTCATGATTTTCCCAGATCGTGTTTTTGGAAGACCTTGTGCATATTGTATTTTATCAGGTGATGCAATTGGTCCGATTTCTGCTCTTACTGTTTTTATTAGTTCTTTTGTAAGATTTTCATCGACATTCTCACCAGATTTTAGTGTTACATATGCATAGATTCCTTGTCCTTTGATTTCATGTGGAAATCCTACTACTGCGGCTTCTGCGACTTTTGGATGTTTTCCAAGTGCGCCTTCTACTTCAGCAGTTCCGATTCTGTGTCCTGAGACGTTCATGACATCATCGACACGACCTGTTATCCAGTAGTATCCATCTGCGTCACGATTACATCCGTCACCTGTGAAGAAGTAACCTGGATACATCGAAAAATATGTCTTCTTGAATCTATCATGATCACCATATACACTTCTCATTAGACCTGGCCATGCTGCTTTTATGACTAGGTTTCCTGAGACATCATTTCCTTTTATTTCGTTTCCAGCATCATCAAGGAGTACTGGCTCGACTCCAAAGAATGGAAATGTTGCGCTACCAGGCTTTAATGGTGTTGCTCCTGGAATTGGTGTTATAAGTACCCCACCAGTTTCTGTTTGCCACCAAGTATCTACTATTGGGCAGCGTTCTCCACCGACGAGTTTGTAGTACCAGTTCCATTCTGCTGATTTGATTGGTTCGCCGACTGTTCCAAGTAGTTTTAGGCTTGAAAGATCATGTTTTTGGACCCATTCATCACCTTCTCTCATAAGAGCACGAAGTGCAGTAGGGGCAGTATAGAATATGTTTACTTTGTGCTTTTCAACTACACCCCAAAATCGTCCCCAGTCAGGATAGTTTGGAACACCTTCATACATCATAGTAATTGCACCACTACATAGTGGCCCATATATGATATATGAGTGCCCTGTAATCCAGCCTATATCTGCTGTACACCAGTATATATCTCCTGGATGGTAGTCAAATATGTATTTGAAAGTAACAGATGTGTATACTAAGTATCCAGCGGTTGTGTGAAGTACACCTTTTGGTTTTCCAGTAGAGCCCGATGTATAAAGTATGAATAATGGATCTTCTGCATCCATTTGTTCTGGTGGGCAGTTTGACTCTGCTTTTTCCATTTCCTCGTGCCACCAATATTCATTGTCATTCATCTCTACATCTGCACCTATTCTTTTTACAACAATAATTGATTCGATGCTTGGTGTGTCTTTTACTGCTTTGTCAGCAGTAGTTTTCATTGGAAGCGGTTTTGCACCACGAACACCCTCATCTTGTGTAATGAGCATTTTACATTCTGAATCATTTATTCTATCTCTTAAAGAGTCTGCTGAAAATCCTCCAAAGACAATACTATGTATTGCACCTATTCTAGCGCATGCAAGCATTGCGACTGCAAGTTCTGGGACCATCTGAAGATAGATACAGACACGATCTCCTTTTTTGACTCCTTTTGATTTTAGTACATTTGCAAATTTTTGTACTTCATCAAGGAGCTCTTTGTATGTGAAGGTTTTATCCATCGTAGGTTCGTTTCCTTCCCATATAATTGCTGTCTGGTCACCACGGCCTTCTTCGACATGGCGGTCTAGACAGTTATATGTTACATTTAGTTTTGCTCCTTCGAACCATTTTATTTTTCCTTCTTTAAAATCATAGTCTCTTACTTTGTTCCATTTTTGGTACCAGCTTACATGCTCTTCTGCAAGTTTTCCCCAGAATCCTTCTGGATCATCTATGGATTCTTCATACATTTTTTTGTACTCATCCATATCTTTAATATATGCTTTAGAGCTAAAATCAGGGTTCGGTTTAAAAACCGGAACTGTTTCTTCTTCAGGCATAGTTTTACTTCCTCTATTTTTTATTTTCAACTCAGACGTACCAATCAATGAACAGGTGATTGGATACAATTCCGCTGAATAAAATTACCATATAAGTATCTTTTCATATAAAAGTTGTATTTGTGGGACATTATTTATATAAAAAATTTACAAAAAAACGAAATTGAAATCAAATAATTGAAACTTTAGTTTATTTGAATAATTTTCAAAAATTTGTTTTTTATGTAGATAAATATCACAATATCTTCTTTGTTATCGAAAAAAAGTCAAAATCTTTAATTGTAATCATGCGGTTAAACATATATTTGCCAATTAGAGGCGTGTCAGTTATTAGATCTTTTTCCTTAAGGTATCTAATTTTACCCATTTTATCTTGCTTATAATCCTCATAAGTAGAATAAGCAGAGATAATTACTGTTTCAAACATTCGGTGTGCAAGAAAAATAGTAGAATTTGTATCAAGAACATCAATGTCTTCTTTACTAGGAGCATTACTCGGATTGAATTTAATTGGATAAAAGGCCAGAATTTCAAAGCCTAGTTTTTTAAGATTTGGAAGGGTTATTTTTTTTAGAAGGTTTTTCTCAAAAAACTTGGTTTTCATTCTTGAAATAGTATGGCGAGAAAGACCTACTATGTCACCTATTTGTTTGGTTGTAGCATCTGGTTTTTTGACAATTTCTACAAAAACTTTTTTTTCTTTATCAGATAGTTCAAGAGGTTCTGCATGTTCGAACCATTCAGATTTCTTATTTTTATCATCCTTATCATCAAGTTGAAATGCATCTTTTAAGACACGTGAAAAGTCAAAAAAACGGCTGATATGACTTGTTTCAAATGGTAAAATTAGTTCATTAGGGTATTCATCTTCTAATAGACCCACTTTTCCAAAGGTGTCTGTTCTTATTTCATTTATTCTGCCGATATTTGTGTAATTTTGTGATACGCTTATAGAAAAACCTTTATCTTGTTCACCAACAGAGTAAAAGATTTCTTCGAATACTTCAATTGTTTTTTTAGTTGTTTTTACACGTTCCTCAAGTGCTATTACAGGGTTAAACCTAGTATATATTACCGCTAATAGTTCACAACCAAGATTGTTTAGCATTGGAACTATTGACTCACTATAAAATCCTTCGTTGTATAATCTCTTTTTAATGGATGTTAGAGTAGATAATTTTACATTTATTATAGAAGAAAGTTGACTATCATTTAGCTCTGGGTATTTTGTAAGTCCATAGAGTACTTTTTGCTCGTTTTTTGTAAGTAGGTTTTTTTTCACAAAATCCCGGAATATTGCGTTACATTATATAATTTTCTCAAAATAACAAAAAAATCATTTGTTTTTGTTAAAAAGTGCATAATTAAGATAATTTTGATACATATAACACATTGATAGGGTAATATTTCGTTATTTTACATGTTTGATACAAAAGATTTATTAAAGGATTAAATATTCAACGAAAAAACTTACAAGTAAAAAAATAAAAGAGGTATATTATGGGGTTAACGTTAGTCGAGAAAATTTTAAACAAGCATATTGTAGAAGGAAAGCCTGAAAAAGGTAAAGAAGTAGGGATAAAAATAGATCAAACCCTAACACAAGACGCAACAGGCACAATGGCCTATCTACAATTTGAGGCGATGAATGTACCGAACGTCAAAACTGAACTATCTGTAAGTTATGTCGATCATAACACAGTTCAAATCGGTTTTGAAAACGCAGATGACCACAAGTATTTGATGAGTGTCGCAGCCAAATATGGAATAGTATATTCCCGTGCTGGAAATGGGATATGCCATCAAGTACATCTTGAGCGCTTTGGAAAACCAGGAAAAACACTACTAGGTTCCGATTCACACACACCAACAGGTGGTGGGGTCGGAATGATTGCGATTGGCGCAGGTGGTCTTGATGTCGCCGTTGCAATGGCAGGCGGAGCGTTTTATCTAACTTATCCAAAGGTAATTAAAATACATCTCACAGGTAAGCTCAAACCTTGGGTTTCTGCAAAAGATGTAATCCTCAAGGTTCTTGAAACATTTACAACCAAAGGAAACGTGGGTTGTGTTTTTGAATACGGTGGACCTGGATTAAAAACATTGTCTGTTCCAGAACGTGCAACAATTACAAACATGGGAGCAGAATGTGGAGTAACCACCAGTGTATTTCCAAGTGATGAAATCACAAAGGAATTTTTGAAAGCACAAGACCGTGAAGATGATTGGGAAGAACTTACTGCCGATGAAGATGCAGAATATGACCGAGTTGTAGAGATAAACTTAAGCGAGTTAGAACCACTTGCAGCAACACCACACAGCCCAGGAAACATCTCAAAAGTAAAAGATTTGAAAATGACAGTTGACCAAGTATGTCTTGGCAGTTGTACAAATTCATCATACAAAGACTTGATGACTGTTGCAAAAATCGTAGATGGACACGTTGCACATCCAAATGTTAGTTTTGTTGTAGCACCGGGAAGCAAACAGGTACTTGAAAACATAACAAACGATGGAGGATTCAAAAGCTTACTTTCTGCTGGAGCTCGCTTTGCGGAAAACGCATGTGGTTTTTGTATCGGTAACAGCCAATCACCAAAGACAGAAGCAGTGTCGCTTAGAACCAGTAACCGTAATTTCTTAGGACGATCAGGGACCAAGAGTGCAAATGCATACTTAATAAGTCCTGAGACTGCCGCAGCAGCAGTAATTACTGGCGAATTTACAGATCCTCGTGAACTTGAAAAAATGGGAATTAAATATCCAAATGTTGAGATGCCTAAAAAATTCCACATTGATGATTCAATGTTCATCTTTCCAAAAGATGCAGTCAAAACAGATATCTATCGCGGCCCAAACATAGGTAATCCACCAGCAGCAGAACCACTCAAAGAAACAATCTCTGGTGATGTGACACTCAAAGTAGAAGACAAAATTACAACAGATCATATAATTCCTGCTGGCTCAAAGATGAAATACAGAAGTAATGTACCAAAATATTCAACATTCTTATTTGAAGTAGTAGACCCGACATTCCATGACCGTGCAAAAGAAATACAAGAAAAAGGAAAAGATAACATAATCGTCGCAGGACTTTCATATGGTCAAGGAAGCAGCAGAGAACATGCAGCATTATGTCCTATGTATATGGGTGTAAAGGCAGTCATTGCAAAATCAATGGAGAGGATTCATAATGCAAACTTGATCAACTTTGGAATACTACCACTTAATTTCAAGGATGAAAAAGACTATGAAGGAATTGACCAAGCAGACGAGCTTGAGATTCCAAACATAAAAGAACTTTTGAAAGAAGGAAAAAACTTGGTTGTAAAAAACAAGACTAAGGGAACCGAATTTGAAGTAGAATACAGTCTTTCTGACAGGCAGAAAAATGTGCTGCTATCGGGAGGAACCCTAGCTTATATGAAAAACAAATAGAGAGGGTAGATTATGGCACAAAAAGGAATAAGAGAATATGATGCAAAGAAAATGATGGTAAAAGCATTACCAGAATTTTCAGATGGTAAAATAAAGTTTGAAGCAAAACAAGTACTAATAGGCCCCGACACTGACTTTAAAAAGCTTGAAAAAGAAAATCCTTGGCTTGCAAAAGAAAAACTTGTTGCAAAACCAGATCAGCTTTTTGGTAAGCGTGGAAAAAACAATCTTTTGTTTGTCAACAAATCATGGTCTGAAGTACAAAAATGGATAAAAGAAAGAATGAATAAGAAAGTGACAATCACACAAACAACAGGTAAGACCACAGGAATACTTACACACTTCTTGGTTGAAAAGTTTGTACCACACGATGATGAATATTATGTTGCAATTACAACACATCGTGAAAAAGACACAATTCATTTCTCAACAAAAGGTGGAGTAAACATTGAAGAAGCATGGGACAGTGTAGTCGAACTTGACATTCCAATTTTAAAAACAATCGATGAAGTAGATGTCAAAGGATTCTTACCAAAAGAACTTGGAAGCAAAAAAGAAACCGTCGCAGATTTCATAAAAGCACTTTACAAAATGCTTGTGGATTATCACTTTGTATATCTAGAGCTAAATCCATTTACATTTGTAAAAGATGAGCCAGTCGCACTTGATACAGTTGCAAAAGTAGATGATTATGCATCTTATCAATGTTCAGAGAAATGGGGAAACATAAAATTTCCAAGCCCATTTGGCCTAAATAAAACAAAAGAAGAAGAACGAGTTGGTGAGCTAGACGAGAGAACTGGCGCATCACTAAAACTAACTGTTTTAAATCCTGAGGGAAGAATTTGGAATTTAGTTGCAGGTGGAGGTGCAAGTGTAATTTATGCAGATACCGTAGCAGACCTTGGCTTTACAAAAGAACTTGCAAACTACGGTGAATACAGTGGAAACCCAAGTACAGAGCTAACCTATGAATATACAAAAACAGTCCTTGACTTGATGACACGTAAAAAAGACCCAAAAGGAAAACCGAAATTCTTGATTGTTGGAGGAGGAATTGCAAACTTTACAGACGTTGCAAAGACTTTCACAGGAATCATTCAAGCTGTAGAAGATTATGCAGAAAAGCTCAAAAAAACAAATGTAAAAATATATGTTAGACGTGGAGGACCAAACTACAAGGAAGGTCTTGAAAACATGAGAAAAATGGGAAAAAGATTAGATCTTCCTGTTGAAGTATATGGACCTGAAACACATATGACACGTATTGTCTCAATGGCTCTTAAAGGAGGTAAATAAAATGGCTGAATACAAATTAAAGCAAGTTAATAAATTACCAGAATATGAGTTATTTCACAAAAACACAAAAGCATTCATACATGGAACTCAGACAAGAGCCGCACAAAGAATGCTCGACTTTGATTATATGTGTGGACGAGAAGAACCAAGTGTCGCAGGTTTTATCACACCCACCGGTGGAGGATACTACCAGCTATTCTGGGGCACTAAAGAAATCAGACTTCCAAGATACACAAGCATGGATGAAGCAGTAAAAGCACATCCTGAAGCAGATGTTATGGTCAACTTTGCATCGGAAAGATCTTGTGCGGAAACCACTATGGAAGCACTTGAAACAAAGACCATTCGAACAATCATTATGATCGCAGAAGGCGTTCCGCAAAGAGACGTTAGGAAAATTGCGAAACTTGCAAAAGAAAAAAAGAAATGGATAATTGGCCCAGCAACAGTAGGAGGTCTTAAACCAGGTTGCTTCAAGATTGGAAATGCTGCAGGAACTTCCCAAAACATTAAAGATACAAAGCTCTACAGACCAGGGTCAGTTGGTTTTGTGTCAGTTTCTGGAGGGCTTTCAAATGAAGGATACAACATTGTCGCACAAAATACAGATGGAATATATGAAGGATATGCATGTGGTGGAGATGTATACCCTGCAACAACACTAATTGACCACTTACTACGTTATGAGAAAAATCCAAACATCAAAATGATGGTAAGTTTAGGCGAGGTCGGCGGAAAAGACGAATACGAAATAGTTGAAGCGATAAAGAAAGGAAAAATCACAAAGCCACTAGTAATGTGGGTAACTGGTACTTGTGCCGAGATGCTTCCTGGTGGAGTACAATTTGGTCATGCAGGTGCTAAGGCAGAAGGAAAGGAGGATACTGCTCCAGCGAAAAACAAAGCACTTCGTGAAGCGGGAGTTGTAGTTCCTGAATCATTTGATGACTACGGTGAAAAAATAAAAGAGACATTTGACAAACTTAAAAAACAGGGAAAGATAAAAGAAGTAGATGAACCGACAGCACCACATATCCCAATGGACTATAAACAAGCACTTGCAGAAGGACTTGTTAGAAAACCTACAAATTTCATATCAACAATTTGTGATGAAACAGGTGAAATACATAACTATTGTGGAGTTCCAATCGATGACGTAATCAAAAAAGGATATGGAATCGGTGGAGTTCTAGGTCTTTTATGGTTTAAAAAAGATCTTCCAAAATATTCTAGAGAATTCATCGAGCTTGTCATCCAAATTGTAGCAGATCACGGCCCCGCAGTATCAGGTGCACATAACACGATTGTTACAGCACGCGCAGGAAAAAACTTGCTTGAATCAATAATTTCTGGAATGGTTACGATTGGACCACGTTTTGGTGGTGCTGTAAATGGTGCTGCAAAACACTTTTCAATGGGTCTTGAGAAGAAACTTGAACCTCGTGAGTTTGTAGACTACATGAAAAAACAAAACATAAGAGTACAAGGAATCGGACACAGAATTCATAGTATTGACAACCCAGACGAACGTGTAGAAATTATGATCAACTTTGCAAAGAAACACTTTCCAAAACATCCATTACTTGACTATGCACTTGCAGTACAAGGCGTTACAACCATGAAGAAAGGAACCCTCATTCTAAACGTGGATGGATGTATTGGCGTGTTGTTTGTTGATATGCTAATAAACCTCGGATACAGCAACGAGGAAATCAAAGAAATGATAGACATGGGATTCTTCAATGCATTCTTCATAATTGGAAGAACAATGGGATTCATGGGACACTACTTTGATCAGAAAAGACTCAAAACAGGGTTATATAGACATCCATGGGATGACATACTATATGATGTCCCGGGCAAACCTGAAAAGGTGAAATAAAAATGAGTTCAAATGAAAAGATAATATATACAATAGTTGACGAGGCACCACGCCTTGCCACTTATTCTTTCTTACCCATTGTAAAAGCATTTACAAATGCCGCAGGAGTAAAAGTTGAAACAAGAAATATTTCACTTGCAGGTAGAGTAGCTGCAAAATTTCCAGACTTTTTAACAGATGAACAAAAAATATCTGATGATTTAGCAGAGCTAGGTGAACTTGTAAAAAAACCAGAGGCAAATGTCATAAAACTACCCTGTATAAGTGCATCTATTCCACAGCTTAAAAGAGCAGTAAAAGAACTACAAAGCAAAGGATACAAAATACCTGATTACCCTGAAGAGCCAAAAACAGACGAGAAAAAAGAAATAAAAGCAAGATTTGACAAAGTCAAAGGTAGTGCTGTAAACCCAGTTCTTCGTATGGGAAACTCAGATAGAAGAGTACCCGGGCCTGTTAAAAACTATGCAAAAAATAATCCTCACAAAATGGGAGAGTGGACTGCTGATTCAAAATCACATGTTGTACATATGACAAATGGAGATTTGTGTTCGAACGAGAAATCTATGACAATTACAAAAAATCTTGCAGGAAATGCAAAAATCGAATTTATTGGAAAAAATGGAGAAACAAAAACACTCAAGGATAAACTTCCTTTAATTGACAAAGAAATAATCGATGCATCAAAGATGAGTAAAAAAGCATTAAGAGCCTTTTTAGAAGAACAAGTAAAAGACGCAAAAGAAAAAGATATACTATTCTCAGTTCATCTAAAAGCTACAATGATGAAAGTATCTGACCCTATTATTTTTGGCCACGTTGTATCAGTATATTTCAAAGAGGTATTTGAAAAACATAAAGATATTTTCAAAGAACTAGGCGTAAGTCCAAATAATGGTCTTGCCGAGCTTTATTCCAAAATAGAAGAATTACCTGAAGATAAACAAAAAGAGATAAAAACCGACATAAAAGCTTGTTATGAAAACGGCCCTTCTCTTGCTATGGTAAATTCAGACAAAGGAATTACAAACCTGCATGTCCCCAGTGACGTAATAATTGATGCTTCAATGCCTGCTGCAATTAAAAACTCTGGTCAGATGTGGGGCGCAGATGGAAAATCCCATGATACAAAATTCGTAATTCCTGATAGTAGTTACGCATGTATATACAAAGAAACCATTGATTTTTGTAAAAAAAATGGAGCATTTGATCCTTCAAAGATGGGGACTGTACAAAATGTAGGCCTCATGGCTCAAAAAGCAGAGGAATATGGTTCACATGATAAAACATTTGAAATACCTGCAGAAGGAATAGTCCGCTGTGTTTCAGAATCTGGAGAAACGCTCCTTGAGCAAAATGTTGAAGAGGGGGACATTTTTAGGATGTGTCAGGTAAAAGATTTACCCGTACAAGATTGGGTAAAACTAGCAGTAAACCGTGCAAAAACAACAGGTTTTGAAACAATTTTCTGGCTTGATGAAAACAGAGCTCATGATGCAGAACTTATCAAAAAGGTAAATAGTTATCTAAGAGACCATGATACTACTGGGCTTGACATAAAAATCATGTCACCTAAAGAAGCAACAAAGCATTCATGCAAGCTTATAAGCCAGGGTAAAAACACAATAGCAGTCACAGGAAATGTTCTTCGCGATTACTTAACAGATTTGTTCCCAATCCTTGAAGTTGGAACAAGTGCAAAAATGCTCTCAATTGTACCACTCATGAACGGTGGAGGCTTATTTGAAACTGGAGCCGGAGGATCAGCACCAAAACACGTACAGCAGTTCCAAGAAGAAGGACATCTTAGATGGGACTCACTAGGTGAATTCTTAGCACTGGCACCATCACTGATACACCTTGCAAAAAGAACAAACAACAAAAAAGCAGTAGTACTTGCTGAAACACTTGACAAAGCAATAGAAAAATACTTAGAAAACAACAAATCACCTTCAAGAAAAGTAAACGAACCAGATAACAGAAACAGTCATTTTTATTTAACTATGTACTGGGCGGAAGCTCTTGCAAATCAGGAGAAAGATATAGAGCTAAAAGAATTCTTTACAAAACTTTCTAAAGAGCTTTCAGAAAATGAAGAAAAAATCAATAAAGAATTACTCTCAGCACAAGGAAAACCAGTAAGCTATGATGGATACTATAAACCAGATGATAAATTAGCAGAAAAAGCAATGAGACCAAGCGAAATTTTCAATTCAGCATTAAAAGAAATTGCAGCCATAAAAGCATAAATTGCAACAAATATTAAAAATAATTGCAATTTTTTTTAATTTTTTTCTTTTTATTTGCACTTTATAAAAATTTATTTAAATAAATAAACTATTTATTTTTTCTTGTTAGGATGGGAAAAATAGAGAAAATCGTCAAAAAACACCCTGACGGTACAACCCTTAATCTTTTTGTTACACCTAAGTCTCGTAGGATAGTTTTTCCAGCAGGTATTAATTCTTGGCGAAAGTCAATAGAGATAAGTGTTGTTGGACCTGCAGAAGACAACAAAGCAAACAAAGAGGTTATAAAAACTATCGCAGATTTTTTTGAAAAACCTGTAAAAGATATTTTTGTTGTATCTGGTTCTAAGAACCGTTCTAAAACAGTTCTTATAAAGGGTGCAAAAAGTGATTTTGTATATGAGAGGTTGAGGGATTCTTTAGATGGATTATAACCGATCCCTGGAGGATGTACAAAAAGCCCTGTCTGAGTTGATAGAAGAAAATAGATCTATACCAATAATTGTTGAAGGAGAAAAAGATGTAGATGCTCTTCGAAAACTTGGACTTACAGGCGAAATTATTACTTTAAATTCAGGTATAACTTTAATTGATTTTTGCGATAAGATTGCAGAGAGATATAAAGAGATAATAATCTTAACTGATTGGGATAGAAAAGGAGGTTTTCTTTATCATACAATTGAACGTAATTTAGAGGGGCGTGTAAAGGTAAATACTTATTTTAGAGAGGTTTTTTCAAAAAACGTGATGAGTAGGACCCTTGAGGGTCTTCCTTCTTGGATAGAAACTATGAGTGAGAAACATAGAACAATAAAAAAGCAATAGTAGTAGAGGTAAGCAATTTTTTTGCTGGAGAAGTCCGGTGAGGATACTTCAGAAAATTAATTGCTTATCCGCTACAAACATCTGGATGTAATCTGCATATAAAAATTTTGCCTGAAAAGCAATAGACAATTGACGTAAATTATAGTTATCAATTATTAACAATATACTCAAATTTTTACAATTTACACTATAAACTAATTGACAATTGTCGAATAATTTTGTTAATTACTAGATTTTTTTATTTAAGGCGGTATCTAGTTTGAGTTTTTTTAGGCTTGACTTTTTTTACCGTAATTTTACCTTCTTTGGCAAGCCAGCCTATTGCATATAATGCATCTTTTTCAGATACCTCTGCAAGTTTTGGAATGTATGAATAATCTATTTCTTCACATTTGTATAGAATGTTCCATATCTTTCCTGCATTGGCTCCTATATAATGATCCCAGTTGTTATTACCAATATTATATGTGTTGTTATCTATCCATATCTTGTTTTCTTTGGCAAGCCAACCTATTGCTGTATAAAAATCTTCTTTGTTTAGTTGAGTTTTCTTTCTTATTGTTGTTTCATTGCAAGGGCCACATTTTTCGAGTGTCTTCCAAACTTTTCCCGCATTTTTTCCATATTTATCTATCATATTTGGCATTTTGGATTCCCCATCCTCACAAGGACCATATATGTTCTTTAGTAATATATTTTACCATAATTTTGTATATCTTTAAAAACTATCTTATAAATATATTTAAAAATACTTTAAGAGATATATTAAAATATATATTTATAGATGTCTAAAAGTTTAAATTAATCTATTTCTTATAACTAATAACCACTTCACAAACCATACATTATTTACTTCTACCTTTAAGAGTGAGATACTCAATATTTGTATTTAATTTTTAATATGTTTGTTTACCTGCTAATGTTTTATAAACCAAAAAGAAATACTATTTTTGTTTACGAGGAGGGACTTAATATGGCTAATGGTGCAGATGCTTTTGAGTTGGATACATGGGCAAATAACTTTTCTTTGGAACAACTTTTAAGTGGTAATCTAGAAGCTTTGCAAGCGCTTTTATATCTTATAATTATGATTGCATTATACTCTATTGCTATATATCATTTCTACAGATATGCTGCGAGAAGAGACTGCTTTAGACATAGTAGAAGAAAGCATTCAAAACTTGTTGGTTTTTGTAAATATTTCTTTTTATTTCCCTTTGTAGCAGTTTTTTTCTTCTTAGGTTTTTCTTTGATTTTGATTTCTCTTACAAAAGAAAATGCTACATTGGGTGGCGATATCGGAAACATCCTTTCACTTTCATTTGCAATAATTGTAACTATTAGAATCACTGCGTATTATACTGAAGATCTATCCAAAGATGTTGCAAAGATGCTTCCATTTGCAGTACTTGGTGTTTTTTTAGTTGATTCTAGTTATTTTTCTATAGATACAGTATTAGTAAGAATCAGCACACTTCCCGAATATGTAAACACAGTCATACAATTTTTAGTATTGATAATACTTGTGGAATGGATACTAAGAATCACACTTAACATCCACCATAAGATATTTCAAAAAAAAGGAGATATAACTATAGAAAAAGTCTAAAGTAATATTCTTCTTTTTTTAATTAATTATATAAATAAAGAGGAGATTCAAAAATTAGTAAATTATTGTGAGGAGGTAAAAATGTTTGAACTAGGTTCTTTCTGTTTTTCAGGAATAATAATGCTAGTGTTTTTCCTGGTTTTTATATTCTTAATAGGAATAAGAATTGTTAGACCAAGAGAAAAAGGTCTTGTTGAAAGACTTGGTAAATATAAAAAGACCGCAGACCAAGGTTTTCATTGGATAATACCTGTGATAGATAGAATGATAAAGGTTGATATCACAGAAAACATGGTAGATGTAGAGCCACAAAAAATCATTACAAAGGATGATTTGAATGCAACGGTTGATGCGGTTGTATATTTCCGTGTAGTAGATCCAATGAAATCGATCTATAAAGCTCAAAATTATCGCGCTCAGATTACTAGTCTTGCTAGAACTACTCTAAGAGATATTATTGGTAAGATGACTCTTACTGAGGCAAACAGTAAACGTGATACACTAAATTCAATTCTTGAGCAAGAACTTGACAAGCAAACCGATGCTTGGGGAATTGATGTTATTCGCGTTGAGCTACAAAGAATTGAGCCACCACCAGATGTCCAAGAAGCAATGAATAAGGTTGTAATTGCAGAGCGTGACAAAAAAGCAGCAATAGATTTTGCAACAGCAACAGAGACAAAAGCAGATGGTGAGAGAAGAGCAGAGATTAAAAAAGCAGAAGGTAAAAAACAAGGTTTGATACTTGAAGCAGAAGGAGAAGCACAAGCAATAATACAAGTTGCAAAAGCAGAAGCAGAAAAGATACAGCGTGTTAACACTGCAATTCAAGAGTACTTCAAAAACGAAGCTCAAGTTTATAAAAAACTTGAAACAGTTGAAAGATCACTCAGAGACGGTACAAAGTACGTTATAGATCCTAACACAGAGATTACAAATGTTATTGCAGAAAGTATGGCCGGGATAATACCTGTTGAAAAGAAAGAAACAAAGAAGAAATAAAAAAATCTTTCTTTCATTTTTTCCTTTTTAGGTGATTTATATGAAAATAAAATGTGATAGATGTCAGTCAGAATATGATGATATTTATGACACAGTTGTAAATTATGACTATGCAGAGCCAGGACGAGGAAAACCCGGGCATTATCATCTATGCCTTAATTGTAGAAAAGAGCTTATTAGTTGGTTTGAAAAGTAATACTTTTAATAACCCTTTCATTAGTTTTTAAATAAAGCATATGAATACTGTTTTTTAGGATAATAATTAATCTTTGGTTAGTAGAAACCATTAACAATAGTTAATTTATGTCGGTTTGCAATTGGGGGCAAAAATTGAAAAACTTAAAAATAAAAGGAGCAAGAGAACATAATCTCAAAAACATAAATCTGGAGCTACCTAGAGATAAATTCATAGTAATAACAGGACTTTCTGGCAGTGGAAAATCGACACTTGCGTTTGACACAATTTATGCAGAAGGGCAAAGGCGATATGTAGAATCACTCTCAGCTTATGCTCGGCAATTTTTAGGACTTATGAACAAACCTGATGTTGACAGCATCGATGGGCTTTCACCCGCAATTTCAATTGAACAAAAATCAACATCAAAGAATCCGCGAAGTACAGTTGGGACCATAACAGAAATATATGATTATTTAAGATTATTATTTGCACGTGTGGGAACACCTTACTGTCCTGAGCATAATGTAAAAATAGAATCACAAAGTCCAGAGAAAATTGCTAATAAAATCATAAAAGAATTCACTGGAACTATCACTATTTTATCACCCATAATTCGTCAGAAAAAAGGAACATATGAACAGCTTTTTAGAGATTTAAACAAGGATGGATACACAAGAGTTAGAGTCGATAAAGGAATATACAGAACAGAGGAAGAAATAAAACTAGATAGATACAAAAAACATGATATAGAAATTGTAATTGATAGATTGAAAACAAATGATAAAAGCAGACTTGCTGAAGCATGCGAGAGTGCTTTGAAAAAATCAGATGGTCTTTTAATAGTTCTTGACAAAAAAGGAAAAGAACAGTTATATTCTGCAAAAATGGCATGCCCTATTTGTGGGATGGTCTTTGAAGAATTGCAACCCCGTATGTTTTCATTTAATAGCCCTTTCGGTGCTTGTCAAAAATGCCATGGTCTAGGAATTAGAATGGATTTTGATCCAGAACTAATAATTCCGGATAGAGACTTATCTCTTGTAGATGGCGCAATAAAACTTTATAGTAATGTCATGGATGGCTGGAGGATTAAATTTTTAGGATCTGTTGCAAAACACTATGGTTTTGATATTTTCACACCAATTAAGAATCTTACAGAGGAGCAATACAACGTTTTGATGTATGGCTCTGATGAAAGAATTAAATTCAACATGACTACAAGAAATGGAGATGCACAATGGTCTGGCAAAGGAAACTGGGAAGGGCTTATTCCTCAATCTGAAAGACTTTATAAACAGACAAAATCAGATTACAGAAGAAGAGAACTCGAGCGTTTCATGAGAATATCACCCTGCCCTGAATGTAATGGTAAACGACTTAAAGAAAAAGTTTTATCAGTAAAAATCTCGGAAAAATCAATCTCAGATATAACAGACATGTCTATTAAAAATTGTATTTCTTTTTTCAAAACACTTATCTTGTCAAAAAAAGAAGAGGAAATCGCATGGCAGATTCTAAAAGAGATAAGAGAGCGCCTTGATTTTCTAGACAAAGTTGGTCTTAATTACTTAACATTATCGCGTAATGCAGGAACTCTTTCAGGAGGAGAAGCACAAAGAATTCGTCTTGCAACTCAAATTGGCTCAAATCTTATGGGAGTGCTTTACATTTTAGACGAACCAAGTATTGGTCTTCATCAGCGAGATAACAAAAAACTAATTGATACTCTTCACAATCTTCGCGATCTTGGAAACACTCTGATTGTTGTAGAGCATGATGAAGAAACAATTAGATGCGCAGATCATGTGGTTGATATGGGCCCGGGTGCTGGTCTTCATGGTGGCAAAATTATTGCACAGGGGACACCAGATGAAATCGAAAAAAATCCAGCATCTATAACTGGTAAATATTTATCAGGCAAACTTCAGATTGATTTACCCGAAAAAAGAAGATATTCAAAAAGATATATAAATATATATGGTTGTAGAGAGCATAACCTCAAGAATATAGATGTTAAGATACCAATAGGTCTTTTTACAACAATAACAGGCGTTTCGGGAAGTGGTAAGTCAACTCTTATTTATGATATAGTCTACAGAGGAATGATGAGGAAACTACATAACTCAAAACAAAACCCAGGCGATCATGACACAATCGAACTTGACGAAAATATAGATAAAGTAATAGTAATAGATCAAAGCCCCATAGGTAAAACACCAAGAAGCAACCCTGCAACATATACAAAAGTCTTCGATGAAATAAGAAAAATATTTGCACAAACAAAAGAAGCGAAAACACGTGGTTACAAACCAGGTAGATTCTCATTTAATGTAAAAGGCGGCAGATGTGAAGCATGCAGAGGAGACGGGTTAATAAAGATTGAAATGAACTTTTTACCAGACATTTACATTCAGTGCGAAGAGTGCAAAGGAAAAAGATACAACAAAGAAACACTAGAAGTAACCTACAAAGGAAAAACAATAGCAGACGTTCTTGATATGAGTGTAGAAGAAGCACTCGCGCTTTTCAAGAATATTCCAAGAATAAAAAGAAAACTTCAAACACTTTCACAAGTAGGCTTGGAATACATTAAACTAGGGCAGAGCTCAACTACCCTCTCTGGAGGGGAAGCACAGAGGATAAAACTTACAAGGGAACTTTCCAAAAGAAGTACTGGCAAAACTCTTTATCTTCTAGATGAGCCCACGACCGGTCTTCATTTCCATGACGTAAAAAAACTAATAGATGTGCTAAATAGTCTAGTTGATAAGGGAAACTCTGTTGTAATAATAGAGCATAATTTAGAAGTAATAAAATCAGCAGACTACATAATTGATTTAGGACCTGAAGGTGGAGACTTAGGTGGAGAAGTAGTTGCAGCAGGCTCTCCAGAAAAAGTTGCAGATATTAAAAAAAGTTATACAGGCCAGATTTTAAAACCAATTCTTAAAAAGGAAATTAAAAATGCTTAATTTAAGCAATCTCCCGAGTAACCCAGGATGTTATCTTTTCAAAGACAAAAAAGACAGGATAATTTATGTCGGAAAAGCAAAGAATCTTAAAAAAAGAGTTAAATCATATCAGAATAAAAAAGATCTTGATCCAAAAACTCACTTGATGCTTACCCATGTAAAAAATATTGATTTTGTAGTAACCGACAATGAAGTAGAATCCCTTATTTTAGAAAACACTCTTATTAAAAAACATCAACCGCGTTATAATATTAGATTAAAAGATGCAAAGAGCCACGCATATCTGCGTATTACAAATGAGGAATATCCGCGAGTAGTAATTGACAGGGCAAAAACAGGCAAAGGAAAATTTTACGGACCTTTTGTAAGTGGACAAGAAAGAAATTATGTTCTTCATTTTCTAAGAAAAACATTCAAACTTAGAACATGCAAGAAAATGCCTAAAAAGCCCTGTCTGAGACACCATATAAAACTATGTGACGCACCATGCACGGGCAATATTTCCAAAAAAGAATACAGGCAAAAAATCGACAAAGTAAAAATGGTTTTATCAGGAAAGACAGAAAAACTTGTGGAAAAACTTGAAAATGATATGAAAAAGTTTTCTGATAAAAAAATGTTTGAACAAGCAATGATTGTTCGTGATGAAATAGTAGCAGTTGAACATTTATCTGAAAGACAAAAGATGCAACGTGAGAAAAAATACAATGAAGATATTATAAATTATGAGATAAAAGACGACAAGGTTTATCTTATGCTTTTCAACATTTACAAAGGAACACTTACAAATAAAAATGAGTTTGTATTTGACTACAATGATGATTTTTTTGAAGAATTCATAATACAACACTACAGTGAAAACGCTGTTCCAAAAGAATTAATAATTCCTCACAAAGTATCTGATTCAATAAGAGAGTTTCTAACAGATAAGAAAAAAAGCAAGGTAAAAATTACGATTCCTTTAAAGGGAGATAAAAAACAACTTTTAAAGCTTGTTTTAAAAAATATTGAAATCATGTTTTTCGCAAATCTTGACAAGGTTAAAATGCTTAAAACAAAGCTTCATCTTCAGGAGGAACCCATGGTAATTGAGTGCTTTGACATAAGTCACCTTTCAGGAACTTCGATGGTAGGTTCTATGGTTCAGTTTAGAAATGGTAAACCTGACAAAAACAATTACAGACGTTTTCGTATTAGAACCGTGGAAAAAATAGATGATACCGCAGCAATCGCTGAAGTTGTAAAAAGAAGATATAAAAGACTCAAAAACGAAGATGAAGATTTTCCAAACCTAGTTATGATCGATGGAGGACGAGGACAGCTTAACTATGCTTTAGAAGAACTAAAAAAACTTGATGTTAAGATTCCTGTAATATCAATTGCAAAAAGATATGAAGAAATATATATACCAGGATATATGAGTCCTATGAGATTACCAGAAAAAGACAAAGCACTTCATTTCATACAGGAAATAAGAAACGAAGCACACAGATTTGCAATAAAATACAACCGACTTCTCAGGAAAAAGGAGATGATAAAATAAACAACAAGTTCAAGCTTGTAACCAATATGAAACCAAAGGGCAGTCAGCCTAATGCAATAAAAAAACTAGCAGAGGGATTTGAAAACAAAATGAATTATCAAACCCTACTTGGAGTTACAGGCAGCGGCAAGACTTTTACCATGGCAAATGTAATTGAAAAAATACAAAAACCAACTCTGGTACTTGCCCACAATAAAACACTTGCAGCACAACTTTTCTCAGAATTCAAAGAGCTCTTTCCAGAAAATCGTGTAGAATATTTTGTTTCTTATTATGATTATTATCAACCTGAATCTTACATTCCTGAGAAAGATCAATACATAGAAAAAGACGCGGATGTAAACCCAAAAATCGAGCAGATGCGGCTTTCTGCAACAGCCTCAATTCTTGAAAGACCTGACACAATAGTTGTTGCATCAGTATCATGTATCTATAATGTAGGAGATCCTAAAGAATACAAAGACCTTGGCTATGAAATAAGAAAAGAAAATAATGTCGACAGAAAAGAAATCCT
>Ga0272442_10003043_pt1 | contig 23781 bp, 21 predicted proteins | sample SSMForm2O_FD_200262 | JGI IMG/M metagenome (GOLD analysis project Ga0272442, IMG submission 200262) | Marine sediment archaeal communities from Little Sippewissett salt marsh, Falmouth, MA, United States - SSM-Form-2O | ecosystem: Environmental > Aquatic > Marine > Wetlands > Sediment ...
ACACAGAAAATCCAGGCCCCGGAAACAAAAAAAATCATTTTCGAGAAAGGCCTCTACAAAGGCGACAGTGATATCACCCGTTTTCTGGAACCACATACTGCGCAGGACCTGGAAAAATATTTGGCCAGCCGCGGCATTGCCTTTGAACAGATAGTAAAGTTCAAGCCCTGGCTGTTGTCAGTTACCCTTCTCGGGATCGAGCTGCAAAGGCTCGGTCAGGGCGGCACAGGCGTCGATGAGTTCTACTGCCAGAAAGCCTTGGATGAGAAACGAACAATTACCTACCTGGAAACGATCCCCGAGCAACTCGAATTCCTTTCCCACATGGGCGAAGGTGCGGAAAACGCATTCATGCAATACACCTTGAAAGACCTGAAAGATCTGCCCGATACGCTCCAGGCGATCAAAGACGCGTGGCGCACGGGCGACATTGCCCGGCTGCAGAAGGTTGCCGTCGACCCGCTGGAAAACGAATTCCCCGACCTGTACGCATCACTGCTGGTTGAACGCAACAACAGCTGGATCAAACGCATCGAGGCAATGCTGAGCACGGCTGAAGTCGAACTCGTGCTGGTCGGCAGCTTACATCTCGTCGGCAGTGACGGCATACTTGCGCAGCTCAAAAAACGCGGATACTGCATTGAAAACATCTGAACTGGCGGCCTCCAAAGGGCATATCGACCCCGACATACCGGGCCTGTACGAACGGTCGGGCATCGGCGGGCGCTTCCAGAGCCGGCAGGCACCTGTATCACGAACCCAGGGACTCGCAAAAACGTAAGGAACAACGGGATACAGCTGCGAAAAATATCACTTTGCCCGGGCGGACAAAGCCGGGGATCAGCCCTTGGCTGCCGGGTCGATCTCGTGTGTTCTCAAGAAGCGGTCGAGAGACTCTCGGTTGTACTTCACGTAGCGACCCATCTTTATATAGGGCGGGCCCTTCTTTTCACTGCGCCACTTGTTTAGCGTGTGCACACTCACCTTGAGATACTTGCAGGCTTCCTGTACGCTGAAAAGTTCCATCATGACCGTCCTATGGAAGGCCCCCTTCCGTCAATGCCACTGGAAATTATTTGCACAGCCCGTGCCGCACCGGGACCAACCTTGTTACATATTCAGCGATTCAAGATGGCTAACTACATCCCGGGCCGGTACAGACTCAACCGATATACTGTCGATCATATACTGAAGCGATGCCATGTCACGCCGCTTGCGTGCAATCAGGTCACTGCAGCGCGTCCTGACCGCCTCGAGTTCCCTGGACACATTGGCTTTCACCAGCAGGGCGCCGATGCCGTTTTTAAACTCGGCATCGATCCTGGTAACTTCCTCCATGCGCTGGCGCATGCGCGCGCCGAGCTCCAGTATGGTAAGCTCTGCCTCGTTAACCGTACAACGGTCATGATCTGCGTATGCCATTTTAGGACTCCCCAAGAGGTTTAGGTACAATATATTGTATCTGCATGTGAATTGAATACTATATAATGATATTTAACAGTATATAGCTGCCTTAAAATGTATTATATGTATCGTAATAATATTTATGAACTTTAGAAAATATATAATTGTAATAAATATATTTTTCATACCATATTATGAACTAAAATTATATTTAATTGTATTTTGATATATCAGGTGAGATTAAGTTGAAAACCAGGGAAAGAAAATGGCATACCTGTCAGGCAGACACTCCGGTCGGACCACATGACTGAACACAATCATCGGTTGGCCGCAGAACCCACAGAGCAGCCCGGAAACAGTGCTGCATCACTGAAGGATCAGGATGAAGGATGTTACCGCACGGATAGTGCGTCAGAACTGCGGAAAGGGTTCGTCGTCAACGAACTTGAAACCGGAGTGATAGGCGCCGTCGGAATCCTGCCGTTTCAACCAGACCAGATGGGCCCTGCGCTGCACCCTGCGGCCCTCATGCTGAAAATGCATTTCAAACGGCAGTTCATCGGCAAGCTTCAGACAGATGCCGCCCTCTGATATATTGACGCCTTGGGCATTGATAATATCAAAATCGCCGATAAATTCGATCCGGGCATTCAGGGGGTAGCGCGGCAGACGTTCCTGTATGGCTATGTTCATGCAGGCATCGAGCTGATCTTCAAGCTCGGCGATCCTGCGATTCAACGACTGGATCTCTTCCTTGAGCTGTTCTTTCGTCTTGTTCGTCGAGCCCATTGCCGTGCGTACTCCTCCCCTGTAAAATTGGCATCAGCCGTATGCCGCACCGGCCGTTTCACCGGCCCATCAGGCCGAAACGGCAGTGTCCGTCATTGCTGCTCCGGCAGCTCAACCCAGAGGGAGAGTACATCGATAACCTGACGGGCCTGCTCCCTGTTTGAGACATTGAACTTGCTCTGCTGTCGAAATTCATTGTTAAATTTACGGTAACGACGAATAGTGTATTTCTCAGGCCCATAGGCGCCCTTGGCCTTGTCCCAGTCCTGATACCGGAACATAATGGTCGACCATGAACCCTTGTTATTCAAAACTTTTTTTTCGAGCTCTCGGGTAACCAAAATACCGTCTTCAGTATTGTTAATTGTTACTTCCTCGATATCGTATGCCATTTTTTCTCTCACGCAGTAAAACCCGGTATATTTTGCAGCTTGGTCAATACATACCTTTTTTGCCAGGCCAGCACAAGTAAAAATCACTGGCGTACAACAGCAGCCCGCTACAGCGGCAGACGCGAAACGGCATTCAGCTCAAAAGGAAAATCAGCCCCGCGCACGATGCGGTGCGAACCGGCAAAGGCGATCATGGCGGCATTATCCGTGCACAGGACAGGTGGCGGCAAAAACACCGCACGGCCTTCCCGGCCTGCGCGTTCCGTAATGCGAGACCGCAAACGGGAATTGCAGGCAACGCCCCCGGAAACAGCAACTGCCTCGGCACCTATCTCACGGGCAGCCCGAAAGGTTTTCTCAACGAGAATGTCGACCACCGCCTCCTGAAAGGAAGCCGCAAGGTTGCACAGTCCCGTGCCGCTGAGGGCGTCAGGACAACACGATGCGATGTACGTACGCACGGCGCTCTTGAGCCCGCTGAAGCTGAACTCATGCGACTGCTCGTTAAGCATGGGCCTGGGAAAACGGATCGCACCGGGATCACCCTCAGCCGCGAGACGGTCGATAGCAACACCGCCCGGATATCCAAGCCCCATCATCTTGGCCGCCTTATCGAACGCCTCGCCTGCCGCGTCATCACGGGTTCCACCGAGCAGGCGGTACCTGCCGATCGCCTCAACATGATACAGGCTGGTGTGGCCTCCGGAAACCACGAGCGTCAGGTTCGGCACGGGGACATCGCCGGCCAGGTGCGGAGCCAGCACATGGCCCTCAAGATGATTGACGCCGGTCAGCGGCAATCCCCTGCTGTAGGCGATGGCCTTGGCGGCATTGATGCCCACAAGCAGCGACCCGATCAGGCCCGGCCCGCAGGTGACGGCAAGGCCTTCGACATCACCAAGAGTCATACCTGCCCGCTCAAGTGCTTCGTTCACGACCGGTATAATATTTTCCTGGTGACGGCGCGAGGCTATCTCCGGAACGATGCCGCCGTATTTAGCGTGATAGGCTTCCTGCGATGAAATCACGTTCGAAACGATCTCACGCCCCTCGCGCAGCACAGCGGCCGCGGTGTCGTCGCAGGAAGTTTCAATCCCGAGTATGACCATATCAGCCTTTTACCTTGTCTTTTAACTACCGGAATAGTATAAACAATCAGGCACATCCGCGGTACGCCGCTTATGTCACTCAGCTGACGACCGTCAAAAACAGTTTAACGCATTTCCCCTGCCAGCACAACGAAGGATTTGAAACGAAAGCACCATGGACATCAAAGCAGACTTTCTGATACTGGGCAGCGGCATCGCCGGACTGACCTACGCGCTCAAAGTGAGCCGCTATGGCAGCGTCGCGATCGTTACAAAAAAAAATAAAAAAGAGTCGAACACCAACTATGCCCAGGGCGGCATCGCCGCGGTTGTCGACCATGACGACTCACCCGAACTCCATATAGCAGACACCCTGACAGCAGGCGCCGGCCTGTGCCGGCCCGATATCGTCAACATTGTCGTGCGCGAAGGCATGGAGCGCATTCAGGAACTGGTACAGTGGGGCGTTCCGTTCACACGCCGGGAAGGCCAGCACAAAGCTGAATTCGACCTCGGACGCGAGGGTGGCCACTCGCACCGCCGCATACTGCACGCCGCCGACCTGACCGGCCGGGCAATTGAACAGGTGCTGCTGAAAAAAGTTTCCCGGCGCAAGAACATAACAGTCTATGAAAACCACATAGCGGTCGAGCTGCTCACATCAAGGAAACTGGGGCTCAACGCGGGCAGTCAAAACCAATGCTGCGGCGCCTATGTGCTCGACTGCAAAAAACAGGAAATACACACCTTCATATCACGTGTAACCATGCTTGCAACCGGCGGAGCCGGCAAGACATACCTGTACACCAGCAACCCCGATATTTCTACCGGCGACGGCATCGCTCTGGCCTACCGGGCCGGTGCCTGCGTTGCCAACCTAGAATTTATACAGTTTCACCCAACCTGCATGTATCAGGCCCAGGCCAAGAACTTTCTGATATCGGAGGCCCTGCGCGGTGAAGGCGGGGTCCTGCGCACGCGCAGCGGCAAAGCGTTTATGAACGGATATCATCCCCTCAAAGACCTGGCCCCGCGTGACATCGTTGCCCGCGCCATAGATGCGGAACTCAAGCGAAGCGGAGAGGATTATGTCTACCTCGACATCACCCACCGCCGCTCCGACTTCCTGAAAAAACGTTTCCCCAATATATACGCCGCCTGCCTGCAGTACGGCATCGATATCACCGTCGACCCGATACCGGTCGTACCGGCCGCACACTACATCTGCGGCGGCGTTTTAACGGACACCTCGGCCCAAAGCACCATAGCGGGACTGTACGCCGTTGGCGAAGTCGCCTGTACCGGCCTGCACGGAGCGAACCGCCTCGCGAGCAACTCGCTGCTCGAGGCCATTGTGTTCGCACACCGCGCTGCCGAGGCTTCATCCGCCCGAACCTCTACTCTCCCGCCCATGCGCCGCTCGATCCCTGCCTGGGATCCCGGCAACGCGCACAATATCGACGAAGCTGTTGTGATAGCGCACAACTGGGACGAAATCAGGCGGCTTATGTGGAACTATGTCGGCATTGTCCGCTCAACCAAACGGCTGGAACGCGCCCGGCGCAGGATCAACATGCTGCAAAAAGAGATAACCGGCTACTACTGGGATTTCATTATCAACTCGGACCTGATTGAACTGCGCAACCTCGTGACCGTCGCGGACCTGATCATTACATGCGCCCTGCGGCGCAAAGAAAGCCGCGGCCTGCACTATACCCTCGATTACCCGGACAAGGAAAAACGTTTCGAGCGGAGAGATACCGTTCTGCAAATCCGGCCCCGGCGCCATGCGGGGCCATCAGGCGCGCAACCCGGCAAAAAGTCCAAAGCGTCCGGTTTTTCCCTGTTCACCTCGGTACGAAAAGAAGATATCTGAACGGCAGGCCGTGCAGATGCCGGACATCTCGATGCGCTCCGGCAGCAACCCGCAGCGCAGCAGTTGCCTGCGATTAACCTCCTGTAAATCGACCACGGCTGTGCCGGCCCGTATATGTACGCTGCCCTTGCCTTCCGGAGTACGCAAAAACCGTTCGGCTACCTCACGGCCCACCTCAAAACAGCACGGTCCTATCGACGGCCCGATACCGGCAAGCACGTCAGGGACGCTGCAGCCGTAGCGAACGCGCATGGTCGCAACAGTCTCCGCTGCGGCACCCGCCAGTGTACCCTTCCAGCCCGCGTGCACGACCGCCACGACACGACGAACCGGATCGTAGGCCAGGATCGGCACGCAGTCCGCAACCCGTATCAGCAGCGTAATGCCGGGCCTGTCCGTGATAAGCGCATCGCAGGCCCCGAAGACGCGGCAGGGGGCCGCAGGGTCTTCATCTGGAAGCTCATCGACACAGCCCACGCGGCTGCCGTGCTCCTGGAGTGCACAGCATACGCCATGCGGATCCATACCGAGTGCTGAGGCCGCGACAGCGATCCTGCGGCGCACCGGATCCGGGTCATCGCCGGTATTCCAGGCGAGGTCAAACCCCCTCCCACCGATACGGGTTGACACGGCCTGCACGAGCCCTTCGTGCTTGAACAAGCGTCCGAAACACATCAACGGAGGATCAATACTGTATTCAACGAACATGGGGCTGTCAAGGAAACAGATGCGAAGGCAAACAGTCACTCTGCCGTAAATGACGCACGGCTGAACGTTCCGCCGCGATATACCAGGTACGGCCCCAGGGAGTCCTCCCAGCATCCCAGTGCAAAAAAACGTTTCGAGCCGACCCTGAATGATTCTTCAACGTGGGTATGGCCGCAGATCACTGCATCAATTCCGCGTTGGAAATGACCCTCGATCGCGGCACGCGTAAAATGAAAACATGACCCCGGAGGATACTTGGAGCAGGGGGCAGGTTCCTTGTCCCTGATAAAGAATGTACGCACGAGATAATTGGCGAGCGCACCCGGCAGCACCCGGTCAAAAAAACCGAATACCGGCCACATTATTTTCTTGTAAGCTATGAAACGCCTGTCATCCAGGCACAGGCTGTAGCCGTGCGTAATATGCACACGCAGACCGTCCAGGCTGATATCGGCCTGCTCGCCCAGAAACCTGATACCGAAAGGCTCAAGCTTCTTCGGGCCCAGGAGAAAATCACGATTGCCGTAAACGAAGCCGACTGTTGAACCTGTCGCGGCAAGGTCACCCAGGCGCTCAAGCGCGGGCAGCATGCTCCGGACCACCGTGCGGTTATTGGCCCAGAAATCGAAAAAATCTCCAAGGATATAGAGATCACCCAAACAGGACCGCACGTACGCAACAAAATCCAAAAACGTCTGCCGGCGCCTTGAATTGTCAAGGGCCAGGTGTACATCTGCGACGAAAAACGTATCAGGCATCCCTCTCATTCCTTAGGCGCTCACTGCGGGGTCCCGTCCACACACGGTCAGCTCGTGCTTTTCAAAGACTGGCAACCGGACACAGGCCGTGCGTCAGTCCTCGTCAAGCTCTTCAAAATCTTCCTCACCCGGTTCATAATCACCGGGATCCTCGAAGAGATCTTCATCCTCGATCTCATCCAGGATGTCCTGGCTCCTGAGCCGGGACTGGTCTTCCGGTTTCAAAAGTCCGATATTGGGCGAATCACACTGCTTGCATGCCGGGTGCGCCGGATTCGGAACGCACAGTTCAAGCGGGATATGGCGCGGCATGCTGCGCGCCTTGCATAAAACGGTCTGGCGTGTCATGTAAACAGATGCTCCGGTAAGAGGATATAACCCCGGGGCGACGTGCAGGGGAACGCGCCGCTTCATTGGTGTATGTCTCCGCCGGCATAGCGTTCGAGGCAGGCGGTAAATTCATCATGGTGCTCCTGCTCATCCGTAACTACGGACTCGATCAATGCGTACAGCTGCGGCTGGTCACGCAGAATATCGAGCTGCGCGGTGTAGCGGTCGAGGGCCTCCTGCTCCAGGGCAATGTCGGCCTGCAGCATCCCGGCAATCGAGGTGCCCGAATGAATGGGCCATTCCGTAAAACAGGGTGTCCCGCCGTATTTATCGATCATATCGGAAAAATACAGAATATGAGCCATTTCATCAAGCGCTGCGGACTTGAACGACTCGCCCAGGACGCTATCGCGGTGATACACCGAAATCCGGTGACAGATGTACTGCAATGTCGCCCTGAATTCCGCGTTCATGTTGTCCTGCAACATGGCGATGATCTTCAGGCGTTGCTCTTCATCCGGGATCTGGTTCACATGCTGGCCTTATAAAAGGACCCGTGTTTTTTTGCACGGGAAATATATACCAAAATAAATAACCCGACAAGGACAAAGCAAACAAAAAAAAATCAAAGCTATACACGGGCCGTGCCAGCCGGACCGCCCTGCGGACGTTTCTGCATTACGGTCACATAACGCTGACGTTCCAGAAAAATTTGCAGTGCATACAATGAAGTACTATGCTACTATAAAATTTTTTTTCAACAATATTTTTTCAAAATCTTAGCAGCCTGGAGCATCCATATAAACACCCCTGAGGACTGCAACATATGACAGGCCAGGAAAAACCCGCGGGCAGCGACTTTATCCGCGACATCATCACTACCGACATTTCAGCCGGCACGTACACCCCGGAGGCCATACACACACGCTTTCCACCCGAGCCGAACGGATACCTGCATATCGGCCATGCCAAAGCCATCTGCCTGAATTTCAATATCGCCGATCAGTTCGGCGGGCTGTGCAACCTGCGCTTCGACGACACCAACCCCTCAAAAGAAGAAATAGAATACGTTGAATCCATTATCCGGGATGTGCACTGGCTGGGCTACGACTGGCAGGAACACATGTTTTACGCATCGGACTATTTCGAACGCCTGTACGAATGCGCCCGGGAGCTGATCAGGTCGGGCAATGCCTACGTGTGCAGCCTGTCGCCCGATGAGATCAAGCGCCTGCGCGGCACCTTCACCGAACCCGGCGTAAACAGCCCCTACCGTGAACGCGGCATCCAGGAAAACCTCGACCTGTTCGCACGCATGCGCGCAGGCGAATTTCCCAACGGGGCACACGTGCTGCGGGCCAGGATCGACATGGCATCCCCCAACCTCAACATGCGTGACCCCGTACTGTACCGCATCCTGCATGCATCCCATCACCGCACCGGGGATGTCTGGTGTATCTACCCCATGTATGATTTTACCCATCCGCTTTCGGACGCCTTCGAGAGCATCACGCACTCCATCTGTACGCTTGAATTCGAGGACCACCGCCCGCTCTACGACTGGGTGCTCGCGAATACCAAAGGACTGGCGTCCCGCCCCCGGCAGATAGAATTCGCGCGGCTGAACCTGAGCTACACGGTCATGAGTAAACGCAAGCTTCTGCAGCTCGTTCGCGAAGGACACGTACACGGCTGGGACGACCCCCGCATGCCGACCATCTCGGGCATGCGGCGGCGCGGCTATCCGCCCGCGGCCGTCCGGGCGTTCTGCGAGCGTATCGGCGTTGCCAAAAAAGACAGCACGGTCGACGTGGCACTGCTGGAGCACTGCGTGCGCGAAGAACTGAACAGAACCGCGCCGCGATTCATGGGCGTGCTGCACCCCCTGAAAGTAGTCTTGGAAAACTACCCCGAGGGCCAGGTCGAACACATGCAGGCCGTCAACAACCCTGAAGACCCTCAGGCCGGAACACGTACGGTGCCGTTCGCGCGCGAGCTCTATATAGAACGGGATGATTTCATGGAGGATCCTCCCAAAAAATTCTTCCGCCTTGCCCCGGGGCGCGAAGTACGCCTGCGCTACGCGTATTTCATAACCTGCACGGATGTGGTCAAAAATAATGCCGGCGACGTCATTGAGCTACGATGCACCTATGACCCCGAAACCCGGGGAGGCGACGCGCCTGACGGACGCAAGGTCAAGGCCACCCTGCACTGGGTATCGTCCCTTCATGCGATCAGGGCAGAAGTACGCCTGTACGACCGTCTGTTCAACGTAGAAGACCCCGACGCAGGCGAAGGGAATTTCCTTGAACGGCTTAACCCCGCTTCCCTTGAGACCCTGTACCCGTGCCCCGTGGAAGCAGCACTCGCAGCCCTGCAGCCGGGGGAGGCATGCCAATTCGAACGCATGGGATATTTTTGCTCAGACCCTGACGCCACGCCAGATCGGCCCGTGTTCAACCGCACCGTCGGGCTGCGTGACGCATGGCTGCGCATACAACAAAAAAACAAGGCGTGAGGCTTCGATGACACAGGATGCGCCTTCAGTTCCGGACGGCTTCAAAGCAGGCTACATCGCCCTTGCAGGTTTGCCCAACGTAGGCAAATCGACACTGATGAACCGCATTGTCGGATCAAAACTCTCGATTGTCACGCCCAAGCCCCAGACAACACGCGGCGTCGTGCGCGGCATTTTGACCACTGAACATGCCCAGATGATTTTTTTCGACACCGCGGGCATTCATCGCCCCCATGACCGGCTCGGAACCTGCATGAACGAATCGGCCCGGGCCTGCTTCCGTGACGCCGATATTATCTATCTGCTGGCCGAAGCAGGCACACCCTCAGCGGAGCAGCTTGAGTTGACCGACCAGGTACAGACACTGCAAAAACCGACATTCCTGGTCATCAACAAGGTCGATCTCGTGCGCAAGGACACCCTGCTGCCCCTGATCGAACACTACACTGCGCGCATGGCGTTTACCGAAGTCATCCCCATCTCGGCGCTGCAGGGGGACAATATCGACGAACTCGTTACCCTGACCGCAGCCTTCCTCCCAGTGTCGGCACCATATTATCCCGAAGATATCATGTCCGACCAGATAGAGCGGGACTTTATCGCCGAATTTATACGCGAACAGGTCTACAAAAACACACGCGAGGAAATACCTTACAGCAGCGCGGTCCTTATCGAGGACATGCAGGAACGCAGCAACGGCGGCGCCTATATACGGGCTTCCATCGTTGTCGAAAAAAACTCCCAGAAAGCGATCATACTGGGAAGACGCGGCAGCATGATCAAAAAAATCGGCACGGACGCACGCCGTTCGATTGAGGCATTCATGGGGTACCGTGTTTTCCTCGAGCTGTTCGTCAAGGTTGAAAAAAAATGGCGCGACAACCCCAAAACGCTCAAGCGCATGGGATTATCATAACCCCGACGGTTTGTCCGGTATATGATCCCACAGACACCCCGGCGCCGTCGAATCAAGCTGTCTGTTCCAGAAAAACCGTGCACCATGCAGGAGGTTACCTTGAAAATCAGGACACTAGGCACATCACTGGACAACCTGAAGGACGACGTCGTCGTTGTCGGTGTATTTGAAGGCTGGGGGAAAACCGCCGGTGCGGCTGCCGAGATCGACCGCGCGACCGGAGGCCTGATCAAGGCGGCAAAAACCGACATGACCGGCAGGTTGTACACGACCACTATGCTCTACGCCTCTGATGGCCTGGCAGCCAGGCGTGTGCTCGTGATCGGCCTGGGCAAAAAACAGGACCTCACCCTTGACAGACTGCGCGGCATTGCCGCCCGTGCCGTCCTCACCGCGCGCGAAACAGGGCTCCACAGTGCCGCCCTGCCCCTGCAGCTTGCACCCGGAACCGCATTCGAACCGTCGCACAGGGCTGCTGCCCTGGCTGAAGGGGCACAGCTTGGACTCTACAGCTTCAGGCACTACAAAACAGCGCTGGACAACGGTAATACGAAAATTTTTAAACAAATCACGATTTCTACCGGCAGGGAGCACTCCTCGTTGGTTGCCGCGGCTGTAAGAAATGCCGAAGCACTGTGCGCAGGCGTCTGCCTTGCGCGCGACCTCGTCAACCATCCCGGCAACGCCGCAACGCCGACCTACCTCGCCGAAACCGCCCGCAGGATCGCAAAAACCAGCGGGCTGTCATGCACTGTGTTTGATGAAAAAAAAATGCGTCGCCTCGGCATGGGTGCGCTGCTTGCAGTTGCACGGGGGTCACATGAGCCCGCCCGCTTTATCGTACTGGAGCATGCTCCTGCGCAAGCCGCCCGCAGCGCGCCGGTCGTACTGATCGGCAAGGCCATCACCTTTGACAGCGGCGGCATCTCCATCAAACCTGCCCTCAACATGGAAGAAATGAAAACCGACATGGCCGGAGGCGCCGCGGTCATGGGTGCCCTGCAGGTATGCGCCCGGATGAAACTGCCCCTGCGCGTAATAGGCCTGATCCCCGCAACTGAAAACCTTCCCGGCGGCAGTGCCCTGAAGCCAGGTGACATCGTCAAATCAATGTCAGGGAAAACCATCGAGATCATCACGACCGACGCCGAAGGACGCCTGATCCTTGCCGATGCCTTGCATTTTGCACGACGCTACAAACCACAGGCTGTTATCGACCTTGCGACCCTGACCGGAGCCTGCATTATCGCGCTCGGCAACGATGTTTCCGCTGTGATGGGAACCAGCGAACCGCTTATCGAGCGCCTGAGAAAGGCCTCCGACCTGAGCGGTGAAAAAATATGGCCCATGCCCATGCATGTTGAATACGACGAACTAATTAAAAGCGACATCGCCGACATAAAAAATGTCGGCAGCCGCGCGGCAGGCAGCATAACGGCCGGCTGCTTTCTCAGAAAATTCACGTCCGGTATGCCCTGGGCACACCTGGATATTGCCGGCACCGCCTGGGCCCAGCAGCCGAAGCCCTATACGCCCAAAGGCGCAACCGGCGTGGGCGTGCGCCTGCTGGTGCAGCTGCTGCGCACCTGGCAGCGGCTGAAACCATAAACCCACAAACACCAAGGAGACATTTCACATGAAAAACGAAATACACAACGGACGCAGCAGCATGAAGTTTCGTTATTTCAAATATATGTTATATGGTCTGCTTGCCGGCGCACTGGCCCTGACGAACAGCTGCACGGGCGGGCCACAGGACATCGACCCGATACGTCTCGGCTACCTGCAGAGCGACCTGCATCACCTTCCCGCATTCGTTGCACTTGAAAAGGGTTTTTTTGCCGATGAAGGCCTGCAGGTAAATGTTGCGGGGGTTTTCCGTGCCGGTCCTGAACAGATGAGCGCTTTTGCCTCGGGAGAGCTCGATATCGGCTACGTGGGTCTTGCTCCGGCCGCAACCGCGGCCCTGAACGGTGTGGTCGACATCAGCATCCTGGCCCAGGTCAATATCGAAGGGTCAGCCATTGTATGCCGCCCCGGAGCCTGCCCGACGTTCGCCCATGTCCGCGGCAAAACGGTTGCAATACCCGGGCATGCGACCATGCAGGACTGCCTTATCCAGAAAGGCCTGCGCGCTGCCGGGCTTACACCTGCAATGCTGAGCCTGATGGTGCTTAAGCCGCCCGAGATGCTCCAGTCCCTGCAAGCCGGAACCATCGACTGCTTTATAGCCTGGGAACCCTACCCCTCCCAGGCGCTCAACACCGGCGAGGCGGCGATAGTGGAACGTTCCGATACACTGTGGCCGGCGCATCCCTGCTGCGTGCTGATCGCGGACGCTGATTTCGCACGAAAACGTCGAGAGGATGCGGAAAAAATAGTGCATGCCCACCGACGGGCCTGCCGCTTTATTGAAGAAAATCCCGAAGAGGCGCTTACCATTGCCGAACGCTACACCGGCATGCAGCGCAGTGTGCTGAAGCATGCTGTGGAGCATATGCGGTTCATCCCGGACATTGACCGCAAAAAAGTAGCCGATTTCGAGGCGTTCCTCTACGATCTCGGCTATGCCCGGGCCGATCGCAGTGCGCGGAGAAAAATAAATTTTTTTCAGGAATCCCCGTAATGGGGGCCTCAGTCCTGGGCAATCCTCTCAGGATCACACAGTAACACGGAGTTGACGGCCACCTGCCCGCAATTGCGGCACTGGTACCGCTCGGTATGTTTGGCATTCAGGCAATGCGACGGCGCCGCACCGGAAGCCGACCCGCACCAGTCAGCCTTTGTGCCGCGGCCCTGGGGGGTGCAAATGCCTTCCTGATCAAGGGATACGGCCCCGCACCCGGCACAGATAAACGCAGGAGTTGTTTTCGGTACGGGTATATGTACTTTTTTTTCATCAGCCATAACTGCTCTCCTCATTCAAATGCATACACTGACGCTCAGGCGCTCAAAACCTGCTATTGCGAACGGATCTCATTGACAACATCAGCGAGGCGCTGCACGCTGTTGAAAATAATAGCCGACGTCATGGTGGCGGTTGTCACCGCGTCCATCGCCGAATCATAGACAAAGGGCTGCAGCACATTAAGGCCGATCAGCCTTCGCCGCATAAAATCGGCATCATGCTTGCTCCATACGACATTACCGTACTTGGTCAGATGCAGCGGTTCAAACGAACGTACAATGCCGTTTGCATCAAACACAAGGATGAAATGCACTCCGTGGCAGACATCACATGTTGGCGGCCGGCTGACAACCTGCGCGTACAGGGATAATGCGCTGCCCTTGGGCCCGGCAACATATACTTCTCCGCTGCGCGGATACGTGACCAAACGCACATCTTTAAGCGAATCGTCACCGTCGGCTGCTGCGCGCATGCTTTCAAGCACTTTCTTTTTTACCTGTTCAACGCTCATATCCAGATCGATTCGCGGTCGTTTTGAAGTCGCCTCAGGTGTGCGCTTCTTCTGCAGGGCGATAAGCGCCTCAGGTGTGCTGTCCAGGGCTGCGCGAAGTTTCCGCAGGAAAAAATCGGGGTCTTTAACAAGGCCTGCATGGGCACTCACAACCAGCAGGTCTCTGCCGTGTTTTTTTGCAATCACGGTAAGCGGGGTCGCCCCCGGATCGCCGACAGCATTGTAATTGGCAAAATCAGGATCGGCGAACATGGGGAAGCCTATTGAATACCGCCGGGCGAACATGGCAGCCTCAGCCACATTGTTACCCGCACCGATACCAAAAAACCTGATCCGATCGCGCATATCTTCGCGTGTATTGACGCGATTGAACACTTCGTTCATGACCGGTGCCTGACCCTGGCACGACGTGCAATAGACATTATAAAATTCAATCAGCAGCACATCGGCGGCAACATCGGCGGGAATGAACTCATCAGCGGCGAACATGCCCATGAATCCCGTGCTGAGTCCCAGATAGCGCCGCTGATCGGGAGTAAAATCATGCTGGATGCTAAGTTCGGGCAGCTGCATGCCGGGCTGCAGACGGGAGAGGTCCGCATCGGAAACGGCGATGCAATCGGCCGCACACACGGTCAGAAATACGACGATCACAAGGGCCGCGTTAACCGTCACCCGGATTCTTTTTATAAAAAATCGGCTGCTGCGCCTCAGGCCTGTCTGGATTAGTGCGTTCGAATTCATCGATCTGCTCCTCTAGATTTTTTTTGGGACAGCGTTCACAGGTCCCCCGGCACACCGCGCAACGGGTATCGGAACACCACTGACAAAAAATGCAGTCAGGGCAGGGATGTTTCTTTGCGCATACCATGGGCGCTATACCTGTTCACCGGACATGCGTACCTGGGAACTTACAAAACCTCACAGCAATGGTTACCGGAATTATTCTTTGTTGGATGCATATTTGTCAAGCAAAACTCTGCCACCGGCATTATAGTCCATGATGTCCTACCGTGATACTCTAGACCGACACAGAGCACGAGAAAAACTATTCCCCGAGCACTTTCAAGGCATTCTTATACAAGATCAGCTCCCGGTCGCTGTCAGTAAGAAAATCAGCCTGCCTGACAGCAGCGATCAATGGCTCGAAATTGAAGATGCCGTCAGATCCGAACAGGACACGTCCGGCTCCCAGCGCCCGGCAAAGGGTTTTAAGGGTCGGCAGGACAACCGGATAGCCCAGCGCATCCTCGATCTGGTTGAGCGTCGAAATATCAACCGACACATTGGGCGCATACAAAGCAGCCATCACCAGGTCCTCTACCCAGGGATAGGCACCGTGCGCTATCACGATGCGCATATCAGGAAAATCAACGGCAATATCGTCAATATATATGGGATGACAATACTTTAGCCGGCTTTGTTCAGACGGCGGTTTAATTCCCATGTGAATGACGAGCGGAATGCCGAGTTCCGTAATCTTTTCATAAACAGGATAGAGACGTCGATCATTGGGATAAAAACCGGAGGCGGGATTGAGCTTAACGCCGCGCAGTCCGAACTCATGCACGGCGCGTTCGATGCGGTCGATATTGATCGCACTGTCCCGGTCAGGATGTACGGCCGTAAACCCGATGAAGCGGTCAGGATGTGCTTTGACGAATTCTGCCGTATCAGCATCATCAAGGTTGTCATTGCGCCGGTCTGCCGCCTCACCATAGTCCTTTCCCAGAATGACAACCCTGTCAACACCGGCCTCATCCATGGCTTCAAGATATACTTCTGCTTCCAAACGATACGGGGAACCCTTGGGGCTCAAATGATTGTGAAAATCAATAACCATTTGCGAAATCCTCATGCTCAATGAAAATGCAGGTACCTAACCTTTCGGACTATAAGGAAACATCTCCTGAAATAGCCTTATAACCATAAAACGCGGCTGTTCAAAATCCGATTCAGCATATGCCTGTGCGTGCAGGAAATCGTTCATCAGCCCGGTTTCAGGGATGTCTTGCATAAACGGTAGCTCCACGGGCGAAAAAAATTTTTACACGCCTGCATTTCAAACGGACATCGTGCAGCAGGGGCACGACACCGGAATCCATACAGTATGCACTGCCCCTGCGTAAGGAAGCACAAACAGGCCTGAAAATCAAGGCGCAAGGCTTCGGACCATCCATGCCTGTGCGGCGCAGAAATGTGTTTTCAGTGATATTTATTGACAAAATCGATTGTTTCGATATTATTATATTTTTTTATATGTGAGGCATACAACCCCGACTGACACCGCACAGAGCCGCATTCCCGCACAGGGATATCGACCCGTTGATAAAACAGAATACAGCGGTTGACCCCGCTGAAAGCATGTACAACGAAAGGAGACTTTTCACATGAGTGCCAGCGAAAAACGTGAAGACCTGATCAAGCGCAAGGAAACCATCCTCGGGCAGGGCGGCGAAAAGGGCATTGCCAGCCAGCATGAAAAGGGAAAAATGACCGCCCGCGAGCGCATCGACTATTTTTTCGACCCGGGGACATTCCAGGAAGTCGACATGTTTGTCCGCCACAGATGCTCCTATTTCGGTATGCAGAAAACCGAAATACCGGCTGACGGTGTTATCACCGGCTACGGACTGGTAAACGGCCGCACCGTATACATCTTTGCCCAGGACTTTACCGCCCGCGGCGGCTCACTTGGAGAAATGCACGCAAAAAAGATCACCAAGATCCAGGACCTGGCCATGAAGGCCGGCTGCCCCTGCGTAGGTCTCAACGACTCTGGCGGCGCGCGCATACAGGAAGGCATTGACGCGCTGTTCGGCTTCGGGGAAATTTTCTTCCGCAACTCGGCCGCATCCGGCGTCATCCCCCAGATCACCTGCATTATGGGCCCGACCGCCGGCGGCGCCGTGTACTCCCCTGCCATGACCGACTACGTATTCATGGTAAAAAACTCAAGTTATATGTACATTACCGGTCCTGACGTCATCCGCGCCGTCACCGGTGAGGAAACGAGCCACGAGGAACTGGGCGGCGCCATGATGCACAACACCAAGAGCGGCTGTGCCCAGTTTGCGGCTGAAGACGACCGCGACGCACTTGACATGATCAAGGAGATGCTGACCTACCTGCCGTCGAACAACATGGAAGACCCGCCGGTTGTCGAGACCGGCGATCCGGCAGAGCGCCCTGCCCCGGAGCTGGACAGCATCATACCCGACAATCCCAACCAGCCCTATGACATGAAGCAGGTCATTGCTGCGATCGTTGACAAGGGCGTGATCTTCGAACCATACGAACACTATGCCCAAAACATGATCACCTGTTTCGCGCGCCTGGGCGGCACAACCATCGGTATCATCGCCAACCAGCCCATGGTACTCGGCGGCGCACTCGACGTAAACGCTTCCGACAAGGCCGCACGCTTCATCCGTTTCTGTGACGCGTTCAATATTCCAATGCTGACCATTGTTGACGTTCCCGGGTACCTGCCGGGCACCGACCAGGAATTCACCGGCATTATCCGCCACGGCGCCAAAATACTATGGAGCTATTCGGAGGCCAATGTGCCCAAAATGACCCTTATCACCCGCAAGGCCTACGGCGGCGCCTATATCGCCATGTGCTCCAAGCACCTGGGCGCTGATTTCGTCTACGCATGGCCAACAGCAGAAATCGCCGTGATGGGCGCCGGCGGTGCGGCCAACATCATTCACCGCCGCGAAATCAAGGCGGCCGAAGATCCCAAGGCCAAACGCGCCGAAAAAATCCATGAATACGAAGAGCTGTTCTCTAACCCCTACATTGCGGCCCAGCGCGGCTATGTCGACGACATCCTGCTGCCGGCCGATACCCGCACGGTGCTCCACCGCTCGCTGGCTGCCATGCGCAACAAACGCGAACACCGTCCCGCCAAAAAGCACGGCAACATCCCGCTGTAAGACCCAGTGCGTCCGCTATTTAAAAGGCCCTGCGCGAAATGCGCAGGGCCTTTTTGCATACGCGCGGCCTTCTGTAATCTGCCGGACGGGATCTTCGCCCGCCTTTGTCATGTTCAATCTTGACAGTTTCAAAGCATTTAACCTATACTTCCTTGTACAAACACGTAATCCCGGAAGATCGCATACAGCGGAACCATGACCTTTCTCGGCCTCGATATAGGTTCAATAAGTGTCAACCTTGTTGCAGTCGACACTGACGGCGGCATTTCACGCGAATGCTACCTTCGTACGCACGGCCGCCCGATTGCTACAGTCCTCCATGCCCTTGAAAACCTGCATCGCGACCTGGCACCAGCACAGATTAACGCCATTGCCGTAACGGGTACGGCCGGAAAGGATGTTGCCGACGCGCTGGGCTGCAGCTATGTCAATGAAATCATCGCCCAAAGCAGCGCTACAGCACGGCTTCATCCGGATGTGCGCACCATAATCGAACTTGGCGGAGAAGATGCCAAGCTTATCACCCTTGAACCCAAGCAGGACAATGCACCCGGCATCCGCGATTTTTCGATGAACACCGTCTGCGCTGCGGGAACCGGTTCATTTATCGACCAGCAGGCAGCCCGGCTCGGCATCGCGATTGAAGAATTCGGGCCCTACGCCTGCACGTCACAGCATCCTCCGCGCATTGCAGGACGCTGCAGCGTATTCGCCAAGTCGGACATGATCCACCTGCAGCAGGCAGCAACGCCCGTGCAGGATATCCTGATGGGCCTGTGCCTGGCGGTCGCCCGCAATTTTAAAAGTTCAATCGCGCGGCGCATAACCCTTGCCCCGCAAATCGCCTTCCAGGGCGGCGTCGCCTTCAACAGCGGAATGGTCAGGGCTTTTGAACAGGTCCTGGGGCTTGCGTCCGGAGAGCTTCTCGTGCCGCAGTACTGTGCATCGATGGGCGCAATCGGGGCGGTTTTCAGCATGCAGGCCAAGCAATCTCTGCATGCCTATCCCGGAACGGAGCCGCTCCGTAAACTCCTTGGTGCCCGGCACACATCTGCCCGGCGTCACGCTCCGCTCGCACGCGGCAAACACAACCTGCACGTGCGCCCCGAGCCGCTTGCACCCGGTGATTCATTCGACGCATTTCTCGGTGTCGATGTCGGGTCGATCAGCACCAACCTTGTCGTCATAGACCGTCACCGGCGCGTAGTCGCCCGGCGCTACCTCATGACGGCGGGCCGGCCGATCGAAGCCGTACGCGAAGGCCTCGCCCAGATCGGCCGCGAACTCGCCGGCAGGTCGCGCATACTCGGGGCCGCCACAACAGGATCGGGACGGTACATGATCGGGGACTTTATCGGCGCAGATTGTGTAAAGAACGAAATCACCGCTCATGCTCGCGGGGCCGTAAACGTACGGCCTGATGTTGACACGATCTTTGAGATCGGCGGCCAGGACTCGAAATACATACGCCTCAACAACGGCGCCGTCGTCGATTTTACCATGAACAAGGTCTGCGCTGCCGGCACCGGATCATTTCTCGAGGAACAGGCCGACAAACTCGGTATCAGTCTGAAAGACGATTTCAGCCGCATGGCCTTTGAGTCCGGCGAACCGGTCATGCTCGGCGAGCGCTGCACCGTCTTTATGGAATCGAGTCTGAACCATTTCCAGCAGTCAGGGCTGCCGCCCGGCGACCTGGTTGCAGGCCTTGCCTACTCGATCGTATCGAACTATATCAACCGCGTGGTGGAAAAGCGCCCGATCGGAAACGTTATTCTTTTTCAGGGCGGCACCGCCTACAACCTGGCGGTCACGGCAGCATTCGAATCAGTGCTCGGCCGACCCGTTATTGTTCCACCGCACCATGACGTACTGGGCGCACTCGGCGCTGCGCTGATCGCCCTTGAACACTCACCGAACGGCCCGAGCCGCTTCAGGGGTTTCGACCTTGCACGCCGAACCTACAGCATCGATTCGTTTGAATGTACCGACTGCCCCAACCACTGCGAGATCAGGCGCGTGTCCATCGAAGGAGAACGTCCCCTGCACTACGGCAGCCGCTGCGGAAAATTTGACGAAGAGAAAAAAACGACCGCCGCTGCCGGCCTTCCGCGTCTTTTCGCGGAGCGGGAGGCCATGCTGCTGGAACCCTATGAACCGTCCCGCAGGCTTGCCCCTGATGCACCGGTTGTCGGCATACCCCGGGCGGCCCTTTTCTTCGAGCTCTACCCCTTCTTCGTCGCATTTTTTGCCGAACTCGGCTTCCGGCTAATGCCTTCGCCTGCCACAACCAAGGCCATAATCGACCAGGGTTGCGACAGCACGGTTGAAGAGATCTGTTTCCCCATCAAGGTCGCACACGGCCACGTCAAGGCCCTGATCGGGCAGGGCGTCGACTATTTGTTTCTGCCCTGCATTGTCAGCATGGACCCCATCGTAGACAACCCCACGAATTCCTACAACTGTCCCTATGTACAAAGCCTGCCGTACCTGCTCGATGCTGCGCTTGACCTGAAAAAATACGGGCCCACCCTGCTGCGCCCGTCACTGTATTTTGATGCAGACCGGGGCCGCGTTACCGCCCAGCTCAAATCGTTTGCCCGCAGCCTCGGCCGCACAGGGCCGCGTGCAGCCAAAGCAATCACGGCTGCTTTCGATAATCTCGATACATTCAGGCAACGGCTGGCCGAACGAGGGCAGGAGGTACTCGCCTCACTTCCCGCCGAAACGCCCGCGATCGTACTTGTAAGCCGGCCCTACAACGGATGTGATCCCGGCCTGAATTTCCGCATACCCGACAAACTGCGCGACCTTGGTGCACTGGCAATTCCGCTCGATTTCCTTACCACCGCAACGGATGACCCCGGCGTGCGTGCCATGTACTGGCGCTCGGGCCAGCGCATTTTGGCCGGCGCACGCTTCATTGCCGAAAATCCCGCACTGCATGCCGTATATGTCACCAATTTTTCCTGCGGTCCTGATTCCTTTATCCTCAAATATTTCGACGGCTGCATGCAGGGCAAGCCCTATCTCACCATCGAGCTCGACGAACACAGTGCCGATGCCGGTGTCATAACACGGCTGGAGGCGTTTCTTGACAGCCTGCAAACCGCCCCGAAATCATCTTCCGTGACCGGGCCTGCAGTATGCGTACCCACCAACGGACACACCCGCACCGTCTATATCCCCTACATGGACGACCACAGCCGCATACTGGCTGCAGCCATGCGTCACAACGGCTGTTATGCCGAAGCACTGCCCATGTCGAACGAACAAAGCCTCGAGATCGGCCGTCGCTACACCAGCGGGAAAGAATGCTTTCCCTGCATTCTCACCACCGGCGACATCATACGCAAAACACGGGACAGCGATTTTGATCCTGAACGGGCCTGCTTTTTCATGCCCTCTGCAATGGGGCCCTGCCGCTTCGGACAATACAACCGGTTTCATCGACTGATCCTGAATGAACTGGGCCTGCACAACGTGCCGCTCATCCTGCTTGAACAAACCGACGGCTATGACAAATCACTCGCTTTGTTCGGTCGAAACTTCCGCCTTACCGGATGGCAAGCGGTCGTCCTTGTCGACGCTTTAAAAAAACTCCTCCTGCAGACCCGCCCCTATGAGCTGAATTGCGGCGACAGCGACACAGCATATCAGGAATGCCTGCAGCATGCCGAACACCTCATCGAACGAACAGGCAGGGTTGACGGATGCGCCTCGTTTGCGGTCAACCGCTTCAGCCGCGTACCCGTAGACCGCCAACAGGGGCGCCCCCTGATCGGCATTGTAGGTGAAATCTACGTGCGCTCGAACCAGTTCAGCAACAACTTTTTCATCCGTACAATTGAGCAACTGGGAGGCGAAGCCGTCATGCCCACGATTCAGGAATGGGTAAGCTATACCGACTGGGAGCGCCGCCGGGACTATGTGCGCTGCGGCAGCTACCGGAACCTTTGCGGTGAGGCATGCAAGGCAGCTGTTCAGGGATGGACCGCAACCCGAATAAACAGGCCCTTTCGAAACGTCCTGCGTCACTGCGGCCGCGAGTTGCCGACCCGCGAAGTTGTGGCCCATGCCGGGTCCTACATGTGCAGTGATATACGCGGAGAGGCCGCGTTGAGCATGGGACGCGCCGTTGAATACGCCCTGAACAGGACGCACGGCATCGTCAACCTGATGCCGTTCAGCTGTCTGCCGGGCACCATTGTCAACACGCTGCTGTGGAGTTTTGCGCGCGATTATCCCGCTATCCCCCAGTTGAAGATGGTTTATGACGGAACAGCACAATCCGGGGAACACATGCGCATCGAGGCCTTCATGCATCAGGCACGCCGTGCCATGGAACGCAACAACGGGAAAAACAACACAATTTCCGGCAAACCTGCCGCAACCGGATGACACTCATTCCATCATACCCCGACATATGCACGCTCACACTTGATCTGCGCCCCGGGCTCCACGACAGGCTGCGGATGCTTTCCGAGGGTGTGTCCGAATTTACCTTCGCCAACCTGTACCTGTTCCGTGAGCACCACAACTACCGTCTCACTATGCTGCCGGGCGACCTGCCTGCCGTAACCGGCAGAGACGCTGACAGCACCTTCTTTATGCTGCCCTTCGGCCTGCCTGACGCGGGAATCCTGTCCCGGCTGTTCACCGATCACATCACCATGAAATGCGTTACGGAACGCCAGAAAACAGCCCTTGAAAATCTTGGTTACAACGTGATTGAAGACCGTAACAATTTCGACTACCTGTACAAACGGACCGACCTGGCGGAACTGCATGGAAGGAAATTCTCAAAAAAACGCAACATGGTCAATGCGTTCATCAATAACTACACATTCACCGGAAGGCCCCTTCTCGAGGAGCACATCCCGGAAGCCCTGGCCATTCTCGAGCAGTGGCGCGAAGATCACGGAGATGAAGGCGACTACGCAGCGGCCCGCGAGGCGCTCGAAAAATCATGGGATCTGCAGCTGTGCGGCGGTATGTATTATGTAGAAGATCGGCCGGCCGCCTACAGCCTCGGGGAAGAGCTGGCAAAGGGCACATGCTTTGTCATCCACTTCGAAAAGGCCGTGCAGGGCTACAAGGGCCTTTACCAGTTCATCAACCAGTCATTCGCCGCGATCCTTCCCGATCTTTACGACACGATCAACCGCGAACAGGACCTGGGCGATCCCGGGCTGCGCCAGGCAAAGGAAAGCTACCAGCCGTCGGGATTCGTGAAAAAATACCGGGCATGGCGCCCCTGAAACACCCGCGGTACCCGATGGTTTTGAAGCGAGTCTCCATTAGGAGTTGAGATTTAATTTTGAAGGTTGCTGAGACCCACGACGTGTCGCAATCCGCACATAAAAACAAGATTGTCACCCCGCACTTGATGCGGGGTCCATTAAAACCACATTGGATTCCGGTTCGCGCTTCGCTTGACCGAAACGACACCCGTGGTGATCATGGTGGAATGACGTCTTCGCAGAATGCAAAAAATAAATCGCCATATGCTGCTAGGCCGTACCGGACCCGGTTATGGCAGGCGCATGGTTCGGTGTTACCTCCAGCGGGAGTTGACCTGCGATTTTGAAGGATGCAGAATACCACGACGTATCGCAATCCGCACACAGGAACAAAAT
>Ga0272442_10003044_pt1 | contig 23775 bp, 19 predicted proteins | sample SSMForm2O_FD_200262 | JGI IMG/M metagenome (GOLD analysis project Ga0272442, IMG submission 200262) | Marine sediment archaeal communities from Little Sippewissett salt marsh, Falmouth, MA, United States - SSM-Form-2O | ecosystem: Environmental > Aquatic > Marine > Wetlands > Sediment ...
CTGAAGAACGAGTACGCCCAGTTTGTGGGCAGAAAGGTCCTCTTCATAATCGTGTCCCTCGCCGGGATAGTGCTTCTGGCTGGGGTCGCGGCTACCCTGGGTTCTGCCAACATCACCCCCGTCGAGGTCTACTCGGCGATACTGGCCCGCTTCTTTCCCGGCCAATTTGAGACCACCGAGTTCGTAGATACCATAGTCTGGCAGCTCCGCCTCCATCGGGTCCTGATGGGTATCTTTGCTGGAATGGGTCTGGCGGTGGCAGGAAGTGCCATGCAGGGTATCCTCAAAAACCCCCTAGCCAGCCCCTTCACCTTGGGGATCGCCTCGGCCGCCACCTTCGGAGCTTCGCTCGCCATCATCCTCGGGGCTGGCTTTGTAAGCGGCCAATATCTGATCGTCGGAAACGCCTTCGTCTTCACCATGCTGGCGTCCCTCACCGTCTACGGCCTCGCCAAGTACAAGGGGATCACCCCCGAAACGATGATCCTGGCAGGGATCGCCATCATGTACCTCTTTTCTGCCATGACCTCTTTTCTCCAGTACGTCGGCGAGTCTGAAGAGGTCCACGAGGTCGTCTTCTGGATGATGGGGAGCCTCGGCCGGTCCTCCTGGGACAAGGTGGCTATTATCGCCCTGGTGACCGTCGTCTGCACCCTGGTCCTGATGGCCTTCTCCTGGGACATCAACGCCCTGGGGGCCGGGGACGAGACGGCCAAGAGCCTGGGGGTGAACGTCGAGTTTGTGAGGATCCTTTGCATGATGCTGGCATCCCTCATCACCGCCAGCGTCATCTGCTTCACAGGGACGATCGGGTTCATAGGTCTCGTCGCACCTCACATTACCAGGATGGTGGTGGGTGGAGACCACCGTTTCCTCCTCCCCGCTTCGGGGCTGGTCGGGGCTCTGATACTCCTAGGGGCCGACACCGTCGCCCGCACTGTACTGGCTCCGGTGATCCTGCCAGTGGGCATCATGACTTCATTTCTCGGAGTTCCGTTCTTCATCTACCTGTTCTTGAAAAGGAGGAAGGAGTATTGGTAAAGATAACGATCAAGGATCTCTCCTTCAGCTACGGCAGCTGCAAGATCCTCGACGATCTGAACCTGGTCGTCGGCGACTCGGAGGTCCTGAGCCTCGTCGGCCCCAACGGCTCGGGCAAGACGACGATGATCAAATGCATCGACCGCATCCTCAAGCCTAAGGGGTCGATACTTCTGAACGGCGGCAGAGACCTTCAGAGCCTGAGCCGTCAGGAGGTGGCGAAGTACATCGGGTACGTCCCCCAGTCCACCACCGGGGTCCTCACCACCACCGTCTTCGACACCATCCTGATGGGCAGAAAGCCCCACATGGGGTGGCGGGTCTCAGACGAAGACATCGACAAGGTCGTAGATATGATGAAGCTCCTCCATGTGAAGGAGTTCGCCCTCAAGGACTTCTCGGAGCTGTCCGGTGGCCAGAAACAGAGGGTACTGATCGCAAGGGCTCTATGTCAGGAGCCGGAGGTGCTCCTCCTCGACGAGCCCACCTCCAACCTGGATGTGAAGCACCAGCTCGAAGCCCTGGATACGGTGAGGTCGATTGTGAAGAAGACAGAGATCTCGGCGGTGATGGCCATCCACGACCTGAACCTGGCAGCCAGGTACTCTGACACCCTGGTGATGCTGAAGAAGGGGAAGGTCCATGCCATCGGCGATCCTCTCTCCCTCTTGACGAAGGAGAACATAAGGGCGATATTCGGCGTCGAGGCGGTGGTGATGAAGGATCTGGACCGGCCTTACGTCGTGCCCATCAGGTCTCTCAATGGCGATGCTGTCTGAATCTGAGTCGGGCAGAAGAAAAGGGATGCCAGAACTCGGGGCTTTGATCTCATCCCCAAATGCTCCGGCACCCTTGGGTCAGGAAGGCTTTTTGTCGTCTTTGCCACCCTTTGGCGGCGAGCGCGGTTCTTTGAAAGGTCACGAAATGGGTTTTCACGCACGCCAATCAGACTACCTCTTATTTAGTAATAAACTTTTCGCCTCAATTGCTACAAGATACGATCTGGTTGGATCCAAAACGATTTGACTGCTACAATCTATATTGGGGTAGTCAGAGACGTTAAAGAACAGGTAGTTATCGTAGAAGCGATCTATTTTTGAGGGAGGCGGATGCTGTGAAGGTGAAGGGCGGAAGAAGGGTAGACTTTTCGATGTGGCTTTTTGAGCAGCGAAAGAGGGACGATCGGGTCGGGAGCGTCGCTTACGACGCCTACCAGGAATATCAGAAGGGCGAGTGGCCAGAGTCCGGCACCCTCCAGGATTATCTCGACCACGTGAAGGGGACTGGGGTTCGAGGAGCTCCCCTGAAGGCTCTGGACCAGGCCTGGTGGGAGTATATAGACGTCGTAACCAAGGACGTGGCCCAGTACCACCTCCTCTGGGAGGTCGGAGCCGTGATGGAGCGGGCTCTTTTGAAGGCTGAGCATCTGAAGGAGGAAAACAAGTACGTCATTGACGGGACTTATGTGGAGCGTATCCAAAAGTTGATGGCGAAGCTGGGGGAGATATAGAACCTACAGGGGGCTTTTCCCTCGGTATCAGCCTGGAAGCAATTTTTTCTTGTCAGGATCAGCTTTCTTTATGTTATTTCACTTATTTCTCACTTTTATGGATTATTCCGACATATATGCCCACACGGTCTCATCGGATTGACATCTTAATCGACATCTTCCTGCATATTTAATATATCATGACAATAAAATTATGGCGCAAGGTTTATCTTCGATTGGATCAACCGACTTCTGCAATCGGAGCTCCTAATCGGGAGATCGTGGGGTGATCCCGATGTTGAGCTGCAATCTGGTTGCCGCTTGGTTTACCATTTCGTGGTTAGCTTTGCGGCCATTTAAAATACCGGTTTCAGTTCTGGCTGGGCCCTTTGCGATATTGATGACTGAAAATTAATTAAAATTATGAGGTGACTCTTCCATGAACTTCGAGACGATGGCAAAGGTGGCGGTGGGGTCTCTCTTTTACGGAGTGCCGTGTGTCGGGATGGCCCTGGAGCTTTACGGCGTTGGGGGAACTTTTGTGGACTTATGTTCCGTATGGTTTGTGATATCGGTGGTGGTGTCGTTCTTCGTTTATGCAGTTCTCATGTTGTCCGATCGAAATGGCCTTCGAGAATGAGAACCGGGAAAATACGTTTTTTACTGTTTCGGCAAGAGGTGTTCGACGAAAGCGTCGGCATCAACTTCCCGACTTTGGCGACCACCTTTCAGTTCAGAACAAGTTTCATATATTCTTCATTCCTAAAAATGCAAGAGGAACAAAAGAGGTCGTCGACAAGATAAACCGGTAGAATCGAGCTTGGAAACGGTTGTAACTGTTAATCTGGGAGGTCGGAGCTGAGTTTTATGCTGTTTGAAAGAGTCGAATCGGTGGGGCTCGCCCACTACTCCTACATTGTGGGCGACAGAAACGAGGCCGTGGTGATCGATCCTCGGAGGGATTGCGAGGTTTACCCGAAGATGGCGTCAAAAGAGGGGATGAGAATCAACACCGTCCTCGAAACCCATCGAAACGAGGACTACGTCGTGGGCTCGGTGGAGCTATCCACCCGGACCGGGGCCAAGATCTGGCATGCCGACGGCCAGCTGGAATACAGATATGGTCAGACCGTCGAGGACGGGATGGTCTTTAAGGTCGGAAGGTTCGAGCTCGAGGCGATCTCCACCCCCGGCCACACCCCCGGATCCATGAGCTACCTCCTCCGGGACTCTGGAGGCGATCCCTGGATCGTCTTCACCGGTGACGCCCTCTTCGCCGGGGACCTGGGCAGGGTCGACCTCCTGGGGATGGACCGGGCCGAGGAGATGGCAGAGCAGCTCTACAACTCGATCTTCGAGAGGCTCCTACCCCTGGGGGACGAGGTGATCGCATGCCCCGCTCACGGGGCGGGGTCGGTCTGTGCCGCCTCCATAGCCGATCGGAAGTGGACCACTCTGGGAATCGAGCGAAAAAGAAACCCCAAGCTCCAGGTAAGGGGAGTCGAGGAGTTCGTCGCCAAGATGGCGGTGGAGCTGGAACGGCCCCCCTACTTCAGGGAGATGGAGCGGCTGAACCTCGCGGGCGCGCCCCTCCTCAGCACAGTCCCGGACCCCGCGCCCCTCTCACCAAAGGAATTCGCCTCAGCGGCCGAGGAGGACGTCGTCCTCGACACCAGGATGGAGCTGGCCTTCGGGGCGGCTCACGTTCCCGGTGCCCTCAGCATCTGGCTCGCCGGGGTCCCTAGCTTTGCGGGCTTGTTTTTGCCCTACGATAGAAAGGTCCTGCTGGTGGACGAGACTGGCGATCCCGATCAGGCTGTAAGGCGCCTCCGGCGGCTCGGCTACGACAACCTTGAGGGCTATCTAGCCGGAGGGATGGTGGCCTGGCACATGGCAGGAGAGGAGAGCAGCTCTGTGGCCACCGCCAACGTCCACGACCTCTGCGCACGTCTCGACCGCGAGGAGAAGGCCTGGATTCTGGACGTGAGAAGCGACGACGAGCTGGAGGCTTCGGGGAGGATCACCGGGGCTCATCACATCCACATAACTCAGCTTCCCCAGCGGATCGAGGAGGTGCCGAGGGACCGGCCCGTCTACATCTTCTGCGGAAGTGGCCTCCGCTCCATGGTGGCAGCCTCGATCCTCCAGAGGGAAGGATGGCAGGATATGACCGTGATCCTCGGCGGCATAGCCGGCTGGTCCTCGGCTACGTGTCCTGTGGTGAGGTAGGAGTGGATAGGGTGGTGATGTCGTTTGAGTGAGGTCGGAGGGGACAGAAAACCGGGTCGCATGACCGAGAAGGCCACCTTTGCTGCCGGCTGCTTCTGGGGGGTCGAAGCCGCCTTCAGGAACGTTGAGGGCGTCTTATCTACCACCGTCGGCTACACCGGCGGCAGCACCAAAGACCCCACCTACGAGGAGGTCTGCACCGACCGGACCGGCCACGCCGAAGCGGTGGAGGTGGTCTACGATCCGGAAGTCGTCTCCTACGAGGAGCTGCTCGACTTTTTCTGGTCGATCCACGACCCCACCACCAAGAACAGGCAGGGGCCCGACGTCGGGAGCCAGTACCGCTCGGCGATCTTCTACCACGACTCCGAGCAGGAGGCTGCGGCCCGGGCGCGAAAGGAGAGGCTGCAGAGGTCGGGCATCTATAATGGAGAGATCGTGACTGAGATCGTTGCTGCCTCCGAGTTCTATCGGGCCGAGGAGTATCACCAGAGCTACTTCGAGAAGCACGGAAGGAGAGGGTGCAGGATCTGGTGACGATAGACGACTCCAACCTGCCTCCATGGGGGGGGTGTTCCCAGTTCACCGATCTGCAGAAGGCGAATAAAAATGGTGGGTTGGGGAGGCGGCTCAACTCACATAGACGAAGGGCACTCCCCTCACCTGAGCGTCTCTCAGCAGGTCCCCGAAGGTGAAGTAGTAGTCGTACTCGAAGATCCTCCCGTCCTTCATGGTGACGGTGATGGGCATGTTGAAGGCGCCCCAGGTCCAGAGCTCCAGCTCGAAGTCGTTGTAGGGGTCGCGGCTCGTGTACTCGGAGGGGCTGAAGGTGGGATGGAGCTGGTAGTGGACTGAGCGGACGTTGAACTTGTCCGGTCCCGTGACCAGGACCTTGATCCTGAATATCTGTCGCCCGTAGGAGTTGTAGGAGTAGTAGACTCTGTTGGTGGCCGGGTCCACGGCCTGGGTTGTGATCTGGATGTCGGGCTTATAGGCTGGAGCCCCACCCGGCCAGACGTAGATCCAGAGCACATTGCTCCACCCGGATCTATCACCATAGACCGCCAGCTGGTGCCATCCTGGATCTCTGGCCTCAAACCAGCCGTTTATGTACCCCTCAGCCACGTATCCGATGGAGATCCACTCATCCCGCCCGTCCGGATACCTTTCGTAAGACCAGATCCATTGGCTCTGGTCACTATTCAGGAGAAGATTCGTCCGCTGGCCGAGCCGAAAGCCCGAGGCGTCCATGCTCCAGGCCCCATTGTAGAGGATGAAAACCTGAAGCCCAGGCATGGTGGAAAGAGCGCGATCAACTCCACCTATGGATCTGGCCTGGCTGTACGTGAGAGCCTCCCCCTCAGATAGCTGGGTTGCGGCATCTCCGGAAGAGACCGACGGCGTAATTGGGGGCTGAGAGCCCGAGTAGGGCCTGGACGAGGTCGGCTCTCCAGAAGGCGGCGGCTCACTGATCGATCCATCCGGACGGTCGGGTCCAAACTCCAATTCAGGCCCATCAGAGGGCGCGAAAGGAGCTTCTACAGCATAAGCCGCGGCTGAAAAGATAATCGTGAAAGCCAACGCGACATAGATTGATGCGCTTAAATTCAACTACAATCACCTCGTTTGATCCGAAAATCTAATTCCCAGACTTAGAAAAAACAAAGTTACATAGTCTTCATTCTATCTTAAATGCTTTTGGTCGATAACTGCTTAAAGAAATAGGTGGATAAGTTCTTGGAGATGAAGTACAAATGCCTGGAAAGCTCTCGTGCCTTTGATCTCATCGCCGAACCCATCTCGGACGCGTATGCTGATCTAACCGTCAGGGCTCCAGTCCTGAGGACGAAAACTATCCTATCGACCTAGAGGGATTACCATCGCAGGAAAAGCTTTCACCACCTACCGTCCTGATAACTCAGCCTCCGATACGGTCGACTTCTCCGAGAGGAGGAAGGTCGGGGTTCTGGCCGTCCTTCTAGCTCTCCTGGTCCTGGCGGCGCTGGCGGCCGTATCCCTGGGCGTCTACAAGATCGGCCTCGTCGATGTATATGCCGTCATCGTCTCCCACATCGCTCCTTTTGGAGCCTCTTCTCCCTCCGGCGGGCTAGCCAGCACCATCGTCTGGGAGATGAGGCTTCCGCGGGTCTTTCTCGCCATAACTGTGGGGGCGGCCCTCGCCACTGCGGGGGCGGTATTCCAGGGCTGCTTCAGAAACCCGCTGGTGGAGCCTTTCATCCTGGGGGTCTCCTCGGGGGCCGCCTTCGGCGCAGGCCTGGGGATAGTCTTCCCCCAGTTCTTCCTCTCCATCCAGATCTCGGCCTTCATCTTCGGATCCGTTGCGGTGGCCATCGCCTACTCCCTGGCCCGGGTGGGAGGAAAGACTCACACCCTGACCCTGATCCTGGCGGGGGTGATCATCGCCTCGGTCTTCGAGGGGCTGGTCTCGATCCTCAAGTACACCGCCAACGCCGCAGCGCTGCGGACGATCGTCTTCTGGATCATGGGCGGCTTTTACTATGCGAGCTGGAGGGACGTCGCCATCAACGGACCGATCGTTATCTTCTGCTTTTTCGTCCTCTGGACCTTCAGCTGGAAGCTGAACGTCCTATCCATGGGGGACGAGGAGGCCCGAGCTTTAGGGGTGAACCCGGACAGGTTCAAGCTCCTCTTCGTCTTTCTTGCGACTCTGATGACGGCGGTCACCGTCTCCACCGTCGGGATCATAGCCTGGGTGGGGCTGATGATGCCCCACGCCGCCAGGATGATCCTCGGCCCCGACCACCGGTTCGTCATCCCAGCCGCGGCGATGCTGGGCGGGATATACCTGATCCTCTGCGATACCCTGGCCCGGACCCTCACCTCTTCAGAGATCCCGGTGGGGATCATAACCTCGATTCTGGGAGCTCCCTACCTCTTCTACCTCCTCAGGACCAGGGGCGGGTCTGTCTTCGGGTGATATCCATGTTGAGGGTGGAGGATCTATATTTCAGCTACGGAAAGAAACCCGTCATCGAGGGGGTCACCTTCGAAGTCGATCGGGGAAAGGTCTGCGGCCTCTTCGGCCCCAACGGCAGCGGTAAGACCACCCTGTTCAAGTGCTGTCTTAAATTTCTGGAGTATCAGAGGGGCACCATCTCCATGAACGGCTCTGACATCCGGGGGGAGAGGATCGAGGATATGGCGCGGCTCGTCGCCTACGTCCCCCAGGAGCACAAGCCCTCCTTCCCCTATCTGGTGAAGGAGATCGTCCTCATGGGAAGAACCCCCCACCTGGGGGGCGTCTTCGGGGCGAGCCAGAAGGACAAGGCCAAAGCCATCGAAGCCCTCGGGACCCTCGGGATCAGGGACCTTGCTGACAAGTCCTACAACCAGCTCTCCGGAGGCCAGAGACAGATGGTCTTGATGGCCAGGGCCATCGCTCAGGATACGCCTCTGATGTTCCTGGACGAACCGACCTCGGCCCTCGATTTTTCAAATCAGGTCAAGATCTGGAAGACGATCCGAAAGGTAGCTGAAGGCGGGGTTACCATCCTCGCCTGCAGCCACGACCCCAACTTCGTATCCTGGTTCTGCGATCAGGTGACGGTGATGAAAGAGGGAAAGGTGGTGGCCGACGGGCCGCCCTCGGAGGTGATCGTCGATCAGGTTCTGGAAGAGATCTATCCCGAGATCTGCAGAGTGGAGAGGCTGGCCGGGACCAGGATGGTCCTCCCCAAAGAGCTTGTCGAGAGGTAGGAACGCCTGGATGACTAAATATTTAAGGAAGTTGGTAAGAGTATCTTCTAAGAAAAGAATTCCGGTTCCCTTGATCGGGCTTCGGACCTGGGCGAGAGGAGGAGCTAAAATTGAGATATTTACGTCCATTGGCGTTGGTTCTGGTTCTGGCAGCGATTCTATTGGCGGAATCGGTGATCTACTTCGGCGAGGTGGGCGATCGGCCCGAAGAGAGATCGCCTGAAGGGCAGCGGATCGTCATCGACAGCCGTGGGGTGGAGGTGGAGGTTCCCGCTGAAATCGATCGGGTGGTCACCATCAGCGACGGCCTGATCCTGGAGGTGATGACCGTTCTGGGGGTGGAGGATAAGCTGGTGGGGGTCGGTTCGAGGACCTTCCAGGAGGTCGATACCTACGTATTCCCGACTGTGGAAGGGGAGGAGTTCGCCTATCGGGACGGCATGAACACCATGGCCTACCTGAACCCCTGGACGAAGGATCTTCCCGTCATCGCCGAGTATGACGGCGGGGTGAACTACGAGGCTCTGGCCAGCCTTCGCCCCGACGTGGTGATCGTCCGGCTCGGGTCCTGCACCTTCTGGACCAACGATGAGATCACCCAGAAGGCGGTGGATAGGATCGAGTCCCTGGGCTTTCCTACGGTCGTCCTCTACGGGACGAACTTCTATGACCAGCCCGACATCTCGACACTCTGGGACGAGGTCCGGATCGCGGGCTCGGTCTTCGGCAAAGAGGATGAGGCTGAGGAGGTGGTCGATTATCTGCAAAGCTCGATAGATCAGGTCACCGAACGGACCCGAAACGTCACCGAGGACGAGAAGCCTGACGTCCTCTACTTCGGCCTCGCCAACGTCGCCAGGGACGAGGGTGGGGCGGGAAATACCGTCTCCCTCAACTCCTACGAGTCCTGGACCCTGGAGAACGTAGTCAACGCAAAGAACGCCTTCCGGGAGGAGTCGGGATACTGGCACGTGATAAGCGCAGAGCACGTCCTGGCCATAAACCCCCAGGTCATCGTTCTCCCCACCGATTGGGGGTACCACCCGGCGAGGGAGCTTTACGAGGCTCCCTACTACCAGAGCCTCCAGGAGGTGGAGGCGGTCAAGAATCGAAGGGTGGTATCTCTCCCCTACACCCCTTACGACTGCGCAAAGCGCCTCGAGTACCCGATAGAGGTGATGGTGATGGCCTGGGCTGCCTATCCGGATAGGTTTGAGGACGTCGATCTAGGGGAGTGGGTCCTGGAGTTCTACGAGGATGTCTACGGCGTGGACCGGGAGACGGCCGAAGGTCTCCGCTCTGCTCAGTGGCTGGACTGGACCGCCGAGGAGGCCTGAATGTCACCTCCTGGGCCGGGGGATGAGACCAAGGGCGACGTAGTCCTCGCAGTGAGAAGAGATCTAGAAGAGAAAGCCGACGAGAAGACGAGGGAGGGCGGCCAGCGGTTCTTCAAGGAGGGAGCGTTGCTTCACGGAGTGAAGGCGGCCGTGGTGAGGGAGATCGCGAAAAAGCACTTTCGGGAGATCAAGTCCCTGGAGAAGGGAGAGATCTTCTCCTTATGCGAGGAGCTTTTGAAGTCGGACTATTTCGAGGAGGCTGCCATCGCCTTCGAGTGGGCCTACTCCACGAGGAAGAGATACGAGCCCGCCGACTTCTTCCTCTTTGAGAGGTGGATCACCCAATACGTCAACAACTGGGCCAAGTGCGATACCCTCTGCAACCACGCCCTCGGCTCCTTCATCGAGATGTACCCAGAGTTCGTCTCGAACCTCAAGGGCTGGACGGGGTCGGAGAACAGGTGGCTGCGGCGGGCGGCGGCGGTGACCCTCATCCTCCCGGCCCGGAAGGGCGATTTTCTCGAAGACGTCTTCGAGATAGCCGACCGACTCCTGGAGGACGATGACGACCTGGTCCAGAAGGGGTGCGGCTGGATGCTGAAGGAGGCGAGCAAAAAGCATCAGCAAGAGGTCTTCGATTACGTGATGAGGAATAAGGCCTCGATGCCCCGGACAGCCCTCCGGTACGCCATCGAGAAGATGCCACAAGACCTTCGGCGGGAGGCGATGGAGAGGTGAGATCTGGTCTGTTGACAGATCAAAATCATCAATTCGTACCGTCTTTTTCCTGCCCGTTTCTTTTTTATGGCCCTACCTTTCAGCTTCTATCATGAAACCCAGCACCTTCGATGTGACGGAGCGGCGGGCGAAGATCACCGTCTTTCGGGTGGGCAGGATCTGGACCTTCAAGCACTTCTTCGGGGACAAGGAGACCTTCAAGGAGCTGGCCGACCATTACAGCCGTGATAACTATCGCTTCGAGTTTCTCACCGAGCATGAGAGGGACGAGGCCTTCGAGAAGCTGAAGGTTCGGGGCTTCGACTTTAACCTAGTCGAGGACTTGGCCGGGTACGTCGTCAGCCTGGACAAGTCCAGCAAGTACGCCCCGGTCCTGAAAAACTCCATCGAATACGCAGAGATCCAGAACGAGCGGGTATTTCTGATGAAGGACCGAGTCTCGGTGGAGGAGGCTCTGGAGTTCGGGGCCGAGATCTACGATGGGATCATCCCCTTCTGACCTGCCCGAAATTGAGACCGAAGGCTGAGGCTGGAGAGGATCTTTCGGTCAGGCCGAAGCCAGGGCAACTTATATACAATATTTCGACCTATAGGTTATCATGAAAGAGATTTATCTGGCGGTCGTCCTCGCCACCTCGGTGCTGATCGGCGGGGCTTTGGCCATGCCGCCCTCCGAGCGGGGCGCCCTCCAGGACGAGAACAGCGCCACCTTCCTCGACGTCGTCTCCATCCAGGAGGCTGTCGCAGCGATGCCAAAAGTTGATCTCAACCAGAGCGAGAGCGAAGGCCTCCTCTACATGAGAGAGGAGGAGAAGCTGGCCAGGGACGCCTACTGGGCCTTCGGTGACCAATACGGCCTGCCCGTCTTCGAGAATATCGCCGAGGCCGAAGAGACCCACATGGAATCGGTGAAGGTCCTCATGGACAAGTACGGGCTTATTGACCCCATCATCGAGGCCGGGAAGTTCTCAAACCCCGACCTTCAGGCCCTCTACGACGACCTGGTTGATCAGGGCAGCTCGTCTGCAGAGGAGGCCCTTCGGGTCGGAGCGGTCATCGAGGAGACCGACATCCAGGACCTGAAAGAGAGGCTCGCCGAGACCGACAACGAGGACATAAAGATGGTCTACGAGTCTCTGATGAGGGGATCAAGAAACCACCTGCGGGCCTTCGTAAACAACCTGGAGCGGCGCGGGATCGGCTACATCCCCCAGGTCCTGAGCCAGGAGGAGTTCGACGAGATCGTCGGCACATCGATCGAGAGGGGGCCTTACCAGTCTTAGTGCCCCACCCTTTTCAAGACGGCTACCATCTTCGGTAGGAGTCCCTGAACCTCTTTTTGAACTCCCAGATCTCCCGTTCCGAGACGTTCATCCTCCACCCCAGGTCGTAGTAATCCTTCTCCCGCTCCGTTCCGGTCAGGATCGGCCGGAGAAAGCACTCACACTGCCTCCCGTCGAGGCCCCGTTCGTTGCACCTCCAGCCGTCCCCGTCCTTGAGATGGTTTGATAGAAGGTGGCCACAGACGCAGCATAACCCGCTTCGATAGTCGGGGCGGAGCGCTTCATGCCGCCCTCTGGTAAAGGATGGTTCTGTCATCGTCACCTCCTCTTCAGCCACCCCATCTTCGATCTCTTTGTCGAACTCGGCCTCATTCGTTCCTCCCCCGGAGGAAGGCGCCTTTGGTGATCCCGCCCAGGGATATATTCCTCACCTCTCTCTTGAGCCCTTCGAGGTCACCCCCCTCCAGGGCCTGGTTGTAGATCTCGACCATCTTCTGGGCGTACTTTGCCGTCCTGCCCCGGGCGTCGATGGCGATGGACTCGACCCCCAGATCGGCGATCTTCGAAACTTCGTCTATGAGGGAGAGCTCGACGGCGTTGAAGACGTGAGTCCTGCACTCACCGTCCCTTCTTACGGGAAAGATGCGGCCGGTCTCGTCCTCGATCCCCCAGAAGGCCTCCCCTCCCCTCGCGACGACATCGCACCCCAGGGCCGAGGAGATGAGGCAGTTTTCGGCTACCATCGCCTCAACGTTCCCCTGGACCAAAACCTCCAGGTCAGGGCGGCTCTGGATCGATCGAGATCTAACCAGAAGCTCCTCCATCTCCCGATAAGAGATCTCCGGCGAGAGGGTCAGCCTCTGAAATGAGGGCGCCAGCGCCTCGACAGCGAGGCCGTTCCAGACGTTCAGGCCAAAAGATCCCGATATCCTCATCTCGGGGACCTCGGCCCTCACCGCCTCGGCGAGCCCCACCCCCTCCACCATCACCTCCTCCACCGGAGCCCTATTCAGCAGAGGAGCTGCGAAGTCGAGAAAACGGCGTCTTACGATCCTCGGCCACTTCCAGACTAGCTCGGTCTTCGCGCTCCCGCTTCCGCAGATCTCTTCTGCTCGGCGAAGCGTCTCCAGGAGCTCGCCGGGTGTCGTCTTCCCGGGCCTGCACTTTCTCTTAAGGGTGATCCCGACGACAGGCTCGAAGTGGACCCGACGGCATCCGCCCTCTGCCGCCCCGGAGACGGCTTCGAGGGTGCTGGCGTAGACCGAGACCAACGGTTTTGACATTCTGAGAGGCGAGCGTTTAGTAGTAATTTTTCGTCTATCAAAAAGCCCCTCTAGCCTCTCCTTCGCACCTTTCACCTCTTCGTCGGAAGGCCTGAAGTAGGCCGCCACTTCCTGTTCGGCCACCTCCAGAAACTCCCGTCTCATCCTGTTTATCTCCCCCAGGGGGGCGAAGAGGCCGCCGGGATAGTCCATCTCGACCTTCCTGATGAAAAAAGGCGTGCCTCCAGTCTTTCGGAGCTGGGCCTCGATCTGATCTTCCGAGAGTGGCCGTTTGATGGCTGGCTCCATCGAGAAGTCGCCCTTCAAGTTGGCTCTCACCATTTTTCCGCCAGGCAGGAAGACCTTCCCCACTAGGGCGGGCCTTCTCTCTTCCCATCCAACCCTCAAATCGATGGGGATCTCCGGTTCAGCCCGAGCTCCAGATCTTTCGCCGAGCCCCGCCCTCCGGGTGACAAAGACCTCTGCCCTCATTTCTACAGGTTCCGGGACAGAAAGTCGGATTAGATCGTTTTCAACGTCGACGGGGGATCTGACCACCATTCCCATCTCTTTCTTTCCCGAGAATATGACCAGGCCGTCCCCCTGCTCCGGAACGAGGTCGCCCTCAATTCTGACGGTGGCCGCCCTCCGGTGCCCGTCCCAGGAGACGACCCTGCCGACCCGGAGGCCCCGGTTGTCGGGCCGGTCGGTGCTCACCAGATCTCGCCGGTCGGCGCCGCCGATGCAGCCTGTCGTGAACTCTCGGTTGAAGGCGAGGGCCAGGTCTCTTTCGTCCTCAGCGGACGGTGCCCAATCGCCCCTGGATATGGAGTCGAGGGCCCTTCTGTAGATCGATACGACGACCCTCACGTACTCGGGAGACCTCATCCTCCCCTCGATCTTCAGAGCCTCGATCGGGGCCCTCGCCAGCTCTTCCAGATGAGGGTAGGCGGCCAGGTCCTTTGTGGACAGGAGGTAGCGCCCCTTCAGAGGGACCTCTTCCGTCTCCAGGGGCCTGCCATAAGCGTCCTGCTTCCTGGCCCGGAGGAGGCGGTAAGGCTTTCTGCAGGGCTGGGCGCACAATCCCCGGTTCCCGCTCCGGCCTCCGATCACCGAGGAGAGGAGGCACTGGCCTGAGTAAGAGTAGCAGAGGGCTCCGTGGACGAAAACTTCGACGCCGATTGAGGCCTCGTTGGCGATCTCCTCCACCTCGGGCAAAGTCAGCTCCCGAGCGAGAACCACCCTTTTCAGCCCCATATCGGCGGCCCACCGAGCCCCTTCAAGGCTGGATATCGTCATCTGGGTGGAGGCGTGAAGCTCCAGGTCCGGCACCAGGTCCCTAGCGAGCCGGACGACGCCGGGGTCCTGGACCAGGATGGCGTCTGCCCCGATCTCGCGGAGCCAGACGAGCCGACGGGCTACATCTTCGACCTCAATCTCCGGGATGAGGGTGTTGACGGTGACGTAGACTTTGACGCCCCGAAGGTGGGCGCGGTCGATCGCCGTCTCAAGTTCTGGATCGTCGAAGTTTTTGGCGCCGTGCCTTGCCCCGAACCGTTTTCCAGCGAGGTAGACGGCGTCGGCTCCCGACTCGATCGCCGCCTCCAGTCCCTCCCAGAACCCGGCCGGGGCGAGGAGCTCTGGCATCTCCCCTGATCGTCTCACGATCAATTACCTGGAAGGGCGAGATATATCTTTATCTCATTCCGTCACCCATCGTACTGTGGAACTCGTCTACGTCCTCGCTCTCATGATCACAGGAGTTGGCGCAGGCTTCGCTTCCGGGATGCTGGGGGTCGGAGGCGGCTTCATCATGGTCCCGGTCCAGTTCTGGGTCTTGACCTCCATGGGGGTCGAGCCGACATTGGCCACCCGGATCTCCTTTGGGACGGCTCTCGCCGTGGCCTTTCCCACCGCCATAAACGCTTCCTATGGGCACTGCCGGAGGGGCGCGGTCATCTCGAAAGCCGCCCTTCTCCTCGGCATCGCCGGCCTTGTTGGCGCCTTCTTAGGAGGCGCCGTGGCGGCCCACGCTCCCGGAGACCTACTAAGGATCGTCTTCGGCCTCGTCATAATAGCGGCCGCTTCTAGGATGCTGATGGGCCCTGGCCCTCAAGCCGGTGGGGGTGGCGAAGGATGTGGAGTTGGAAGTGGTGTGGGTGACGGAGATGGGGGTGGGGTCGAAGGTGCAGACGGAGGAGATGGAGGTGAGGGGCCTATGGTGAAGAGCGCCTCATTCTACCTTCTCTTGGGCCTTCCCATCGGCTTTCTCTGTGGCCTCATCGGGATTGGGGGTGGGGTTATCATGGTCCCGGTCCTCTCGATGACCATGGGCTTTGGGATGCACAGGGCCATTGGAACCTCCGCCACCGCCATAATTCTCACGTCGTCGGGTGGCGTCATCTCCTACGTCCTAAACGGCCTGAACGTCTGTGGCCTTCCTCCCCACAGCCTGGGATACGTCAACCTCCTCCAGTGGGCGCTCCTCGCCGGGACCAGCATTCCCGCGGCCTGCATCGGCGTCAGAGCCGCCCACCGGCTCCCGGCCAATCGACTGAGGTCGGTCTTCACGGTACTGATGATCTACATGGCCCTGAGGATGATGGGGGTCTTCGAGCTCTTCCACCTTCCTATATAATCTTAGAAATCCGCGAGGTACCCCATCCATCACGACCATATTTATAAATCAAGCAAGCTCTCAGATCGATTGGGAAGGGAGTTGGGGGGTTGGAGATTTTCAGATCCTTTCAGCACGTTCGGGAAAGCAAATCTCTCCACAAAAGTTTAAATCAAATCTCATTTAAATCAAATTTCAGGATGAAGAGGGAGTTCGGGTAAAAATGGCCATCGAGATGAGCAGCCCCTGGATTGCGGGACCCATCGGCATCGCAGCCGGTGCGGCTCTTGCATGGATCACCACAGAGTACAAGACGAGAAAGACCTACAGGAACGTGATCCTGCTTCTGGCGAAGAGCGCCGACGACTTCGCCGGGATGGGGCAGGTGGAGAAGGCGCTATCCATCTACGACCAGATCCTGAAGGACGTTCCGCGGCTTGAGCCCGCCGTCCGGGGCGAGGTCAGGTTCAGGCAGGGGCTCAGCCGCTATGGCCAGTCCTTCGAGGGGGCGAGGGAGACGAACCTGCGCCTGGCGGTCGAGGCCTTCGAGGACGCCATCAGGCTCATCAAGGCCGAGAAGCACCCCGCCGAGCACGCTCAGGCTCAGAACGGCCTCGGCGTATCCCTGGTTCGCCTCTCAGAGACCGGCGGCGAGAAGGGCGGCGAGCGGTCCGAAGGGGCCGAAAAGAGCGAGGAGAAGGGGAAGAACCTGAAGCTGGCCATCGGGGCCTTCGAGGAGGCGCTGAAGCTCTACGCCGCCGAAGGCAGCGCCCAGGAGCGCGCTCAGACTGAGAACAACCTCGGCGACGCCTATCTCCTCTTGTCCGAGCTCGAAGAAAATGACTCTGAAGTCGTCTCAGACCTGAAAAAGGCCATCGGATCCTACGAGGAGGCTCTGGCTTTCAGGACGCAAGAGGTGCACCCGGAGGACTACGCCGAGACCGAAAACAGCCTCGGAAGGGCCCAGATGGCTCTGGCCCAGGTTGAGGAGGGGGAGATGAGGGAGGCGCTTCTGGAGAAGGCCGCATCCTCCTTCAAGGCGGCGCTGGAAGTGAGGACCGCCGACGCCCACCCTGAGGAGCGGGCCGAGACCCAGACCCTCCTCGGCCAAGCCCTGGTCCTGGAGTCAGAGCCCCAGGTTAGCGGGAGCGAGGTTCACTGGGCGGACCGGGAGGGGCTAAAGATGGCGATCGAGGCCTACGAGGAGGCCCTGGCCGTCCGAACCCGCGAGTCCCACCCCGAGGAGTACGCTGAGACGAAAAACCTCCTGGGAAGAGCTCTCGTCATCCTCTCGGGGCCGGCGAGCGGCCCCGAGGACGCCACAAACCTGAAGCGGGCGATCCGGGCCTTCGAGGAGTCCCTGGCCATCAGGACCCAGGAGGCGAGGCCCCTGGATTATTCCGAGACCCAGAACAACCTGGGGATCGCCTACCGAAACCTCTCCAGGCTGGAGGACCGGGAGGAGAACCTGGAGCGGTCGATCCGGGCCTACGAAGAGGCGCTCCGGGCCCGGTCCGGCGGGGCGAGGAAGAAGGCGGAGAAGGAGAAGAGCGAAGAAGGTGAGGTTGAGGTGGCAGAACTTCTGGATGGTCTGACCCGGTCAGGATCTTGATTTATAGAGGGGAAGTGCCCCCTTCTCCGGGAATTAATATGCAAGTGATAATATTAGTATCTGGCAAAGGTCCAGGATGAGCCACCCGCCCATTAGAGATCCGATCTGCTTTGCAGGTACTATAGGTATTTACTTATACTACATACTATTTTTGGATAGGAACGGTGGTCATCAGGACACCATTGTTTGAGAAGAATATATTTGGCTATTACGGGTGTATGCGATGAGGCTAACAGATGGGGCGTGGAGCTTTAAAACAAAAGGCGATTTGAAAGCCGCAATGGTCATTTTTCTGCTGGCGTTGAGCGCCTTCCTGGCCCAGCCGGCTTTTGGTGAGCCGTCCCCGGTTGGGGACGACTCCGGCAAAGTGCGCTTGGTTCTGAACGCAGAAGAGTTCAGCGTAACCAGGGACGATGACGGCTTTGATGTCATTGTGATGGGCGATTTTGCTTCGACCACCTCGCCAGGAGACCCGATGCTGGTACACAAGCTGTATAACGTCCTCATCCCTCCCGATGCCGTTGGAGCGAAGCTGAAGCTGGAGATAGTCTCCGCCGAGATCAAGGTTCTGGAAGGGACCTACGAGATCAGGGCAGTGGGACCTCTAGCCCCGGGGGTCGACGAATTTTCCGAATGGACAATGTGGGCGGAATATTGGGGAGAGGGTAAAAAAATATTCGATGAGAAGAATCTCGACGTTTACGAAAAAGAGGCAAACTATCCCCAAAATTACGTGGTTCTGCTGCCCCATTCCGAGCTGAGAAAGTGGAAATTCGCGAGAGTGGACTATACACCACTCCAGTACAACCCGGTATCAAAGAAGCTCACTCTGATCAAGAGCGTCGTTGTGGATATAAGCTACGAGACCTCACCGGATCGAATGGATTCGGCTCTTGCAGCTGACACGGTTATGGATGACGTCGCCTCTGAGCTTTTTTCGAATTACGAAGAGGGAAAGGCCTGGTATGGTGTAAAAGAGCCAGAGTTCAGACCTCAGGGCACCTGCGATTACGTCATAATCACCACCAACGCGATCGTCGCGGGCAGCTCCATGCTAGACGACTTTATCGCTCATAAGCACAGAATCGGGCACAGCGTTTTATTGGTCACAGAGACCGACTTCGGCGGGTTGACGGGTCAGGCACCCAATAACAGGGCAGAGAAGATGCGCCAGTGGCTTAAGAACAATTACGTCGCCATGGGAATCAAGTATGTGCTTCTGATCGGCGATCCCCATCCTTACGAGGGCGGAGAGGGCGACATTCCCATGAAGATGTGCTGGCCCAGATATTCAGAGAGCTCCTATCGGGAGACACCTACCGATTACTTCTACGCCGATCTGACCGGCAACTGGGACAAAAACGGCGACCAGATCTACGGCCAGTGGGGGGTCGACTATCCCGTCTCCGGAGGCGTGGATTTCACGCCCGAGGTCTACGTGGGAAGAATACCGGTATACAATGCCAGCTATGCCATGCTGGACAGCATCCTTCAGAAGATCATCAGTTATGAGACCTCCTCGAATACAGACTGGAGAAAGAGCGCGCTTCTTCCGATGTCCTTTTCTGACTCATCAACCGATGGGGCCAAGCTGAGCGAGCAGATGATTGACGACTACCTCAGCCCCAACGGTTTTTCCTCCTGGCGCATGTACCAGCAGGGAAGCATCGGATCTTGTGCAGACTCCGGCTATCCAAGCGAAGAGGAGCTCCTGGGAGGGACTGTGGTCAGAGATCGGTGGGCTGCTGGAGACTACGGCATAATGTGCTGGTGGGGGCATGGCAGCTCTGCTCAGGCAGGCGTAGGTTATTCCGGATGTAGTGGAGGGCTGATGTTTGACAGCTCCTATCGTTCCAGCCTGGACGACGCCCATCCGTCCTTCACCTATCACTGCTCCTGTCTCAACGCCTACCCCGAGAGCAGCAACAATCTCGCATATGCGGTCCTACAGCAGGGAGGCATCGGCACCATCTCGGCAACCAGAGTCTCCTGGTATTACGTAGGACAGGCTTACGGTTCCTTTGACAGAAGCCCTTCCAACTCCGGGCTGGGCTACGAGTACGCGAAGAGACTGGCGCAGGAGCTTGCTGCAGGAGACGCTCTCTATCAGGCCAAACAGAGCGTCTACCCGGGATATTACAGCGAAACCACCATGAACTGGTACGGCTTCAACCTCTATGGCGATCCAGCCCTAGGGCTTGGGGTCGAAGAGCTGAACTCTCCTCCAGAGACGCCGGATAGACCTTCGGATCCGGTTACGGGTTGCAATTTTGTTCCCTAAAGCTATTCGACCTCGGCAACTGATCCAGATGACGACTGGGTGAAATTCACCTTCGATTGGGGCGACGGAACAACCTCGGAGACTGGATTTGTGGATTCAGGCAAAAACGTGAGCGAATCTCATGGCTGGAGCAGCGAAGGGGTCTATTACATTCGTCGATATCAAATGAAACGATATTAGTGACCTCGGATGGCGGCGACGGAAGCGCTCGGGTACTTGGAGTGGAAAGGAGCAGAATAAGCATTCTTCTCCCAAAGCCAGAAGCTTCTTGTAGACCGAGAGCTCTAAACTTAAAGCGATATGCCACTTCAATTGAGCTTCTGGCAAAAGAGATGTGTATTGGTGGCACTATTGATGCTTTTTATCTTAACGGAATCGACCTTCGCCCGGAGCTACAGGCTCGACGTCACCGGTGATGCGGGTGGCGTAGTCTCAGCCTTTGGGAGGAGCATGAACGGCTCCTTCGAGCTTTCAGGCTATTCCATAGGAGAAGGCAGATTTTACCGAGTTACCGACATCGACGTCAATGACGTCAGAATGAAGGAGAGGATATCGGCAAACGAGGGGTCTTTGGATGCGGAGGAGAGGATCTTTTTGATCTCTGTGGCGGAGGATGATCCCGAGAGCGAGGTGATCAAGCCGTCAGGGAGCCAGACCTTCTCGGTCTTTGTCGAGGAGGCATGGCCCGTTTTTCTCAACGCAAGGAGGAGAGTGGATTATATGGGTGCCGGGATCTCCGATCGGGAAGCCTTCGCTACCGAATTCGATTCTGTGAGCGCCTCATACTTCCGCAACACTGACCTGAGAAGGGAGAGGAGCTGCGACCTTCGGCTGAATGAAACTATCTTCACCGGGAAGATTACCGACGACCCAACTGAAGTTTCCCTCCTCCCAGAAAGTAGGGTCATCTCAAATAAGAGCCTCTATTACACCACGGATTCCATCTCCAACGGTCTGGCCACCCTAGGCTACAGACAGGTGGCAGATGACCTCTCCATCTTGGAAGAGGGCTCGGAGACCTATTCTGGGTCTTTCAGGATCGCGAGAACCATATCCATGAGGTCGCCGGGGATTGAGGACGAGGATGAGGAGGTCGACTGGCTCTTATGCTGCCCTGGCGGTCAGCCGATCCTCGAACCTTCAGCCGACGAGGCGAGGGTATTTGAGGGATTCTGATGGACAATTACAATTTTCGAAGTGCTCTGATCTTATTCGTATTTTTCGTCTATGTCAGCGGAACGGCCCTTGGGTCGCTGGTCTCGATCAGCTATGACGACGGCGTTCCCGAGGACGGCTTTTGGCTTGGAGGTGGCCTGGGTCACGCGGTGGTCTTCAGCCCGCCAGCGGAGAGCTGGACCCTCTCCAAGGTTGCCGTATGCGGCAAACTGAATTCAGAATCAGAAGGGGATACGTTCGTCCTCGAGATCTGGGACCAGGATCTGAACTTGCTGTACGGGAGGGCCGACGTCTCCAGCTCCTATTTTGGAGACGAGATGAAGTGGGCTGAGATCGATCTTCCCGACCTTTCCGTCTCTGGGGCTTTTTTCGTCTGTTTCTTCGAGTTCTCCAGCATCTACGTAGGCGCGGATCTGGGTGAGCCCGCCTTCTCGATGTCCGCGGTGGTGTCCAGAAGCCCGAATAAGGTGGAGGTCTGGAACCTTCAGAGCCCCCAGAACATGACCGATTGGATGATCTCGGCGGTGGGGTCATCGCCCGCGCCCGAGGCCGAGGTTCTGCTATCGCCGACCGAGGGCGGCCTTCTGGCGGAGGTAATGATCGAAGATGAGGACGGAAACCTCGCCTCCGCGACGATCCGGGTTCTGGAGGGGGGCGAGGTGGTCTGGTCTGAGAGCAGGCAGGTCGAGGGCTCGAAGGCGAACCTTACCTTCGAGTGGCCCGGCCGGGTTTTCACAGTCACGAACGGGACCGAGGTCCTGAGCCCGGTCTTCGCGACGAAGACGACTGTGGGCATTCCCGAGGAGAGGGCGGAGTACATGGCCTATTCCGCGCCCTGTGTCCTCAACCTCTCCGCCAGTGGGCCCAGTTTGGCCGCCGTGGCCCACTTCGGCCGTGACGGCGAGCTTCACGCTCTGGTGGACGTCTTCGGCTTCGTCCACTACGTCTCCAGCGAGCTCTTCGGTCTCGTGGAGCCCGGCGGCTCCTATGGGAGGTTCGCGAGGGAGAACGTAACCCTCCAGGCGGGCGAGTCGAGCCTGACCTTCTTTTGGCTCGGACTCGGCGAGGGGGGAGAGACGATGACCGCCCATCCGCCCCTGGTCCTGGAGAGGTCGCCGGTTCATCACCTGGGCCTCAGCCTCGAAGAGGTCGAGGCAAAGCCCGGCGAGCATAAAATATACGTGGACGTAGAGGACCAGGCGGGGAACTTATTTAGGGCATCTGAAGAGACAACTTTCGTCCCCTTAAATGGTTCTTAACCATATCATAGCGATTTTGACGAAAACCAGAAGGAGGTGATGCAAAGATATTTATACCAGTGGTAATTACCAAAGATCAGTAATTAGGATTTGATTTGAGATCAGTACTTCAGATCAGTAGGTGGAGGAAGAGGGAGGGTTGCTCGATGAGGGAGAGCTCTAGGCTTACAATAGCGCTTACTGCAGTCGTTTCATTTACTATTATCGTATCATCTCTTCTCACGCCGGCCTGCGGCGTATCGGTGAGTTATCAATCGGGAAGTGGGGGAAGATCTGCCACAGTCTCCGGAGAGTATCATCTTTCTGACTCAGCATCTTTGCGGGAGAGCGCCAGCTTAGGCTCCGGAGGGGTAGATCTGGTGCGAGCGGTCAGCGGCTCCGGGGTGAACACCCTGGAGCAGGAGGCGTCGGGGAGTGGGTACAGCCTCAATAACGGGATCGTGAGCGTGGGGGCGCTCTCGGCCTGTACATCGGTGGCGGCCTCGGGCGATGGAGCGAGCCTCAGCCAGAGCGTTTCAGGCGGCGGAAACCTGGGCGTATCCCTGGAGGGAACCCAGGGGACCAGCGCCTCGGGGCAGGAGGCGATGGTTCTGGGTGGCGTCATGACCACCTCTCAGAGCCTCAGCGCCGGGGATGGGATCGCCTCAGGCCAGAGTACGGCCATGGTGGGGGCGGCGGGGTACGTCAGCTCCGGGGCCCTCTCCGAGGAGAACAGGATGGCCCTGGCGGGAGGCTTCGATGGCCAGGGGGATATGACCGCCGCCCTTTCTACCTCGTCCTCGTCCGGCGAAAGGGCCGAGGTCGGGGGCGGGGTCTCCGTCTACGGGACCCAGTGGTTCGGAGACGGGGACCTGGAGGCGATCGCCTCTGAGAACATGGGCGTCACCGTGAGCGGCCTGCAGGCCCTGGAGGACGGGGGCGTCGGGTCCTTTGATCTATCCGCTGAGAACGCCGATTCCGATATGCTGGACCGGGTGGGCGCAGCTGCCGCCGAAGAGGCGGCGAGCGGTGGGGATGTCGCGGTCTCCACCAACTACCAGGGCGGGTCCTACTCCTCTTACGAGCTCATCGGCTGGAGGTGGAACCAGCAGGATCCCCAGATCCAGCTGTATGTGAAGGACGACAGCAACCTTCTGAATGAAGGGCTGACGGGGCCGCAGGCCCAGTCTGCCATCTCCGCTGCGGCAAACGCCTGGGATGACGCCGTGGCCCAGAACCTCTTCGCCGACGGCGAGACGGTGAAGATCGACGCCACCAAGAACACCGATACCTACGACCACTACAACGTCCACGCCTGGAAGCAGCTCTCGGATGCTCCGGGTGCCATCGCCTATGCCAGGACCTGGTACACCACAGACGCCAGCAAAAAGGTCGATGGGTACTACCAGGCCCTCGAGTCGGACGTGAGCTACTCCACAGACTATGGGTGGCGGACGAACCTGAACGACGGCACCAACAGGATCGATGTCCAGTCCGTGGCCATGCACGAGCTGGGTCACACCATCGGCCTTGCTGACCTCTACAACCTGCCGAGCGACGATCCGCGCAAGTACGACTACGAGCAGATCATGAACTTGTACGACGGGCCGCAGAGGTACCTGGGGAACGGGGACAAGACAGCGGCGCGGTTATTGTATGGACAAGATGATTTTTATGTATTTGCGCGAGGTGACGATAATGCACTATGGTGTAACGTAGATGGTAGTTGGATTA
>Ga0272442_10003048_pt1 | contig 23759 bp, 30 predicted proteins | sample SSMForm2O_FD_200262 | JGI IMG/M metagenome (GOLD analysis project Ga0272442, IMG submission 200262) | Marine sediment archaeal communities from Little Sippewissett salt marsh, Falmouth, MA, United States - SSM-Form-2O | ecosystem: Environmental > Aquatic > Marine > Wetlands > Sediment ...
AAAGCTGCATCATAAATATCATCTTCGCCAGCCATAGCACCAGTATGGGAAGATGCTGCTTTTGCACCTTCTTTATATCTGCCCGATTTAATGACAATAATTGGTTTACTTCTCGCAAAACTACGAGCTGCACTCATGAATTTTCTAGCTTTTGTTATAGATTCCACATAAAGAACAATACTTCTTGTATGCATATCCATACCAAAATAATCAATTAGGTCTCCAAAATCAACATCAAGCATTGAACCTACTGATACAAAACTACTAAAACCAACATTTGAAGCAGCAGCCCAATCAAGAATAGCACCACAAACAGCGCCACTCTGTGAAAATAATGCAATGTTACCTTCTATAGGCATTGCACGAGCAAAAGTAGCATTGAGCTTTAAATATGGTAGAATAAAACCTACACAATTAGGACCAATAATTCTTAGATTATATTTTTCTTTTATTTCCAATAATTTTTTTTCAAGCTCTACTCCTTTTTCACCGATTTCTTTAAATCCTGCAGATATTATTAATATGCCTTTAATCCCCTTTTTACCACAGTTCTCTACGACATCAAGAACAACAGAAGCAGGAGTTGCAACTATAGCTAGATCAACAACTCGCGGGATCTCTTCAATCGATTTATAGGCTTGAACTCCTTGGATACTATCGCTATTTGGATGAATAGGATATACGACCCCGTCAAAACCACTCCCAATAAGATTTCTAAAAATATTGTAACCTGGTTTCCCGTGCTTATTGCTTGCCCCAATTACGGCGATACTTTTTGGCTTAAAAACTTTATCAAGATTTTCAACACCCATATATGCTCCCTCTGTTACAAACAGTTTGATTCTTGACCGTCATCAATTTACCCCTTATTATCTTTACTCTTAACTAATCATTTTCTTTATTTAAATTTCTTATTTTCCAACAATTGCCAAAAATTATATGAATTAATTGGAAATATTCCATTAATTATTGGAAAATTACCAATAATTATAAATACTCGAAACAACATAAATACATATAGGAAATTATGGAAATTGAAAATAAAAAAAACGAATTACATTATCAAATGATTGGAGAATTAATAGGTGCACTAATTATTGATACTATAATTATAACTTATTTGCTCTTCTCCAATTGAATAAATTTTAAAATTTGTGATTAAAATGCTAGAAATAATAAACATAGAAGTATTTGGACTTCATATCATATTATCAATAATTATTTTAGCATTTTTTTGTGAATTACTTGACTCTACATTAGGTATGGGATATGGAACAACCTTGACACCTATATTACTAATATTTGGATTTAATCCAATTGCAATTGTTCCATGCGTTTTATTATCTGAACTTATAACAGGGTTAACTGCAGGATTTGCACACCATAAAGCTGGAAATGTAAATTTTAAGGTAGGCTCAATTCATCTTAAGATAGCTTTAGTTCTAGCTACTTGTAGTATTATTGGAGCCATTATTGCTGTTTTTATAGCAATAAATATACCAAAATTATGGCTAAAAATTTACATTGGTTTAATAGTATTAATTATGGGAATAATTATTCTCTTAACAATTAATAAAACTTTTAAATTTTCTTGGAAAAAAATTATTGGACTTGGGACAATTGCAGCATTTAATAAAGGAATGAGTGGTGGAGGCTATGGTCCAGTAACCACTGGAGGTCAGATTTTATCTGGTGTAAATGGTAATAATGCTGTAGGAATAACATCTCTTGCAGAGGGATTAACATGTGCAGTTGGAGTTACAGTATTTTTGGTATCTCCAGAGATTATAGATTGGAGTCTAGCACCTTCATTAATTATTGGAGCGTTGTTATCTGTTCCATTTTCTACAATTATTGTAAAAAAACTTCCAACAAAAGCGTTAAAAATTTCAATAGGAATATTAACCTTAATATTAGGTATTATAACCCTAATTAAAATTTTAAATTAGAAAATGCTATGAAAAAAAATAAAAAAATTAAAAATGAATGATCTAAAAATTAGAAAATCAATAAAATGCTGGGAGTTTATGAACTGCCCAGATCATATTAAAAAAGAATGTTGGGCTTATCGTCTAAATATGTCACGAGAATGCTGGATTTTAAGAAAAAAAGCAAAAAAGGATTTTAACTGGATGAATAATAAAGGTTGTAAAGATTGTAAATTTTATAAATTACTTCATATATATTAACATAATAAATATCAATATAAAAAATAATTATTGAATATTTAACAAAAATTATTGAAAATAAGACAAGATATTTATATAATTTGTATTTTACTAAATTGGTTTTTATCATGAAGATCGATTTAGAAGATATAAAATGCATAACAGAAACAGCATTAACAATTAGAGGCTCAAGGAGAAGAATAACTGTTCCCTCTGAAATTGTTGAAATTCTCAAACTTAAAAATGGTGATAAACTCAGATGGATCATTTTTAAAGACGGAAAAATAAATATTCATAAAGCAAAAAAATAAGTGCTTTTTTTAATTTTTCTTTTAGAAAACTATTAAAACAGTTTATATATTGCCTGAAATCATGGCAGTAACTATAGATGAAGGAAAATGTACAGCCTGTGGAGCATGTGTCGAAGTATGTCCTGTTGAAGCATTAAAGGTAAATGGAACATGCAAAGTTGATGCAGATACATGTATTGACTGTGGAACATGTGTCGACGAATGCCCAGTTGAGGCAATTACATTATAAAAAACCTCCTTATAATAAAAAATAGGAGGATATTTTCTTATTTTTTACTATTTTTACTTTGTTGACATAATTTAACTAATTCAGGTGGGCACTTTGATAATTTTCCTGTATTGACATATTCTTTTAAACGATTAAGCCAAAAAGGAGTAAATCCACAACTATTTACAATTTCTACAAACTTGGTAATCATATCAAGAGTTGCAGGATGCAATATATGTTCCATTTCACAGGCATCTTCTTCAGCAATTTTTTTATTTACGCCAAGAAGTATTAAAAAATTTGCAATATTTTCATGTTTATCTTTAATTTTAATAGCTAATTTCTTACCTTTACTGGTAAGACTTGCACCACTATATTTTTCATAATTAATATAACCCCCATCACTAAGTTTTTGTAACATTTCAGTTACACTTGCAGGACTAATATTAAAAAAATTTGCAATATCATTTGTATGGGCTTTTTCTTTTTCTATTTGAAGATCATAAACAAGTTCAACATAATCTTCTATTGTTTTTTGCCTCAAATTTATCACACTCCTATTAAAATTATTTTTAATACTGCTCCAACAATTGCTGCTGTACTAAGCATTATAGCAGCAGATTTTAACATATCTTTAACACCTAATTCTTTTATCATGACAATAAATGCTGCAACACAAGGGAAGTATATTGTAAGCATTGTTGCTGCAATTACCAACTGATAAGCGTTTACATCAAGAGAAAGCAGCATTCCAACTGCTAAATCTTTTCTGAAAAAACCTGTGATCATAGCAGTACTTGCCTCACCCGGTAGACCAAAAAGTCCTTCCATTACAGGCTGAAGAAGCCTTGCAAGCTCTTGTAAAAGTCCTGCAGTATATAATATATTGATAACTGCAACTCCAATTATCATAAATGGTATTGCTTCCTTTAAGAACCATTTAATACGCATCCATGTTTTTTTACCAGTTGTTCTTAGACTAGGCAGGCGGTATGGCGGTATTTCTAAAAAGATCTCAGGACTTGTCCCTTTTATGAATTTATTTAGAATAAATCCGATTGTTACATATAGGATTATAAGTGAAAGGAATACTATTCCTATGTAATATATTCCATAAGGGCCAAGAATTCCAAAAATCATTGCCATCTGGGCCATACAAGGAATTGCAATAGCAAGTAGAGTAATTGCAATAAAACGCTGTTTTCTTGTTTCTAATGCTCTTGTTGCAAGAGCACCTGGGACATTACAACCAAGGCCAAGAAACATTGGTATGATTCCATAACCATGCATGCCAAGTTTATGAAAAACATTATCAACAAGTGTTGCAAGTCTTGGTAGATATCCACTATCTTCAAGTATTGACAGCATAAAATAAAATGCAATAATATAAGGTAAAACAACAGCTAAAGGCAAATATAAACCAGTTGATAAAATTCCAAGAGATTCTGAAAATACAATTTCTCCATAATCTTGGCTTATTAAAATATTATAAATGTGTCCATCACCAATTATTTCTCCAAATCCTAGCAATATTGGTTTATAGCCTCTTTCAAAAACCTCAGAAATCAAAAGACTAAGATTTTCACCAATAAAAATTACTATCCAAAAAGATATAAAAATAATTCCCAAAGCTATTGGAATGCCAGTTGATGGTCTAATTGTTAAATCATTAATTCTATCTCGAAGCGTATGATGGCGATGTTCAACTTTTTCAACTTTTTTAATAATGGATCCGATTTCTATCCATCTTCCTTCTTCAACTGTTGGTTTGATTTTTTTAGGGGATTTTGCTTCTTTAATTCTAGAAACCAAAGTTTTTATTCCTTCACCGGTTAAAGCAACTGTGGGAACAACTGGGACACCTAATATTTTTTCAAGCTTTTTTTCGTCAATATTTATTCCTATATGTTTTGCTTCATCCCAAAGATTCAAGGCAATTATAACAGGTTTATCTCCCTCAAGTAATTCAAGAGTTAGATATAGATTACGTTCGAGATTTGTTGCATCAATTACATTAACTATTACATCAGCATCATTTGCCATTTTTACTGCTACTTTTTCAGCTTTATTGGAAGATTCTAACGAATAAGTTCCAGGTGCATCTATAATTTCAACTTGTTCTTCATCTAAACGCATTTTTCCTTTTGAAAAATCAATTGTAGTACCTGGATAATTTGAGGATATTACTTTTGCTCCTGTTAGTCTAGAAAAAACGACACTTTTACCAACATTTGGATTTCCCATTAAAACAATTTTTTTAATCATATTTCCTCAACAATTATTTTATGAGCCATGCCTCTACCAAGTGTCATTTGGCAATTACCAACAGAAATTGTGATAGGCCCCATAAAGGGCTGTTTTGAATCTACTTTCACAATTTGTCCTTCTCTGATACCTAAAACATTTAACCTATTTCGAAAACCATAATGTCCATGATGGCCAAAATTAGATCCTCCATGTCTCCCACCATGTATGTAAATTATTTTTCCTTTTTTTCCTTTTTGCAGATGTACCAGAGGGATTCCTTTTTTATGCATATTCGATCACATTAAATTTTTAGGTATGCCTAAAAATATATATGTTATTAACTAGTATATATAGATTTTGGTTTACCTAAATTTTTTTTAAAAAAAAGAAAAATAGTAACTATGCAATAGTTACATCTTTACAAAGATAAACATCTTGTATCGCATTAAGAAGCTGGATTCCTTCCTCCATTGGACGTTGGAAAGCTTTTCTTCCAGATATAAGTCCTGTTCCACCTGCACGCTTATTTATTACTGCAGTTTTTACTGCTTGACCAAAGTCATCTTTACCTGAAGCACCACCTGAATTGATAAGACCAATTCGTCCCATGTAACAATTTGCTATTTGATATCTTGTCATATCGATGGGATGATCTGAGCATAACTTTTCATATGCATGATTGTCCATTTTTCCATAACTAATCCCTTCTTTGTTTAGAGCAACATATCCACCATTTATTGTTGGCTGTTTTTGTTTTACTATATCTGCTTCTATTGTTACGCCTAGATGATTTGCCTGACCTGTTAGATCTGCTGATGCATGATAATCCTTTCCATCAACCTTAAATGCTGAGTTTCTGAGATAACACCATAGTATTGTTGCCATTCCAAGTTCATGGGTATATTTGAAAGCCTTACTAATCTCAACTATTTGCCTACTTGATTCTTCAGATCCAAAATAAATAGTAGCACCAATCGCAGCAGCACCCATATCCCAGGCTTGTTCAACATCAGCAAATAAAATTTGATCAAATTTGTTAGGATAAGTTAAAAGCTCATTATGATTGATTTTTACAATAAAAGGGATTTTATGTGCATATTTACGTGAAATCGAACCAAGAACCCCAAGAGTAGACGCAACACCGTTACATCCTCCTTTAATCGCTAGTTTAACAATATTTTCAGGATCAAAATAAATCGGATTTGGTGTAAAAGAAGCAGCGGCTGAATGCTCAATACCTTGGTCAACAGGTAAAATTGACATATAACCTGTACCACTTAATCGACCATGATTAAAAATAGATTTTAAATTTCTTAAGACATTTGTTGACCTATCAGAATTAACAAGGACTTTATCAACAAAATCAGGACCAGGAATGTGCAAAGATTCTCTATTTATCTTAGGATTATTAAAATCTAAAAGATGACCTGCTTCTTCACCTAAATAACCACGAATATTTTCAATAATATTACCACCTTCATATGTTTTTATTTGATCTAATTCTTGCATTAGTCTCGACTCTCCAATTAAAAAAGAACAATTATAAGCACAAAAACCTTTTGTATAAATCCAAGGAAGCAAAAGAAAAGATATAATAACAAATAATCAATACAAGATTTGTGGATGGAGAGATTTGCTATGGATTGGAAAAATAGATCAGCATATGTTTTTATAAAAACTACAAAAGGTAAAGCTAATTGGGTTTGGAAACAATTTCACAACTGGGAAAATGTAATTGGTACGTGGATTGTAGATGGAGAATGGGATGTAATTGTATGGTTTGATGCAACTAATTGGGACATAATACATAGTTGTGTTGAAACAATCAAGGGATGGAAAGAAGTAGAACACACCAGTTCACATATGGTTTATAATGGATGGAAAAATGGTGGCTGGTGGTGGGAAAAACCCGCTGGAGCATGGGTGTTGCTTAGAGAAGACAGAATTGGCGAAGTATCTGAAAAAATGCATAACTGGGATTGGACAATCAGTGGAGCAAGTATACCCGGCGACTGGGATTATATGACATGGGTTGGAGGTAAAAATTGGAATGAAGTTTGGAAACATCTTTTTGATATAAAAAAAGAAAAATGGGAAACTTCTACTCAAGTTCCAATCAAATCCTGGTGGAATGAAAAATGGAAAGATCAATGGTGGTAAAAACCACCTAATTTTTTTTTATAATCTTCCTTCTTTGTGTCTTTTTCCAAGTTTTTCAAGCATATCTTTTGTCATACTTGAAAGATTGTAACTTGGTTTCCAACCCCATTCTTGCCTAGATGCTCTATCATCAATTGATTGAGGCCACGTATCAGCAATTTGTTGTCTGAAATCAGGTTTGTAATTACATTTAAACTCAGGAATATGTTTTTTGATTTCATCAGCAAGTTCACCTGCTGAAAAACTCATACTTGCCATGTTAAAGTCGCAATGATGTTTAAGTTTTGAAACATCTGCTTCCATTAAATCAATTGTTCCTTTGATACAATCAGGCATATACATCATGGGAAGAACCGTATCTTTTTTTACAAAACAATTATATCTTTTATTTTTTATAGCCTCATAAAATATTTCGACTGCATAATCTGTTGTTCCCCCGCCTGGTAGAGTTTCACTACTAATTATTCCTGGATATCTTACTCCTCTGATATCAATTCCAAATCTTTTAAAATAATAATCTCCAAGAAGTTCTCCAGCTACTTTTGTAACTCCATACATTGTTTTTGGTTTTAACACTGTTTCTTGAGGTGTGTTAATTCTTGGTGTTTCAGGTCCAAATGCAGCAATTGAGCTGGGTACAAAAACTCGTGTCATATCATACTCATGAGCAAGTTCAAGAATGTTATACATACCATTAATATTAACATTCCAGCATACAATAGGCCGCTCTTCACCAACAGCAGATAAAATTGCAGCCATGTTATAAATCGTATCTATATCATAGTCTTTTATTACTTTTTTAACTGTTTCTTTTTTAGTAATGTCAATAAATTCAAAAGGACCTGAATCTCTTAACGTTGGACTAGGTTTAGTTTTTCGACCAGTTGCAAGAACATTATCATTACCATATTTTTTACGAAGTTCCAGAGTGAGTTCTGATCCGATTTGTCCTACTGAACCGGTTACTAGAATTTTCTTCATATTTTTTTTTGTCATAAAATTTTGCCTCCCATAGTAAGATATTCAGTTAACCGCTATATAAAAAGAATATACATACTTTACTGTTTTAAAAAATAATAAAAGGAGGGGAGGGAGGAGGGGATATTGAGAGAGTAAGGAAATTAACATCAATCATCTGCTTCAGATTCCAAATGAACCCATATAGTTCCTGTATGGAGACCTAAGACATCAGCAGTGTTAGGGATATTTACTGTTACTTGAACCCAAACAAAATCAGATAGGTTGCTAACAGCGTCTGAATTGTTTAAAGAATATCTTACTTGGGCTAGAGGATGTTCGTCCCAAGTTGTATTAACAGAAAAATTAGTTCTATCGGAAGTGTTATAACACATTGTATTTGGATTTCCATCACCGGCAGCAAGAATCCAAGCAGTTGTATTACTAAGATTTATCAAAGTATTATTATCCCACATAAATACAGTAGAACTATCTGTAGCAGTACTATTTCCATTTGCATCTCGATCTCCATGAAGATATATCTGGAGATATGAATGATTATTTGAAGATACATTAATATGAGTAATATTTATTGGATATTCTTCTTCATTAACTATTCCAAAGGCAGCAGTATATGTTACCATCTGATTTGTTGTAAAGTTACCTCCAAGTCTTAGTTTTACGCCAACATTTGTTGAATTACTTCCAATTATTCTTAAAATTCTAATATCATCTGATGAATTATCAGATCCAATATAACGAATATTTGCATCACAAGGATGAACAATACTATATTCATATCCAATTTTTGTAACAGCAAACTGAGTGGCAGCAATTAAGTTTAAAACGAGGAATAAAACGGCAAGTATCAACCATTTTTTATTAACTTTCATTTCCTTTCACCTTCATTTTTTTCATTTCATTACCACGATATTATCGTGACAATCTATAGCATGTATACTGTTCTCAAATGACAATATTTAAAGATTCCCCGTTAAAACGTCAAAATGTAAAAATGTCAAAAAATTAGATATTTTTTAAAAAAGGTAAAAAGAATAAAAATTAGATAATTTTAAGGTCTTGGAAATAAACCCGTTTCTTTAACAAGAAGTGGAATTATATCTTCCCAAAAAAGTGCTGTAATATGAATTCCATGAACTCCTTTAATATTATTAATTTGCTTTATTAGATCAACAGCAATTTCAAATCCAACCTGTTTTGGATCTTCAGCTTTTTTCATTTTATTATGAATATTATCCGGAACATCAACACCTGGAACATAGAACTTCATACGTTCGGTCATCTTAAGAGATTTTAAAGGTGTTATACCTGCTAATATGTGAACTTTTTTATCTAAACCTCTAGATCGCACTTCGTCCATCCAATTGGTAAATTTTTCAATATTAAAAACACTTTGAGTTTGAATAAAATCAGCACCAGCATTGATTTTAATTTCTAAACGATCGACACGAAATTCAAAAGGATCAGCAAAAGGATTAGCAGCCGCACCAATAAAAACATCAGGATTGCCTGATAAAACTTTGTCTCCACTTGCAAAAATCCCTTCATCTCTTAAATCTTTAACTATTTTTAACAATTGAATAGAATCAATATCATACACGCCTTTAGCCTGAGGATGATTGCCAAATGATTGATGATCACCAGTTAAAAAAAGCATATTTTTAATACCAATAGAAGAAGCACCAAGAACATCACTCTGAAGCGCAATCCTATTTCTATCTCTGCAAGTAATTTGCATTATAGGCTCTAAACCTTTTTGTAATAAAATAACACTGCCACCCATACTAGAAAGACGTACAACAGCTGTTTGGTTATCAGTAATATTAAAAGCATCTGCATAACCTTTAACAATTTCAGCTTTCGATGAAATTTTTTCTGCATCAGAACCCTTAGGCGGTCCAACTTCAGCAGTAACAGCAAATTTACCTTCTTTTAGAATCCTTTCAAGATTTGAACGAAAAGCCATTTTATATTTTCCTCCACATCTCATTTGATTTTGACCAATCTTTAGGTTCCTTAATTTTTTTCAAACGCTCTAGTTGCCCTTTTTCTTTTAGTTTCTTATAAATTAAATCCCAGATACAATCAAGTTCTGGGTCAACCTCGCATTTTCCATCAACAGATCCGCCACATGGGCCATTTAATAGACTTTTAGGACAACGAGAAATAGGGCAAAATCCTTCGAACTGATCTTCTATACATTCACCGCACATAACACAACGTTTTTCAAATTCTGTCGCACGCTTTATCTCACCTAAAAAAAGAGAATCAGTTCCAGGAATTATTTCAATATCTGTAATAATTTCTGACACAGTTTGAATACCGTTTCCACATGCTAAAACCAATATTTTTTTTGCTTTAGAGATTTCTTCTTTATGTTTTTTTAAAAGACGTTTATCGTTATTAAGATGACACGCTGGATCAAGAATAACCCAACCAGGCACATCTATATTCTTATTTTGTAAAATTGATTTCATAGCTAATACTTCTTCTTCACCACCAGTATGGCATAAAGTTGCGCATTCACTACAACCAATAATAAAAACTGGACCTTTACCTATTGAGTCTAAAAGATCCTCAAGCTTTTTTTGCTTAGTAATTATCATGTAAAAGGGGCATATAATTAATTAATTTAAGTATTTGCATTCAATAATGAAAATCTCTAAATAGTAATCATCTTTTACAGAGATTGGTAGTTGGGATAGATAAATTGGATGATTAAAATGTTAGATGATTTAAAATTTATTTCAGAAATAGATAAATCAAATATGTTAGGTGATGTAGCAAAATTTCCAGAACAAATTAGAGAATCAGAAGAAATTGTAAATAAAACTCAACTTGGTAGTTTTTTTAAAGTTGATAACATAGTTATAAGTGGGATGGGTGCATCAGCGATATCAGGTGATATTGTTAAAGTATTATTTAGAGATCGATTTGATATACCAATTTTTGTCACACGTCAATATGATTTACCAAAATGGGTCCACAAAAACACTTTATTATTATCTCAGAGTTACTCTGGAAATACTGAAGAAACATTACATACCTTTAAACATGGATATCAAAAAAGATGCAATATAATTAGTATTAGTTCTGGTGGTAAACTTCAAGAATATTGTGAAAAAAGACAATTACCTATTATTAAAATACCAACTAATATTCAACCTAGAGCTGCAACTGGTTATATTTTGTTTTCATCATTATTTTCATTAAAAAAAATAGGTCTTATACGAGATGAATTAGACTCTGAAATTGATGAAGTAATTTCTATTGCAAATGAAGTCAGAGATAATTGTAAAAAAGAAATACCTGAAGAAGATAATATCGCAAAACAATTAGCAAAAAAAATCCTTAATACCATTCCTCAAGTATATGGATGGGGTATTTACTCGCCCATAGCACGAAGATGGTGTACTCAATTTAATGAAAACAGTAAAATTATTTGCAGATTTGATGAAGTTTCTGAATGTAATCATAATGATATAGTAGGTTGGTCAATGAATCCTGAGGTATCAAAAAAATTTACTTGTATATTATTCAGAGATGAAGATATCGAATCAATATATATGAAAAAACGTCTTGATTTTATGAAAGAACTTTACCAAGATATTACTTCAAATTTTATTGAAATTCATATTAAAGGTAAAAAAAGACTTTCAAAAATGATGTATGCTATGTATTTAGGAGATTTCATAAGTTGCTATATTGGAATACTTAGAAAAATTGACCCCTCGCCCGTTGATGCAATAGCTGAGCTAAAAAAAGCCTTAGCTCAAATTTAAATATCTTATTTAAAAATATAAAGTAAATTTAAATAATCAACATTGTATTCAACTAATGTTAAAAAAGATAGATGTATAAACTAATTGGGATGCAAAATATGTGATGTCTTATGTTAGAGGAGACTAAAGAACAATTTCAAGATAACGAGGGGAAAAAAACCAAAAATAAATCTCTTGAAGGTAGATATAAAACTCTATTTGAACAAATAAATGCTGGAGCTTTTTTAACCTCATATGATGGAAAAATAATTGAATCAAATCAGAGGTCATGTGAGCTTTTAGGCTATGAGTGGGATGAGATAAATAATTTGTATTTGAAAGATATTTTTCCAACAGACTATAATTGGGATGATTTAATTGATGAAATAACTGCAAAAGGTGGATTAAATTTTGAATCAGAAAATATCAGAAAAAATGGAACAAAATTTCCAGTAGATATTAGTATCTCTCTTTTTACTATGGATGGAAAACCAGTAATGTTTGCGTTAATTTGGGATTGCACTGAACGAAAAAAAGCAGAACAAAAACTAAAAGACTCGGAAGAAAAATACGAAGGACTATTTGAAAGTACTACAGATGGTATGTTAGTTCTGGATGCACGAGGAGAAATACTTGATGTAAATAGTAGAGCTCTTGAGTTATTCAACTTAACAGAAGATAAATTGACAGGTGGAAATTTTCTGAGCATGGATCTTCTAACACCAAAAGCTTTATCAATTGTTGTAAAACAATTTCAAGAGCTTTTAGCTAGTAATAAAGCTACGACTCATGAAACTGAAATGAGAGATAAAGATGGTAAAATTTTAAATATTGAACTTAGTGCTTTTTTCTTAATTAGAAAAGATAATGAAATTGACTATTTTGTTCTAGTTATTAGAGATATTAATGATAGAAAACAAGCAGAAATTAAACTTTCAAGAGAGCATGAACTTCTACAAACTTTAATGGATAGTATTCCTGATTCAATTTATTTCAAAGACACAGAAAACCGTTTTTTAAAAGTAAATAAAGCAAAAGCTGCTCACTCAAATGTTAAACCTGAAGAAATGATTGGTAAAACAGATTTTGATTTTTTATCACCAGAACAAGCAAGAAAAGCATTTGAAGACGACGAAGAAGTTATGAAAACAGGAAAATTCATAATAAATAAAATTGAGAAACTTACAAGTGTCACAGGATCGGAGAGATGGGTATCAGTTACAAAAATTCCAAGGTTTGATGCAGAAGGGAACATAATTGGTACAATGGGAATATCAAGAGATATTACTGAATGGAAGCGACTTGAAGAGCTATACGCAAAAGAACATACGGATAATAACCTAAACAAATAAAAAGCGCGGGGAGGGAGATTCGAACTCCCGAGGTCGTAAGACCAAAGGATTAGCAATCCTTCGCCGTGCCGGGCTGGGCCATCCCCGCATAATTTTGAAACTGACATATAACATTAGTGATAAAAAGGTTATGCAGAATTTAAAAAACAAATATTAAAATACATAACTCTCTTTATATCAATTAAATGGAAGATTGGACCGAGAAATATAGACCAAAAAGCCTTGATGATATTGTAGGCAATGAACGAGCAGTCATTGAACTACGTAAATGGGCTAATTCTTGGATGAATGGAGCTCCTAAAAAAAAGGCAATAATTTTATCTGGTAAACCTGGCATTGGAAAAACAAGTTGTGCATATGCATTAGCAAATGATTTTGGATGGATACCAATTGAACTTAATACATCAGATGCTAGAAATGCAACAAAAATAAAAAATATAGCTACTTTTGGAGCAGTAAATGAGACTTTTGATAACAAAGGCAGATTTATTTCATCAAAACAAGGTGGCAGAAAATTAATAATTTTAGACGAAGCTGATAATCTTTATGAAAGAATTAATACATCTGAAAAAACAGATAATGATCTAAGTGATAGGGGTGGGAAAAAAGCTATAATTGATACAATAAAAATTACAAATCAACCTATTATATTGATTGTAAATGATTATTACAATCTTATTAAGGGTGGTGGTGAAAGTCTAAAACAGATATGCACCTTACTTAAATTTTATGATCCCTATCCCAACCAAATTTTTAATCTTTTAAAAAGAATATGTTTGAAGGAAGGTATAACTGCAGATCAGAGCGTGCTAAAAACAATATCCGACAGATGTAAAGGAGATATAAGATCGGCAGTTAACGATTTACAATCATTATCTCTAGATAACAAACAAATTAACTCGAATACATTATCAGTTTTAGGCTATAGAGACAGAGAAAAAGACATATTCAATGCATTACGTGAAATATTTAAAACAAAAAAAACAAAAGTGATAAGAGAAAGTTTAAGTCATTTGGATGCAGATCCAAAAACTGTAATTCTATGGATAAATGAAAACATTCCAAACGAATATAGAGATTTCAATGATTTAACAAAGGGCTATGATTCATTATCAAAAGCAGATATATTTTTAGGTAGAACATATAAGGTACAAAACTATGGACTTTGGTCATATGCTTGCGATATCATGAACGGAGGTGTAGCTGTAGCAAAATCACGAACCTATCCAAATGATAAATATAATTTCCCTTCATGGCTTAGAGAACAAAAAAGTAGTAAAACAAATCGAGATGTAAGGGAACAAATATTAGAAAAAATAAGTAAATCCGCTCATAATTCAAATAAAAAAAGCAAGGATTTCCTATTGAATTATTTTTCACAGATATTTAGAAATGATACTAATTTTGCTATTAAAATGAAAAATAAATTTGATTTTTCAGAAAATGAAATAAAATATCTTCTTGGTGATGAACATTCTCAAAAATTAAAAAGTATAACTAATCCAAAAGTAAAAATTAAAGAAATACCAATAGAAGATCAAAAAAATGAAATTGAAGAAAAAGAAAGTAAAGAAGATATTCAACAAAGTTTATTTGACTTTTGATTTCATATCGGCTGTTTTAGACGAATTTTGTAAAAAATTAATATAAGGAATTTTATTGGAATATATCATTTTTATACCAAAATCTGAAAAAATTAATAGAAAATTTTATATTATAATAGATACTATAATTACTTACATCGGGGGAATAAATGAGAAAAAAATTTATTATTTTAGGGACTCTTTTATTTTTAATATTAATTTTTCCAACAAACTCTTTTACATCTTTATCTAAAGAGATTGATGATATTGAAAATGAAAAACTATCAGAAAAAAAACCTGACATGATATGGGACAAATGGACTAATATCGCAATTTATGGAGAATATGGTCCAGGTGATAATTTTCTAGAATCAAATAGGGTAGGTTTATTCAGAAAGAATATAAATTTTAATCTTAATAAAGCTAAAATTCGAATTACTTCTTTTTTTCCATTTAATAATTATCGCTATAATGCTTGGGAAGTATATGGAAATATAGAATCTTTATTTGGAAGAGCAACTTTCCGTTATGGATTCGGCACACAGAATGATAATTGGCTTATTGTAGGTTGGGCTCATCGAGTTGAATTAACTTATCTATAACTCATCTCAATTTTTATAGAATAGTATTTTTATTTCATGTCATCTAATTTTTTCATCGCGTCTACTGCTTCTTGTTTATAATAATCTTTAAGTTTATGGTAGGTATCATCAGATATTTGTTTTGCTCGGTGTTGTTTCTCAATATCTTTTAATACTTCCATTAAAAGAGCTTTTTTCGTATTTAATAATTCTTCAGATCCAACTGATGTTACCTTTTTCTTTGTTGTTTTATGTTTTTTTGATGGAATTATAAAAGATAGTAGAATAATAACAATAAGCACTGCAAAGGCGATATATATCCAATCAGGTAGTATATATTCTGTATTTGTTTCTGTTTTTGTTTTGATTGTTTCTCCTTGTAATTCTATTACAAAAAAACTACCTGCTGGGTAATCACCTCCTCCAAATATATTTGTTCCATCAAATTCAATATATAAACTAGAGGTGTTATACATCAATGTTTTCCTAAACTTATTTATATCTCTGACTAAAGAATATGTTAATGTAAATGGCGTATACATTGAAAAATCTAAACCCGACATATTTACCGAATATGTATTATCACCAATTTTTTCATATTCTAAATACTGCCCGTTAAAAGAAATATTAATATCTGTAGCTTCGCTTTGAATCCAAAATGTAACATTTTCATCAGTTGTATTAACTTGTTGAAGTTCTGAAACAACAACTGAATTAGCCTCAGTTGTTACAGTTGTGTCTATTATATATCCATTCGCAAGGATAAAGCTACCTGATAATATCATCAAGATAGCGATAAATAATATTATTATTCTCTTCATAATAACACTCCCCAAAACGGTCATAATTATAGGTGTTTATTTATTTTTCTAAAAAACTTACCATGGATGCAGGTTTTTTTTTGCATATACACTTGTCAACAATTGTATATTTTTCCAATCGCTTAACTTTTCTTCTTTATTATTAGTTTTAGATATAATTCATCTCTTTAAGTCTATCTAACAAAGTAATAACCAAATCAATTAATTTCTCCAGATCAAACTGGTTTATAGACCCAACTCCCATCAATGTAGTTTCTAACATATTAGGGTATAATCTTATGATAAAACGTTTATTATTTTGTAAATCTAGCAATTGTTTTTGAACATCACTAGTTAAAATTGAAAAAGTTAAGTTTTCGTTTCCTGATAAAATTCTATATTCATCATCAAATAGTACATTTCCAGTTAAAATTTCTTTTTCTCCTCTAAATTTTGTTGCTACAATTCCTGAACGTTTATTGATAATCCGAGTTTTTTTTGAAAAATTGCCTTTTATACAAACACGTATGCTAATTGAACCCCCAAAGCCTGAGGTTGCTAGAACATCTACGTTAGTATCTTTGTAAGTAAAAGAATATCTATGTGGTCTAAATAGTCCTTTTTTAAAATTACCCCCTCTTTTTTGAACTAAATTATTAAATAAACTTTCAAAACTCCTGTCAATTTTGTTTAGAAAACTTAGGAAAAATATTATAAAAAATATTCCTAAAATAAGAATAATAAAAATAATTGGCAATCCATATTCATAAAAAGACATGCTTGATGTTATCTCAACTAGGGTTATAATATTTTATTATTTGATATTTACACGATTGATTAATAAAGAAAAATATAACAGCATCGATGATGTCCTTTTTCTAAATTAACGAAACATGTAAAAACAAGTTATTTGTTATATGTTTTAATCATGAAAATTAGAAACATACAACTAAAATCAATTGAAGCGAGACGATATATTGAACGAAATGAACGACCAAAACAAATCAGAATTGATCATAATAGTACAATTAATCAAATGACAGATATTGCAGATAATCAGACAAAAATCGATTATCAATATACAGCAAGCTATGGTCCCGTAGGTGTGATTAAACTCGAAGGATCACTTCTTTATGAAAATGATGACGCAAAAAAAATATCAAAAGAATGGAAAGATACAAGAAAAATGCCAGATAAAGTTGCAGGGGGAATTCATACTGCTGTTATGCACGCTTGTGTTCCTGAAGCAGTAGGTATAGCAAAAGACCTTGGTCTGCCACCACCAATTCCACTTCCACAAGTTAGATTAGGACAAAATCCAAAAAAAGGTCAAGCTGGACCAGAGATAGCATAATTTTTAAGTTTTGGTAATACTAATAAATCAAATACTTATACTGTTTTAATCATGGAATCAATAGTTATTTCAATTGGCGGATCAGTTATTCTTTCTGAAGATATTGATGAAAATTATTTTAAAAAACTTAAGGATTTATTAATAAATTTCTGTGAAAAATACAAAATTTATATAATTGTAGGCGGTGGAAAAACCGCAAGAGTTTATATTAAAATCGGTAGAGAATTGAATTTTAATGAAGAAACACTTGATCAAATTGGAATAGATGCAACCCGCATTAATGCAAAAATTCTTACAAACATTATTGGAATTTCAAATAAAAAAATACCAATTAATACTAATGATGCAAAAAAAATGAATTATCCGATTATTGTAATGGGTGGAACAACACCGGGCCATAGTACTGATATGGTAGGTGCTGAACTAGCTGAAAAAGTTAATGCTTCAAAATTTATCATTGCAACAAATGTAGACGGTGTATATGATAAAGATCCAAATAAATATCCTGATGCAAAACAATTAAAAAATATATCAATAAAAGAATTAATTGATAAATATGGAACTGATTGGAAAACAGCAGGAAAAAATGTAATAATTGATGGCCCGGCTCTTAAAATAATAAATAGAGCAAAAATACCAACACTTGTATTGAATGGTAAAAAAATTAACGAATTAGAAAACGCACTAAATAACAAATCATTTAATGGAACAGTTATAAAAAAATAAAAGAAAAAAGATTTTGTTTTATCTTACAAAATCAATTTCAACTTTTGAGCTTGTTACAGCTTTTACAGGTTGTTGTTGTAAAACAGATTGACTTTTTGGACCTAATAGATTTGGTGATTGAACTCCAGTCATTATTGCCATAACTCTGCATTTTCCTTCAAACTCTGGTAGAACTCTTGCACCAAGAATTACATTGGAATAGCAGTCTAGATCTTCTGTGAGTGACTTTGCTACATCCTGGACATATTTCAGGCTCATATTTGGTCCACCAGTGATATGGACAAGCGCACCATTTGCTCCTTTGTAGTCAACATTTAATAGTGGATGATTAAGTGCTTCTTTAACAATTGTTTCAACACCTGCATCTTCCTCTGCTTCTCCCCATAGCATAACAGACAGTCCACCTTGGTCCATTATTGCTTTCATATCCGCATAATCTAGGTTGATTAATGATGGGACAGTAATGGTTTCAGATAGGCCCTTTACTGTTTCTGCAATCATTTGATCCATTACAGAAAATGCTTGATTAATGGGGAGGTTTGGAACAAACTCTAAAAGCCGATTATTATCCAAAACTACTGTGCTATCTGCTTTGATTCTAAGCTGATCAAGACCTTCATCTGCTTTAATAAGTCTTGCTCTTTCAACATTAAATGGAGTTGAAACCATACATGTTACAACTGCATTATGTTTTTTCGCAATCTCAGCAACAACAGGTGCAGAACCAGTACCAGTTCCACCACCCATACCAGCAGTTATGAAAACAAGATCAGAGCCTTTAATTAAATCCTCTATCTCATGACTTGATTCACGTGCAGCACGCTCGGCAACATCTGGGAAACCTCCAGCGCCAAGACCACGTGTCATTCTTCCACCTATTAGCACTTTATGATCTGCTTCAACCAGATCAAGTGCCTGCTTATCTGTGTTAATCGCAATTGTATCTGCGCCTTTAACACCAAGCTTGTTTAATCTTGTAATTGTATTTCCACCGGCACCACCACATCCAATTATTGTTATTCGTGGTGTACCAAACATTTCTTCTTCGTTAAATACTAACCTGCTTTCCTCTTCAACTTTATTATCTACTGCGCTTTTAATAAAAGATTCCATATTTTTATTTTCGGCCATTTACCCATTCCTCCTATATTGTTTTTGCTGGTAGTTTGAAGGACGCCCATCCCTAGGCGCCCTTCGATTTAGGGGTGCATCCCATCCCCTCCTAGATTTTTAAACCCTTATTTTTTCATGTAAGGCTCAATGGATTCAACTGCAAGTTCTAGTTCTTGCACTTTCTTCATTTTATCTGCCTTTTCAATTATGTTATTGGCATAATTTTTAATAAAATCATTGACCGCATGTCTAATTACCTCAGACCGAGTAGCAAACTCACCAGCTCTAATAAAAAGATCTATAGAGTGTATATCGTGCTGGGGCAATCGAATTGTTATACGGTGGGTCTCCATTTTTCTCCTCACATAAATTTACATCAGTCAAAACATATCGGGTAGCTGTCATTGTAATGTCAAAACAATGTCTAACAAACGACAAATGACATCTAATGTCTGACAAATGTAATGTTGAATGTGTCATTTAGTTTAAATATTTTTCGCAAAAAAAAGCAGGTGAATATGCAGTTGAATATGTAGATTAATTAGACCTGAACAACATGTCCAAAAGCAACAGTTCCAGATATCTTTTCAATCTTGACTTTTACAGCTGCTCCTTTAACTGCACCATTAACATAAATTGTGTATTTATCAAAATATGCAATACCGTCACCTTTTCGACCTATGTCTTTTATCGTCAAGTCATAAACATTGCCTTCTTTTAAAACCTCAGTAGGTTGAGTTACAACTTTTTTCTTACGTGATTTAACAGATCGAAAAGCACCACATGCATCACAACGAATTAAAGTCGTCCTACCTTGTTTAACAAGATGAGTATCAGGTCTATTGCACTCAGAACACATAACAAAAGTATCAATATATTCTTTAAGTCTATCCTGAATATTTTTAGCAGGTATTTTTCCTTGAAATACTACTCGATTATTAGAAATTTCACCGGCGGTACCAAGAGTGCCTAATAAAAACTTTAGAATTAGATCTGAATCACGATTAACAGCATCAGATATTTTATCAAAATTTTTTATAACAGTTGTATTGCCTTCATAAAAAATTTCAACCTTTGGTAATTTAAAACGATCATCATCAACTTCTCTAGTTGGAGTATGCTCAATTACTCTTTTTAATAATTTATCATAATTAAATTCTGTCATAATATTAGAGGGCTAATACAATAATTATCTAAAAACCTTACGTATAAAAATAATCCCCCTCTATACTCCAACTTTTAAATATTTCTGGCCTTTTAATATTTTATAATGTTAGGCTTAATTTTTGCCCCCATTACTAATATTCCTTCTTTCATTGCTTTTTCAGCAACATCTGTGTTCTTTGTATAGACTTTGCTATTTCCTTTTGTCCAATACCAAACAAACTCAGTCATATATCTCCCCCGTAAATACTAGTTTGTGTTATGAGACTATAAAAAACCTATATAAATAATTTTTTAAAATTTTTATACCTCTAATTGTTATCACTTTTTATTATGAAAAGTGCTTCCTTAAATTAAAATAGTAGAAATATATTCATTATATGATGGGTTGATGGAGAGTTGGATAAGACGGTGACTGAGAAAATGAGTAAAATTAGAAAGTATAAACTATTAAGAATTATTGTAGGAGTTGTTCTCGGAATTTTTGGCTTTTTACTTTTTGTTTCTTTGTATAGTTTTAGTTTAACACCAATATTTAATACTCTGTTTATCTCGCTAATTTGTTTATTTGGATTTTTCTTTACTCTATGGTATATATTAGCTGATCTAGGATTTTTTATGAATGTATCTCAACATAAAAAACTAGCAAAAAAGGGAACATTTTTTTTAACAGATGATGAAGAACAAATATTTGATGAAAAAAAGGAAGATAGTATTATAACAGACGATTATTTAATTACTGTTACTCCAAAAATTACAAAAACCCCGCACGGAGCAGGTGCAAATACAAAAGAAGTTTTAGATGAAATTCATGAATTTTTAGATAAATTAGAAACTAGACATTAAAAAAATAATAAATTTTTTTATTAACAAAAAGCTATTAATATATAATATTATTACCGAGAAAAAGTTAAAGTTTAAAATTAATCTATTGGAGAAACAAATATGGTAGAATTCAAAGTAGTTGTAAATGATACAAAAAACGGTAAATCTCATCAGGTACAAGTAAGTGGGCATCATGCTAATTCACTTATAGGAAAAAAAATTGGTGATGAAGTAGACGGTATCTTTATATCGTTGCCAGGATACAAACTACAAATAACAGGTGGAACTGATAAAGATGGATTTGCAATGCGAACAGATCTTCCAGGAATGGTTCGCAGAAGGCTTTTATTAAGCGACGGTAAAGGTTTTCACGCAAAAGAAAACGGTATGAGAAAAAAGAAGTCAATAAAAGGAAATACAATAAATCAGGAGATTGTTCAAATAAATATGAAAGTTACTAAACATAGTTCAAGACCAATTGAAAAACTTTTAACTGCTCAAGAGAAAAAAGAAGACGAAAAATCAGAGGAAAAATCCACTGAAGAAAAACCTGCTGAAACTCCAAAAGAAGAACCTAAAGAAGAAAAAGTTGAAGAAAAAAATGAGGAACAAATAGAGGAGCAATAATGAGTTTACCTGATCAACCTGAAATAAATATTGGCATGATCGGCCATGTTGACCATGGTAAAACAACCTTAACCCAAAGATTAACTGGTAAATGGACTGACGAACATTCTGAGGAGCTAAAAAGAGGAATATCAATTAAACTCGGATATGCAGATGCTGCTTTTTATAAATGTCCAAGTTGTGAAGATCCTAACTGTTATTGCACAAATAAAAAATGTCCTAATTGTGATAGCAATACCGAACTTTTACGAGTTGTTTCTTTTGTTGATGCACCAGGTCATGAAACCTTAATGGCTATTATGCTAAGTGGAGCAGCAATAATGGATGGTGCAATTCTAGTTATCGCTGCTAATGAGCATTGTCCTCAACCACAGACAAGGGAGCATTTAGCTGCTCTTGATATTGCAGGTATTAAAAATATCGTTATAGTACAAAATAAAATTGATCTTGTTTCTGAAAAAAATGCTATTAAAAATTATGAACAAATTTTAAAATTTACAAAAGGAACTTGTGCAGAAGGAGCACCAATTATTCCTGTTAGTGCTCATCAAGATATTAATATTGATATTCTTATCAAAGCAATGCAGGAGCGTATATCAACTCCAGATCGGGATTTAAATAAACCACCATTGATGTATACTGCACGTAGTTTTGATATTAACAAACCTGGAGTAAGACCAAATGACCTTAAAGGTGGTGTAATCGGAGGATCTCTCATTCAAGGTGTCTTAAAAGTAGGTGATGAAATTGAGGTTGCTCCTGGTAGACGAATAGAAGTTGAGGGGAAGCCTAAAATTGTAGCAATTACAACCAAAGTGGATTCGTTATTTACAGGTGGAAAATCAGTTAAAGAAGCAAGCCCAGGCGGTCTTATAGCAATTGGCACATATCTTGATCCAGCTAGAACAAAATCTGACTCATTTGCAGGAAAGGTAATTGGTAGGGTTGGAAATTTACCAGAGACAATGGATAATTTTAATTTAACGATTCATCTTCTTAAACGTGTAGTTGGAACAATTGAGGAAAAAAATGTTGATCCAATAAAAACAAATGAACCACTAATGCTTACTATTGGAACTGCAACAACAGTTGGCATAGTATCTGCTTTTCATGGTGAAAAAATCGGTGTTAAACTTAAACTCCCTGTTAGTGCTAATGAGGGTCAAAGAATTGCTATAAGCAGAAGGATTGACGGCAGATGGCATTTGATAGGATACGGCGAGATAGAAAAGGAAAAATAGTAGTCCTTGACACAAGTGCTATTTTTATGTTATTTGAATTTTCAATTAATTTAGAATCTGAATTAACTAGATTAGTTGGTAAATATAAAATTGTTATTCCAAAACCAATTTTGGATGAAATCACACTTTTATCAGAAAAAGGTAAAGAAAAAAAAAGACAATTTGCAAAACCCGCGTTAAAATTAATTGAAGGTTATGAAATAGTTAAAACAGACAATGTAGAAAGTGGGGATGATTCTGTAATTTGTCTTGCTCAAAAATATGATGGAATTGTTGTAACTAATGACCGGGAATTAAGAAAAAGATTAAAAAAAGCAAATTTGAAAGCTATATTTTTAAGAGGGAAAAATCAATTAGAATTAGATTAATAAATGGAAGCTATCTTTTAGAAAGTTTTTATAAAGAAGTCGTTATTCTGCTATTCTATTATGTCGGGGTGGCTCAGCCTGGTCAGAGCGCCTGACTCATAAGCTCAGCTAAAGGGTTCGAAAAATATTTTAGCCTTTGGCGCTAAGATATCAGGAGGTCGCGGGTTCAGATCCCGCCCCCGACATACTTTT
>Ga0272442_10003049_pt1 | contig 23756 bp, 23 predicted proteins | sample SSMForm2O_FD_200262 | JGI IMG/M metagenome (GOLD analysis project Ga0272442, IMG submission 200262) | Marine sediment archaeal communities from Little Sippewissett salt marsh, Falmouth, MA, United States - SSM-Form-2O | ecosystem: Environmental > Aquatic > Marine > Wetlands > Sediment ...
CAAGCCCTCGCCGTGCGCGCGCCACGCTTCGTCTCCTGGGCACTCGCTGCCGCCGAGAGCGCCGTCGACGGCCCGCTCGAGGTCGCCATCGTGGGCGACCCGGACGATCCGGCAACCACCACGCTGCACCGCACGGCGGTGGGGGTGGCCATGCCGGGGTCCGCTGTCGTGGTAGGGCCGCCGCTCGGGTCGGAACCCGACGAGCCGGCTTCCAGCGGGCCGCCCGGTGCCACCGCCCCCGGACCCGTCCCGCTGCTGGCTGATCGAGACCTGGTCGACGGGCAGCCGGCCGCGTATGTGTGCCGCGGCTTCGTGTGCCGCCGCCCGGTGACCGACCCGACCGCGCTGACCGCCGAGCTCAGGAGCCCAGCGCAGCGCTGACGACCGACCGGGCCTCGTCCTGGATCTCAGCAAGGTGCTCCGGGCCGCGGAAGGACTCGCCGTAGATCTTGTAGACGTCCTCGGTGCCCGACGGTCGGGCCGCGAACCAGCCGTGGTCGGTTGCCACCTTGAGGCCGCCGATCGCCGCCCCGTTGCCGGGAGCCCGGGTGAGCACCGCGGTGATCGGGTCGCCGGCCAGCGCGGTCGCGCTCACCTGCTCGGGCGACAAGGCACCGAGCTTGGCCTTCTGCTCGCGTGTCGCGGGGGCGTCGATGCGGGCGTAGGCCGGGGCACCGTGGCGCGCCGTGAGCGCGGCGTAGTGCTCGCTGGGGGAGCGGCCGGTCACGGCGATGATCTCCGCGGCCAGCAGGCACAGCAAGATCCCGTCCTTGTCCGTCGTCCAGGTGGTGCCGTCCATGCGCAGGAACGACGCGCCGGCACTCTCCTCGCCGCCGAACCCGATGGAGCCGTCCTGCAGCCCGGGGACGAACCACTTGAAGCCGACGGGCACCTCGTCGAGACGGCGTCCCAGGTCGGCGGCCACCCGGTCGATCATCGACGACGACACCAGCGTCTTGCCGATGCCGGCCTCGCCGGGCCAGCCGGGTCGGTTCTGGTAGAGGTAGCCGATCGCGACCGCGAGGTAGTGGTTGGGGTTCATCAGGCCGCTGTCGGGGGTGACGATGCCGTGCCGGTCGGCGTCGGCGTCGTTGCCGGTCGCCAAGGCGTAGCCGGCGGTGGCGTTCGGCCCTGTGACGCGGTCGATGAGCGACGCCATCGCGTGCGGGGAGGAGCAGTCCATGCGGATCTTGGCGTCCCAGTCCAGTGTCATGAATCGGAACGTGCCGTCCACCAACGGGTTGACCACCTCGAGGGCGAGGTCGTGACGCTCGGCGATGGCGCCCCAGTAGTCCACGGCAGCCCCGCCCATGGGGTCGGCGCCGATGCGCACGCCTGCCGAGCGAATGGCCTCGATGTTCACCACCGACGGCAGGTCGTCCACGTAGGAGCTGAGGTAGTCGTAGGTCGACGTCGTGTCGGCAGCACGGGCACGTGCGTAGGGAATTCGTGCGACTCCCTCCAGCCCGGCGTCGAGCAGCTCGTTGGCCCGGTCCTGGATCCAGCGCGTCACGTCGGTGTCGGCCGGCCCGCCGTTGGGCGGGTTGTACTTGAAGCCACCATCAGGTGGCGGGTTGTGCGACGGCGTCACCACGATTCCGTCGGCAAGGCCGGGCCCGCTGACCCGGCCCTGGTTGTGCCGCAGAATGGCGTGCGACAGTGCCGGGGTCGGGGTGTAGCGGTCGGCGGCGTCCAGCAGCGCGGTGACGCCGTTTGCGGCCAGCACCTCCAGGGCCGTCACCTGGGCGGGGTCGGACAACGCATGGGTGTCACGGCCGACGAACAACGGCCCATCGATGCCGTTCGCCGCGCGGTACTCACAGATCGCCTGGGTGGTCGCGGCGATGTGGTCGTCGTTGAACGAGCCCCGCAGTGCCGAGCCGCGGTGCCCGGACGTGCCGAACGCGACCCGTTGCGCCGGGTCGGCTAGGTCAGGGTGCTCGCTGTAGTAGGCGGTCACCAGGCGGGCGAGGTCCACGAGGTCGCCGGGTTGGGCAGGGGTGCCGGCACGCGGGTCGATGCTCATGGACCCACCGTAGAGTCAGCGGCCGCACCGCAGGTCCGCTTCGCCACGGCTGGGGGTGCCGTCCTGTCAGGTGCGCGCCAGGCTCACGGCGATCCCGGCGTAGAACGCCAGCCACGCCGCGATCGTGAGCGCGTGGAACACCTCGTGGTACCCGAACCAGCGTGGGCTCGGGTCGGGCTTCTTGGTTGCGTAGACAACCGCGCCCACGGTGTAGAGCAGCCCACCGAGCAGCATCAGGACGAGGATGGGCCAACCGCCGGCGGCGACCAGGTCGCCGATGAAGAACAGCGCCACCCACCCCAGCACGACGTAGGCCGTGACGTAGGTCCAGCGCGGGGCACCGAGCCAGAAGAGCCGGAAGAACACGCCGGCGACCGCGCCGCTCCACACCAGCACCATCAGCAGCCGTGCCCGCTCCGGAGACAGCAGCAGCACCGCATACGGCGTGTAGGTGCCGGCAATGATCAAGAAGATGTTGGCGTGGTCGAGTCGGCGGAGGAACCCGTCCATCCGCGGGCTCCACGACCCGCGGTGGTACACCGCGCTCACCGAGAACAGCAGCACGCTGGTCGCGGTGTACACAGCCACAGCCAGCCGGTCGCCTGGGTCTTGGGCCACCACGAGCAGCACCAGGCACAGCAGCGCGGACACCGGGATCGCGACCAGGTGCAGCCAGCCTCGCAGCTTCGGCTTGACGTCGGCGGGAAGCCGGTCCAACGCGTCCTGCATGCGTGTCTCGACGCGGTCGGCAAGCGCGTCGTAGGCAGCCTCGGCACGGTCGCGGGGACTGCGCTCGAGTCTGGCGTCGTTGTCCATCGCCCCGTCCTGTCGTGGTTGCCCGCATGCATGGCGGGTGAGCGCGCGCTCGCCGGGTTTCCAACCTACTGCTCCGTAACTTACGCGACGCTCGTCCGTTTGGCCCTGGGGTCGGGCCCGCACCCAGGTAGCCTGAAAATGTGGCGCTGACCGACCTCGCCTACGGGGTGTACGAGCGTCGACTGGCACGCTCGCTCGACCCGGCCAAGCTCCCGCGTCACGTCGGGGTGATCCTGGACGGCAACCGTCGGTGGGCCCGCAGCGCGGGGTTCGAGCCGAGCACGGGGCACGAGCGGGGTGCCGCGAAGATCGTCGAGTTCCTCGGCTGGTGCGACGACGCCGGCGTCAAGCTGGTCACGCTGTGGATGCTCTCGACCGACAACCTGGCCCGCCCGGCCGACGAGATCGAGGCGCTGGTCACCATCATCGAGCGGGCCGTCGACTCGATCGCCGACACCCGCCGCTGGCGCGTGCACCTCGTCGGCGCGCCGGACGTGCTGCCGGCCTCCCTGTACCGGACGCTCAAGGACGCCTCCGACCGCACCGCCGACATCGACGGCATGCTGGTCAACGTGGCCGTCGGGTACGGCGGGCGGGAGGAGATCGCCGACGCGGTTCGCTCGCTGCTGGCCGAACACTCTGAGGCCGGGACGTCGTTGGCCGACCTGTCTGAGCAGCTGAGCGTCGAGCACATCTCCGCGCACCTGTACACCCGCGGGCAGCCCGACCCTGACCTGGTGATTCGTACGTCCGGTGAGCAGCGGCTCTCCGGCTTTCTCATGTGGCAGAGCGCGCACAGCGAGTTCTACTTCTGCGAGGCCATGTGGCCTGACTTCCGCCGAGTCGACTTCCTTCGAGCCCTGCGCGCGTACGAGCAGCGCGAGCGCAGGTTCGGAGGCTGAGCACCGTTGGTCCCCCTGACCCCGCCAGAGAGGAGTCGTCCATGCCCGGACGACGGACGTATGTGATCGACACCAGCGTGCTGCTGTCCGATCCGTATGCCCTGCTCCGCTTCGACGAGCACGAAGTCGTGCTGCCCGTCGTCGTGATCACCGAGCTGGAGGCAAAGCGCCACCACCCCGAGCTGGGCTACTTCGCCCGCGCAGCGCTGCGTCTGCTGGACGAGATGCGCGTGGAGCACGGTCGCCTGGACGCCCCGCTGACTCTTGGCGGCAGTGGGGGCACGTTGCGAGTCGAGCTGAACCACACCGACCCCGAGGTACTCCCGCCGGGGTTTCGCCTCGGCGACAACGACAGCCGAATCCTCGCTGTTGCGCGCAACCTGCAGGCGGAGGGCAACGCGGTCACGCTCGTCTCCAAAGACCTGCCGATGCGGGTCAAGGCCTCGTCCGTCGGTCTGCACGCCGAGGAGTACCGCGCCGAGACCGTCGTGGAGTCGGGCTGGACCGGGATGGCCGAGGTCGACGTCGCCTCGTCGGTGCTCGACGAGCTCTACGACTCCGGGGTCGCCGACCTTCGCGAAGCCGGTGACCTGCCGTGCCACACCGGGCTGGTGCTGCTGAGCGACCGCGGGAGTGGGCTGGGCAGGGTCACTGCCGACAAGCGGGTACGGCTGGTGCGCGGCGACCGCGAGGTGTTCGGGCTGCGTGGACGCTCCGCCGAGCAGCGGGTCGCCCTCGACCTGCTGCTCGACCCCGACATCGGCATCATCAGCCTCGGCGGGCGCGCGGGCACAGGCAAGTCCGCCCTTGCGCTGTGCGCGGGGCTGGAGAGCGTGCTGGAGCGGCGGATCCACCAGAAGGTCGTCGTCTTCCGGCCGATCTACGCCGTCGGCGGTCAAGAACTCGGCTACCTGCCCGGCAGCGAGGCCGAGAAGATGAACCCGTGGGGCCAGGCCGTCTACGACACGCTGACGTCGGTGACGACGCAGGACGTCGTCGACGAGGTGATCGGGCGGGGCATGCTCGAGGTGCTGCCGCTGACCCACATCCGCGGACGTTCGCTGCACGACTCGTTCGTCATCGTCGACGAGGCACAGTCGCTCGAGCGCAACGTGCTGCTGACCGTGCTGTCACGAATGGGGGCAAACGCCCGGGTGGTGCTCACGCACGACGTGGCCCAGCGGGACAACCTGCGGGTGGGTCGCTACGACGGCGTCGTCGCGGTAGTGGAGAAGCTCAAGGGACACCCGCTGTTCGCACACGTCACGCTCAACCGCTCGGAGCGCTCGGCGATCGCCGCGCTCGTCACCGAGATGCTGGAGGACCTGCCGGGTTAGGCCGTGTCATCGTCAACACGTCGAGCGCCTCGTCCAGCTGCTGCTCGGTGAGCGATCCGCGCTCGACGTAGCCCTCGGCGAGCACCACCTCGCGGATGCTGCGCTGCTCAGCAAGCGCGCGCTTCGCCACCGCAGCGGCGGCCTCGTAGCCCAGGTAGCGGTTCAGCGGTGTGACGATCGCCGGAGAGCCCTCGGCAAGGCTTCGCGCGTGCTCCACGTTCGCGGTGATGCCGTCGATACAACGCTCGGCGAGCAGCGCGGCGCCACGTCCTAGCAGGCGGGCCGACTCGACCAGCGCCTGGCCCATGACCGGCATGGCGACGTTGAGCTCGAACGATCCGGACGCGCCCGCCCACGCGACGGTGGCGTCGTTGCCGACGACGCGCGCGCAGACCATGAGCATGGCCTCGGGGAGTACCGGGTTGACCTTGCCGGGCATGATCGACGACCCCGGCTGCAGGTCGGGGAGGCTGATCTCGGCGAGGCCGCCCCGGGGTCCCGACCCCATCCAGCGAAGGTCGTTGCAGATCTTGGTCAGGGCGACGGCTGTGGCGCGCAGGGCGCCGCTGGCGTCAACGAGGCCGTCGCGGGCCGCATGGGCCTCGAAGTGGTTGGGCGCCTCGCGCAGGTCGAGGCCGGTCTGCTGGCGTAGCCGCGCGAGGACGCCGGCAGCGAACCCCGGCGCGGCGTTGAGGCCGGTGCCGACCGCGGTGCCGCCCAGGGGAACGTCCAGCAGCCGGGGCAGACCGCTCTCGAGGCGCGTGACCGCGTGGTCGACCTGAGCGGCGTACCCGCTGAAACGCTGCCCCAAGGTGACCGGGGTCGCGTCCATGAGATGCGTGCGGCCCACGGTCACGACTTCGTCGAGCTCGTGGGCCTTGGCGTGCAGGCTCTCGCCGAGCCGTCGCAGGCCGGGGATGGTGACCTCGGTGATCTCGCTGGCCACTGCGAGGTGCATCGCGGTCGGGAATGTGTCGTTGCTGGACTGGCCGGCGTTCACGTGGTCGTTGGGGTGCACGGGACGCCCGAGCGTGCGCTCGGCGAGCGTCGCCAGCACCTCGTTGACGTTCATGTTGGTGCTGGTGCCTGAGCCGGTCTGATAGACATCCACGGGGAACTCACCGGCGTACTCGCCGTCGGCCACCTCATCGGCTGCCTGCTCGATGGCGGCTGCCATGTCGGCGTCGACAACCCCGAGCTCGGCGTTGACGATGGCAGCGGCACCCTTCACCTTGGCCAAGGCCGCGATGATCGCGGGGTCGAGGCGCTGACCGGAGATGGGGAAGTTCTGCTCGGCACGCTGGGTCTGGGCCCGCCAGAGCGCATCGGCAGGCACCAGAACCTCGCCCATCGTGTCGTGCTCCGTACGCATCTGTGGCTCGTTCTGCTGGCTCATGCCGTCATCCTGCTGCGTGGCCGCGTCGCGTGCCCACGTTCGGGGCTGTCGGCCTACGGTGGCGCCCGTGGCAGGTGAGGGTTGGCGGCCGGACCGTGGGACCGTGCTGGTGGCCGCGCAGGCCGTCTGCCTCGCCGTGGTCTGGCTGTGGCCCGCACCGCCGGTGTGGGGCCTGCCGGCCTGGGTCGTGGTCGGCTGCTGGGTCGTCATCGTCGGTGCGGTGCTGCTGGGGCTGTGGGGCGCTGGCGCGCTCGGACGGTTCCTGCGCGTGCATCCGCGCCCGGCGCAGCGGGCCGAGCTGCAGACGACGGGCGCGTATCGCCTGGTGCGGCACCCGATCTACGCGGCGGTGCTGGCCGGGTCGGCTGCCGGTGCGGTGCTGGCGGCACGTCCGGAGCCCTTGCTCGGGTTCGTGGGCTTGTCGTTGGTGCTGCACGTGAAGGCCGGCTACGAGGAGGGCCTGCTGCGCGAGCGCTTCGGTGAGGCCTACGACGCGTACGCCTCACGCGTCCCCCGTCTGGTGCCGGGAGCCGGTGGGCGCTGGTTCATGCGCGAATGATCACCCAGGCGGGTGGCGTCCGATGCTCAGCGTCGGTTTCGAGGTCTCGGCGAAGAAGTCGTTGCCCTTGTCGTCGACGACGATGAAGGCGGGGAAGTCTTCGACCTCGATGCGCCAGATCGCCTCCATGCCGAGCTCGGGGTACTCGATCACCTCGACGTGCTTGATGCAGTCCTGAGCCAGGCGCGCCGCCGGGCCCCCGATCGAGCCGAGGTAGAACCCGCCGTGTGCCGCGCAGGCATCGGTGACCTGCTGGGAACGGTTGCCCTTGGCGAGCATCACCAGCGAGCCGCCCGCGGCCTGGAAGCGTGCGACGTAGGAGTCCATGCGTCCGGCTGTCGTCGGGCCGAACGAGCCGGACGGGTAGCCCTCCGGCGTCTTGGCCGGCCCGGCGTAGTAGACGGGGTGGTTGCGCAGGTAGTCGGGCATGGGCTCACCGGCGTCGAGGCGCTCGGCGATCTTGGCGTGGGCGATGTCGCGGGCGACCACGAGCGGCCCGGTGAGCGAGAGCCGCGTCTTGACCGGGTAGCGGGTGAGCTCGGCGCGGATCTCGTCCATCGGCCGGTTGAGGTCCACTCGCACGACGTCGCTGTCGTCGAGGTGCTCGTCGGTGACGTCGGGGGTGAAGCGCGCCGGGTCGGTCTCCATCTGCTCGAGAAACACGCCCTCGGCGGTGACCTTGGCCAGCGCCTGCCGGTCGGCTGAGCACGACACGGCGACGGCGACCGGGCAGGAGGCGCCGTGGCGGGGCAGGCGCACCACGCGGACGTCGTGGCAGAAGTACTTGCCGCCGAACTGCGCGCCGATGCCGAAGTTGCGGGTGAGGTCCAGCACCTGCAGCTCGAGGTCGAGGTCGCGGAAGCCGTGAGCAGCCATCGAGCCCTCGGTCGGCAGCGCGTCGAGGTACTTGGCTGAGGCCAGCTTGGCCGTCTTGAGGGCGTACTCGGCGCTCGTCCCGCCGATGACGATCGCCAGGTGGTACGGCGGGCAGGCAGCGGTGCCGAGCGCACGGAGCTTCTCGTCCAAGAAGCGCATCATGGCGTCGGGGTTGAGGACGGCCTTCGTCTCTTGGTAGAGGAACGACTTGTTCGCCGATCCGCCGCCCTTGGCCATGAGCAGCAGCTTGTAGGCCGCCGGGTCGCCGCCAGGGTCGTCGGCGTAGACCTCGACCTGCGCGGGCAGGTTGGAGCCGGTGTTGCGCTCCTCCCACATGCTCAGCGGGGCAAGCTGGGAGTAGCGCAGGTTGAGCCGCGTGTAGGCGTCGTAGACCCCGCGGCTGATGTGCTCGGCGTCGCGGCCGTCGGTGAGCACGTGGCGTCCGCGCTTCGCCGACACGATGGCGGTGCCGGTGTCTTGGCACATGGGCAGCACGCCGCCGGCGGCGATGTTGGCGTTGCGCAGCAGGTCGAGGGCGACGAAGCGGTCGTTCGGCGACGCCTCGCGATCGTCGACGATGCGTCGCAGCTGTGCCAGGTGCGCCGGCCTCAGGTAGTGGGCGATGTCGTGCATCGCCTCGTCGGTGAGCAGCCGCAACGCCTCGGGATCGACCTCGAGAAACGTCCGTCCGGCCGCCTCGATGGTGCGTACTCCGTCGGTGGTGAGCAAGCGGTACTCGGTGTCGTCCGGGCCGAGGGGGAGCAGGTCGGAGTAGCGAAACTCAGGCACGGCCCCGAGCCTACGACCCCGGTGCTGGCGTTCCTGCCCCCCGTGGGACGTCCTTGCGTCCGACTGACCCGACTGACCCGACTGCCGTCGCTGCGTCCGACCAACGCGAGGCGATAGGCGCCGGCTGCTCGGACGCAACGCGTGGCGCAGGCCTTGCGTCCGAGCAAGGTGGGGCTATCGGTGGCGGCTGGTCGGACGTCATCAGTTGTTCGAACGCCTGCACGCTGGCTCGAGACGTCGGCCGGTCGTCAGCCGGCGCGTCGAAGACCGGCGCGCCACCCGCGGCGGACCAAGGCAGCGGTGGTCTGCGCGATAACGCGATCGGGGTGGAGCCGCACTGCGAGTTGCGGGAAGCGCAGGACGGTGTGTCCGCCGATGACGACGTCGTTCTGGCGCCACGCGTCGTCGACCCAGGTCGCCACGCTCATGTGCACCACCCCGTCGATCTCGGCGGCCAGCGACCACTCCTCCCACTCGACGTCGAGGTAGTACCGTCCGCCCGGTCGCTGCACGACCCGCTGCCGCGAGGGCTCCGGCAGGCCGGCTGTGCGACAGAGCGTCGCGAAGTCCAGCTCGCCCAGCGACTCCGCCCCGCCCGCGAGATCGGCCACGACCCCATGTAGCAGCCTCCGTCGGGGGCTGCGTCGAACTCGCGACGCAGCGACGGCCAGGTCGGCGGCCGACGTCAGCCGCTGCTGGACGGCTGCGACCAAGAACAGCGCAGCTTGGCGCTCCGACGGCGCCCACAGCGACGCCAGCACCGCGGCTGGTGCTGGTCGAAGGCGCGGCAGTCCCGCGGTGATGATGTCGTCCGCCCGAAGTCGCCGGGTCTCGTGCACGACGACGCCGGGGACGTGCCTCGGGCGAGCTGACTTCGGCGCCGCGACGTGCACGTTGCCGTCGGTCACGCCAGTGAGGCCCGCAGCCACCAGGGCGGTGACCCCGGCAATGGCCGACGTCGGTCCGACCTCCAGTACTGCCCGCCACCACAACCCTCGCCGGTCGGGCGGTCCGGTATGGGTGATCACTGTCATGTCACCAGCACGGCGCCAGCGTCCGGCGTGGATCTGCGCCTCCACCTGGGCGTAGGTCCAACCGTGCGCGTAGAGCTGCCGACGGCCGAGGACGCCGGACTGGCTGTCGGCAAGGACGGCTACCTCGTGGCGCCGTTTGTGGCGTTCTGCTGCGGACTGTCCTGGCATGGAACAGAGCGTGGCGGGCCCAGGTCCGCCGGCGCCTGCGCCGTCCACAGGGGCGATGCCGTCAGCGACGTCAGGACGCTCGGGAGCCCGCCGCTCTGCCCTCTCAACAGCGCCGTACGTCCGACCAACCAGCGGCAATAGGTGGCCGTAACTCGGACGCAACCGCCGCGGTGGGTGTTGCGTCCGAGGGACCGGACGCAGTAGGCCCCGGCTGGTCGGACGCAAGCGCCGCGGTGGGTGTTGCGTCCGAGGGACCGGCGGCAGTAGGTCCGGGTCGGTCGGACGCAGGACGTAGGGGCGGGGCAGCGAGCGCGGGGGTCACCCGATGAGGCGCAGGCGCATCGTGCGGATGGCCAGCCAGCCCATCAGCGTGGCGAAGAAGGCGAGCACCCCGACGTGCACGACGTCGATCCACGACAGCTGGACGAAGACGGCGTCGCGTACAAGTTCGACGCAGTGGTATAGCGGGTTGACGTAGGCGAGGCGCTGGGCCCACTCCGGTGCGCCCTCGAGCGGGAAGAACGTGCCCGAGACCAGGAACAGCGGGGTCACCACCGCCGAGGTGATGTAGTTGAACGAGTCGATGGACGGGACGCTGGCGCTGGCCAGGATGCCGAACAGGGCGAACCCGAGGCCGGTCACGAACCCGATGAAGGGCACGAGCAGCATCCCCCAGGAGGGCGGCAGCCCGAAGAGCATGGCGGCCAGCAGGGGGGCGCACCCGTAGACGGCCGCCTTGGACGCGATCCACAGCGCCTCGCCGAGCACGATCTCGTGCACGTCGATGGGCGCCGCCAGCAGGGAGTCGTAGGTCTTCTGAAACGTGCGTCGGATGTAGGTGGTGTACATGCCGGCGAACACCGACGTGAACAGCACCGCCGACGCCACGATGCCGGTGCCCAAGAACTGGATGTACGGGATGTCGCCGATGAAGGCGATCAACGAGCCGAAGCCGAACCCGAACGCCAGCAGGTAGACCAGCGGTTCCACGAGCGCGGAGAACGAGGTCGAGCGCCAGTAGCGACTGAAGAGGGTGACCTCGCGGGTCCAGATCGCCGCGATGGCCGACGGCTCGATCCAGCGTACGGCGGGCTCCTGCGCCGCGCTGCGCCCGTCCACAACGGTGTCGGTCATTCGACGTCCTCTCCGGTCAGCAGGACGAACACGTCCTCCAGCGTGGTGTCGCGCACAGCGCCAGGCTCTCCGAGACGGTCGAGCAGTGAGTCGGGCGCCTGCTCGGCGCGCAGCAGGCTCACCGACGGCCCGCTGCTGCGCACGTCCATCCCGGCATCGCGAGCCGCGGTGCTCACCTCGGCCAGCCGCGCTGGAGCCCCGTAGTACTCGAAGGCACGGTCTCCGACGTGATCGGTCATGAGGGCTCGGGGGGCTCCGCGCACGACCACTCGTCCCCGCGACATCATCGCTACCTGGTCGGACAGTCGCTGAGCCTCCTCGATGTAGTGGGTGCTCATGAGCAGGGTGACGCCGCGGGAACGCAGGTCGTCTACGAGCGACCACAGCTCGGAACGCACTTGAGGGTCAAGGCCGACGGTCGGTTCGTCCAGCAGCACGACCTGGGGCGCGTGCACGAGCCCGCGGGCGATGAGCAGCCGTCGCTTCATGCCCCCGGACAGGTCTTCGGCCCTCGTGCTCTGCCGGTCGCCGAGCCTGGCGATCTGCACCGCTCGGTCGACGGCCTGGCGCCGGGCGTCCCCTCGCAGGTGGTAGAGGGTGGCAAACACCTCAAGGTTGGCGCGCACACTGAGCTCGCCGTCGAGGTTGTCCTGCTGGGGGACCACCCCCATCACGGCCCTTGCCTGCTTCGAGCGCGCCGGGACGTCGTGCCCGAGCACGGTGATGCGTCCGGCGTCGGCGAGTACTTGGCCGGTGATCATGCGCATCGTCGTCGACTTGCCCGCCCCGTTAGGGCCGAGCAGCCCCATGCAGATGCCCGGCGGGACGTCGAGGTCGAGTCCATCCACAGCGCGCAGCGAGCCGAAGCTCTTGACGAGCCCCTGAAGCGACAGCGCGTTCACCCGTGCACTGTACGAAGCCGTCACGATGAGTACCGTCTGAGCGGTGAGCGACGTCGAGCCGGCCGGTACTCCCGGACCTGCGGCAGACCCGCGCGACCTGCGCTGCTCGGACGCCGAGCGCGAGGTGGTGGCCGACGTGGTGCGTCAGGCGGCCGGGGACGGGCGCCTGACCCTTGACGAGCTCCTCCAGCGCATCGACGTGGTCTACGCCGCCCGGACGTACCGAGAGCTCGAAGCAGCGGTGCACGATCTACCGGGAGCCCGCGTTCCCGGGATACCTGCTCCACCGCCTCAAGCAGCGAACCTGCCGGCCCCTCGGCAGGGCAATCAGGTCGTGCTCGGCGGTGGCACCAGCGACAGCGCGGTGGCCATCTTCAGCGAGAGCAAGCGGACCGGAGCGTGGGTAGTACCTGCTGACTTCGCCGCTGTCGCTGTGTTCGGTGGCGTCGAGCTCGACCTGCGCGAGGCGTCCATGGCGGCCTCGGAGGTCAGCATTCAGGCAAATGCCGTGTTTGGCGAGGTGAAGGTTGTCGTCGGGGACGGCGTCACCGTCAGCACGCTGGGCAATGGCGTCCTGGGGGAGTACGACGGCCCCCACGAGCAGCCCGAGCCGGGCAAGCCCCATGTCGTGATCAACGGGGTCGCGCTGTTCGGCAGTGTCAACGTGAAACGCAAGCAGCCCAAGCGCAGCCGACGCTGAGGTCAGCGACGCAGGCCCGCGGCGAGCTCGTCGGCGGTCGGCGGGTCGCACCCGGCTCGGGTCACCGTGATGCCTGCGGCCGTTGCCGCCGCCCGCAGGGCCGTGGCGACGTCGGCGTCGGTCAGCCGGGACAACCCGTCCGCCGGTTCGGAGTCAGGCGCAAGCAGGTCCAGCAGGGCCGTCAGCAGCCCGGCGGTGAAGGTGTCCCCGGCGCCGATCGTGTCGACGACGGTGACGTCAGCACTCGGGACGACCACGTCGTCATGCCCGTGTCGCATGGCTCGGGCGCCGTCGCTGCCTGCGGTGACGACGACCAGTGACGGGCCGAGGTCGAGCCACGCCCGGGCCGACTCGATCGGGTCGGTGCCCGGGTGCAAGGCGACCACGTCTTCGTCGCTCACCTTGACGACGTGCGCGGCACCGAGAGCGGCCTTGATCAGAGCTGGGCTCTCGGCGCGCATGAGTGCGGGCCGGATGTTGGGGTCGTAGGAGACGAGGCAGCCGACGTCTCGGGCGCGGGCCAGCATGGCGATGATCGGCTCTGCCCCGGGCGGCGTCCATGACGCGACCGAAGCGGTGTGTACCGCCCGCGACCCGCGCAGAGGCGCGGCCGCAAGCTCCTCGTCGGTCCATTGCCAGTCGGCGGTGCCACTGGTCCAGAAGGCGTATGTGGCGTGACCGCCCGGGTTCGTGGTCGCGACGGCCAAGGTGGACGGTTCTGGGGCGTCCACGCTGGCGCGCAGGCCGACACCGTTGTTCCTCAGACGCGCCCGGGCGCGCTCACCGAAGACGTCGTTGCCGAACCGCCCAAGAAACTGGACGTCGGCACCGAGGCGGGCGCAGGCCAGGGCCGTGTTGGCCGGGCTGCCCCCCGGAACAGGACGCAGCGTCCCGTCGGGCTGCTCGATCAGGTCTGCCACCATCTCGCCGCACACAGTGATCACATCAACACCGTAGGACACCTCGGTGCGCGGTGGTGGCCAAGACCAGCGACGATAGGCCAATGGCACGCAAGCGCGGCACCGAGACCGTGGGCGACATGGCGCGCTCGATGATCGTCGTCCTGATCCCCGTGGCGTTCGTCGCCGGACTCGTCGGCCTGATCCGGCCGTCTAGTGAGACCGTGCGCGATGTCGAGTGGGAGCTCGCCCTTGAGTCGGCCCGCGACGCGGCGGCCTACGACCTCGTTGGTCCGCGAAGCGTGCCCGAGGGATGGAGCGCGACGCGGGTGACGTACGAGTCGGGAACGTCCAGCGACGACGGTGTGTGGCGGATGAACTTCGTCACGGACGACCGCGGCTATGTCGGACTGGTGCAGCGCGAAGGTGACGCTGAGCAGGTCGTGCGCCGCGAGCTGCCTGACTTCGAGCCCGACGGCTCGTCGACGGTGTCGGGTGAGACGTGGGACCGGTACGTCGAGACGGGGGTCGGCGATCCGGATGTCGCCCTCGTGCAGCAGCGGCCGGACTCCGTCGTGGTGATTCTTGGCTCCGACGGCTACGGCGAGCTCGAGTCGTTCGCCTCCTGGCTTCGCTGAGCGGCGTCGAGACGCTGCTGGGCGTCGTCCAGGAGCCGCTCGCACCGGTCGGCGAGCTTCTCGCCACGTTCCCAGAGCGCCAACGACTGCTCCAGTGACAGCCCGCCCGCCTCCAGACCCCGCACCACACCGGCGAGCTCGTCGCGCGCCTGCTCGTACGTGAGCTCGTCGACAGGCTGGACGTCCGGGGTGTCACTCATCGCGTCAACTCTAAGCCGACGGGGAGGCCGCGGAGGCGTCCGGAGGTGGGTCGACAGTGGCTTGCACGACCGCAGCCACCTCACCGTGCGCCAGGCGGAGCCGCAGGCGCTCCCCGTGCCCCACCTCGTCGGGGGAGCGCACCACCGCCCCGCTCTCGCCCTGCACGACGGCGTAGCCGCGAGCGAGAGTCGCCGCCGGCGACAGGGCGCTGACCTGCGCGCGCGCGTGCTCGACCCGCGCGTGCTCGTGCCGAAGCAGGCCGGTGACCTCACGGGCGGCGTCCCGGCGCGACTGCGCCACCTGCAGGCGCCTCGGCTCGACCAGCACCGCGACCGGACGTCCCAGCCCGGGCCGGGCGCGCATGCCGTCCACGCGAAGGTGCTCCTGCTCCAGAACCGATCGGACGCGACGACTCAAGCGATGGCGGGCCTCGCGCACCCGCCGCACCTCGTCGGCGACGTCCGGCACTACGCGCTTGGCCGCGTCGGTGGGCGTGCTTGCCCGAACGTCGGCCACCAAGTCGACCAGCGGCGCGTCGGTCTCGTGACCGATGGCTGAGACGACCGGAGTGGTGCACGCAGCGACGGCGCGAACCAGCGCCTCGTCGGAGAACGGCAACAGGTCTTCGACCGAACCGCCACCGCGGGCGATGATGATCACCTGGACGCTCGGGTCGGCCTCCAGCCTCTGCAGCGCTGCGACGATCTCAGGCACGGCTGCCGCGCCCTGCACCGGGACGTTCTCGACGCGAAACGGGATTCCCGCGGCGCGGAGTCGGGCGTTCTCGAGCACATCATGCTCAGCAGCGGACGCTCGCCCGCAGACCAGGCCCACCCCGGACGGCACGAACGGCAGCCGGCGCTTCAGTTCAGCGGCGAAGAGCCCTTCCGCAGCCAGCAGGCGCCGCACCTGGTCGACGCGGGCGAGCAGCGCCCCGACACCGACGGGCCGGATGTCGTCCACGGCTAGGCTCAACGTCCCCCTCTCGAAGTACCAGCTGGGGCGACCGCGCACGACCACGCGCGCGCCCTCCACCAGGGGAGGTGTCGTCGCTGCGGCCACATCGGCCGAGCAGGTGATCTGCAGCGAGACCGTGGCCGACGGGTCGCGCAACGTCAGGAAGACGATCCGACCACCCGGCCGGCGCGACAGCTGCGTGACCTGGCCTTCGACCCACACCGTGCCCAGCCGGTGGATCCACGCCCCGATGTGCGTCGACACGACCCGCACGGGGATCGGGTTCTCCGCTGAGGTGTCGAGCGCCATCGAGCGGAGCCTACGTCGCCTCCTTACCATGGAGGCATGAGCGACTCCACGAAGCGGACCCTTCTGGCATCCCCCCGGGGGTACTGCGCCGGCGTCGACCGTGCCGTCGTCACCGTGGAGAAGGCTCTCGAGCACTTCGGGGCCCCGGTCTACATGCGCAAGCAGATCGTGCACAACCGACACGTGGTAGAGGTACTGGAGGAGCGCGGCGCTGTCTTCGTCGACGAGCTCACCGAGGTGCCGGAGGGCTCGCTGGTGGTGTTTTCCGCCCACGGGGTTTCTCCTGCGGTGCGGCAGCAAGCCATCGACCGCAACCTGAGAACGATCGATGCCACGTGTCCGCTGGTCACCAAGGTGCACGCCGAGGCCCGCCGGTTCGCAGCCGACGACTACGAGATTCTGCTGATCGGCCACGAGGGCCATGAAGAAGTCGAGGGCACTGCGGGCGAGGCACCCGCGCACATCACCCTGGTGCAGGACCCCGACGAGGCGACCGAGGTCGAGGTGAAGGACCCGTCCAAGATGGTGTGGCTGTCGCAGACAACGCTCAGCGTCGACGAGACGATGCAGACCGTCACTCGTCTGCGCGAACGGTTCCCCGGCCTGCAGGACCCGCCGAGCGACGACATCTGCTACGCGACGCAGAACCGACAGGTCGCGGTAAAGGAGGTGGCCCCGCAGGCCGACCTGCTGATCGTTGTCGGGTCGGCGAACTCGTCGAACTCGGTGCGGCTGGTTGAGGTGGGTCTGGATGCGGGGGCGAAGGCGGCCTACCGCGTCGACAACGCCAGCGAGATCGACGAGGCCTGGCTCGAGGGTGTCGAGACCGTGGGCGTGACCAGCGGGGCGTCGGTGCCGGAGTCGCTGGTGCACGGAGTGATCGGCTACCTCGCCGAGCGGGGCTTCCCGGTGCCTGAGGAGATCCTGACCGCCAAGGAGTCGGTGGTGTTCTCTTTGCCGTCCGAGCTGCGACGCGCGCTCAAGGCCAACGGCACGTCCTGAGACGGGTCGCCGACGTGGGGACCGAGCCCGAGCCGACGACCTACGAGTCGGGCGAGCGAGTGTTCGGGCCCCCGCTCGGCACGTTCGACGTGGAGTGGGTGGCCCGCGAGGTGCAGCGGCTGACCGGAGTGGACGTCGCGCAGGCGCACCGCGCGGTGGAGACCGCGTGGTCGCTTGCGCGTGCGTCCGGCACGGTCGACCCCGTTGCGATCACCGACGGTCTCTCTGCGCAGGGCACGGCGCCCGTCGTCTCGCAGATGACGGCAGCCCTGGTGGCTGGGTACTGCACCGCCTACGACGTCGATCCGGCGGCTCGCTGACTCGGCGTGCCGTCCAGGGCGAGCAGCTCGTCGTTGGCTGAGGCGACGAGCGCCTCCGCGGTGACGTTGCGCGGGACGAGGTCGATGTGCACGGGCGGGTCGATCTGCTCGTCGGACACTTTCAGCTCGACGAACTTGCGAGCCGACACCATGACTCGGGACTCCAGCGATCCGACGAGCCTGTTGTAGGCCTCGACCGCCCCGGCCATCTCTTTGCCCAGCTTGTTGACGTGCCCGCCCATCGTCGCCAGCCGGGAGTACAGCGTCTTGCCGAGCTCGTAGACCTCTCGTGCGTTGGCGGCCAGCGCCTCTTGCTTCCAGGTGTAGGCGACGGTGCGCAGCAGGGCGACGAACGTCGCCGGAGTCGAGATCACGACGTTCTTGTCGAACCCGTACTCCAGCAAAGTCGGGTCTTCGTCCAGGGCGGCGTTCAGGAACACCTCTGCCGGCACGAACATCACGACGAAGTCAGGAGTCGGCTCCAGGTGCTTCCAGTACTCCTTGGCGCCTAGCTGGTCGATGTGGGTCTTGAGGTGCCGGGCGTGCGCCTTGAGGCGCTCTGCCCGGGTGGCGTCGTCACGGGCCTCCATGGCCTCGAGGTAGCCGTTGAACGCGACTTTGGCGTCGACGACGAGGCGACGCCCGCCGGCGAGGTGGACGACGAGGTCGGGACGCAGCAGGTTGCCGTCCTCGGTCGCGACGCTGCCCTGCTCGCTGAAGTCGCAGTGCTCGACCATGCCTGCCATTTCCACGACGCGGCGCAACTGGTGCTCCCCCCAGCGTCCGCGCTGCTGGGGCGAGCGCAGCGCGGTGACCAGCTGGCGGGTCTCGGTGCGCAGCAGCTCGGAGCTGTCCCGCATGTTCTCCACCTGCGTGGTGAGCGCCCCGTAGGCGCTGATGCGGGCCTTCTCTGCCTCCGTCATCTGTGTCTGCACCTGCGTCAGGGATTCGCGCAGCGGCTTGACCAGCGACTCGATGGCCTGCTGGCGCTTGCCCAGGTCGGCCTCGGCTGACTCGCGCTGAGCGGCGAATCTCTCGGCGGCCAGGGCCAGAAGCTGCTCGGAGTTCTTGGCCAAAGCCTGACCGGACAGCGCTGTGAGCCGCTCGTCCAGATCCGCCTGCTCGGCACGCAGGTCGTCCAGCCGCTGCTGCGCCGCCTGCTTCTCCGCGGCCAGGCGCTCGTCGGCGGCGGCCTGCGCATCTTCCAGGCGTCGCTGGGCGGCCCGCTGCTCAGCCTGAATCCTCTCCTGGGCGCTGGCCCGCTCGGAGGCCAGGTGGGCTTGAGCGGCGCTCACGGCGGCTGCCGACGAGCCCTGGGTCAAGGCGCGTCCGATCACGTAGCCGGCACCGAGGCCGACGACCAGGAGAAGTACGGGAAGGAGCACATCCATTGCGGTCATAGGTGCCACTGTGCCGGGGGGGTCCGACACAACTCGTGAACGGCACGCGGCAGGTCGGCGTTCGTGGCCGCATACGATCCTCGCCCGTGGCCCTCACCATCGGAATCGTCGGACTGCCCAACGTCGGCAAGTCGACGCTCTTCAACGCCCTGACGCGCAACGACGTGCTAGCGGCCAACTATCCGTTCGCCACCATCGAGCCCAACGTCGGCGTCGTCGGTGTGCCGGACGATCGCCTCGCCGCGCTGGCCGACATCCATGCCTCGGCCCGGCAGGTGCCGGCCACGGTGTCGTTCGTCGACATCGCCGGCATCGTCCGGGGCGCGTCGGAGGGGGCGGGGCTGGGCAACCAGTTTCTGTCCCACATCCGTGAGTCCGACGCGATCTGCCAGGTCATTCGGGCCTTCAACGACCCTGACGTGGTGCACGTCGACGGCCGGGTCGACCCGCGGTCAGACATCGAGACGATCAACACCGAGCTGATCCTCGCCGATCTTCAGACCATCGAGCGTGCCCATGCCCGGCTGGTCAAGGAGTCGCGGATGGACCGCAGCAAGGCCGCTGCGCTCGAAGCGGTCGAGGAGGCCCAGGCCGTGCTCGAGGCAGGCCGAACCGTGTTCGAGGCCCAGCTCGACCCGCAACCGTTGCGAGAGCTGTTCCTGCTCACCGCCAAGCCGTTCCTGTACGTGTTCAACCTCGATCAAGACCTTCTCTCCGACACGGCGCGACGCGCTGAGCTGGCTGCGCTGGTCGCTCCTGCTGAGGCGGTGTTCTTGGACGCCCAGATCGAGTCAGAGCTGGTCGAGCTGCCGCCCGATGAGGCGTTGGAGCTTCTTCAGTCCGTCGGCCAGGAGGAGTCCGGCCTGGACATGCTCGCCCGCGTCGGGTTCACCACCCTGGGCCTGCAGACCTTCCTGACCGCCGGGCCCAAGGAGGCGCGCGCCTGGACCATCAAGCAGGGGGCGACCGCACCTGAGGCTGCCGGGGCTATCCACACCGACTTCCAGAAGGGCTTCATCAAGGCCGAGATCGTCTCCTACGACGACCTCGTCGACGCCGGGTCCATGGCCGAGGCCAAGGCGCGCGGCAAGGTGCGGATGGAGGGCAAGGACTACGTCATGGCCGACGGCGACGTCGTGGAGTTCCGTTTCAACGTGTAGCTCATGGCGGGGGGCTGCCGGGCGGCCGCAGTCCGCCTGGAGTGCGTCGCAGGTTCTGCCGTGTCGGGCATCAGGGCGTCCAGTGTGCCTCGCGAGAGCGGCAAGACGAGACCGGTGGAGTCGCTGAGGGCACCGTATGGCCCGGCAACAGGTGGAGGGCCCGACGTCGCAGCACTCCCGGCTGAGTCAATGGCCGATGCCGGGGTGGTGATCGCGGCTCGGTAGCGTCCGCTGGGACGTCGACCCGGGGGCGGTGGCGTCGTGGGGGTGCGTGGGGTGCGTCGGGTTGTGGTGCTGCTGCTGGCGGCGGGTGTGGTGTTGGCCGGGCTGACGGTGGTCGGTGCGCCAGTGGCGGAGGCTGCGCCGCGTAAGGCGACGAGCGTGCGCGGGTTCGTGATGGCCAACAAAGTCCAGCCGGGGCAGGTGGCGTCGGACAGGTTCTGGGTGACAGGGCCGAAGCGCCGCCTGGTGGTGGTGCAGCACCGTGTTCCTGGGCAGCGGTGGCAGACGGTGCAACGGGCCCGCACGACCGGCAAGCGTCAGGCGCAGGTGCGGGTCCAGGTCGTGCTGTCGGGCGGCCGGTGGGTATGGAAGGCCCGGGTGCGGAACAAGCCGTGGGCGACGGTCGCCCGCACACCGGGGACGGCGCACGAGTTCCGGGTGGTGGTGCCTGCTCGCGGTCAGTGGAAGCCGGCGCGAAGCCGAGGCCAGGCGGTGGCCGTGGACACCAGGCCCCCTGCTGCGCCGGGTACAGGGATCCGTCCCTCGCGCAGTCAGCAGGTCCTGGTGGCTGACCGGAGCACTGGAGTGCGGGGCACGTTCAGGCGCTTCGAGTGGCGACCAGCCGAGGGTCGTTGGGTGCGCGTGGGGTCGTCGTCGGCGGTGTTCGGGTACGCAGGCGTCGTACCGGGCAATCGGCGGGTGCAGGACAGTGGAACGACGCCGGCCGGGACGTACCGGCTGCTGTACGCGTTCGGGGCAGGTGACCCTGGCACGGCTATGCGCTACCGGCGGGTGACCGGTTGCTCTCATTGGGTGTTGGACCGTGATGCTGCGGACTACAACCGCTGGCGGGAGTCGTGCACCCGCCGCCCCCGCGACGGGGAGCACCTGCAGACCTACGTGCAGCGGGGGCTGTACCAGCAGGCGGTTGTGACCAACTTCAACTACGCCGACCCGCGGGTTCGGCGCGGAGGAGGCAGCGGCGGGGCGATCTTCTTGCACTACGCGACCCAGTACACAGGTGGTTGCGTCGGACTGACCTCGATGGCCGAACTGACCGGCACCGTGCGCTGGCTCGACCCCGACAAGAACCCGCTCATCGTCATCAAGCAGTAGCTCCACCTCGGTGGCCTGCGCGGTGCGGGCAGGGCGACACGGGCTGCCTCAGGCGACCCCAGTCATGCGCGGAGTCGGCGGGGCATCATCCTGTCGGCCGAGGGGTGGCCGCTGGGACCCGTGGGATAGTTGTCTCCGTCAGAGGGCTGCCCAGTCCGTCGACTTGGTCCGGGTGCTGGCAGTACTGACATCCCGGGACGGCCGTGACGCTGTCCAGACTCCGAAGTGAACGTCGCCGGTTGGCGCGTCGGACTCGTGCCTGCGTGTGTCCGGTATGCGAGGAAGAGGTAGAAGATGAGAGGGAACCGGTGATCAGGACGATTTCTGGGCGCGGACTGCTGGCTCTGCTCATGGCGGCGATGGTGGCGCTGCCGCTGCTGGCGGTGCCGGCGAACGCGGCGTCGTCGCAGGTGTCGTGGACGCGGGCGAAGGTGATCCGCTGGATCGACGGCGACACCGTGAGGACGACAAAGGGCACCATCCGACTGGTCGGCCTGGACACCCCCGAGCGCGGCCGCTGCGGCTACACGAAGGCCACCCGGATCGCGAAGCGCACCGCCCCGACGGGCACTGTGGTGCGGCTGGGGAACCCGCGGTCGGTGGACGACCGCGACAGGTACCAGCGCAAGCTGCGCTACGTGGTGAAGGGCCGCACCGACATCGCCGCCAAGCAGATCCGCAAGGGCTCGAAGGCTCGCTACGACTCCCGTGACGGCTACGACTGGCACCCCAAGCAGGGCAAGTACCGGCGTATCGACCGCAACAGGGCCGACCACCGCTGCGGCGCCACGAGTACGGGCGGCGACACGGGTCGCTCGAGCAGCGGCGGTACCGGGAGTAGCGCCAGCACGGGCGGCACGTACCGGCCGGTGAGCACGTGGAACTGCCCGTCCTTCGCGCCGATCAAGGGCAACGAGGGCTCCTGGATCTACCACCCCCGCTCGTCGCCCTGGTACGCCCGGACGACCCCGGAGCAGTGCTTCGCCACCGAGGCCGCCGCCAAGGCCGCCGGCTTTCGGCGCGCCAACTACTGAGACTGCCGACACCCCGATGCCCGCCGGCTGGTTGGGGCTCGACTAATAACACCTACGCCGCGGACCTGCGCGCCCAGCTTGGCTGGGTCACCGCCGCCGACAGGCCCGTCATCTGAGCTGGGACGCCCGAAGGGCTACCAGTGGCGGCGACCCGCCACGACGGGACAGCGCTTCACGCTGCTCGATGATCAACCCGATCCGCATCGCAGGGGCAGTCTCGTGGCCTCGCTGGGTGGGAGCAACGTAGGCGTGAGCGCAACGGACACACCAACGAGCACCAGGCGACCCCATGTACCCGGCAGACAGGTCAGGACAGTCGGCCCGCGAGCACTTGCCGAGTGCGACGTGCAGCGCGGCACGCCGATACTGTGATCGAGCCATGAGCAGCAACCCTTTGACCCCGACTGAGGTCGTCGACTACGCGGAGCGATCGAGCCTGGCCTCGGCCTCCATGGATGGCTCCCGCTTCACCCTGCGCGCCGTGCTCGGTGGCGCCTTCCTAGGGCTCGGCGGCCTGCTCTCGACGGTCGTCGCCGGAGGGGCCACCGGGATCGCCGAGAGCGACCCAGGGCTGCAGAAGCTGATCGCCGGAGCCGTCTTCCCGCTGGGGTTCATCGCCGTCGTGCTGACCGGCGCCGAGCTGTTCACCTCCAGCACCGCAACCTTCACAGTGTCGCTGTACCGGCGCTCGGTCGGCCTGGCTGCGGCGCTGCGGTCGTTGAGCGTGTCGTTCGCCGGCAACTTCGTCGGCTCGCTGCTGGTGGCGCTGGTGCTCGGCGTCGCCACCGGCATCTACGTCGCCGGCGCCGACGCCACCGAGTACCTGCACCAGCTCGCCGGTGACAAGCTCGACCGCACGAGTCTGGAGGCCTTCACCCGCGGAATCGGCGCCAACTTCTTGGTCTGCATCGCCGCGTGGCAGGCGTACTCGGCGAAGGACACCATCAGCCGCATGGCGGCGATCTGGTTTCCGGTGATGGGCTTCGTCGCCCTCGGCATGGAGCACTCCATCGCCAACATGTTCTTCATCCCGGCAGCACTGTTCTCGGGCCTGGACGCCACCTGGGCGACCTTCTTCGTCGACAACCTGCTTCCGGTAACCCTCGGCAACATCGTGGGCGGCGCCCTGTTCATCGGGCTGGCCTACGCCTGGATCTACCCGCGGACGCTGGCCGAGGTCGAGCCGCGGCCTGAGGGAACTCGGTAGGCCCGATGGGTGAGGACGTCGCCGGCGACCTGCACGTCACGTCCCGGCTGGTCATTCCCGAGGCCGAGCTGCGGTGGCGGTTCTCCCGTTCGTCCGGACCGGGCGGGCAGTCGGTGAACACCACCGACAGCCGCGTCGAGCTGGTGTGGGACGCCGCAGCCTCGGGGGTCCTCTCCCGCACCCAGCGCGACCGGGTGCTGACGCGTCGGCCAAACGGGATCTTCGTGGTGTCGGCGTCGCAGCAGCGGTCCCAGTGGCAGAACCGCCGCGAGGCTCGCAGCCGGCTGGCTCAGGCGATCCGCTCGGCCGTGGCCGCGCCGCCGCCGTCGCGGCGTGCCACTCGACCGAGTCGGGGGTCCGTCGAACGACGGATTGCTGGCAAGAAGCGCCGAGGTGAGATCAAGCGCCAGCGCCGCACCTTGGACGACTGACCGTCCGGTGCCTCAGGTCGCGGACGCCGCGGTGGAGATGCGGTCGATCCGGGCGGCCAGCGCGAGGTCGAGAGACGTCACGCCGCCGGCGTCATGGGTGGAGAGGGTGAACCGCACCCGCCGCCAGCGGATGTCGATGTCGGGGTGGTGGTTGAGCTTCTCCGCCTCGATCGCCACCTCGTCCACGATGCCGATAGCGGCCATGAACGTGGGGGCGGTCA
>Ga0272442_10003052_pt1 | contig 23732 bp, 20 predicted proteins | sample SSMForm2O_FD_200262 | JGI IMG/M metagenome (GOLD analysis project Ga0272442, IMG submission 200262) | Marine sediment archaeal communities from Little Sippewissett salt marsh, Falmouth, MA, United States - SSM-Form-2O | ecosystem: Environmental > Aquatic > Marine > Wetlands > Sediment ...
CCTTCATTCGATGGGAGGCATTCTAGTCGTCAGCCCTGGCGACATCCACCGGGCACGGCGTTCGCGCGCCACGCCGTCCGGACGCCGCCAACGCATGGCCTTGTCGCATCCGTACAGAATCTACTACGCTGGTGTAGTCCAAGAATACGAGGACGACTACGCAAGGAGGGATCTATGGTACGGACGGCAACCGTCGGTCTGTTGGTTGTGCTGATCGCATCGTTGGCGGCGATTGGGCAGGGAGGCATCGAGCTCGCGGATCTGCATCTCATCGGGTGGGAGGACGTCCCGGGTGCAAGCCCGGAGGCCACAGGCGCGGTGGCCGGCGCTATTCTCATGGCGTGGCATGCGACCCATGGGTACCCGCTCCTGTTGCCGGACCTGAACGGTGACGGCCGAGTGGATCGGGAGGATACGATCCAATTGGCCGAGCAGTTCCTCGGCCCGATGGGAGCGCATCGCGACCCGATTCTCGACCCATCGCTGGTGAACGTGCTGGCAAGCTACGTGGCCGATCGTTACCCGGAGCACTTCGAGATGCTGATCTACGATCCGTCGTTCCCGGAGGAATGGCGGGACGTCATGGGACGGTCCTTTCACTCCGGCGTCATTCCGGGCATCGAGTTGATTGTTCGCGACGAGCCGGATCATGGGGACTACGTCGGGCATCTCGAGGAAGGCAGGCCGGGCATTGTCGGCATGGGAGAGGAGCCCGAACCGAACGTGTATGCCGTCAGTCGCTCGGCCCGGTTCGAGGAGACAGGTGCCGGATGGCCCGTCGATCTGGCCAACACGAGCCGCGATGCGTTCGGGCGGGGCGATATTCTAGACACATGGCTTCGGCAAGGCGCGCCGCGATGGAGATTCGATGTCCTTGGCGGGATTCCGTTTGAGACGCTGATCGTTCTGGTTCCGACCCGTGAGGCCGAAGGTGATCCTGGCGACCCCGGCGACCCTGGTGACCCTGGCGACACTGGCGACCCCGGCGACCCCGGCGACCCCGGTGACCCTGGCGACCCCGGCGACCCCGGCGACCCTGGCGACCCCGGTGACCCCGGCGATCCGGGAGAGCCGGACCCTGTCCTGCTGCCCAATCTCTGGGTCACGGACATGACGGGCTGCTGGACATGGTCGAACGATACGCGGGAACACGTGATCGCCACTGTGACCGGCGTTATTCACAATGGCGGACAAGCGGCGGCCTCGGGCGTCGTTGCCAGCATCACGGCGGGCAACGTCAGCACGATGATCACGGTCGGCTCGATCCCGGCGGGCGGGCAACGAACCGTCAGTGCCACCATCGACGTCGGTTCCTACGACACGACAAACTGGCCCGTGCCTACGTCGATTACCGCGGATCCGTACGACCAGATCACGGAAGCGGACGAAACCAACAACACGACGGACAGCGCATTTCCGCAGTCCAGCGAGTGTCACTAGGCACAAGGGGGCAGTCCTTCCGAAGGGCTGCCCCTTGTGTGCGCGTCTCTCGGTCCGTCGCCTGATCCGGTAGAATATCCCGGATTAGGAGGTACACCGTGCCTACGTTCGAGCTTTCGTATGGACACAGTGCGAGAACGATCGAGATGCCGTCATCGGTCTCGCCTGACGTCATGGAGGCCCGGCCCGTCTCCGCCGTCCCCCTCGATCGAGCGTTCGAAGATGCCTGGTTGCATCCCATCGGAATGGCCGACCCCGCGGCAGCCCTGTGTCGCGGCGAACGGATCGCCCTCATCGTCAACGACCATACGCGCCCGACGCCGACCCGAGACCTCCTCCGGCTGCTCTGGGAGAAGATCCGATCCCGCGTCGCCGCGTCGGATGTCACCGTGATCGTGGGAACGGGAACGCATCGGGCGCCCACGGAGCAGGAGCTCGACGAAATCCTCGGGGAATTGCGACATACGTTCCGCGTGCTGATTCACGATTGCGATCGCGATCTCGTCGACGTCGGAGCAAGCTCCCGAGGCACCCGGATCCTCCTGAATCGCGCGGTCGCGGAAGCGGATCGTGTGATGGCCATCGGTCACATCGGCATGCACTACTACGCCGGCTACAGTGGCGGCCGCAAGGGGGTCCTGCCCGGCGTGGCCGGCCGAGAGACGATTGCGGCCAATCATGCGCAGCTGTCCGATCCCGAAAGCCGTGCATGTTTGTATGACGGGAATCCGATTAGCGAGGAAATGGTCGAAGCGGCGCGGCTTGCCCCGCTCGACCTCATTGTCGACGTCGTCCTGGCCAGTGACGGCGGCATCGCCAAGGTGGTGATCGGCGAGCCGGAAGCTGCCCACGCGGCCGGCCGGACGATGTGGAACGAGCACTTCCAAGTGCCGTTCTCCCAACCCTACGACGTCGTCGTGGCATCGGCGGGTGGACATCCGAAAGACATCAATCTCTACCAGGCGTACAAGGCGCAGTTCAATGCGATGAGAACGCTCCGAGACGGCGGGATCCTGTTCTTGGCAGCGGCATGTCCGGACGGTGTCGGGCACGCGGTCTTCGCGGATTGGGTCGAGCGCAGCCCGTCGCCTGAGGACGTTCTTTCCCTCTACGAACGGGAAGGATTCGTACTTGGAGGTCACAAGGCGCTCTATCACGCCCGGGACGCACAGCGTGTATCGATCTTCCTGTGCACCGAGATGGACGACGCGACCGTCCGACGCTTCTACATGGAACCCGCCGAGAGCCTCGATCCGGTATTGTCCGAGGCGCGAAGACGGTTCGGCGAGAGCTTCCGAGTGCTCGTGATGCCCCACGCAGCCGACGTGTTCCCGATTCTGACCGGCGGGTAACATCCAGCGACACGCTACGGGCAACGGGGAACCCTTCGGGTTCCTTGAAGAATGGGCTGCGCCCATTCCCTGGCGTGGGTGTGCTCCAGCTGAACGATTCGCGTTTGCGTGCTCTTCTGAGCACGCCTGCGTTGTTTCACTCCGCAGGTTCGAGTTCGCGCAAGCGCGAATGTCGCTGCCCGCGTCGTTTCACTCCGCAGGTTCGAGTTCGCGCGCTTGCGCGAACGCGCAATCGGATGCCAAGCGCCAGTTTAACCGAGGCTTCATTCTCTGATTCTCCGGAGAATGCAGACGGCCCCACATCCATCCGGGCTTCGGCTGCCTGAGGATGAACCACATGCAACGTGTTGACGCTAGCTCGGCGAAGGGTCAGCTGATCTGCGGATATAGCGCTTCCACGCGTCACGGCCGTCGCTTTTCGCCGAGTACATCGCGGAATCGGCCCGCTGCAAGAGGTGATCCGGGTCGTCGGCGTCGTCGGGATACAACGCGATGCCGATACTCACCGACAATCCGCGTGCTTGCTCCGCGGAGCCGAACGCATCGCGAAGCTCGCTCAGAATCTTGTCGGCGGCGAACTCCGCGTCTTTGGGAGAATCGATGCCGGGCAGCAGTGCGACGAACTCGTCTCCGCCGAGGCGGGCAACCGAATCGCTCGCCCGCAGGGAATCGCGGAGCTTGTTGGCGACCTCCTGCAGGACACGATCGCCGGCAGCGTGGCCGTGGGTGTCGTTGACTTCCTTGAATCGGTCGAGGTCCAGGTAGAAGACGGCGAGGCGATCGAGGTTACGCATCGCGCGAGCGATCTCGAGCCTCAACCGGTCATCAAGCGCACCGCGCGTCAACAGACCGGTCAACGGATCGTGGGTGGCGAGGTAGGTCAGCTTCTCTTGCTGGCGAAGCAGTTCGGTGACATCGCGGATGATTCCTTGGTAGACGGCCTCATTCGTCCCCGGGAGCGTTTCGACAATGGTGGTCAACAGACATCGCGCCGGCTCGCCGCCGCGTTTGAGCAGCGTCACCGGATAGCTGGCGACGAACCCTTCCTTCTGGATGGCGGCACGAAATGCGTCCCGCTCCTCCGGCCGGTCGTACAAGTCACCGGCTTTCATCGCCATGAGTTCGTCTCGTGTGTACCCGAACAGGTCTACGAGTGCCTGGTTCACGTCGATGAACCGGCCGTCCTCTCCGGTGATGTAGATGGGATCGTGCGATGTCTCGAACAGGTTTCGATACTGGCGTTCGCTTTGGGCGAGCGCGGTGCGGGACTCCTCGAGCGCGGACAGCATGCCGTTGATGTTGCGCCCGAGCGTCGAGAGTTCATCAGCGCCTTGCACGGACACGCGGGCGGAAAGGTCGCCGCGCTCCCCGATGTGAGAGACGTCGCGCGTCAGCTGCGTCATCGGAGCCAGGACACGATGGTTGAGAAAGTACAGAAGCGCGCTGCCGAGGACGAGAAACGTCACAACGATGGTGAACATGGTGGATTGAATCGCAGCCACCCCTGCAAGAACGGCGTCGCGTGGAACGTCGATTCCGAGGAGGGCGATGGCGTTGCCGTATAGATCGTCCAGCAGGGCATATCCTCGGACGGTATCCCGGTCGATCGGTTGCAGCACATACTCACCGTCTCCGACACCGTTGGACAGACTGTCGGTGACGTCCGGGTCGACGGCCGGATCGTCGAGCGCGTGGATCGTCATGGGGAGCTGCACGAGTGTCGAAAGACGGCCGACAACGCCGGCACTGACCACGCGACCGAGGATCAGCGTCCCCGACGCCGGCGGCTCATGGTCGTTGTTCAGGATGGGATGCACGGCGACCATCATCAATTGATGGTCGAACGCCACCAAGCCGGCGATGCTGCAAACGTCGTCGTCGGCCCGATCGTCAGGCGCTAGCGCGGCTGCCGCAGACAGCAGCGCATCGGACGGCGGTCGCAGTTCTTCTTCGTCCAAGTCGTAGCCTGCGGAATAGATCAGCTGGCCGGACGGATCGTAGTACGCCATCAGGCTCATCTGAAGATTGGCGAGGGTGTCTTCCGTCACGTTCTCTTCGACGTAGTCCGGATGAGTGCCTTGCGCGAAGTCGAACGTCTCGTCCCACGCCCCCCAGTCGTGAGATATCGCTTCCAGATTCGAGATCTCCGTCAGGAGCACGTTGCGTATCCGTTCGACGTTCTGTGCGACATCCCCTTGCTCGATCGAGGAGAACGTCCGGCTGAGATAGGGGCCCACGCCTCCGAAGATGACGGCAAGTACAAGCACGCCGACCACAGACAGTCCCAGAATCACCTGCGTACGAAGCCGCATCGCCTACCCCCTTCGCTAACGCCATCCAGGCAAACCCGCTTCTTATAGAGATTCTACCTGCTAGGTGGCGGATCGAGCCATTGGGGCCCCGCTAACCCGCAGAGTTCGATGGGTTCGTTCGGGAACGTCAGTTCTTGGACCTGTTCCCGGCGAGACGGATGGCCAGTGATGAGTGGTGAGTGGTGAGTTGCGAGTTATGCATCCGACGCACCCCCACCCTGCACCCTCCCCCATGATGTAGGGGGAGGGAAGAATCAGGAGCCTCTTGAATTGCCTCCTCTCCCCTGGTGGGAGAGGGCGTGAGGCCGCAGACCGAGCGGGGGAGGGGGCGAACGCGCGAACTCGCCATCGGATGTTTCATTCTCGAGTTTGGCGGGAGGATCGGGGCTTCATTCTCTGATTCACCAGGGAATGACGCGTGCCCCACATCCGTTCGGTGTTTGGCTGATCTCTGGGCAGCCAAACCCGAAGCAGCGAGAGCAAGACCAACAAAGAATGGCAGCGGCTGGAAGCATGCCATTCTCCAAGCCGCATGGCTCATGGCCTATGCGGCCTAGCATCCGTTCGTCGTTGCACTCCCTGGGAAGTCCGGGCAATAGTCTTGGTCATCGGGGACGCCGTCGCCGTCGCGATCGGAACCGCCCGTACCGGTGTCTCCGGACGGTCCCATCTGAGACATCGGCCTGGGCGTCTGGGGCAGATACCAGATCGTCGACGGGTTCTGAATCCCGAATGTCGTGTCCTGATACGTCCCACTGCCGGTCTCCCAGAACGATCCCTGCTGCGCGAGAATCGGCTGTGCCGAGTTGACGACCACGGCGACAGCCCCAGGGGTCTGTCCGGTATCTGGAAGGCTGATCATCCCATGCCCAAAGGGATCAAGCTTGACCGTCTCCGAGCCGGCCGATCCCTGAGGCATGTACTCGACGGTGACCGTCGTGGATGTACCCCCCACGTTCTGAAGCGCGATCCAACTGCTGGCTCCGGTGTGTGTCTGCGCCACCGGGAAGTACCACTGCGACGACGGCGACGTGACGCCCATCGTTCCGTCGAACCCCTGTTCGTCATCCCAGCGCTTGGACTGTACGGCGACAATCGGGGTGTCCGACGTCACGACGGTGGCGAAGTGCGCGTGTTCCGGGAACGAATTCGCGGCGTTGAATGTGTCGTGCGACATCGAGGGAACCGAGAACGTCGGCCCCGCCTGCTTCACGCCATCGCCGATGAACTGAACCTGCACTTGGGCTGTCGTTGGGCTGGGGTTCTGAACCGTCACCCACGTTTCGAATCCGCTCCACGAGGCCGTGTTGCCTTCCGCCAGATACCACGTCGTCGCGGGTGCCGGCGCGCCCATCGTGCTCGTCGAGGCGGCACGATCCCAGTACGTCGTCATCTGAGCAATCACGGGCACGCTGGCCGTCACGACGGCGCCGATACTCGAGTAATCGACCAATGTGTCGACAATCGCAACCTGCGACTGCCCGTACGCCGGCACCGTCATCGACGGTCCGTTGATCGGCGCGCCGAACACGGTATAGGTGACCGCAACGTTGGCAGGGCTCGCATTGGGATTCTGAACCGCGATATAGGACTGGAATCCGCCGTACGTGCTTCCTTCGGCGAGATACCACGTTGTCGACGGGGCCGTCACGCCGCCGGAATGGGAGGCCCACTGGGTTCCGCCGTTGGGATCGGCTGTCAGGAAGTTCTGCGTTGCAATGATCGGGACGTCCGAGGACACAATCGCGGACGCGCCCCACGGACTCGCATTCACGTCATTGACGTATTGGGTTTGAGTCGTTCCAGGGGCGACTGTCATTTTCACATCCGGCGTCGAGTCGGACGATGTCTGATAGGCAACGTTGACTTGAGCGACCGTGTCGGACACGTTCTGCACGACGATGGCCGATGAGAACGATGTCGTTCCGTCACTCGACCAACCGGCCAGATCTCCGCCCAAACTGAGGGCGCCCACAAGAAGCATCGAGAGAGCAACGATGGCTGTCCGCCGCATCTGCTACCTCCTCTGATGTCAGTAGATGGACCGATCGATCATGGCAACATTGCCGGAATGCGTCAATTGGAAGCTGTGGATTGAGAGGTGCGGCCTGTCCGGCTCGATGGCGTTAGTGCGTCGCCAAGTCAACGCCGGGACGAAGCTCCAACGTGTACTCGTGCGTGAGTTGGTCGACGTGCATGCCGGCCTTCTTGTACAGCCGGGTGGCGCCGGTGAGGCTGTCCGCATCGACGTGCAAATGGGCTCGTTGCTTGCCACGGGCGCGGAATCGCTGGAACGCCTCCAGCAGCAAGGCGAGGCCGAGGCCGCGCTTCCGCCAGGCGGGGAGAACGCCCAAAACGCCGACGTATCCGGCGTCGCGATCCGTTCCCGACAGCGGCCGACAGAAGCAGACGCCGGCGATGTCCTGCCCGTCGCGTGCCACGAAGTTCAGTGCGGGGTCGTAGTCGGGATCGGACGCAATCCGATGCCGCGTCCGCTGAAGGTCTTCCTCGAACGAGCCCTCCACGAACCCGTAGTGATCGCGAAAGGCCTCGTTGACCGCGCGAACCGAGGCCTCGAGGCCGGTTTCGATATCTACCGTTTCCGGTACGATCCCGTCGGGCCACGCCGGGGCGTGCGCCGGACCGTCCAGATCGATGGCCATCCGCCAGTAGTGGCGCGTGGGTGCGAATTCGCGACGACGCAAGAAGTCGGCCGCCGTGCGGTCTTCCTCGTACACGTTCTGTTGCACGGTGACGCGGGCGCCCTCGGGCGCAAGGTCGATCGCTCGTCGGGCACGCGCGAGGAGCCATGCGTAGAGAAACGCTCCAATGCCTCTTCCCTGGTGGCGCTCATCGACGATGGCCCACGATCCGACATGCACGTGCGGCTCTTGAATGTCAAAGACGGTGGCGAAGGCGCACAGCGCCCCCTCCGCGTCGTGGACGAGCCGTGTGTCGTCGTCGAGCGAGAACCCAGGCGTCGTCATCTGTGCGGCCATCTGCTCCGACGTGATGACACCCGATCCGGTGAAGCGGCGAGCGTACCCGTTCGCCAGCTCTGCGATCGCCTCGGCGTCTGCAACGGTTGCGCAGCGGGATGTGTAGCCTTCTGGGATCGGTGTCATCGTGGGCTCCTTCACAACGGGATGTGTAACAGTAGCTCAGGGGGGCGATGGAAACCACATCGTGAATCACGGATGTCGCTGTCGGCTCAACACCTGGTGGTTTGCAACGGGCAACGCGCTACGAGCTACAGACTCCGAACCGCGGACTACGTACTACGAGCCACGAACTACGAACCACGAACTACGGGCAACGCGCTACGGGCAACGCGCTTCGAGCTACTGGCTACGAACCACGAACTACGCACTACGAACCAGGCAGCACGAACTACGAGCTTCCGAGCAGATGCACGTACTCCCCGTAGCCTTCCGCTTCCAGATCCGCCTTCGGTACGAAGCGAAGCGCGGCCGAGTTGATGCAGTAGCGCAAGCCGGTCGGCGGCGGGCCGTCCTCGAAGACATGGCCGAGATGGGAATCCGCGATCCGGCTCCGAACCTCGACGCGAGACATGAACAGGCTTGCGTCTTCCTGGGTGACGACGCTGTCCGCCTCGATCGGACGGATAAAGCTCGGCCATCCCGAGCCGGAGTCGAACTTGTCCGTCGAACTGAACAACGGCTCGCCGGACACGACGTCGACATAGATGCCGTCCTTGTGGTTGTCCCAATACTCATTCTGGAACGCGGGCTCGGTGCCCTTTTGCTGGGTGACCGAGTATTGCAGCGGCGTCAGCAACTCGTGCAGCTCCTCGTCCGACGGCTTGACGAAGTCCTCCCACGACGCGCCCTCGTCCGGGAACAGCGAGAACTCGTCGTAGTCCGCCCACGCCCGCTGTACAAACCTCATCCGGCCCGTGGCGGCGCTGTAGGCCTCGAAACGAGCCGCGTTCTTCAGAAAGTAGTCCTGGTGGTAGGGCTCGGCGGGGTAGAACGTCTGCGCGGGAAGGATCATCGTGGCGATCGGCGACGAGAAGACGCCGGCATCCTGCAGTGCCTGCTTCGACTGCTCCGCCAACGACTGCTGTTCGTCGTCCGCGGTGAAGATTGCGGTGCGGTATTGGCTGCCGCGGTCGTGGAACTGCCCGCCCGGATCGGTCGGATCGATGTGGCGCCAGTAGATGTCCAGCAGTTCGCGGTACGAGACAACGGACGGATCGTACGTCACCCGGACGGCCTCGAAGTGTCCGGTCGATCCGGTCGAGACCGACTCGTACGTCGGGTCGGTCGTCTCTCCGCCCGTATAGCCGGACGTCGCTTCGAGCACGCCGGGAACCAGCTGGAAGATGGATTCCATGCACCAGAAGCATCCCCCGGCAAAGACGGCTTCACTCGTGTTCGTCTCAGCATTGCGGGTCGTGTTCATCGAATCCTCCTCCAGCGGAGGGCTTGCCGCTGTCTCCTCCGGTTGCCCTGCAAACATCGCGAAGACCAGCGCGGTGGCTACGAGGACGGACAATGCGCCCGCGGCTCTCCGCGTGGGCAGCACTCGTGGTACGAAGTTCATCAGTTTCCTCACTTCCGATCTCTTGTCGCGAGACCGACGCTGTTCAGGGAAACGCCTGAACGTCCTACAACACCATCTTCATGTGAGGTTCGAATGGAGAACTGATGGGCTTTCCGCGTCATTGGATCGGCGGGTCCGCCAGGGCGCGACGCTGTCACGAAGTGCCGATGCTAGGAAGACCGATCGAGCGGTCCGAGCGGAACGATGCAGTCGTAGTAGTCCGTCCGCTCATCCACGAAGTCCCAGATATCATCGGGATCGGCGGCGCCGGGCTCGACACCGAAGTTGTAGCCGGCCTTGGCGTACGCATGTGCCACCAGCCACGAGCAGATCGGGTAATCCCCGTTCTGAGTCAAGCGGCGGAAGACGTAGGCTCCGGTCAACAGCCAGTCGAGGAAATGCGCGATGATCTTGCCGAAGCCGTATTTCTTGCCCACCTGTTCCTCCGCCTCGGCGACGACGGTCTGCATGTCTTGCGAAGGGACGTTGGTTGCGCGGTAGACGGCGACCTCGTTGGCCGTCCCCGCATAATGCTCCCACAGACCGTGGCGACACACGTTGAGCAGTGCCTCGACGAGGACGGCCTCATGGATGACGCCGCCGTCGACGATGATGCCGACGTGGTTCACCTTGGACCGCTTCTCCCCAAACGAACGGGTGCAGATGCGGATCAGCCGCCCGAGCACGCTCGTGCTGCGCGTCAAGACGACATCTCCTGGCAGAAGCGTTGCGTTCATGGCTTGCCTCCTTCCAGACTGTTCTCACGGTAGTGCTGAGTGAAACATCGGACAACTGCGTGACGTAGAGGCATAATCCCGTTAGTCTCTTCTAGTTCTTGCTAGATCTTGGTAGTAGGCTGGCCCGGGTGAGTGAGGATGAGGCACAGCAAACGGTCTGCGGTAGTGACGCTTCTCTGCGTCGTCATCGCCAGTCTTCTCTGCGCGGCAGAGGAACACCTCGTGACGATCGCGACTTGGAATGTCGAGAATCTCGGGTCGAAGACGGTAACAGAGAGTCGCGCAGAGGTTCTTCGTGCCTTCGACATCGCAGCGCTGCAGGAAGTGGAGTCGGAAGACGGACTCAAGCATCTCCAATCGTCCCTCATCGCAGCAAGTGGCGCCGCGTGGGAGTATGTGATCTCGCCATCCGTGGGGGAAGGCAATGCCGCCGAGCACTACGCGTTCATCTACCGCGCGGATCGGGTGGAGTACGTGATCGACTCGGCAGGGGTGTATCCAGAGGCTGCGACGGACGAGTTCTCGCGCGAGCCGTTCTACGCGACCTTCCGAGCCGGCGACTTCGACTTCACGCTCGTGACGGTTCACGTGACCTGGGGGAGCCTCGCCAGTCTCAGAACGGCGGAGTGCCGACGTTTGTCATCGGTCTGGACGTACGTCCAGGATCTTGATCCGTATGAGAATGACCTCATCCTCCTCGGCGATTTCAACCGAGATCGCCCAACCCACAGCGCCTTTGACGAATTGACCGCATTGGGAGTGACGCCCATCTTGACGACTGCCGGCACCCGAACGACGTTTGGGCGTACGGCGACCGGCGGCAGCTGGTACGACAACATGTGGGTCGATCTCCTCTTCAGCGGGCAGGACTACACGGGGAGTTCGGGCGCGGGTGCGCCGGAGCACGACACGTCGGGAAGCAGATGCTCGGCCGGCATCGAGGAGGCCTCGGATCATTGTCCCGTCTGGGCTCAGTTCTACATCGAGCGCGGCGACGACGATCCCGTGCAGCAGCCGCACTGACACGCGCAAGACCCGGCTCGATGATCGCATCGGTTGCCAAGTTGCTCGATCTTCTTCATCGGGAGTACGCTAATCTTCAGGATTTCCGAAGAAGGAGGGCCTCATGCGACGCAGAAAAACGATGCCTCACAAAGGAATGATGCGCGCGGGCGTGTGCGTGGCCTTGACGCTGCTCGTGATCGGACTGCCTGTCTTCGGGCAAGATGTGGATCCCGCCGATGCCGATACCCTTCGAACGGGGATGACGATCGCCGGCGCCGGCATCGGACTGGCGGTCGGAAGTGCGATCGCGATCGGCTTCAGCCTGGATGCGATCGACACGCCGTTGTCGAACACGCTGGTGCTGACGATTCCCGTCGCCGCGGCCGGTGCAGTCACCGGGGCACTGGCCGGACGTTGGATGGCCGACATCACGTTGCGTCGACCGCCCTCTCCGTTGTTTGCCATTGTCGAAGGTGCGGGACTCGGTCTGGCGTCGGGAGCCTTTGTCGGAGCTGTCACGTTCACGCTGAACTTCGTGATGGCCAACGAGTTGTTGGAAGTCCCGGAAGGATACTGGGGCAGATACGACTACCTGCCGACGATCGGCTTGGGTGTCGCAGCCGGCGGCTTCTGGGGAGGCTTCTGGGGCATGCTCGGCGGCGCCATTGCACTCCCTGTCGTTTCCTTGCTGATGGGGTTCTAGGCGCGAAACGGATGCAACGGGGAACGCGCGAACTCACAAGGTTCGACGCGTTCCTTGGAGAATGGCCGAGACCCATGCCATTCTCTGGGACAGACAACCAGTTGTGAGCTACGAGGAACTGGCAAGTACCACGAAACGAAGCAAGCCGAATGAGGTCCCGAAGCGCTCACTTATTGTGCCGCATGGTGAGTCACGAGTAATAGAGGAACCCAAACCAGTCGTGCACGCTATAGAGTCTTGGCGTAGGGTTTGCAGCTTGTAGCTTGTAGCTTGTAGCTTGTAGCTTGTAGCTTGTAGCTTGTAGCTTGTAGCCCGTAGCCGAGAGAATGGCAGACTGATTCACGTCATTCTCCATGCAGCGCGGCTCATGGCATGCGCTGCCCGTTGCCCGTAGCTCCCAAGGATGAGCCTCGGGCGAATCCTTGGGTATCGGTTTCATCCATAGCTGGGTCACGCTCGAAACGAGCAACTGCCCTTTGTAACGAATATTACATTCGGGAGATCAAGCGGTTTACCGATGGTTTGCGGCATCTTTTCTTGCAAACTGGCTGAAACCATCCTGCTGAACCCATTATCGTCGACCTCGCATCCGTGTTCGGTGCACGGGGCCGGCGGTCAGGGGACATCCCTCCCGAACGCGACGCAGCGGTTGACTCCCGAGCGGGAACATGACAGGCTGGATGCACCATGAAACAACTTCGAGCGGGCGCGTGTGTCATCCTCCTGCTGGCTTCTCTTGGACTGCCGAGTCTCGGTGAGACCGACATCGACAAAGCCGACATCGTTCGAGACGTGCTCAAGATCGCAGGTGCGGCAATGGGCTTGGTGGGGGGCAGCGTCTTCAGTCTTCGCATCAGTCTGGAGTTGCTCGAGGCGCCGACACTCGACGCGGCCGCGTTGGCCCTACCCGTCGCTGCCGTCGGAGCAGTCACCGGCGCATGGGCGGGCGGCTGGATGGCCGGCGTGGCCCTGAGGGGGCGGCCCGGGCCATTGCTTGCGATTGCCGAAGGCGCCGGACTGGGTCTTCTCGCCGGCATCTTCGTCGGGGCGTCGACGATCGCGACCTGCGCGGTCCTCTCCTTTCCACGCCTGCTGGATCGCTTCGAAGATCTCGACGAAGCCGGGACGGCCTCGACACCCGAGATCTCGAGTCCCTCCGACGTGCTCGGCTACGTAAGCCTGGCCGTCTTTCTTGGCGGCGGACGGGGCGCCGGCATCGGACTGATCTCGGGCGCCATCCTCTTCCCGCTGATCTCTTTGTATATGGGCTTCTGAGGTCTTCTCCGCTCTTCGTCTCGCGCTCGAAGTACTACGCTTCCGGAACGATCCTGACAATGGCGTTTCCGTCGTCATCCGCAACGTACAACCGTCCATCCGGGTCAAAGGCCAAACCGCGAGCGCTCTGGAATCCTCCGGCAAACAAGAGAGGGATTCCCCACGGATCGATGCGATATACCGCACTGCCGGCTGCGATGAACAGGTCTCCATCGGGTCCGATGGCGAGCGCCGCAGCGCCTTCGATCGAAGCGAGTCTACGATGGCTTCCTGCCTCCGGGATGACGACGACGGTGTCGCCCGTGGACGGAATGGCGAAGACGTCGCCGAAGCCGGCGCCGCCGGTGACAACGTAGACCGTGCCGTCGTCGGCAACCGCCAATGCTTGCGGCGTTTGCAGACCGCTTGCCAGGACCGTTCGTTGTCCGTCTTCCTCGAAGCGCACGACGAGCCCATCCCCAGTTGAAGCGGCGTACACGCGGCCTTGCGCATCGATGGCGACCCCGCTGACGTTGTCCAGGTCGTCGGCCATCGTGGTCATCGTTCCGTCGGCGGAGTATCGATTGAGCCGTGACGGGAAGCCGGGGGCGGACTCCCCAGCCACGAGCCATCCGTCCGGAGAGATCGCAATGAATGTCTGCGGAGGCTGGTAGGAGATGATGGACAAGAGGAAGTCATTGGTTCCATCGGCACAGGCGGACGTGAGCCTGCCTGCTTCGTCGTTGACGGTCACGACCTCTCCGCAGGGGCCGATGGCGAGCGAATGCGGGGACACAAGCCCATTCGGCTCGACGACCGCGCGCACGGATCCGTCCGGATCTACCGCCTGCAATCCACCGATCGCGCGCTGGGTCCCAATGACGGTCCCGTCGGAGGTAACGGCGATGCCTTCAATGCCGTTCCCTGCAAAGTGTGCCATCAGGGTTGCGTCGCCGCCGGCGCACATGCGGTAGATATCTCCCGCAGTCGCAAAATCGCCGGTGGATACGTAGAGCGTCTGCCCGTCGGTGGCATCAAGCCCATGGAAAGAGATGCCAATGGGCAGGTCCGCAAGGGTGCGAGTGACTCCCGAATCCAAGTCAATGTGGAGGACACAACCGCCAGAAGCAGCAAACAGCTGCCCATCCGAGGCTACGTCAAGGGCTGCAATGCCCTGAAGCCGTGCCGTCACGACCTCCGGGGATCCGCCGCCCGCGGAAATGCGATAGATCGTCGTGCCTCCTATGCTGTCCCCGCTGCACGCATTGTGCCCTACATAGAGGGTGCCGTCCGGCGCCACCGCCAACGTGCTCTCACAGGCCGTGTCCGGCACCTCTGCGATCGTGCGGAATGGACGGCCGGGCTCGATCAAGAAGATCTCGCCAGTGGGGAAGTTGTAGCCGTAGAGCGTTCCCTCGCTGTCGCAATCGATGGCGTACGCGTGGCCCTCGGCGAAGACCTCGATCGTTCCGTCCTCGTGTACCCAGTGAATGGCACGCGCGCGGCTGGATGCAACCAGATAACCGCCATCGGGGGAACCGACCACATCCGACGGTGTGTTGAGTCCCGACGGCGCGATGAAGTACTCGGCTCGGTATCCGGCGGGGACGGAGATCTGTGGAGCCGGCGGGAATGCCCCAGTTGTCGTTGTGCATCGACAGAACAGCAAGCCGCCGTCGGCCGCCACTGCCGCAGAGTCGATTTCATCGACGATGGTGACTACGCACTCCGCCTCATCAGCGGGAGCTTCCTTTCCATGCGTGCGATCGACCAATCGCACCAGTACCGCTTCTGGTACCTCGTTCTCGAACAGCTCGCGTGGGAAGCGGGCTTCCAACACGGCCCCGACCGCGTATTCGCCGACACCGGTTTGGTCGATCGGATTCCCATCTTCGACGATCGTGACATCCATCTGCCCCTGATCGATACGGACTCTCGCGTGCACTCGGCCTCCGGACGTCACCGGCGCGAATTCAAGATCAATCTGCTGAACCTCATCGCGGTCGCCCTTGAGCACGACAAGGGCATAGACGGAATCCGCGTTGGCCAGCACGAGCACACCGGCGATCTCGACCGATCCGAGGGCGTCATCCGCGGGATCGGACGTTACGTCACCGTACCCGGCCCAATCGTCTGCCTCGCCATCCAATGTAATATCCGTTACGTTCGTCCCTGCGGCACAGAAGACGACCCAAGCAGCCAACAGCAGAAGAAGACCAATGATCCATCGTTCGCAGCTCTTCCAGCGATCCGTCATGTTCAGCCTCCGAGTGATGCGCTGATTCGAGTGTACCTGGAATGCGATGGCGCGAGACCGGGATGACGATGCAACAGGTGACTGCGAACGGCGGCCTATTTGGGGAACTGTCGTGGCAAGTGGGCAGTCCTCCATCGAGCTTGTTTTGCTACGGTGCTTCAATCGTGTCCTGCGAATCCAGGTGCATCAACCAGCCCTGGAAACGATCGCCGGCGATCGCACCGGTGCCCGCAATCAACAATCCACCGCCTTCCAGTCCTCGAACGGCCTCGATCATCACGTGCCTGCCGGTGGAATGCGTTTGCTCCCACTGCACCTCGCCGTCCGCATCGACGCAGAGAAGGTAGATGTCGTCTTGGTACTGGGCATAGTCTTCGAACTGCGTTCCGACTGCGACAATGTGCCCGTCTTCCGTTTGTACGAGCTCATGCAACACGGTGATCTTGTCGGCACCGCCGTACGTGCGCGACCAAACCTCGCGCCCCGTCGCGTCGAGCAGCATCAGCAAGGCACTTGGGTTGGTGGCGTCGGCGGTTTGGCTCCCGGCGATCAGTAGTTGCCTGCTGGGCAGCTGCAACAGGGCGTAGCCCTTGCAGTCGCCCTGGTCGAAGGTGCGGCTCCACATGATCCTTCCCTGGTCATCGAGCTTGTCCAACCGTATGGCATCCTCCGCATCGGGAAAGGCGTAGACCGTGCTGAGAAGGTAGCAGCCTCCGGTACTTGTCGCCGCAGCGTCGAAGACCACGATGTTGTCTTCGCTCCGGTAGCTCTCCTTCCATACAGGGCTCCCGCCCGGCTGCACGCGAACGACATACGGTGCGGCCCGCCCTTCGAGCCCGCCGTAGCCGGGCGTCTCTGGATCGGCAATGACGTCGTCCGGATTCACCTGGGTTCCGATGACGAAGAGGTCTCCCTGCGATCCCAACAGAATGCGCGTTGCGGACTCCTGCAACGACGCCCCGAACACCCATTCCGACAATGTCTGTCCGGAACCGTCCGTGTGCAGCACGTATATGTCGGCTCCCACGGCGCCGTACTGATCCGTCTGCCCGGCAAACAGGATCTCCCCGTCTGGCAGAATCAGCGCGTCTGCTGCGCTCTGCACCCCGTCCCAGTCATACGACATCGGGCAAATGAGATTCCCATCGGGCTGAATGCGGAACACGACAATCCCCGCTTCGGGTGGCTCCAGCGTGGCAACATTCGTGCCCACGAGCCAGTACTCGTCTCCCATCACGAGTACCGTGCCTACATGGACCTCGTGCTCATGCTCGTAGTACTGGATCCATGTTTCGGCCAACGATCCGGATGCGAGCATCCACAAAACCGCCAACACGACAAGCCCGAGTTGTCCCCACCGTCCATGCATGCTGCCTCCTTCTCCGGAGAACACCGTCCGCGACCAGACTAGCAGCGATTCCGTCTAGAGTGCAACGCAAACTCAGCGATTGTGAACCCTTCCTGCACACAACGGCACACGGGTCGCGCCTCGCGTTGCACGTGCACGCTCAGTGCTGGTGCGCTCCATGGTGCAAGACAAGGTCGACGATGAGCTTCACCAGGACGAGAATCGCCAACAACGACGGCGGCGAGTCGAGGAAGAGCGTCACGGCAACCCCGGCCATGATTGTGATATGCATCACAACGATCCGCTGGTACGGCCGCATCATCAGCTGGCTGACAGTTGTGGACGTTCGTTCCCCGCCGAGCAGGGAATACTGGACAAAGGAGACCCCGTGGCTCACGGCGAGGCCGGCCAGAACCCACGTCGCTCCGCGTGAAGCATCGGTCCACAACGCGCGCACGAGCGCACCAGGCATGCCGAGCAGGCCTCCCGATCCGAACGCGTCGAACTGGGGGCCGGCCGAGCCTGCGCCGATCTCCAGCAAGAACATCAGGAACATCCCGTGCACGGTGCAAAAGATGCCGAAGTGGATGATGAAGAACGGAATCATGAACAGCTTGCTCGCGGGCCCCGATCCGTCGGAAGGATCCGCGACCAGCATGCGCAGGACATTGAATGCGCCGACGATCAGATTCTCCGTCCAGTAGAGCAGGACCAGATCGGCTGCGTCCCACCGGAAGACGAAGATAGCGACCAGTGGCACAGCATTGACGAGGACGAGCATCAGCGCAGCCGGTGTCCATCGCGAAGGACGCAACAGGTCAAGGATTCTCTCCCTGAGGAACATCACGAGCTGACCTGCTCGTCGGGCTCTGCGCCATGGGGTTCCACGTTCTGCACGTACGGCATGCACTGCTCCGCGCCGCGTCCATACAGCCAAACGCGCTTGCCGGGCACGCTGGGGAACGTCAGCAACACGCGCGATAGGATCGCGCTTTCGCGGGCGTCTGCTTTGAGGTGCGTCCATGGGATGAGCAGCGGTCGATGGAACAGACGGTAGATGCGAATCGGCACAAGATAGAGGCCTTGATCATTGGCGCCGACGATCAGCACGCCGCTGTAGTTGGCGATGCCGATCCGTGCCGAGACAAACGAGACGACCTCTCCGGCGAACTCAAATGCCGTGCCGAAACGTTCCGCCATCCGCCGCCAACCGCTGGCCCACGCAGCCAGCCACAGGATGAAACACCAGAGGGCAAGGAAGAACGCCACGAACGCGATTGCGATGAGAGCGACGAAGCCACTCGTAGTCATGGCGCCATTCTACAACCTGCGAGTTCCTCTCCCCGTGCGAGTGGGCACAGCGCGTTGCCTAAGGCTTTTGCGACGGCGCCTGCCTCATCAGACGAAAGCCGCCAGCAACGAAGAGCGAGCCACCGTGGCGGCTCGCTCCTCAGATCTCTTGATTGGCTGTTGCCTTCAGCAACCGCAGCAGTGTGCTAGAATCCGCTTCCGTCAGGAATTCCGTCGCCCGCATTCGGCGCCGGGCCGGGCGTTTCACCAGGGCCTACAGGGTCAGGAGACAGCCCGCTACCATCCGAGGTGCCGTCGCCGGCGTTCGGCGCGGGTCCGATGGCGACCTTCCCCACGGCGGCCAATCCGCCGAAGATGACCATGACGATCACGAGCAGAGCGAGGATCTTCTTCATGTCAACCCCTCCATTCCACGTAGCCGCTGCCGCCTCGGTTCGGCGACAGCGTATACACGAATATGCCACAGATATTGGATGAGTAGACCCAAGAAACCGAATTAACGGCTTGATCGCGCCGCCATCTCAGCATATGCGTTCCCCCTCCCCCGCTCGGTCCGCGACCTCGCACCCTCTCCCCACTCCCCACTCGCAACCGATCACTGGCCATCCGCCTGCGAGTTCGCGCTTGCGCGAACTCGAACCTGCGGAGTGAAACGACGCAGGCATTCTCACAAGCTGGCCGTGAGGCCAGCCAGCGGCCGTTCACAATCATCCCTTGACCAGAGTTGCGGCACAGCTGCAACTCCAAGCCGCATGGCTCATGGCCTATGCGGCCGTTCGCATACAATAGGCACATGTCTGGAGGCATTGTCTTTGTGAGGACTACACAGTTGGACGCGGTCAGGGCGTTCTACCTGGAGCGTGTCGGAATGACAATCTGGCTCGAACAGCCGGGCATTTCCATCCTGCGGCATGGAAACCTGCTTGTCGGGTTCCACAACCAACCGGTAGCGGATACGGATGCGCTGCTGACGTTCTTCTACGACAACCGGGCGGACGTCGACGCGAAGTATGTCAAGCTCCAGGACGTCGCGACTGCTGAGCCCAGAGAGAATACGAAGTACCGGATCTACAACTTCTTCGGTGTCGATCCGGACGGCCGCAAGATTGAGTTCCAGTGCTTTCTCCACGAGGTGCCACCGATCTAGCTCAGCAGTGGCTGGCGGCAAGCAAGAGGCTCGCGCCTACTGCGGAGTGAAGCGGCGCAGGCATTCCGGCTCGACATTTGAAACCCGATTGCAACGTTCGCGCTTGCGCGAACTCGTCCCTGCGGAGTGAAACGACGCAGGCGTGCTCAGAAGAGGACGCCTGCACAAGCGCAGCGCCACTTGGAAGACACCTGGCGATTGCGGCAGACTGGTCTTCAGGAGGTGCATGATGCCTGTACTCCTGAGGGTGATCCTGGTTTTCGGATTCCTGCTGATCTGTGTCTCCTTCGCTGCATTCGCCCATAAGCCGGCGTCGATCGGCGGCCTCTTTCCCACAGCCGGCGAAGCACTACGGATGGAAGACATCGATGTGAGTCAAGTGGTGTATTCGCCGCTGAGCGAGGCCGATTCCCAATTGTGGCTGACGTTCGAGGCGACGGCGGGAACGACGCTGGACGTGTCCTTGGGGCTTCCCGTACTCGACCGATTGGCCGACGACCGCCCCACCCTCGCCGTGTTGGGGCCGGGACTTCCGGCCATCGATCTGCCGATCGAGGTGCCTCCCGACATCGGAGGCGTCGTCTTCGAGTCGGCAGCCAGAGCGCCGCGCTTCTTCCATGAGCATGTGACTGGCACGGAGTCTTGGATCTTGATCGAGGACGCCGTGACCCTTCCCGAGACGGGCACTTACTACGTGGTTGCTTTCCCGTCGGGCGACCGGGTCGACAAGCTGTGGGTGGCAATCGGGACTCGCGAGCAGTTTGGACTGCGCGACCTGCTGTCGTTCCCTTCCATCATCCGCGACGTGCGAGCCTTCCACGAAGTGAGCGACCAGCCGCATTGGTCGAGGACCGTAGCTCTTGCCGCCTTCGCCGCGCTCGCGCTGGGCGTCATCGCCTGGGTGACGTTCGGCAATCGGTAACGGCCTAGCGGGTGAACGGACTGGGATCCACGGTTGCGCCGAACGCCTCCCGGGCGATCTCGAGAAGAGCCTTGCGATGGCATGGCTTGTCTTCACCCTCGTAGCAGATGAGGAAGACGTCTTTGTCCCGACTCGCTTCCGTCAGCGCCTTCAATCGGCCCATGCTTGCGGGATTGGACAGGATTTGCTCGCGGAAGCGTCGTTCGTAGTCACATGCCTTGTATGCACACCAGGCCGCCTCGGTCGCATCCTTCGTCGCAGCCCGGCAACCCGCCTCTGCGGCTTTGTAGTCGTCGAACAGTGCCTTCGACGGCGCCAGTTCGTCGTTTCCGCGACCGCGCATGACCAACACCGTCTCGGCGTCCGCAGGCAGGTGTTTCTTCATCGAAAGGTACGTCTGTCGTAGAGCCATGGCAGGAGTGTATCATGCCCATCATCGTACAGCGCTCGCAGCTTGTCGCCGGTAGCTGGTAGCTCGTAACTCGCAACCTGCAACTCGTGACTCGTAGTTCGTGGTTGGTCGGGTTGGTAGAGTTCGTGGAGTTCGTAGGGGGAATCAGTTCGTAGTTCGTAGTTCGTAGTTCGAGGTTCGTAGTTCGTTGTGCGTAGCCTGTAGCGCGTAGCCGAGAGAATAGCACGGCAACAAGCACGATGTTTCGGCAATCGCCTGCAATGTCCGATGCATCGGACTTGCCCGTGCTCGAAGAGCACGCAAACTCAGTACCTGCGGAGTGAAGCGACGCAGGCAGCGACGTTCGCGCTTGTGCGAACTCGAACCTGCGGAGTGAAACGACGCGGGCGTTCGCCCCCTCCCCCGCTCGGTCTGCGACCTCGCCCCCCTCTCCCACCTGGGGGAGAGGAGGCAATTCAAGAGGCTCCTGATTCTTCCCTCCCCCTACATCATGGGGGCAACTCTTCGAGTTGCTTGGAGAAACAGAACGAGTCTGTTTCTCTAGTCGGAGCGGTGGGGGTGCGTCGGATGCATAACTCGCAACTCACCACTCACAACTCATCACTGGCCATCCGTCTCCCCGGGAACAGGTCCAAGAACTGACGTTCCCGAACGAAAGCGTCGAACCCTGTGGGTTCGCGCGCTCCCCATCACTTGCCGTATCCGCCGTCAGTCGACGCCTCGAACTGCCACCAATTCTCGAACCGGTCTACCTGTCCATCGCACGTGACCGTCTCGATAACGCATAGCTCGTAGAGCCCCGCCTTGTCGAACAGGTAGGCGATCGCGTACAGGTTCGCTGCCTCGAGGACATCGAGCATTCCGTCCGGCCGCGTGATCTCCCAGCGGACGGTCCGATCGCCTTCGCACACAGGCTGACACCGGCTGGTCAGCTCCAGTCCGAGTTGTGCACCGGCAACGATGGGTACGATGTGCGTCAGGAGCGGCATCGACGGGAGTTCATCGCCCGTTCGATAGGCCAGACTGAGACAGTCATCGCTTCCGCACGCCGGACAGGCTGCCGGATCGTCCGGATCCGATCCCGGAGGACGGGCGACGGGTCCCGGCGGTGCGACCGTCTCGACCGTGTACGTCGCCGAGCACTGCTGGCCGTCCTCGCAGAACTGCGTCACGGTGATCGTGTAGACGCCCTCGCGAGGGAAGTCGTAGCCCATCGAACCAGCCGTCACCGAAATCGGAAGGGGGGCGAACCCCGCGCCTCCAGCGACGAGTGGCGGGATCGTGGGCGGCAGAATACTGATTGTCGTACTGCCTGCGGCGCACAGCGGGCCGCAATCGCCCGTCGACACGATGTTGGCCGGTGTCCCTTGGGGCCAGAGCAACGTCGGCCCTGCTGCGGTCAGCGGAATCCCACCAATGCTCGCGGACGCGGTACACGTACAGACTGTCGGCGGTCGGGGATCGCGAGGAATGGGCCTTGGGGCAGTGACCCCGCTCTGCCGGAACGGTCGAATCGGACTTGACGCAATGAGTTCGCCGTCCTCGTTCAACCCCTCGATGCTCCATCCGTCCGGATCGGTCGCCGCGCTGTCGGCGTCCGGCGGGTGACAGACCGTCTCCCCAGGTTGCCCCGGATCGGGCTGCGTTCCAATCGCTCGCTCCTCGTCTACGCTTGGAACACAGCAGTCCTCACGACGCTCCGCCAGCGGGAAACTGTACGTGCAGTTCACCGAGGCGCCGGATACCTCGCCGCTGCTGTCGTGCTCACAGTCGATCGTGCAGCGAAACGTGAGGAAGCAGGCTCGATCGCCGATCGCCGTCTTGAGCGCCTCCTCCAATTGCTGTACGCAGGGACTGCTCCCTGGGATCTCCAGTACATAGGGCGAAGTATCGCAGCACGCCTCATACCATGCCGGTGTCAGTTGACCGCCTACCTGGCCAAGTGCCGCCGTGATCTGCGCCTGCTGCTCTTGCCAGTACGCCAAACGCGCGGCTGCGGCCGCTTGCTGCTGCGCCTCCACACCGGCAAGTTCCTCCTCCGCATGGACGACGTCTGCGCGCAAGCAGTCCAGGCACGCTTCGCACAGAGCAAGGATTTGGTCTTCGTGATCGAGGATCCACGCCAGCGCGCACTGCAGACAGAGAGTGCTCTCGTAGGCCTCCTGGACCTGCGCCGTCATCTCCTGGGCGTAGACCTCCCATCCCGCAACGGCGACGCCGGTGGCCGCCGCCGCTTGCTGTGCCATCGCTTGGTATACCTGCACGATGAACGCAGGGCCCAAGGATCCGCTTGCTCGCGCCTCCTGCAGGATCGATTGGACGGTTTCCAGTTGCGCCTTTGCCGATCCCGCTTGCTGGAGCCGCTCGCAGAGTTCCGGATAGCGCTGGCAGACCGTCTCGTTCAGTAGCTCGTTCACCGCGCGCTTGATCTCGTTCTCGAGTGGCGCTTTGAGGTTGTCGATCAGATCTCCGATCAGACTGATCGCCCCGTCAATGAGGGAGAAGTAATCGTTGTACAGCGACATCACGCCGCGGTGATCGGCGTGTTCCACCCAGTAATTGACGAGGCTCTTCGCGTCCATCGCAGCGACTGCCGCATGCGCCGCCAGCGATGAGATCTGCGACTGGAGGCCGTCGCAGGCGTCTCGAAGTCCCTGACAGGGGTCGTCGGAGAGACACGGCGGGACCTGAAGACCGAGCAACGCGGCGGCATCGGGCGCAAGGTATTCTTCCGCGCTCACCGGGCACGACGACGACAACGGAATGTCGACACCGCCCACTTGCGCCGCGCTGGCCTCTGCAATCAGGTCTCGCAGCTTCGCGAGCTCGCCCGGAATTTCTGCAGCCACGGTCCGAAGGTTGTCGAGCCACGCAGAAAGGTTCTCGCAGATCGGCGATTGATGCGTCAACAGATACCGAAGCTCGGCGAGCCTTCTCCGGGCGTCCCGTTCCCGCTGATCGAGCTG
>Ga0272442_10003053_pt1 | contig 23730 bp, 13 predicted proteins | sample SSMForm2O_FD_200262 | JGI IMG/M metagenome (GOLD analysis project Ga0272442, IMG submission 200262) | Marine sediment archaeal communities from Little Sippewissett salt marsh, Falmouth, MA, United States - SSM-Form-2O | ecosystem: Environmental > Aquatic > Marine > Wetlands > Sediment ...
GCAACGATCTTGACATCGATCAAGCCGGCCTGAAATGGGTCTCATCTCCCCCATAAGATCCGTTCCCCTGGAGCATTCAACTTGCGAGTCAAATCACGGGAATGCCCGGTTTTTACTGAGGTCTGGGATACATTAAGCCGTACGTTCAGTACTGTGGCGGAGTGCTGGGGTACTACCTTGCGCCGCTCGAATTTAATGGGCTTACGGGGCAACAGTGTCCGGTCAAGGATGAGGATGATCTCCTTCGGGAATTCTGCAAACGCCACCGGTGCGATTCTGCAAAGGTGTATTTCTACAATCTGGGGCCGGCAAAAGGGAAAGGTCTCTTGATCATCAAGGATGCCCGGGTAGCACTGGAAGCCGTGTTGCACGATTCGCGTGTTCAACCGTACGGATCGGAACCGATCAACGGTCTTGCAGAGGACATCATGGCCCTCTTGAAGAACCAGAAGATCCGTCCCACTGAGAAAGAAGCGCTTGTTTCTGCTCGTATGGGCCAGGGTGCTTTCCGGAGCGACGTCCTTAAGCGATGGGGTGAACGATGTTCCGTGACCGGGTCGACAACCCGCGAGGCAATTCGCGCATCACACATCAAACCATGGCGCTTTTCAAACAATCAAGAACGGCTTGACGTGAACAACGGGCTTCCTCTTGTCGCAACACTTGATGCATTGTTTGACTCTGGCCTGATCTCATTCGATCCATCCGGGAGATTGCTGGTATCCGATCATCTGAATGCGTCGGAGAAACAGGTGCTGGGACTTGCCGAACGGCGGCAACTGCAAAAGAAACCATCAGCTAGCACAGCGGCATACTTGGCTTACCATCGCAAACATGTGTTCTGCGAATAGAGGGAAGCACGGAATGAAGACAGTCTCATCGCGTTCTCCTGAGTGACTCGACGATTAGCCTGGATTATTCGTGCAACACACGAACAATCCACTTTCGCCAGCGGCGCAAGCCGTGATGTGGCGGCTTTGCCGCCACAAACGGAGCTAACCACGTTTGCGAAGTGCAAGACGCCCGACAGCCAGTAGCCAGTGCAGACGCATGCGCGGGATTCCAGGCGGACGGGGCGTGAGCAGTGCTTGCAAAAGCCGTGGGACCCATGCCACAGTTCCGCTTTGTTTTACGGTGCGATGACTCAGCCTGCAAATATCCAGGAACGTCTGGCGAGGTGGCACTCTTTCGTGGAGGGCGGCAATTCCGTTCCGTTCCTGTTCCACGTGAACTTTCCCCTGCCCGAAGTGGAAGAGAACCTTCCCCCTGCCCCGTCGCTGTGGCCGGAGAAGAGGAAGGAACGGATCCAGCATGCGTGGGCGTGCTATGAGCTGATGTGCCGCAAGGCGGAGCTGGTGAACGACGATCGGGTGCCGTTTCTGAGCAACCTGACCGGCACGGAGATATTCGCCGAAGCGTTCGGATGCAAGGTCCACCGGCCGGACGATACGAACCCCTTTGCGCTCCCGTTCGTCCACACGGCCGCCGAAGCCGATGTGCTCGAAACGCCCGAATTGAGCACGTCATCACTCGCATACCTGTTCGATATCGCCGACGAACTGCAGAACCGCGGCGGGCCGGACGTACCCATGAAGCCTGTCGATATCCAGAGCCCGATGGATATCGTGGCACTGATCTGGGACAAGGCCGATCTGTTCATGGCCATGATCGAAACACCGGAAGCGGTCAAGCGGCTGGCGGAGAAGGTGCGGGCCCTGCTGGTCGCATTCTTCGAAGAATGGTTCTCTCGATACGGCACGGTGTTCGTGTCGCACTATCCGGACTACGTGATGCACGGCGGCATTACGATGTCGGTTGACGAGGTCGGCGCGGTGAGCGAGGACATGTTCCGCGAGTTCTTCACCGACGAACTCAGGACTATTTCTGAACGGTTCGGCGGCCTCGGCATACACTGCTGCGCTGACGCGCGTCACCAGTGGGGCAACTTCCGCGATGTGCCCGGGCTCAAGGTGATCAACCACAATGCGCCACCGACACGCGACGCGAAGAAATACCTGCTGGATTCCCTGGAGTTCTACGGTAACAGAATCGCCCAGGTGCCAATCGGCTGGACGCCGGACGGGCCGCCCGAATCCTGGCCGGGCCAGTTCCCCGAAGGTTGCCGCGTCGCGTTCGATGTCGAGGCCGAGGATGCCGAACAGGCCGCGGCCGTCGCCGACCGGCTGCAGAAGATCAGAAACGGTCACCCATAGCGGCCCGCAGCTCTTTCTCCGTAGGACCTTCCCCCTTTCGGGTTCTGCGCATGCGAGTAACTACCCGCTTATGCAAGGCATCGAGGTCCACATCGCGCAGCCGATCCCTGAAGAACGCCAGAGTCTCATCCTGTGCCGCCGCAGCCGCCAGAACAGCATTCACGTAGTTGTTCAGAGACACATGCTGCTGCTTCGCGATTCCCTGGACCCTGTTCTTGAGATCATCACGTATTCGCAGTGTCAATGTTGACATCAGAGGACCTCCTTGATTTCGTACCGGGTCAGGGACTCCTCTGGGGACATGGCCGCCCATCCATGCCTAACCAAATCCCCGTCCCGATAGTCGGCGTCGTTGTACGTAACAATAATGGCTGCCGCATGTACTGCCGCATTCACAAACTTGTTGTCTCCTTCGTCCCGCAGATTCGGCCGCCAGCTGAACCGAGTCTGCATCCTGAGCGACAGGGCCATCAAGTCTGTCACCAGGTCGATCGATTCCTCCTGAGACAACCCGGTCAACTTCAACACCGCAGGTCTTACGAGTACGTCCTCATATTCCAACGCTATGGCCGGCGTCAGAATCAGCGGCACCTGGCCGGAAAGCACACCACACAACATCCCATACGCACGGCTCCCTTCACGCCGGCATGCTCCCGCAACGAGAACATTCGTATCCATCACGATCGGCGGCGTAACATGCTCTGACAAAGCTTCTCCCTATTATTCATAACAGTGCTAATCTGATAGCATATATACATCAGTCTTGCAAGCAGTTTCTTGCGGCGCTTGCCTGTCAAGGGCAGTATTTCCACTGTCCGGTGGGCTTGATCCAAAGTAATCGAACCGCTATTCTTGCGGTTTGCACGGAATATCTGGGCCAGGGCTGTGATCAATTACGACATAATCGTTATCGGCAGCGGCGGGGGACTGAAGATCGCACTGCCCGCCGCGGCAAAGGGCCTCAATGTCGCCCTGGTGGAACAGGACGCGATGGGCGGGACCTGCCTGAATCGCGGCTGTATCCCGTCGAAGATGCTGATCTGGCCCACCGAGATCCCGGCAATGCTCGCGCGCGCGGCGAAGGTGAACGTGCAGACTACCGGGCCGGCGATGATCGACTTCCCCGCGCTCGTCGAGCGCGTGACGCAGACGGTAGACGGGATTTCCGCGACAATCCGCGAACGGCTCGGCACCACCGAGAATCTCACGATCTACTCCTCCCGCGCACGCTTCGTGTCGGACCGCCGGCTCGAGGTCGGCGATGATGTGATCGAGGCCGACAAGATCTTCATCGCCACGGGATCCCGTCCGGCGATCCCCGACATACCGGGCCTGGCGGACACCCCGTATATGACCAGCCGCGAGGCGCTTCGCCGGACCGATTTGCCGCGCAAGCTGATAGTCATAGGCGCCGGTTACATCGCGGTCGAGTTGGGCGGCGTGTATGCCGCCGCGGGGGCGGCCGTGGAATTCATCGTGCGCAGCCGTTACCTGCGCCAGGAAGACGAGGAAATCTCGGCCGAGTTCGCGAAGCACTTCGTGCTTTCGAGCCGGACACACGCCGGGTTCCATCCGGTCGAAGCGCGCTACCGGGACGGCGATTTCGCCGTGACGTGCCGCGATGACGAGGGACACACGCGGATCGTTACCGGTGACGCTCTTTTGACAGCAACGGGCGTGGTGCCCGAGTCCGACACGTTGAGGCTCGATAGCACCGGTATCGAGACCGATGACGACGGCTACATCAAGGTGGACAACCACCTGCGCACCGCGGTGCCGGGGGTCTATGCCCTTGGCGACGTTGTGGGCAACTACCTCTACAGGCACACGGTCAACTACGAAGGCGAGTACCTGGTACGCACGGCAATCGAAGAAGCCTCGGATGAACCCATCGACTACGGCCCGGTGCCGCACGCGGTGTTCAGTCAGCCCGAGACAGCGGGTGTCGGCGCGACCGAGCAGGAGCTGCGCGAGGCGGGGACCGACTATGTGGTCGGTCGTGCGGACCACGCCGACAGCAACATGGGCATGGCGCGCGGGCTGGACCACGGCTTCGTGAAGATCCTCGTGGACAAGTCAAGCCGCCGCCTGCTGGGCGCCCACATCCTCGGCGATGAAGCGTCGGACATGATCCACATGTTCATCATGGCCATGAAGAAACAGTCGACCCTCGATGATATGCTTGACATGATCTTTATCCACCCGGCCCTGCCGGAAATCGCCCGCGACGCCGCACGCGACGCACGAAGCAAGCTGGCCGGCAACGGCTGAAAGGGGAACGGTTAACATGCGGGTCGACAGCTTACTGACGGAAGGTCTTGCGACGCCACTGGGCCTCGAAGAACGGACACCACGCCTCTCGTGGCGGGTGGCGCTCGATGCCGGCGAGTCCTCTCCCAGTGCAGCAGAGATCCGTGCCGCGGCAACGTCCGAGGATCTGGACGGCGGCAGTCTCCTCTGGCACAGCGGACGTGTCGAAACATCGATGCCGTGGCTCGACTGGGGCGGCCCGGACATAGCCGACCGGCAGCGCGTATTCTGGCAGGTACGGCTCTGGCCTAGCACCGGCGAACCCACCCCATGGAGCGACACGACCTGGTTCGAGGCGGGGATCGCCGACGGTGCGTGGACGTCGCAGTGGGTGGATGCACCCGGCGTCCATTCGCCCCTTTTCCGTCACTCCTTCACACTGGACCGACCCGACGAGACACCCGTTCGTGCCCGACTCTACTGCAGCGCAGGCGGCTTCTTCGAAGCCCGCCTGAACGGCGAGCGGCTGGGCGACACGGTGCTCTTCCCGCTGCACACGGACTACACGCAGCGCATCGGCTACGCGGCATTCGATGTAGGCGATCTGGTGCAGGCCGGTACGAACGTCATCGGCATGATAACCGGCGGCGGATGGTACGAGCGGTTCGGCTACGGCCGGCGCTGTATCCGTTGTCAGATCGAGATCGACTGGGCCGACGGTCACAGGCAGATCGCCGGTGACAGAGCAATCGAATGGCTGGCCGCACCCGGCCCGTGGCGCCGGGAAGGCATTTACGACGGTGAATGGTACGACGCACGGCTCGTGCACGCGGGCTGGGGCAGCGACGCTTACGATGCGGGCGACTGGCTTGTCTGTGCGCGCTGCTTTGCGCGCAGACTCCCGGCCGAGCCGCCCGGCGGTCGAATGGAAGGCGTCATCGCTCCGCCGATCCGTATTCACACGACGCTCGAGCCGGCCTCTGTGGAACGTGCAGCACCGGGTCGTATTCTTATCGATACCGGTAAGAACCTGGCGGGCTGGCTGCAGGTTCGCGTCAAGGGCAAACTCGGTGAAACGCTCCAGATCCGCTACGGCGAGGAGCGGACCGAAGATGGCGACGTGGACCAGAAGAGCAACCATGGCGCGGCGGGACTCGACTGCTACACGTGCGCGGGAACCGGCGAAGAAGCCTGGGAACCGCGCTTCGCACTGCACGGATTCCGCTACGCAAGCATCGCAGCAGCGCCGGACGTGCTGGACACGGTGACCGCCTCGGTCCGCTGCGTCGGCAGCGATGTCGCGGATGCGGCTCGTTTCACCTGCAGCGACAAGACGCTCACCGGCCTGTTCGAAATCTCGAGGCAGGCGATCAGGAGCAACCTGCAGGGGTTGCTCACCGACTGTCCGCAACGCGACGAGCGGCAGGGCTGGCTCGGCGATGCCTATGGCATTGCACCCACCGTGCTTGCCTTGTTCGAGGCAACACCGTTCTTCCGCAAGTGGATCCGTGACATGCTGGACACACAGGACAACGAGACCGGACAGCGTTGGTCCGCCACTGCGCCGGTCTGCCCCAGGTTTGCGGCACCGTCCGGTCACGATCGCAGCCGTCACAGGCTGGGCGAGGCCCAGGGGGCGCCGTTCAGATCCGACCCGGTCTACTCGGCGGCCTGTACGTTCATACCGTGGCAGGTCTTCGCTGCGTCCGGCGATTCGAGAATCCTCGAACGAGCATATCCCGCGATCGTTCGGTACTGCCATTGGGCCGCCGAACACGAGGCGTGGCCCCTGGCTCTCCAGGGCCGGCACGGCGATCACGCCGAAATGTTCGGTGACCACAAGGGACCCACGGACAAACAGCTTGTGTCCTCTGCTATCCTGATCGATGAACTCCGCACTGCTCGGCGTATGGCCGAGGTCCTTGGCAGGGGCGACGGCCCATGGCTGAACGACAGGATCGCTGAGGCGTGTACGGCTTTCCGGAAGAAATACTACGACACTGAAGCCGGCACCTACGGCACGCAGACCGCGAATGCAATAGCTCTCGCAGTGGGCATCCCGGGAGAAGGAGAACGTGAACGCGTTGTCGACGCGCTCGTCAAGGACATCGCCGCGCACGAGGGACACCTGACGCCGGGCATCATCGGGATGCGTTACCTCCTGGAGGCGCTCGGCGAGATGGGACGGCGTGACCTCGCGTACCAGGGCATCACCGCCGACGGCGAGCCGGGCTGGGCCTGGATGCTGGAAGCGGGGCTCACCGCCATGCACGAGCATCGCGTGGCCACGTACCCCGACACCTCGCAGAACCAGCCCGCGCACGGGCTCGTTGCCGAATGGATGATACGGTGGGTTGTCGGCCTGCGCTTCACGGAGCCGGGCTGCCGGGCCGCTCTTATCGATCCCGGAGTCGAGCTACCGGTCGATTCCGCGGGCATCGAACTGGACACGGTCAGCGGCACGTGGGCGTTGGGCTGGGAGCGCACCGGCGACGGCGCGTCAGTGACCGTGCGGGTACCGCCGGGCTGTTCGGCCTCCGGGCCCGGAGATACTCTCGGTCCGGGTGGGCACGAGATTGCCATCACGCGTCCATGACTTGCCCGAGTTCGGCCGGATGCGGCGGAGGCCCGCCGCGCTCCAAATGTGGTAGGGTTGGGCGTCCTCGCCCGACCGTCGCGAGATACGGCCGGCCCGGAGGGCCAGCCCTACCTTACCGGAACATGACGATCCCTGGAGCGCGGCAGGCTCTGCCGCATCTCCGGTTCGGTCGCCGCAGACGAGATTACTCCGTGATCTCGTCGAGGCTGAGCGGCACGGCGGCCTTCGGCTTTCCTGGTTTCTTCGGTGGCGCCGTCTTGCCTTTCGGAAGAGCCGCGCCTTTCATGCAGAGCCTGTTCCGCGCCAGCCAGGCCTGTGCGACCTCCTCGTTGGGAAGCCACTGGGCTTCGGATTTCTCGTGCGGATACTTGTCGTAGGGGTATATCTCGACCTTCTCCACGTGCCAGCGCCTGCCGTCACCCCCGTGCTTGAGATAGCCGAGCCAGCCGGTCTTCGGGTCGATGTCCAGGAGCTTGAAGTCCTTGTCGGCCGGTATCTTCTCCGGCAGACGCGCCTTGGCAATGGCTTTCAGCCAGGTGATGTTCAGTTGCTGGATCCGGACGGACGGATGCTTCGAGCCCTTGTCGAAGTAGTCGGATGAAAAGATCACGCCGCGGATCAGCGTTACCTCCTCGGGCACGAACAGGTGGAACTTTGCATTCGCGCCAATCTCGTGCGTGTATTCTTTACCCGGCACGTTGCCGGCAGGCAGCACGGAAGGAATCAGCAACAGCGCCAGGGCGCAGGCTGCGAGATGAGTGGATTTCGTCATTTGGGTTCTCCGATGCAGATAAGATCGCTTCGCGAACGCACGTACATGCGTGACCCGGCGAAGAACGGCGCGGAATGGAACGACCCGGTGTACCGGTCGTGCTTCGCCCAGGTGTCATAACCGGTCTCGGCGCGGATCCGGTCGACCTCCTCCGGCGTCTCGGGCGGACAGCCCAAATAGTTCTGTTTGACGAGGCTCCCGTCAAGATCGCAGATGGAGATCACGGCGACGTCCCGGCCGCGTATGCTCTCTATGGCGAAAACATGATCGCCGGCCATACAGTACCCCGTCCAACGATCGGCATAGAAGAAGACGTACGTCGCGATCTGGACGCCGCCCTTGAACAGCCCGAGTTCCCACTTGTGGAAATAGCATCCGTACTTCTCGAGCTTCTGCATGTCGTCCCGGGAAAGGGGTTGCAGGCCCTGTGCCGGGACCCAGCCCCAGCCCGACTTCCCTTTGAACCCGGTGATGCCCAGCTTCTTGCAGCGTGTGTAGTGTGCCTTGAACTCTTTCCTGAGCGCCGGGTTCTTGATGCCTGCCAGCGGATCGGGCGGACCTTCCTTCTCCGGCTTCTTCTCCTCGAGCTCCAGGTCGTCCAGCTCTGTCGTGTCTTCGTCCATCAGGTCGAGCGGCGCCATCTTCGGACCCTTCGCCTTTTTCACCTTCGGCCGCCGTGCCTCGAGTCGTCTGTTCTCCGACCAGAGCCGCAACGTCTGTCTGCATTTGCCGAGCGCATCAGACCATAGTTTCTTGATTTCCGATTTCTCCGGTTCGGACAGCAGATCGAGATGGTCCACCTCGCGCTGCCACAGAATCTTGCCGGTTACGGCATCCAGGCACAGCAGGATCGGTGCGGTGTTTGTCGGCTCGGCCATGAGGAAGACGCGTTTCCCCACCACGATCGGCGATGAGTTCGACCAGTTCGGCAGCTTGGCTCGCCAGAGGATGTTCTTCGGCCTGGCGTTCTTGTCGCGCTCATAGATACGCTGACGCGCGTCTACGCAGGTCGTGCCATCCCCGAATTCGAGGACGGGTGTCGCACCGGCGAACACGCCGGACCCGTCGCCGCGCAGTCCCACCGGGCGTTCGGGTGAGGGATAGAAGTCAGGATGACCCAGGGGAACGATATCGGCCAATACCGAACAAGCCAGGAAGAGGCTCGCAGTCAGCAGGAACCACACAGATTCCAGTGCAGTGGCGCAGGTTTCCAGCCTGTATCCCGGATGCGGCGGAGGCCCGCCGCTCTCCAAGGCTCTGCCGGCCCTGTTCGAAACCGCGGTCATAAGTCCAGGTCCAGGTCCGGCTCTTCCTCGGTGGCGAGCTCGACCACCTTGGCCCTGGGGTCGATTGCCTTGATAGCGGCTTCGGCGGACGCCCGCATGCCTTGTTCCAGGTACACAATCCTGAGCACAGGAATAGCGGCTTTTGCCGCCGATCCGAATTCGCCAAGAAGCACCACTGCCTCGTTCCGCGCGCCCTTGCTTTCCGATTTGAGCAATGCGATGAGTGCGCCGATCCATTCCTTCTTCTGTGCGGCCGTGAGTTTCGTGAGACCGTACCGTCTGGCAAATCCCGTGCCGGCGATGACAGGCTTCGCCTGCTTCGATTTCACGCAGTGGAGAGCGTGCGGCAGGAACTTCGCGGCCCTGACGTATTCAGAATCGCCCGGCACTACGCCGAGTATCCTGGCGGCGGCGCTGTTGCCTTTTTCCTTGCCCAGCGCCGCCAGCCAGCGCGATTCGAGCTCCGCCGGCTCGGGAGCGAAAGTAAGCAACGCGGCGATGAGATCCTTTTTCGTAAGCCCGCCGGGCCTGTCAAGCAGCGCGAGCAGCGCTTTGCGAACGGGCTCGCGTGCGGCTTTGTCCATCTTCGCGACGTCGGCCGACACCACGTACGCCAGGCATCCGTCCACCATCGGGCCGGGCTTGCCGGCGAGAGCAGCCGACAGGGCGTCACCGAAAATCTTCGATCGAAGACGGTGTCCTTCCGGGACAGCGCCCAGCACTGCCAGAAACTGTTTCGTGTTCCCTTTCCGCGCTGCCGTGTCAAGAGCAGCAGTGACCACTTCGGGCCTGGGACTACGGCTGATGAGTGCCGCCCGGATGCCCAGCCCGAGCAGGTGCTCGCGCCCGTCCTCCAGGCAACGCTTGAATGCGTTCGCCGCTATCTGCTGTGCTTCCGGCTTCACGTTCCGCAGCGCGGTTGCCGCCTGCTTCGCCGACCGCTCGTTCTTGCCGAAAAGGAACTCGACACATTTCTGAGCCGTGGCAGCGTCAAGCGCGGACGCGCTCTTGCGCAGATCAAAGCACATCAGCCGCCAACGGTTCCGGAAATAGACGCGGTCGTAGGCTACCGCACAGGTAAGGGAGTTCAGATAGCCCGCTTCCAGTGTCGGACCCGATTTGCCGAACAGCTCCGGCTCGGCAAACACGCCGTCTATCGAGCCGATTTCCTGTGGGTTCCCGGCGCCGCCCTCGACCCAGAGATATCCATTAAGGGCCACCAGGGATCCGACGCCACTGCCCCATCCGCGCGCGCTCGTCCGGCCGAGAAGCTTGCCGGTATGCAGGTTGAAGCACGCCATTCCGCGCCGTCCCGCATAGACGTGGTCACCGTAGATAACGGGCACAATATGCCCGCCGAGGTCGAAGCCGTCCTCGGTCTTCCAGTGCAGGATTGCTTTCTCCGGCGTCATCTTCCAGCAACAGATCCCCTGCTTTCTCTGCTTCTTGTGACCGGCCCCCCTCCAGCCTGCTATCAGATAGTCGCCGGCCACCGTGGGAGTGGCCGCATGGGCCTGGTCGCCCGGGATCTTCCAGCACACTTTCCCAGTGCGCGGTTCGATGCAATGCATGTCGCCACCGGGCGCGATGAAGTACTCGCCGCCCTGTCCAGATGCAGATGCGGCGGAGGCCCGCCGCGCTCCAGAAGGGCAATGGATCCAGCGTACCGCGCTGCCGAGCGTCGCCGCGGCGCCCTGTACCTTCCAGAGCGGCCGTCCGGTTTTCGCGTCGTATCCGGTGAGATGCGCGCCACCGATATTGCGCGGGCCGCCCTGATACTCGAGTCCGTCGCTGATGGCGACGACTCCGTCGGCATAGGCAGGACAATAGCCTATGCACCAGCCGCCGTTCGGCGGCAGGTTGTTTGGGTCCGTCTTCCACCAGTCCCTGCCCTGCAAAGACATTTCATGCCGCCGCCCGAAATCGGACTGCCACAGCGGCTGCCCCGTATTCGCATCCAGGCAATAGAGACGCAGTGTAGGGCCATAGAAATAGACACGACCGTCGGCCACGCACGGCGTGAAGTGACCGCCGTTCTTCCAGACTTCGTTCTGATTATGGTTTATGCTCGCCAGGGGAAAAGAACGACGCCAAACCGTCTTACCCGTGTCGGCATCGAAACAGTGCATAACGTCGTCGGCCTCCAATAAACGCCGACGCCTGGGACCTTCATGGAGATACTCGTCCCCGCTCGGAAGGTAGTAGTAAAGATATACCTTTCGGTAGGCGACGACAGGCATGGCGAATCCGCCGTTGACAGTGCCGTCGATGATATCGGGCCATGACGGTTTCGGGAACGACCCCCGGAACGACCGCCATTTCCCGTAGGCGCCCGGTACTTCGACATCGCTCATCCAGACCTGGCGCGCATTCGCGGCACATGGCACCATTTCGGTGCCGGTATCGATCCCCGCGCCGGACCCGAAGGGCCCGCGCCAGCAGGCATACGGCTCGTCCGCCTTCCTGAACCGCTCCGCCACCTGCTTCGTCCACTCGGCGAGCTCCTTTTCGCCGGCGAGTACGCCGTGTGCCAGGCAGAACACGAGCCCAATGCAGATGCGGCGGAGGCCCGCCGTTCTCCAAAGTCTTACCCGCCAGATGCGGCGGAGGCCCGCCGCTCTCCAGAGTCTTACCCGCCAGATGCGGCGGAGGCCCGCCGCTCTCCAGGACCCGCCGGCCAGCACTGAACGCCCAACATCCAACATGCAACATCCAACGTCCAAGAAAGAGAATCCCGCTCTTGGGCGTTGGGCGTTGGGCGTTGGTTGTTGGACGTTGATCACAGGATCCTCACTTACACACCGTATCCGGCTTGGTCTCTTCTCCTCCCGTCGAGACCGAAGCCTTGCCATCGTCCTTCTCCCCGTACAGCAGCCTGTTCACCGGCCCGTCGCGGCGCACGTGTCCGCGCCAGGCGGGAAACCAATCCTTGCTCATCCGAATCTTGTGCCACGCCAGCCAGTCCTCCTTGGGATGGTCGGAAATCTTCTTCAGGCCCTTCGTATTGCGCAGCGCTTCAAGACCGGCCGGATCGTACTCCACCCCGATCTTCAGCAACAGGTAGTCCTCGAAGGCTATGCCCGCCAACGGGGTTAGATCGGTAACCTGCGTGTCCCAGAGCCGCAGATGTTTCAGCGGCATGCCTGCCAGGGGGGAAAGATCCTTTACGGGGCAGCGATTCAAATTGAGCTTTTCGAGCTGCATGCCTTTCAGCGGGGAGAGATCGCTAACCTTGGTGTCGCGCAGGTCGAGGTACTTCAGCTTCAGGCCCTTCAGCGGAGAGAGGTCGACAACAGGCGCAGCCGCCAGCGACAGGTGCTCAAGCATCTTCATCGCGGCGAGCGGCTTCAGGTCCCCTATATCATTGCCGTCAAGAACCAGCTCTTTGGGACGAAGCGCCGCAATCTCCGCGGCGTCGGTAAGCCACAGGTTCCGCAGATCCAGTCTGTCCGGCGCGGCTATGGCGGCGAGATGCGCGGCCGGCGGCATGAGGACCTTGCCATCGGGCCGTATGCGATAGCACCACAGCCGTACTGTCCCGTCGCCAAGGGCCAGCGCGTGGCGGTCAACCGGATCCTGTGCCTTGTCGTAGCCCTCAGGCTTGAGCGTGGGGTCCAGCGCGAACAGCCGCTGGTCCAAGGCAACATCCGCGAGATCGCGGCCAAGATGCTCGGGGATCTGCAACTGGACCTCGTCCGGCTTGCAGCGTACCGAGAAATCGACACGGATGTTGTGGTTGACCTCGTCGAGGTACCGCAGCACCAAGTGCTGCTGAACCGAAGTGAGTTTCGCAAAGGCAGGATACGCCTTTGTCACTGCCGTCCAAAGGGGCCTCTTGCCGGACAGCTGAACCACCTTCGTATCAGCGGGCAACGCCCTGATCCCGGCACACTCCTTCTCGACGCCGATCCTGGCCGCGCCCTGGCGCTGCGGCCAGAGGATCGTACGGCTGTACTTCAGCCGGACAAGCTCCTTCGCGTCGTCCGACATACTGGACGCATCGATGACTTTCTTGATTGGCCGGTAGAACGCGTAGTCGCGTTCCATGCGTTCGGCACTGAAGCATTCGACGAGCTTCTTTCCCTTGATACTGCCGGTGCGCGGCTTGTAGAGGGATTCCATGGCGGTCTTGTCGGCCAATGAGGCAGCAAGATGACGGTTCTCGATACCATCCGGATCGAGCCCGTACCTCACTTTGACGAATTCACGCACCCGTGCAATCTGCTGCTTCGGGTCGTCGCTCTTGAAAACCATGTCGTCGCCGGGCGCGGCAAGCAGGCGCACTCCGCCAATGGCAAGCAGAGCCGGTACGAGGAGCAAAGCATTTCTTCTCATTGTGTTCCTTGCCTCCAGATGCGGCGGAGGCCCGCCGCGCTCCAGAGTTCTACCAGACCTACTGAGCAGAACGGGTTACCGTTCCGCAGCCGAAGCCGTCACCGGCTCCGCTCCACGCTGTCCCATGGAGAGCGGCGGGCCTCCGCCGCATCCCTCTCACTCCGGCGGCTGCCATTCGGGGGCTATCTTCCCCAGAACGATCACGCCGTCCTTGATAGAAATCGTCTGGCTGCCGACCTTGATCTTGCCGCCGGACAGGATGGGTTCCGGGCCCAGGGATCCGGCGGCGTCGTCCTCGGCGCCGATGTCCGCCATCACGGGCTTCTTCTTCCCAATCTTCGCGCCGGCCTGGGGAAGGAAGGCTACGTTCACCGGGGTACCGGCCAGCTCAAGCGTTGTGCTCTTGAGCTTCGCGGCCGGCGGCGGAGCGCCGCCCTTGCCCCTTTTCCCCTTCTTTTTGCTGCTCTTGGACGGTGCGGGGGCCGTCCCCCCGGGCAAAGTGCCGGTAAGAACAATCATCGCCGGCTTGCCGCACGCACCGGAGAAATCGACGGCCAGAGATTTGCCCTCGCTCGTGGCTATGATGCCGCTGCCGTCCTGCGCAACGTATGAATGCTTGAGCTCGCCGGTGATGTGACCCCACCGGAAGTGCACGCCGGAAGCCGTGATCCATACCGGACCGATCTCGTGTTCCTTTGTATGACCCCGCGGCCGCTTCGTGAGGACCGTGACCACGATATCGTTCTCGTCCTTCCACTGGTTTCTGAACATGCAGTAGCCGAAGGTCTTGCCGGTGCTCGCGCGTGGTATGCACTCGGCCGGGTCGCGCGGCTTGATGTCGAGCGGCCAGTTCACAAACGACAGTATGCTGTGATGAGGATAGTAGCTCAGCGTGTCGTAAGGTGTGCCGTTCTTCGCGTCCAGCGCCTTGAAGTACTTGTTGTAGTACCATAGCCACGCGGCCTTCTGAATGGGTGTTGCGACACCGAACCCGATACCAAAATAGTTGCCGCCGCTGATGCCGTCACGAGTCCATACGTTGTGCTTATAGCCGTCACGCTTGTGGAACAGGATCGTACCGTCGTCCTTCACGATCCCGCCAAGAATCCATCGCAGCGTGACCCACTGCGCGTTCGGACGCGGATTGTAGAAGTCTTTCCCGCCTGCAACGCGCCAGGCCTGGATGGCCGGCACGAACGCGATGTAGCCCATACTCCCGGTGCCGTCCCCTTCCTTGAAGTAGCCGTCGTCGCCGAAGCCCTCCGTGAGCTTACGGATCATGCACTTCTCGTTCACCTCGAGCAGCGGCTTGAGTTTGGCCATGTCCACCCCGGGATCGTTCATGAGCGCGAGCAGCGCCATGGCCGCGCCGCCGATCTGCATGCCCCAGTGGTTGCTGTGCGGGCCGTGCCGGCTCCCGCGCGCGAGCTCGGCCAGGCTCTTGTTGGCACCGTCGTTGTAGTTCTGCAGCGCATCACGTACCCGGTTCCTGTAGGCCTCGTCCCAGCCGTTGTAGCACAGGTCGTAGCCGAGCGCGTTCCAGCCAAGCGCCGGACCGGCACGCAGCGCGCCGTCCGCGCCCTTGAACGCGTAGCGCGTGTCATCCTTGCGCTTCGCGCCGGAGATCGACTGCTCCATCGCCTGCTTACCAAGATCGGCGTAACGCTTGTCGCCGGTGACAGTATAAAGGAACCCGTAGCCCGCGACGTGCGACATCGTCCACATCTCGCGCTTATTGAGCGACTGACCGTCCGATCCGTTGAGCTGTTTACGCAGCCGCGCCAGTATCGCTTTGCCTTCGGGCGTCTCCGCCTTCTTGCGCAGGGCCGGGATATCGCTCTTCCGGAAAAAGAGCCGCGGATGTTCGCCGGGTTCGGGTTCGACCCAGTCCTTTACGGGGGCGGGCCAGGGGGTATCGTCCGCGGCGAGTGGCTGTGATAACGCCGCCATTGTCAGCATGACCGGAACATACCTCATCGTCTCCCTTCTGCTCAGGCAGATGCGGCGGAGCCCGCCGCTCTCCAGAATCTTGCCGGCGAGATGCGGCGGAGCCCGCCGCTCTCCATAGCTCTGGAGCGCGGCGGGCCTCCGCCGCACGTCCTACTCTTCGGCCTCGTATGTCAGCAGGCCGCGTTTGACCGAGGCCGACGACGACTTGCCGTTGATTATTATCTCCTTCACCTTCCCGACATCATCAAGCTTCATCTTCGTGATATTGCCCGTCACCAGCACCTGTGTTCCGTCCACTTGTATGTGTGCGAAGCCCTGGAACGTGAACTCCTCGTCCTTGTCGGCCAGGGTCATCGGCCCTTTGGCCGACTTCGAGTATGCGAGCAGGATACGATCGTTCACGCCCGAGCCCTTGGCACCCTTGATCCGAACGGCAACTCCGTCATCGGTCTGCTGGATCTGTTCGATCCCGGCGATGTTCCGCTTTTCCCCGAGATAGGGTTCGTGGACAGCAACGAATGCGGTCTTGTCCGCGCGGCGCTCGGCGATAGTGGTGGTAAGACCTGACCCGCTCCTGTTTCCTTCGCCGGGAATCCCGCAGTAGACTGTTGTCGGCGCGCCGCCCAGCATATGCAGAACAAGGCCGGGTTTCCCGTCGCCGCGCGAGAATTCCGTGTTCCACGCAGCCGACTTCATTTCGCACTTCACGACATCCAGGAGGTCAAACTTGCCTGCCTCCAGGGACTTTCCGTGCTTCTTCCAGATACCGCCCATGTTCGTGAAGAGCTTGCCGCCGTCCAGGTCCGTGCTCGGTTTCCAGTTTTCCGGGTCCTTGGGCTGCGGCTCGCCGTACGGATTGTGGTTCCAATGGTAGACGCGTTCCTCATCGCTCGTGCAGCGGATTACGTCGAACATGTACTGGTCGGTAAGGCACAGCGCTCGTTCGACGGCGGTGCCGGGGTAAAGCGCCTTGCGAACCTTCTTCCTTTCTTTCGAGTACTGCCCCGCCCGCTCCACCACGTCTTTCGGCTCGGCGAAGATGTCCAGGAACTTGACGCGGTCACTGAAGCGGTGCCGAATCTCGATGTTCTTCGATCCGTCCTCTCCCGTATCCACGGGCTGGATCTGCCGGTTGTCCACCACGATCCCGTTGTGGCCGCGGACGGAGTCCTGCCAGGGATGACCGCCCGCATAGCCACTGTGCGGACCGAACCGTACGCGGCCATAGACAGGATGCTGGAACGCGAAGTAGTGCAGGAGCGTGAAACAGTCGTGCACGTAGTGGACGTACTTCAGTCCGAACTGCAGCGCGGCGGCGGGCCTGGGCGAGCTCCAGTATTTCCCGCTCTCTTCCATCCGCAGCATGCCGAACCCGCGTTCGGGGGCCATGTACGACTTCACGGGGAACGGCTTGACCTTCCCGGGGTCGATCGGATCGATGTTGAAGAACAGCGCGGGATAGTACTTGTCGTCCTTCGGCAGGCGCATCTGCGCGAGGAGCCAGTCGAACCCGGCATCCGGCCACGTCGCATGCGCGATCTCGAACCAGAATTCCCTGCCCGGCCGAGGGACCGGTCCGTTCATGTGCGCCGTACCGTACCGCTTATGCATCACGGTCGCATCCGCGGGGTAGCCCGAAACCATCATGCACGGCCCCACATCGCCCATGTGAACATTCGGATAGGCCGGCATGCTCCCGTCGTTCCCTGGAATCGGCGGAAAGCCGAGCTTGATCCAACCTTCGCAGTACTTCTTCATCATTGCACCGGCCGAATGCCCGGGCCCGTCGCCCTGCCCCACGTAGCCGAAGCCCAGCTCGTCGAGGCCCAACCGCCTGCATCCACGGCACCAGAGCAGTAGCGTCGCAAAGGTTGAATACTGCTTATTGAACTCCTCCATGTAGAAGTGCTGATCGGCGACGTAATGGTCCATCCACCACTTGAAACCGGCCACCTGCGTATTGAAACATTCCCTGATCAGCTTCTCGTCCTGCATGCCGAGCGCCATCATGAAGATGCCGAGCCCGCGCGTGTGCAGCATGTTCGGCAGCCAGTTCACGCGCGTGTAGCGTGTGTCCCACAGCTCGCCGTCGTCACGCTTGAACGTTTCGCGGCCCCGCCAGTAGTCGTGCAGGTGGTAATGGATCCACTTGCGGAACGTGTCTTCGATGCCCTTCCGCTGCTTCTCCGTCAGATCGTCATAGAGCAGGTCGTAGAGGATGACGTAGTCGGTCCTGTTCGAGCGTGGCTTGGATTTCTTGACATCCTCGCCGATAAAGCCGAGCAGCTTCGCTTTCGCCTTCTTCCTGATCTGCTCATCTTCGAGTACGGCAATCTGGAAGGGCTGGGCCCATGCTTCGGCGATCTGGTCCCTGTCGCCATCCCGGCCGCAACGAAATGAGTCCGCCATTGCGCGCTTGGCCCACGGTTCTTTCAGCCGTTTCTTCGCCCCCTCGATCTCTGTCTTGTTCATGAAGATGAACGGCCGTTCGCAGGGCTTGAATTCGGCCCTCGCTGCAGCCGCACAGAGCGCTATGCCGGCAACGGCAATTCCGGCCCTTCCCAACAGATCCATGTGTCATTCCCTTTCGGTGTGTTGAACGTTGGAACCCTCTCAGAGCTCCTTCAACACCCCCACGGCCCACTTCTTGACATCAGCATCACCCGCCTCCGCTGCCACCATCTCGATCCATGGCCTGGCGGCGGCGATCCTGGTCTTGCGGTGTTTTATCTCATATTCAGGCGACGATGCCAATGTAAACACGGGGCGGATCGTGTCCTTGAGTTCGTCCACGTTGCCGACCTCGGTACGCATGATCATGCGGTGACTGCCGAAAACGCCGTGCACGCGCTGTCCATCTTTCACTTCCCTGCCGTCGATCCAGACCTTTATGTTGCGGTTCCTGCCGAGACTCAGGCGCAGCGTCATCTCGCGGTCGAACACCAGCTCAGTGGCCCAGTAGCAAATCGTGCCCGGTTTGCTGCTGTGGAACTTGCCGAGATCGAAGAACAGCCCGTATCGCTGATTGGTGCTCGCGACCTTCTCCCAATCGTAGCCGGGCCGACCGCCGCCACCCGAAGTGACGCGGCTCTCCAACTCGATTGTCCGTTCCGTCATCGTCTTCTTGCCGTCGGCCGACTTCATTGTCCCCGCGTAGCCGTACGGGTATTTCCCCGTCTCAACGACTTTCTTGTAGAATTCATCCACCCATGCGACCTCGCTCGGCGGCAGGGGCTCACTCACTTTCCACTTGGCGACCGGAACCCCGACCCGAATGCGGGCTGAGCCCAGCCCGCCGACGCGGTTCACATCACCCAGTGGGTTCGCCCAACCGAGGGTCGGTTCGTCGTTCAGCTCGACAACAGCCAGGTCGTTCGCCGGTGGCGCCGGCGGTATCTGCGGGATAAGCGTGCGCCCGACCTCGTCGGCCTCATACTTCCGACCCGCGTCCCCCGTGTAGCCGAAGCAGATCACCTCACGCGCCGCGCGAACGTACAGGCAGTCATCTTCGGCGACCGGTGCCGAGGAGGCGCCCACCATCCAGTTGCGCGCCAGCATCATCGGCGGATTGCTTGCCAGCACCGTGTTCATTGCGCCCTGTACTTTGCTCCCCTCCATGGTGCTCCCGCAATAGAGCACGTTCCGTGCCCGCATCGTGGGCATATACATCATACCCTCCGCGGGGTAGGGCCAGAACTCGCCGGGGCGCCGTCCCATGTGTGCTCCGGTCTCGCGGTCGAACCAGGCCAGGTTCCCGCCGTCCAGCCGGGATACACGGTCGTCGTGCAGCATCAGGTCGCGTGACTGGGTGAACTTCCGTGAGCCGTGATAGATGTCGTGGCGGAACAGGACCCGGGCAAAGATGTTGTCGCGGTCGAACATGCTGAACTTGACGGCCGAGAATTGGTGTTCGCTGAACCATACTGTGTCCCTGCCGTCATCGACCGGCGGCGCGTTGTTGGCGAGCGCGCCGCAGTAGCGCATGAGCTCTTTGCCGTCCTTAACCCGCACGACGGCGCCGACACTCGAATGGACCACGACATCCATGCTGTCTTTGCCGTTGGTCAATCGCAATGGGATGGGCTGGGCCAGGCAGTCGGCGTCGTATTTGTTGCCCCAGCGCTGGCCTGCGTAGGCGTTGCTTTCCCAGCGCGGCTCGCCGGTATTCTTGTCGAGCGCCATCAGGCAGTACTTCCGTGAGTTCTGGTGGAAGGGGAGCGCGCCGGCATCACACCCGCCGCTGCCCGCGATTGCGGATGCCGCGTCCTTGACGGGTACCTTCTTTGCCTTGGCCATTCCGTAGCAGCCCACCTGGAGTATGATCTGGTCGCCCATGATCAGCGGCGTGTAGACCATGCCGCCGGTGCCGCCCTGCCGTTTCTCCAGGATCTTCATCCATTTGCGGTTGCCGTCCAGATCGTAGCAGGCGATAATCTGGCCTCCGCCGCCGACGGTCTTCATGTAGACATGCTTGCCGTCGCTGAACGGGTTCGACATCGTGGCGCCGCCGCCGCGCCCGAAGCTGCGCTGCATCTCCCCGCCGGCAATGCTCAGCCCGCGCACCTTGTGCTTTGCGAGGAAAGCCTTGCGCTCGGCGACCAGTGCCGCACGTTGTTTCGTCTCTTCCTTTGTCAGTGTCCGCTTCAGGTCCATCTTGTCGAACTTCTCGATATACGCCTTCTCCTGTTCCCAGATATCCGGGTGCTGCAATTGCACGGAATCCAGGTGCCTGCGCCACAGGATCCTGCCGGTGTTCTTGTCGAGGCAAACCAGAGTGAACGGCTCCCAGGGAACGAACAGGCGATCGCCGACGACTATCGAGCCGCCGCGGCTGCACGGCAGCCAGGTGCGCCACTTGACGTTGACGCCCTTCTCGAGGTCCCAGGCCACCGGCGGCTTGCAGTCGGGGTACTGGCGGGTCGCGTTGCACTCCCCGCCGGTCAGGCGGTCGTACACCGGGTCGAGCTTGGCGTAGGCGGCGTCAACAGCCGCCTTGTCCTGTGCCACCTGTTCGGCCGAACGCGGCTTGCCCTGCACGCACACGCGCATGGTGAAGCCAAGCGGCTGATGGTAGGCATCGCTGCGTACCACAACCGTGTTGCGCCCCTTCTTCAAGGGCAGCTTGAACCGTTGGGGAATGAACCAGTTGTCGAGGTCTTCCTTCCACCCGCTGCTCCATACGAGACGGTTGTTCACCCAGACCGCGCCGCGCGACGGACATGCGAATGACGCCCAGGTCTCTACATCGGCAGGTGCATCCACGCAGGTCATCCCCAGGAACCCGCCGTAAAGAATCCCCGGCACGGCGCCCCTGCCCCAGGTCGAGTATTTCGGCGCGGTCACAAACCCATCCCGGAAGTCCGCGGCCGTCGGAACCCACGGACTCCGGCCCGTCCCATAGTAGCGGCGTTCGCGGCTCCAGCCGAACCGGTTCGTCTGGACAATCAGTACCGAGTCGGGATCCGGAACGATGTCCGGCAGCACTGAATGGCTGTCGATGTTCAGAACCGGGACCGGCCCCATAACACGCCAGCCCGTGAGATAGGGCCAGAACTGCGGGCCGTCTGACCCGACGTTCACCGGTAGCTTGTTTGCTCCGTCTTTCGTTGCGGGCAGTGGATCGGGCCTGCTCCACGGGCCGAAGTCGGGATCGGCAGTCGCAATGTCGCCCCGCTGGATCTCCGGCCCGGCACTGCCGTTCTTCTGCCACGCCTCTACCAGAGACCGCATCTGACGAATATGGCGCTGCACCTTCTGCAGCTCCTTCACCATCTTCTCGTTCAGTGCACGCTGTTCCTTTGCGGCGTCGGCCTTATCTGCCGATGTCTCAACGACATCGTCGAGACCGATATCGTCTTCCAGATCGTCAAGGTCCGGGGCGATCACCTTCTTGCTGTTGAACGCTTTCTTCTGCTTCTTCTTGCCACCGTCGTCACCAGCCTTAGGCTGCTTGCGCGTCAACGGTGTGTGCGTAATTTCCGGCAGCCCCAGGGCGAACGGGATGCCCGTTCTTTTCTGCAGCTCCAGGGCCCGGATCTGCTCATAAGCGATCCTCCCTCTGTCGGCAATGAACGCTGCGTCCTGGAACACGTTGGACAGAGCGGGCGACTTGGGAAACGGCGGGAACTTCGGTTTGCCGGCAGGGATCCACTCGCAGGTGACGGCAACGTCGCCCGAACGGAACGGACCGTTCTTCGTGTTGAGCACGGTGATCGTACCTTTGCCGTCGTTCGGCTTGCCCCGTTTGAGAGAGCACTTGATCGAACATTCCATGGGAATGGGCCGACCGTCGCGGTGCAGCACCTCGCCGGAGCTCGTCGTGTAGGGAAGCGGGAACGGGCCGCGATTGTCCCGGTGGAGAATCGAGTTGTAGGCGCCGCGCCGCATTTCCTGGGGAATGAAATTGATGCGGACCTTCGCCTCGAAGTCGTCTCCCTTGAGAGCGGCGCTCATGATCTCGGCTCGGCTGCTGTGCCGGGTGAACAGGCGGGCCCAACCCATGTGCCAGGCCCCGTCCTTGCACACAAGGTTAAGGGTCATGTGCCGACCGCCTCGTGGGTTCGCAATGACAACCTGCATAACCCCCGTCTTGTGTTGGTCCGGATCTGTCGCCAGGCTTGCCGCGAGCTTGTCCCGCACTGCCAGGAAGTCTTTCACTTCCTTCTGGAGCGCCGGAACCATGTCCATCGGCTTCTTCGCCGGTGCCGCGGCCGCCGGCTTTCCCGCCTGAATCCCGAGCAATACTGCCGCCGCGAGCAGCGGCAAAGCGTTCCCTGATTTCCTGATATGTGACATGGTTCCCCCTCCCAGAGGTTGGTTGTATCTGCGTCCTGACCGCACCATGGTACCGGCGCGAAGGACCACTGTCCGCAGACTATTTGTTGTGGGAATAGACTATTTGTTACTCTGCCGTCTCGCGGCACACACGCAGATGACGTGACCCACCCATAGTATATACGTCCAACCCCGGGTTTTCAAACGTGAAAGGTATCGACAATTTGTGCCATATCGGGACCCGCCTCCCGCGGGTGAGACCGTCTGCCGGGCATTTGGGGAGGTCCGGCCGTGCTTGTATCTCCGATTACTGGATCTTCGCAAGAAACTCACGCGCGCGTTTAGCCGTATCGCTTCCCGGCTTCAATTTCACAACGCGGTCCAGGTACGGCTTCATTGAGCGCATCATGTTCCGGTATGTCTCAACATCCTTCTTTGGATCGTCCGCAGATGGCAGGAAGTGAAAGTCAAGGCACATATCTTCCGCCTCGAGGTCCGTGTCAGTACTCATTTCCGCCAGGAGTGTGTACTCGCCTTCGGCCAGGCGGTACCGGTGGCCGTGCCGCAAGGGCGCGCCGCCCAACCACGCCTGGATGCCCGGGTTGTCCGTGCGGCGAATGAAGCGCACCGCCTTGACAACCTTCGGCGCCTCGGTAGGCAGGTCCTCCATAAGCGTCCGGGCGTTGACTTCGGCCTCGTATGCCTTGCCTTCCTCGCCGGTGCAGGCGAGACACATCAGCGCCGTGGTTGTGCGATAGTAGATGCGGTCCTCGTCGAAGGCCAACGCGTTATTGGACCGTGCCGGAAGGCCGTTCTGAGCCACGATGCGGCCCTGCGGTTTCGCTTCCACCACCGTGAAGTTGGCCTGGGACAGGTGCTTCCCGCCGAATCCCTCCCCGCTGTCGCCGCAGAATACGAACCTGCCGGCAACGGTTGTCGGCACGTAGGAACGCCCGGTCCTGAGATGGCCCCAGGATGCCTGGTAAATCCCCCACCCCGTATTCACGTGGCGCGGCAGCACGTCACCGGTGGCAGCCTCTATCACCGCGTAGCCGCCATCGCTCTGGCCCCCTGGCCCGCCGCCGCCGAGGTTCGCGTACAGATACCCTTTGTACGGACTGACACACGGCTCGAAGCTGACATCGAAGTGACGCGTCCAGCGGGCACTCAGCCTGCTGCAGAACACGACGCTTCCGGTCAAGAACATCGCGCAGCAGGTCGGCCTGTCCAGCCGGGCCCACCTTTCGTCACTGATCAAGAAACACACCGGCCGGACACCGGGCTCGTTCCGCCGAAAGTAGTGTCTGCTCCGGAAACGCCCGCCTGCACCGAGCCTGTCGAGGAGTTCCCGGGCATTAAGGCGAAACGGAAGATGATAGTGAGACCGTGCCGTCCGGCCACGGAACGGGGTACACCGCATTCCAACAGCCCTGACGCATGAGTGAGGAAAGCCGCCAGGTGGCGGGGTTCTAGAGAAGATGCGGCGAAACTTTTTCGCAAAAGAGGAGTAGACAGCAGAAGACGCATATGGCACAGTAGCGTGGGTTCGAG